>JAAUXY010084210.1_pt1 | contig 15114 bp, 15 predicted proteins | sample 7278121 | NCBI WGS metagenome assembly JAAUXY01 (sample SAMN14350117, study PRJNA611818) | marine sediment metagenome | isolation source: surface marine sediment (1.8m) | place: French Polynesia: Moorea | collected 2018-08 | reverse complement strand
GCCGCGACCAAGACCATCTCGGCGAAGACGCATCACCAGGAAGTGGACTACAACATCTTCGAGGGAATGACGGTGACCGGCTGTGCATCGCATACGATCAGTCGCGGCAAGGTCGTGTGGGCCGACGGCAAACTCGACGTGGAACGCGGCGCAGGGCGCTACGTTGACCGCCCGCCTTATGCGCCGTACTACAACGCGCTCAGGATACAGGCCGAGCGGGCGGAACCGACGCCGGTCGATCGCAGAGGCTGAGCATGCCCGGCAGATCGCCCGATATTCGCAGCGGCCGGCTCAGCGCCGAGCAGATCGAACGCAATTTCGACGATCTGCGCCCGCCGCTGTCGCGGTCGGAAGCGCTGATCGAGGCGGACCGCTGTTATTTTTGCCACGACGCTCCCTGCACAACGGCCTGCCCGACCGGCATCGACATACCGGTGTTCATCCAGAAGATCCGCAGCAGCAACCTGCGCGGCTCGGCGCGGACCATACTGAGCGAGAACATCATGGGCGGCATGTGCGCCCGGGTCTGCCCGACCGAGGTGCTGTGCGAGGAAGCCTGCGTCCGAAACACGCACGAAGAAAAGCCTGTCGAGATCGGCCTGTTGCAGCGTTATGCAACCGACCCGGTATTCGAAAACGATGACCAGTTGTTCGAGCGCGCCCCGTCCAGCGGCAAAAAAGTCGCCGTGGTCGGCGGCGGTCCGGCCGGGCTCTCCTGTGCGCACCGGCTCGCTGTGCTCGGACACGACGTCGTCGTATTCAATCGCGATGAGAAAGCCGGCGGCCTCAACGAATACGGCATCGCCGCGTACAAGACGATCGACGATTTCGCGCAGCGAGAAGTCGACTATATCCTGGCGATTGGCGGCATCGAAATCCGCAACGGCGTTGCGCTGGGCAGGGACATTGAACTCGACGAGCTACGATCGGACTACGACGCCGTATTCCTCGGCATCGGCCTCGGATCAGTCAGCGAACTCCGTATCGCCAATGAATCGCTGCCAGGCGTAATCAACGCCGTCGAATACATCGCGGACCTGAGACAGGCGGAGGACAAGAGCCAGATGCCGGTGGGCCGTGACGTAGTCGTCATCGGCGGCGGCATGACGGCAATCGACATCGCGGTACAGAGCAAGCGCCTCGGCGCCGACAACGTGACCATCGTTTACCGACGCGGCCCCGAACACATGGGCGCAAGCGTTCACGAGCAGGATCTCGCACGAAAGAACGGCGTGGTCATTCGTCACTGGGCGCAGCCTTCGGAAGTCAACGGCGACAATGCTGTCGCGAGCATGCGCTTCTCCTCTACCGAGTACGACAGCGCGGGCACACTTGTTACCACCAGTGAAGAATTCACGCTCGATGCCGACGTGGTATTCAAAGCCATCGGGCAGGTATCGGACGATCACAGCGTGCCCGACTCCATCGACACCGAGCACGGCAAGATCGTCGTGGACGACGCGCAACGCACGTCCGTCGGCGGTGTCTGGGCAGGCGGCGACTGCGTAACGAGCGGTGACGACCTCACGGTCTCGGCAGTACAACACGGCAAAGTGGCAGCGATTTCGATCGACAGATTCGTTCGCGGTCAGGAGGACTGATATGGCAGACCTCACATCTGAGTTCCTCGGTATCCGATCACCGAATCCGTTCTGGCTCGCGTCGGCACCGCCGACGGATAAGGCCTACAACGTCAACCGCGCATTCGAGGCCGGCTGGGGCGGCGCGGTTTGGAAGACGCTCGGCGAGGACCCGCCGATTGTCAACGTCAGCGGCCCGCGCTACGGCGCGATTCACAGCAACGACCGCCGCGTGATCGGATTCAATAACATCGAGCTGATTACCGATCGCCCCTTGCAGACGAACCTCGACGAAATTCGCCAGGTCAAGCGAGACTGGCCGGACCGGGCGCTCGTCGTATCGGTCATGCTGCCGATGAATGAACGGACCTGGTCGAAGTACCTGCCGATGATCGAGGACACGGGCGCAGACGCCTTCGAGCTCAACTTCGGCTGCCCGCACGGCATGTCGGAACGCGGCATGGGCTCCGCTGTCGGCCAGGTGCCAGAATACATCCAGATGGCGGCGGAGTGGGCAAAGCAGGCGGCCAGCATCCCGGTGATCGTGAAGCTCACACCGAACGTGACGAACATATTGCCGCCGGCAAAAGCCGCGAAAGACGGCGGCGCCGATGCCGTGTCATTGATCAACACGATCAACTCGATCATGGGCGTCGATTACGACACGCTGACGATGTACCCGGCTACCGACGGCATGGGCACGCACGGCGGCTATTGTGGCGAAGCCGTGAAACCAATAGCGCTCAACATGGTCGCTGAGATCGCGCGGACGGAGGAGACTCAGGGCATTCCGATCTCCGGGATCGGCGGAATCACCGACTGGCGGGACGCGGTCGACTTCCTCGCGCTCGGCGCCAGCAACGTGCAGGTATGCACGGCGGCAATGGTGTACGGCTTCCGGATCATCGAAGACCTCACCGACGGACTCAGCAATTTCCTGGACGAGAAAGGCATGTCGCGTGTCGCCGAACTCGTCGGCAAGGCAGTGCCCAGCGTCACCGACTGGCAGTACCTGAACCTGAACTACGTGGAAAAGGCCGTCATCGACCAGGATCTGTGCATCAAGTGCGGCCGCTGCCACGTCGTCTGCGAAGACACTTCGCACCAGGCCATCACGAGCACGGTCAACGGCGAACGCCGATTCGAAGTGCTCGACGAGGAATGCGTCGGCTGCAATCTCTGCGTCAGCGTCTGCCCGGTCGAGGGCTGTATTTCAATGCGCCGGCTCGACAGCGGCGTAGACCCGCGCACGGGGCAGCGAATCAGCGCCGAGAAAGCGGATTGGACCACGCATCCGAACAATCCGATGCGAAAACCCGGCTAGAAAAACGGACAGGTCTCTACCGCTTCACCCTTCGACAGAACCTCGACGACCAGGAATTCGTTGACGAACACGGTCGAATAGGCGGTCAGCTTCGATTTTCTCTTCTTGCGATCGCTGTCGCTATCACTGTCATCGTCATCGCTGCGACCGGGTTTCACCGTGCCGTTCTGGATCAACAACAATCCGGGTGCCAGGGTAGATACGGTCGCTGTGTAGCGGATTTTCGGATGCTCCGTGTGCTGGACCCAGACGCCGGGAATGGGCGTTGCAGGTGCGGGAAACAACGGGTCGTCCCAGGATCCATCTGCGTTGAACGTATAGCAGTTATCGAAAGTAGTGCCGACAGGCAGTGATGGGTCGACGGAGTGTACGACCTCGCCCTTGATGGCAAACACCTTCCCTGCAAGACCACTGTGCGATCCGGCGCCGGCTGAAGCGGCGATCGCGATACTTGCCACTATTCCAACAAACGTGGCGAGCCATGCTGTTATTCTCATTATCGACTCCTTGCCAAATCGGACGCGACGGTTTCTACGTGCGCGCCCTGCTACTGTCGCGTTTGTTTTCTCGCGCGCATACCGGCAAGAATAGGACAAATTTGGTGGTGCGCAAGTCTGATACCGGGCGCGTGCCCGCAATGACACACGCCGAGACAGAGCCGAGATTAGTGGTACGGACCGAACAAAGACGACTGAAAGGGCGCGGGAAGCTTTCTGACGATCTGGTCGGGATTATCCCTCAGAATCCTGAGCCTGCGATTCGCTTCGACAGTCTGAGAGATGACGACGAACTCTGCACCGACAGCCACGACGCTGACGGTCAATACGAGCAGGGACCAACCCAGGCCCGCCGGGAAGTAACCGCCGGACAGGGATTCGATGATAGCGCCAACTGCCGACATCGCATTGATGAGTCCGAACACGGCGAGCGGAAGAAAGACGAGCGCCAGTGACACGTAGATCGTGCGTGACTGTCGGAGGGCGAGGTCCAGCTCGATCGTCTCGCTGGTGCTTCTCATTATTGCTCCCTGATCGACTCCGGGTCGTCAGGCAAGGATAGCATCGCGCCTCGAGCGGCGCTCCTACAGAACCCGTAGGAGCCGTCGGGCGAAGCGAGACTGCGATCGCGGTCTGGCGACCGCTCCTGCAGAACCCGTAGGAGCCGTCGGGCGAAGCGAGACTGCGATCGCGGTCTGGCGACCGCTCCTGCAGAACCCGTAGGAGCCGTCGGGCGAAGCGAGACCGCGATCGCGGTCTGGCGACCGCTCCTACAACAAGCCTTCGAGTCCGTCCAGGTCGTTGATCACGCGCCACTGACCGCCGGTCTTTTCGACGCGGCCCTGCCATTCCTCGAGACGCCCGAGGTATTCCCGTGGATCGAGGTTGTCGCTTCGCAGCTTGGTGACGTTCAGTGCGATCACTTCGAATCCGTCGAGTTCGATGTCAATGTCCCGGACATAGCCCTCTTCGAGGTCTTCCTTGAGATCGGAGAAGATCAGGATCTTCTTCCTGCCAGTGTCCTTCTCGTTAAGGAACTCGACGGCCTGCAGCATGCCGCCTGTGATGTCGGTGTACGGTGAAGGATCAGCGTTTTCCACGAAGTCGCTGACTTCCTGAGCGAACTGTCGCTTCTGCCGGTTCACTGCACTCGGGCGGTCATCAAAGGACGCCTTTGCGACGATGTCCTTCTCGCTGAAGCTGCCCGTATCGATACGCGCGACCGCGAACGCGTCGCTCGCATCAAGCCGCGCGAGCGTAAAGCGAATAATCTGCTCGGCCTTCACGAGTTCTTCGCGATAGGTGCCGGACGTATCGAGCAGCATGTAGACGCCCGTGTTATCTGGCGCCTCGCTGGCGCAGGACGCAAGCAACGAACACATGCCGGCGAGAATTAGCCTTTTCATCACAGCACCCTCCCCGGTATCGCATCCTCGGTTTCCTTGTGCGCCAGCCGCTCCTCGAGCCAGAGCGGTATGAACAGCGGGATATCGTAGATCTGCTTGAGCAGGTTCCCGACATGCAGCACCAGATTGCCGATCAGTCGCAATAGCAGCGACGTTGCACGAAACGTCCCTATACCCAAAAGGCCTACAACCGTGCGCAGCGAATGCACGAACGTCTCGAGCGGAATAGCTACGAATGTCAGTGCGAACGGCAATATGAATCCCATGCCCATTTGCGCCGCCGTCGTGATCCACATGTACTGGCCAGTCGCGGTGACGTCATTCGCAGCACCGCGCAGCAGGGCCGCGGTCGCAAGCTCGTCCTGCAACAGCACCTCGCGCATGTAAGCAAGCCCCGCCTCGACGCTCGCCAGCAGGAACAGGATCGTAAACGTGATCCAGATCATCCGAACCCGGGTCTTGTCCGGAAGCGCGCCAATCACCGGAAACAGCCGCGTTATGCGAAGCGATTCCATCAGGAATAATCCCATCGATATTTCGACGAGGATAATCACCAGCGCAGCGATGTCTGCCGTGCGGAATCCGCCGATCAGGTTCGTGCCGCCGACCATCTCGGCCATCGGCCGCGCGATCAGCGAGAAGTTGATCGTCGCGCCGCCAATCGCGACCAGCAACACGAACGCCGACACGAAGAAATTAACCAGCGACGACGACGACAGTACTGATACAGCGCGGTCCTGCCCACGCACGATGTCTTCGTATTCCTGCATATGCCGATCGATCGTGACCGATCGCGCCAACAGGCTGTCGACGTTCTTGCCGACGGCGTCCAGCTTCTGCTGGATACGCCGCCAGTCGGGCCGCATGCGTCGCAGCAGGTTGTGGCGCTTCGCGCTCGACTCACGGTAGGCGGTCATTGCTTCCTTATGCGCTTTCAATAGCGACTTGTGAATGTCGCTGAGTATGGATCCGATGTGCGCACGACCGTCCTTGGCATCCATCTCGGCCACGGCTTCGACGGCCTTGACCCACCCCGGCGGATCTGGCGGTACATCGACGGCTTCCTGGTGGTCCTTTTCGATGCGGTCGATCGACTCGCTAAGCGATCGATGCAGCGAGGCATAGTTCGCAAGATCCTTACGTACTGTGTCATTGATCCGATCGAACTCGCGCTCGATGATGCGCTCCTTGGCCTCGCGACCCGCCGCGAGCAGAACGTCGCGGTTGCGCGCCTCGAGCCTTTTCTCGGAATGTGTAACGGCCCTGGATGCAGCCCTGAATCCCTGGTGCAGTCCGCGCGCAACAGCAAGTATTGTCCTGTGCGCCGTGCTGCGTGCCAGGTACAGCGCGCCCGTGATCAGGATGATCCAAAGCAGCGCAGACACAAAGGGCCAGGGCGTAATGCCTAGCAAGAAGCTCATGATGGTAACCCCGCTGTCATGGCCAAAAAACGTTAGACCGGTGGCTTTGCGAAGCGCCCTTTCGGACGCCGTGCCTTTTTCATCGTCGCGCGCAGCGTTTCACAGCAGCCGAGGCACTGTCAACGCGCATTCGACATAACAAAAAGAACCCGGACTCTGGATGAGTCCGGGTTCTCAGATTAAACCGAAACGACTTATTCGTCGTCGCTTTCGGCCATGCGGATGTTGGACGCCAGGTAGACGCGACCCGAATCGCAGCTGACTTTTCCTTCGAACAGCTCACCAGCCTTCGCCCAGCCGTCTTTGCTGTAAGCATCGAAGTCTTTACCCATGTCTTCCATGTTCTGGTGGGCTGTGACGTACTTGAAGTCGAACTTCTCGCCGCCGCCGCCGTAAGACGGGAAGAACACCCAGATGCCAGCGGTCGAGCCATGGCCCTCACGGTACTTGGCCCACTCGCCGATTGCCGGCGCGATGTCACCGAATACAACACCGTCAGACATCGTGCAGTCCGAGAACGACACGGCAATGCTGCCCGGGTTTTCGCGTTCCGGCGGCTTCTTGAACTGCAGCACCGCGAAACCGGCATGCGTATCGCATGTCGCCGTCGCTGCGAACATTTCAGCGATCTTGCTGCCCCTTGCCAGCCATTTGTCCTGCGCCCTACCCATCGCTGCGCCACTGCTTGCTGCACCAAGCCAGACGACATCGAAATCCTGGTTCGGGCTCATGTAAAACGGCGACAACGTCCATGCCGAGTATTCGGTCTCTCCCTGCTCATCCGCCCACTCGTCCCACGCGGCTGCCGCAGCGTCCCAATCGGCCCGGGTCTTGCCTTCGTTGAGCTTGCACGCGTACATCTCGACGGGCGTTGCCGGGTCCATTTCGCTACCTTCGTGTGAATCGGCGAACGTAGCGCCACTGGACAGGATAAGGCCGCCCGAGACGAGCGCGGTCAAAGTCTTCCTCATGAATTTCCCCTTTATTGTTGTTGTGACACAGGCCGAGCGCCGTGTCTCAAAGACCAGTATAGACAGGATATTCGCTAATGTTCGCCGCGCGCGTCGCTTTCGAGTTTCTCTGCAACCTGGTTATCGATGCCCAATGAGACGACCAGACTGTCCAGCACCCGGCGTTGCCGGGCGGAAATGCCGCCCTCCTCGAGGGCAGCGTGGACCGCGGACTCGTAGACCTGCAGTTTGCGATAGGTCTCGTACTCGGGAGTTGCCTGTGTGTGCGGCATGGCAGCATCTGAGAACCGCTCAGCGGCCCGCTGTATCGGGTCGAGGAAGAAGACCAGTGCCGCGGTGCCGAGAACGCCGAGTACGTTGCCCAGTTGGTCCGACAGCAGCAGGCCTGCAAACTCCGAGACGACAAAAAACGCAGCGACGAACGCTGCCGCAATCGTACTGCGCTTGAGCGTCCGCTTGATTCGAAGATCGATATCGAACAGCTGAACGCGCAATACGCCGTAGGCTACCAGCGGCACATAGAGTATGAGACCCAGCTCGTAGGACATCGGCACGATAATGACCCACGGAATCGGCCCGCTGTCGAGCACGAGCCCGTAGTAGTGCGCGGCATTCAGTCCGAACGCGAACGTCCACATGACGTCGCGTAAGCCGAACGCGATCGTGAAAGCACGGGCCCTCGCGCGTTTGGCTTCGGATTCAGCGATGAACCAGGAATGAACAGCGGCGATGAATCCCCAGGAAAGGACGACACAGATGACGACGTAGAACGGGACGCGAAACAGTTCCCGGGTTTCTTGCGACATGGCGAACATCGACAACGCAAAGATGCTGCCCACGATCACGACCGCGTTGCGCACTTTCGCCTTGCGGAACGGCCTCGCCAGCGGCGAGTCGAGCGTCATACCGACGAACGGCACATAGATCGCGATCAGCAACCAGTCGGAAGCCTGGTGGATGTTAGACCAGGGAATCCAGTCGACCCCGAGCCAGTCGTTCACATACGCCGGGTTGTCGTAACTGCTGATAACCGCAATGCCGTCCGTCACCAGCATTGCGACGAGAAACAGTGCGCCGCGTGTTCGTGGCGCGACGATGAGTACGTAGAGCGCAAAACCCCACGCGATAAACGCCGCGGGAATTCCGAGCCACTCCGAAATCATCAGATTATGGTGCGGATTGTCTCGAGCATCTTCTGGCGGGTCTTCTCATCCGGCATTCTGCCTATGCCGCCACCGATGTTGTCCACGAGATGCCTGGGATTGGCGGTTTCGGTCAGTACGCAATGCACGGCCGGGTGCGACAGTATGAACTTGAGCGAAAACTGCGCCCAGGAGTGGCAGTCGAACTCCGCGGCCCACGCCGGCAACTCGCGGCCTTTGACGACATCGAAGTACCGGCCATTGATGAACGGCCGATTGATCGTAACGGCGACACCTTCGTCCATGGCCATCGGCAGAATCTTGTTCTCTGCCTCGGTTTCAAGCAACGAGTAATTAACCTGCAGAAAATCGCAGGTGCCGGTCTTCATGATGCGCATCATCGACGGATACGCTTCTTTGCGATGGCGCGCTACGCCGATGTATTTTGTCAGGCCATCGTCCTTCCAGGCGCGAAAGGTGTCCCAGTTTGGCTCCGCGTCCTCGGGATAGTTGTGCATCAGGCTGAGCTGTTCGCGTTTGGTGAGCTCCCTGAGCCGCGCCGCTTCAGACCGTGACTTTGAATCGTCGGCGCCGTCGAAGTAAGAGCCGAGGAACATGTCGCCCGAGATGCCGAGGTTGTTCACGGTCTCGCCGACGACGAAACGGCTGTCCCCGCCGCAGTCTATATACATACCGCCGTGATCCGCTAACGTCGAAATCACCCGGCGCGAGGTTTCCATGTCGCCCTGCCGAAAAGCGTTGGAGTTGCCAAGACCGACAACCGGCATCAACTCGCAGCCGCAGGGAATTGCACGCTGCTCGAGCGTCGGCACTTCGTCCGCGAGAACTGCCGCGGGCGCGCATCCGATTACAGACAGCACACCGGTATATTCGAGAAACTCACGTCGATTGGTCATGGTCACGCCCTTTTTTTCGGATCATACCGCACTATCAGCCGTATCCGAGCTCGTGCAAACGCTCGTCGTCGATACCGAAATAGTGCGCAACTTCGTGGATTAGCGTCTTCGCGATTTCTTCGCGCAGCTCTGGCAGCGGCAAGCCCAGCTCCAGGTGGGGGCGATAGAAGATGTAGATGATGTCGGGCAGCTCCCCCGCGTACTCCGCTCCCCGCTCCGGCAGCGGAAGCCCCAGGTAAAGCCCGAGCAGACCTTCGCCGTCGGGATCGAGATCCTCGTCCGGCTCGTCGTGCACTTCCACGACGATATTGTCGAGCGCGTCGTGCACCCAGTTCGGGAGCGTATTGATCGCCTCGTGCACCGCATGTTCGAACTCCAGCCGGTTCATCGTCTCGCCGCGTTCAGCCAGTGCCCGTCGAGTTTTCCGCCACCCATTCGCCATACGGCTCAAAGACGCGCTGCGCATCGCACGCGAATATGGCGGGCAGTTCGTAGGTGTGGAGTTCGCGAATCGCAGCTTCGAGTTCGGCATACCGATCATCGGTGGTCTTGAAAAGAATCCGGAATTCGTCGTCGTTCTGTGTCGCGCCATCCCAGGTGTAGAAACTCTCGATCGCCGATATCTGTGCGCAGGCAGCCAGCTTGCGGTCGACGATCGTCTTTGCAATGTCCCGCGCCTTGTTCTGGTCGTCTATGGTGGTTACTACCGCTATCGTCGTCATCGGTCGTTCCGTGCTTTGTTAATATGCGCGCTTTACCGCCTGCAGCTCTACATACCATATCGGATGATCAAGCGCGTAACGATACTGACGCTGCTCGGCCTGGTCATAGGCGGCATCGTCGGGATGCTGGCCGTTGGCTTCGTGGAGGCCGTATTGTGGCTGAACGATTTTCTTCGGATCGCCGGCGACAGTCGCGATGCTGTGCAGGACAGGCTCTGGCTGATCACGATAACAATTTGTGTACCCGCCGCGGGCGGCCTGATCGTCGGCCTGATCGGCACGCGGTTGAAGGACAATCGTTTCCACACGCCGCAAGACGCCATTCGCACGGCGCTGAGCCCGGGCGCGACCATGCCGGTAAAAGAAGGTGTTTTGTCCACGGTTGCAGCGGTTTTTTCCCTTGGGTCGGGTGCCTCTGTCGGGCAATACGGCCCTCTCGCCCACATGGGCGCATCGCTCGGATCCTGGGTTTGCAGGGCCGTTCACTACGAGCGCTCGCTGCGGTCTATCAGCATCGCCTGCGGCGCAGCTGCGGCGATTTCGGCTGCTTTTCATGCCCCCATCGCGGGACTCATCTTCTCGCGGGAGGTCATCATCCGGCACTATTCGCTACGCGCCTTCGCACCAATCGCCGTCGCTTCTACGATGGCCTACGTCATTGCCCACATCGTGTTCCGGCGCGATCCCCTGTTCCGCCTCGACGGTCTCGTCGTCGAGAGCTCCTGGGAGTACCTGACGTTCATCGCGATCGGTATTGCCAGCGCTTACCTGGCGAAGGCCTACATGCGCCTGATCGAGTTTGCGGGAGAGACGTCAGCAAAGCTTGCATGGCCCGGTCCGGTGAAAACCATGCTTGCCGGAGCGGTGCTTGGGGTCGTGGCAATACAGGTACCGGAGGTACTTGGGATTGGGCAGGACACGCTCCGGACCGCGATGTTGGGACAGACGTTCGGTATCCAGGAGTTGCTGCTGATCCTGGTCGCTAAACTGCTCGTAACCGCGCTATGCCTCGGCTTCGGTTTCGCAGGTGGGGTGTTTTCGCCGGCATTGCTGATTGGCACGCTATTCGGCGCAGCGATCGGCACCGCTGCGGATATGTTCATTGGCGTCGGCCACTCGCCGGTGGCGGTTTACGCCGTCTGCGGAATGGTGGCCGTCACGAGCCCGGTCATCGGCGCCCCGCTGACCGCCGTTCTGATTGTGTTCGAGCTGACCCAGAACTACGGGCTCGCCACCGCCGCTATGGTCAGCGTCGCCTTTGCCAACCTCATCGGTTTTCGGATTTACGGTCGCTCCTTCTTCGACGTGCAGCTACAGGCCAGGGGCTTCGACCTGCGCTACGGTCGCGGCAAGATATCGGCGGAGCAGACCACGATCAGGGAATTGCTGAGCAGCGACTACACGCGAGCGGACGTCGGCGACACGCTGGTTGATGTGCGCGACCATCTCGTCGATGAGGCTCACAGTGCCGCGTACGTTCTGGATGCGGACGGAGTCTACGTTGGCACACTCAGCCTGCAGCGACTGATGGAGCTGGCGGCCGCCGGAACGGCCTGGACGGAACAGGCCGGCCGTTTTGCCGAGCCGGAAGCAATCGTGTTTACGCCCGATACAAGCGTCTGGTCCGCGATGTCCGACATGCACGGCTTCATTGGCGAGGCAATACCGGTCATCGAGGACGGTCGGCTCGCAGGCGCATTGTTCGAATCTACGATCGTCGACAAGTACCTCGAACTTCTTGACGAAATTCGCGAAGAAGAGAACGCCGCGGTTTGAGTAAAATACGGATATTGCCGACGCGTTTTTCCTGTTACTTTCGTCGCGATGCGCAGGAAAGCAAAGTCATATTCGCGCGCGATGGCCTCGGCAAGCAACTACGAGGAATGGTATGACGCAGCCCTCGCGTTCGACGCCGCCGAGGGGCTCGACGAGTGGCGTCGCGAACTCGAATCCGACGACTACGACTACCGACTGATCGCTTCGCGATTCAGGCTGATCCGCAAACTGCGGCTGCAGAAAGACTACGATCAGCTGGCGTTTCGCCTTCGCGAGGAACTGCACGGCAACCTCGGCAACATGGCGAATCCTGCCCTTTACAGCCACGCGAAAGCCGGAACAAAAAACCTGGTGGATGACTTCGTTGATGAAGTCACCTCAGCGCTCAACGAAATGTGCGACGCGGATTTCAAAACCCTCCCGCCGATGAAGAAGCGCCGCTTCTTCAAACGGGCTGCGCGGAGTTTCGGGCGGTCCGCACTGCTTTTGAGTGGCGGTCTGTCGATGGGGCTGTTCCATCTCGGCGTAGTCGCCGAACTCCTCGAGCAGGAGTTGCTGCCGCGCGTCATCACGGGTTCCAGCGTCGGCTCTATCGTCGGCGGTGTCGTTGGGACTCACACGGACTCGGAACTCGACGCTGTACTGCAAGCGGAGCAGGTGGATTTCGCGTGGAGTCGAGTGACAGGTCTGCGTCACGCCGTCAAGGGTGGCGGCCTGATGGACCAGCAACTGATACGGCGCTCCATCGAAAAGAACATCCCGAACCTGACATTTCTGGAAGCCTACGAAAAGACGCGGCGAATTCTGAACATCTCCGTTTCGCCCGCCGACCCCCACCAGTTCCCCCGGCTCCTGAACTACCTCACGGCGCCGAACGCACTGATTCGCCAGGCCGCGCTCGCATCTTGCGCGTTTCCCGGCATGTTTCCGGCAGTCCAGCTACGCGCAAGGAACTACGCCGGGCGATCGGTTGGCTACATGCCGCAGAGCCGGTGGATTGACGGCTCCGTGCACGAGGATATTCCGAAAGAAAAAGTGAACCGGCTGCATAACGTCAATCACTACATCGTCAGCCAGACAAACCCGCATGTCGCTCCGTTCCTCAGCGAGGAAATGGAGGCAACCGGTCTGGTGCCGTTCCTGCAGGACCTCGTTGTCAAAGCGCCGATGGTTCAGATCGAGCACCTGCTCGAATTGGTGCACCAGCACTTCGAGCTGCCGGGACTGGGCTCGATCATCAAGAAAGCACACGCTGTGGTGAAACAGACCTACAGCGGTGACATTACGATATACCCGGACAGACAGGCGGACTGGAGCAAGATGTTCGCGAATCCGACGCCGGAACACGTAGGTGCGCTGATGCAGGCCGGTCGGCGGGCTACGTGGCCGAGGATCGAACACATAAGGAATACGACACAGATCAGCAGGACATTTGATGCCTGTCTGCACCGCCTGACGGCGCGTTACCGTTTCGTCAGGCGCAAATCCTCATCTACTCCGGGGGTAGTGGTACCGACGCGTGATCGGCAACGTAAAGCCACCGGCCGCGCACGAGCTTCGCAACGTCCGTGAATCGCCCGTGCAGCTCGATTTCCTCGCCGCCGTCGACCGTCTGCACGAGCATCCGAAAGAGCCCCCAGGACACCGCGGTTTCGCCGAGCGATTCCATGCTGGTATCGACCAGGCGCACGTCTATGATGCTGTATACGTTGAAGAAGTGTTGCCACGAGTCCCGAACGAAGCCAGGGCCGATGCCCGCCATTTCATCCATCGGATAGCTGACCGATCCCTCCGCGTAACACGCGGCAATCGCGTCCGCATCGTTCGCCGCCAGAGCTGCGACGAAAGCTGTCTGTAGCGCCTGGGGACCGTCCGAAGGGCTGCTGCTCATGGCACAGACATCCCCCGTGCTCAGGCGTACGTCTTCTGCAGGTAATCGACGATATCGCGAGATTCCGGCATCCAACGTTCCTCCCCGTCGGGCGTGGAGATTCGGAGTACGGGCACGGTGGTGCGACCCCGCGCTTCCATCAGGTCTTCGCGGTGTTGTGCATCGTGGAAGATATTCCTCATCTCGACATCGAGCTCAAGTTCATTGATCGAGGCCCGGACCAGGTTGCAGAACGGGCACCCGTCTATGTAATACAGTGCCAGCTTGTCCTCCGCCGGATTCTGCGATGGCGCGCAGTGCTCGAGCATCTCGTTCGCGTAGAACTCCGGCCAGTCGCTGTCGGGTGCCCGGGCCTGGTGCTCCATGTCCGCCTTGATCAGGCAGTAGACAAGATGGCTCCGCGTGAAATCCAGCCCGAAACGCTCCGCGAGCGTGTCTCTGGCGTGTTCCGCGTACCAGATCGGCCAGTCCGGATCAGCACCGTCAGTTGCCTCGAAGGCCTTGTGGTGAGCCTGCGCCGTCTGTTTGAGGAATGCGGCGATGTCGTCGCGGAGTTGTGTATTCATAAATTCAGATCAGCTCTACGTCCGTGATGATTTCCACCAACGATGGTCCGTTATTGGCCAGTGCTTCGTTCAGCGCATCGTGCAGCTGGTCGGGTGATTTCACAAGCACACCGTGCCCGCCGCAAAGTCGTGCAAATGCCGCGAAGCTCGGATTGTGCAGACTGGTTTGCCAGACAGGCCATTCGCCCGCGCGCTGCTCTTTCGAAATCTTGCCGAGCTCAGAGTTATTCAGCAATACGTGGGTGATGTCCATGTTGTACTTCACGGCCGTCGTGAAGTCGCCCATGTACTGGCCGAAGCCTCCATCGCCGCTGACCGAGATGACTTTACGCCCCTTGTACTCGTCCTGGTCCTGTGTCGCGGCCCAGGCGCCCATGGCTGCCGAAAATGCGAATCCGATTGAGCCAAGGTAGCCGGACATCAACACACGCTGCGACTTGCACTCGAAATAACGGCCGAACGAGTACGTGTTGTTGCCGACGTCGACCGCGATGATGGCGTCCTCCGGTAGCGCCTCGGTGAGCGCGGCAAACACGTTGGCCGAGCCAACTCCGTTGCCCTGGTCGTCCGCGAGGCGGCTGGTCTTTTCCTCGCGCCAAATCGCCCATCGTGATTCGAGCTCCGGCCTCTGGTCGACGGTGTGACTTTCGCCGTCAAACTCTGCCGCCAGGCGCTTTGCTGTCACACCGATTTCGCCCCAGACCGGCACGGCGACGCCGTGGAATTTGCCCAGCGTCATGCGGTCGAAATCGACCTGGATAATTGGCCGTTTCGGCGTTATCCCGGTGTGGTTAGAGAACGACGAGCCGAACGCGAGGATGAGATCGCACTCGTTCATGAACCAGCTCGCCACCGGCGTCCCGGAGCGGCCGAGCACCCCGCCGGCGAGCGGGTGATGATC
>JAAUXY010014087.1_pt1 | contig 15131 bp, 15 predicted proteins | sample 7278121 | NCBI WGS metagenome assembly JAAUXY01 (sample SAMN14350117, study PRJNA611818) | marine sediment metagenome | isolation source: surface marine sediment (1.8m) | place: French Polynesia: Moorea | collected 2018-08 | reverse complement strand
CTTATGCGCCGGCCCGATGGATGGGTTTTGCGCTCGCCATTCTGGTCATCTTCATCAATTTCCTCGCTCACCGACGTCAACCAACTTCAGCGGTGTAGACGCACATCGCAGTGTTGTACGGTTTTGCTTGCGTCAATCGGTGCGCCAGCCTGCTGCCGGTGCAGCACTGCTGGTGCTCGCGGACAACTCCCTCACGGACCTTCACGTCGCCGTCACCAGATCGGTGAAAAAATCTTTTGTTGATATTTCAGTAACATGAGAGGAGAGTAAAAACTGCTCGTTAGATATATAATCGTCAGACGTAAACCGTATTGACATATTTTCAGTGTACGTTGTTCGCCATTGACAACGGCTTGTTTAGCGTTGGGAGGAGACATGGTGGGTCCAGAAGAAGGCCCGGGTTCAACCGGTACAGAAACGCCCCGCGGTGAAAGGGTCGCCAAGGGGGCGCTGCGTGCCGGACCTGCCGAAGGCATTGAAATCTCGCCGGGCGTGCACTTCGATCCGTATCGAAGCCGATGGGCGGGGGTGCTGACGCCTGACGAGATATCGGCATGTCGCAAGTACGGTATTCCCATCGCCTTCGACTGTGCCCAGATCGGCTGGGTGGCTTCAACCTGCGAAGACGACGGTGATGCGAACATCGATCTCATCAGCATCATTCAGGATCACAGAAGAGAGCTCGCGCGTACAATCTCCGAACTGATGGCCATGCAGGCCGCGGATGAGCTCGCACCCGGCGAAGCCAGAAGCCGCGGTCTCGAGGCGGCAGCAACTCTCGAGGCCAGCGTGCCTCTGCCGAGCGTCGTGTCCCGCGACAAGCTGCACACGGTGCTGCAGCAGGAAGTGGTTCGGTTTCTGGGCGCCAAATCCCTTGAGCCGGGGCCGGGTGACGCATTCGAATATCGCCCCTGGAGAGTGGAAGACGCCGAGGCATATGCCGGCATCTTCGGCAATGAGCGGGTCTGGGAGCATCTGCCGGAATCCTGGCCGGGACCGCTGGATGTCGAAACCGCCGCAAGCATGATTGAGGCCGCGAACCTCGGCGGGCACCATGCCGTCTATGCGGTGCTTCGCGATGGTGAGATCATCGGGCAGATCCGGCTGATGTTTAACCAGGATTACCCGGGCTTACGTGCCGCTGAAGTCGCCTACGTGCTGGGTGAGGCCTATTGGGGCCAGGGCCTGATGTCCAGAATCCTGGCCGAATTTACCGCGCGCAGCCTGGCGACGCATGGGCTGGATTTCCTGTGTGCCTGGATCCTTCCCGAAAACGTCGCTTCGGCAAGATGCGCCGAACGCGCGGGATATCTGCGGGACGAGTTCTCGGGAGAGGCTGAGCTGGCCACCCAGGTCGATCGGGAGCGCTTCCAACGCTACAAGTGTTTCAGCGCAGATTTCTCGCGCTGAAGTCAACTCAGGCGGACTGATCCAGCGGCGCGAGCTCATAGTATTCTGGTAGCTCGCTGCGCTCGATGGGCGTGAGCGTTGTCATTGGATCCTCGCCGAAGTAGATGTCCTCGCCCACGAGCTTTGCATCCGGATCCGCCGGCCATACCGTGATGAGCTGCGCATCCGAGAGCCAGAGCTCGTGGCTGTCCACCGGTTGTCCGTTGACCTCAGTGACCCCCATCATCGCCAATGCGGCGGCAGGATAGACCTGGCGAACCTGACCTTCGGTGATGACCCCGCCGTCGTCGACGATGATGCGGTCGAGGACCACCTGAAACTGCTGTCCGCCGGTGGTGAACATATTCGAGTAGAAGCCGGCAACCGCGTCGTAGCCTTCGAGAACCATGTTCTCGGGGCCCACCCGCCAGAAGTGATAGACCGGTTCCGCGGTGAGCGTGGCCATGAGCGGTTCGAGACGCCCGTTGATCTCCGCCTCCATGTGGTTGGCCACCTCTTCCAGGAGTTTTTTGTGGCGCGGGTTCTCGGTCTCGGCCGCGCGCTCGCGCAGTTTCAACCAGCTCGAATGCGGATCGAATCGGGTCATCGTCTCAGCTCGTGGTGGATGCTGACGAACCGAGTGTCTCACGGTTGGCGAGCCATTGCTCGTGGTGGACGAAGGTTTCCTTGTCCCAGAACCCCCATTCCTGACACTTCGGTCCGGTGATGATGAAGGTCCAAACCGGGCCGGGTTCGCGCAGCTGCACGATATGGCGGTGTCTGGCCGAGCGGAAGTGCGGGCGGAAGCGCGTGACCACGCGTGCATCCTCAGCGGGTGTGCGCTCGACGTAGCTTTTCAGCGGCAGCGTCACAAACCACCAGGGATGATCGTGGAAGGCACGATCGTCGTCGCCTTTGTGGAACTTGTGCAGGCGCAGCGTAAAACCGCACCACAGGATCCAGCGCTCGAGATAGGGTTCGCCGTCGTCCAGCACCAGATCGTGAGTCACGCCGAAGCGCCGGCCGCGCAAGGTCGCGACCTTGTCGAAGTAGGGCAACACCGGTCAGCAGAAGACTTCTGGGGTGAAGTACCCGTGGAACTGATGCGGCACGTGGTGCTTGAGCGGCAGCCTGCACACCTGCTCGGTGACGTTGTCCGCACGGTACACCTGCAACTCCGACTTGTGTTGGAACGCGTCGTACACCACCTCCAGAAGATAACCGTCATCCTCGCGCGTGGCGTCCGCTGCGGGCGCAAAGAGCGGCTCGGAGCCATAGAATCCCGGCGGCAGGGTGACGAGGGTCGCCTGACCGTCCTCTTCGAGGCGCTGAAAGCCGTTGAAAAACCCGTTCGCGCCGTTGTCGACGGAGCAGGCTGTGTAGGTGACTTTGTTCGGCGAGCCCACAAGGTTCATGTTGAACGTGGGAAATTCACACTCGGTTTCGCAGATGTCGGTGGTGGTCATGCTGCCGTCCGCCATGTTGAGGACATAGCGTTTGAAGAAGCCGCCGTTGAAACGGCTGTTGGGATTGAAAATGTCCACCAGCGTGGCGTTGGCCTCGAAGCCCGACTGATAGCAGCCGTCGACGACAATCTCGTCACCCCGCTCGTAGGCGTTGCCGAAATGCACGATCGCGCCATGTCCGGTCTCGAACGTCTGCTTCAGCTCCAGAGTGTCGAGATCAACGACGAGCACCCGCATCGGGATATTGGGATCGTAGCCGACGACGTCCGAGATGGTCTTACGCCCGAGCATGACGCTGCCCATGCCGCTGAAGACGATCGAGCCGATGAAGAAGATGGCGTAGTGCTCGGTGATCACGAAGTCGTGACAGAACGGGAAATGGTCGAGCGGCACCTGCGCTTTTTTGTAGAGCTTACCCTGTGGATTGATGCGGTAGACGTTCACGCAGGGCTGGGGACCTTTGAGCGTCATGCCGGCAATGCCGGCGCCGAAGTTGATGTAATCCCCGGTTTTGGGATGGATCCGGCCGTGGGCGCTGAATACCTGGCTGCGCTCGAGCCCACCCTCGTAGTCGAACTCGCCGACCGTGCTGAGATCTGACGGTTCCAGCTTCCACGGATGTCCACCTTCGTTCAATGCGAGCAGGTGGCCGCCGTGGTAAATGGTGTTCGTGTTGGCGGGGTTGGCCGGTGCCTTGCCAAGGTTGGCGAAAAAACCGCCGGGAATCTGCGTGCCGAACCCGCGGTACTTGATGTCCTGCGCCGCGGTTTCTTCCACATACTTGGGGGTGCGGACGTAGGCGTTCTTGAAGTGCGCTTTGCCGTCCCGAAACGTGTACGCGCAGAGCATGCCGTCGCCGTCGAACCAGTGTCCGTACTTGGTGTCGCCGATGCGCTGCCGACCCGGACCGTTGCGAAAGAAGGTGCCGGTCAGATCGGCGGGAATGTCACCTTCGTAGTCGTCGATCCAGTAGCTGTATTCTTCGTCCAGGTTCTCCAGACCGCCGTGATGGCTGGGTGGCTCGTTCTGACCCAGTGCTCGTTCTGCCATTCCTACTACTCTCTCCAGATGTTCTTGTTGTCAGGCCGGATATCCGATCCAGTCGCCGCTCATGTCCACGGGCCCGCGGTACATGGCGTTGAAACGGCGCACGCTGAATTTCCAGGCGCCGTTCTCGCGAACCAATTCGTCATTATAAACGCCGGCAACCCGAAACGTATTGCCCTCGGCGTCTTTGATGTTCTCCTGCACGTAGAAGCGCGCCGTTGCGGCGTCACCGTCGACGTTGATGATGCCGGGCTGCACCCAGTGCAGCACGTTCGGGTAGCCGGCCATGACGGCGCTCCAGAAGGCTTTCAGGTTGTCACGGCCGGTGACCGGATCCATGTCCGCTGACAGAATCCAGGTACCGTCCTCAGCGAAGGTATCACCCCAGATGTCGGCGTCACGCTGCATCACGCCATCGGCGTAGATCTGCGCCAGCTGCTGGATTTCGAGAATGTCGTCGTTCATATCCCCTCCAAAGTTCGAAATCAGGCTGACGGCTCGGCCAGCTGATAGGGCGCGGCCTCTTCGACCTGGCAGTACAGGCTCGTGAAAAGCCACTCGCCGCCGATGCGTGCGTAGGTCTCTTTGTACCACCCGATGATGCGGGAGTAGTGCAGGGAACCGTCGGGATGAATTCCCGTATACAGCATGATCAGCCGCCACTCGCCGGTTGCCTGATTGCCGTCCACCTCGATGATGGGATTGATGGCGTTGTGGGCAGAGTTGCGGATGGTTCCGCTGGTACCTACCGCACCGAGCATGGCTTTGATGGCCTCGCGCCCCTCCGCTTTACCCATGGTGCTCGCTTCCCAGGTGGCGTCCTCGGCGAATAAGGGACCAAGCCGCTCTGGATTGTGGTCGTCGTCGCAGGCCTGACAGTAGCGCGCTTTGAGTTTTTTGATCGCCTCGATGTCCTCGAGGACTTGCAGCCGTCCGGCAATGTCATCGCTCATGGCCGCGGAGCTTAGCAAAAATCCTGTCGGTGCGGACTTGCGTTGATTCGAGAGTCGAGAGAGCGTTAACCTCCGTGCTCAATTTCAGGGAGAGTGGACGGTGACGCGAGAAATCAACTTCGGCCTCTGGTACGACTTTCGCAATCCCCAGGGCGAAAACTTCGAGTCGCTTTATGCAGCGTCGCTGGAACAGATTGCCTGGGCGGAAGAGATTGGCTTCGACTCCGTGTGGCTGACTGAACACCACTTTGTGGAGGACGGCTACACCCCGTCGCCGCTGGTGCTCGCCGCGGCGATTGGCCAGCGTACGAGCCGCATGCGTATCGGCACGAACCTGATGCTCCTGCCGCTGGCGGACCCTGTGCGCCTGGCGGAAGACGCGGCTGCGGTGTCGCTGTTGACCGGCGGGCGCTTCGATCTTGGCGTTGGACTCGGCTACCGGCAGCTCGAGTTCGACTACTTCGGGCGCAATCTCAAAAACCGCCCGAGCTTGATGGAGGAGGGGGTGGCCATCCTGCGTCAGGCCTGGTCCGGTGAGCCGATCGAGCATCAGGGTAAGCGCTTCAGCATTTCCGGTCTTGGCGTGGCACCTGCGCCGGTGCATGCACCGCGTATTCTCATGGGTGGCATGGCGGAACCGGCCATCGAGCGCGCCGCGCGTATCGGCGATGGCTTTCTCTCCACCGGTGGGATTGGCCATGACATCTACGTCGACGCGTTGTCCAGGGTCGGCAAAACGCGCGAGGAAGGCGCCATCTTTGCGGGTCATTGGGGCATTATTGCCGACGACCCGGAGCGCGAAGCGGCCAACGTCGGTGAATATGCGCTTTACCAGACCAACCAGTACGTGTCCTGGGGCGCGTTTGGCCCGCCGGACGAAGTCCCGCTCTTTCCCGATGCGGAAGCGGCGCTGCGCGACGGCTTGTATGAGTTGCATGATGGCCCGAGTGCCGTGGCTGCGTTGACCGAGATGTTGACCACTTATCCCGAGATCAAGGACGTGCACTTCTGGGCACAGTTTCCCGGGGAGTCCATTGAGAGCGGCAGCAAGCGTATGGCTTATATCGCCGAGAACGTGCTGCCTGCCGTGCGGGACAATCTGAACTGAGAGGAACTGAGAGGAGAGGACATGTCTGCCAGAGAAGAAATTGCCGAGCTGCTGAGCCGGTCCGCCTTTGCGCTCGATCAGAAGGACCTGGCTGCCCTGGAAGCGGGATTCCACACGGACGCCAGCTTCACGCTGGTCATCGACGGAGTTGATGAGCCCTCCGTGTTTGCAGGCCGCGAGGCCATCATGGGCCTGATGAAGGGTGCGCTGGATGCCCAGACGGACGTGCGTAAGCATGTCATCAGCAATGTCTGGTATGAAAGTGAGAGTGCCAGCGAGGCAGTTGTCGTCTCCTACCTCACCTTGATGGCAACCGAGAACGGCGCAACGCAGCTCATCACCACCGGCATCTACCGGGACCGGGTGGTTCGCGGCGATGCAGGCTGGCTGGTGGCCGACCGGCACCTGACTCTCGATCGACCTTATTAGCCGTTAGACGGTCAAGATTGCCGCCCGGGCCGGATTAACGCGGTCTGCCAGGAGGTCGAGGTAGTACTTCTCGACGTCCGCGGGCCCCTGCAGCGTTGCAATCTCAATCCAGTTGCCGGCTTTGTCGACAAAACCGTCCCACGCTTCGCCGAAGCGGCTCTGCAGCTCTGCCGGTCCCAGCTCCTTGCTGCGCGCTTCGATGTGCGCCGGGGCAAAGAAGAGCTCCGGCTTCGGACCGGCCATGTCCCTGGCGCCCGACCGCGCATCCCAGTGAGTGGCGCCGACGAGGCAGGAATATTTCAGCTGATCGCCAAAATGGTTGTGCACCGCCGCCAGCGCGGCGCCGTTACCTGCCATGTCGATGATCATGCTGGCACGGCCGGCGTCGAGGCTGGTGATGTCGTCGTAGGTCACCACCTCGTGGTAACAGCCCAGCGACTCCACGAACTCGACGTTCTTGGCGGAGGTGAGACCCACAACGCGTACCTGCCCGGCGGCGTGCAGGAGATACGCAAGCCCCAGCGAGGTTTTGCTCGACGCGCTCGTCAGGATGATGTCGCCCGCGCCGAAGTTGTCGTTGTTCGCCGCAAAGTCGGCCAGCATGAACGACGTCATGTAAAGCGGCCGGTACACCATCTCCGCGGCATCCGCGCGCATGTCTTCGGCGCCCGCCCGGCTGTACTGGTTGTAGACCTTTGCCAGCGCCTGGCGATGGGGTGCAACGTCGACCATCCCCTGACCGGTGACCTCTGCCTGGATGGCGAGGTGGCTGCCGACGGGAAAGTAACCGTAGAACCGTTCTCCAACGCTGACCTCCGGGTGAGTTGACTCGATCACGGTGCCGAAGCCCCACACCGGCACGCGCCCCCAGCCTTCCTCGGTCGGGAAGAATTGCCAGTACTGCATGCTCTCACCCGCCACGGCATAAGTGATGTTGTTGGCGGTCAGTGCAAATTTGTCGATTTTGAGCACGACGTTGGCGTCCGCCCCGGTTGCCGGGATCTCACTCTCCTGCCAGCGGACATCCGCCAGATCGTTTTTGTTGACCAGGAGCTGCTGCTGCATGTTTTTCTCTGCGTTGTGCGATGGAAGAGCCCGGCACTATACGTGTCTGACCAGCGTTAGACCACGGTCGGGAAAACCGGCAGAATCGACGGTTTTATGCACACCTTTATTTACACTTTTATTCACTGGGGAAGTTGGGGAAGACCATGTATGACTACCTGATCAAGAACGCGCAGATCGTCGACGGCACGGGAGCAGCGCCCGTCGAGGGTGACGTGGCCGTCGCCGATGGCGTCATTGCCGCCGTGGGTGAAACCGACGGCAACGCCAAAGAGACCATCAATGCCGACGGCGCTTATCTCACGCCGGGCTGGGTGGATGTGCACACCCACTACGATGGTCAGGTGAGCTGGGACGATACGATGGACCCGTCGTTCTCCCACGGCGTCACCAGCGTTGTGATGGGTAACTGCGGCGTTGGCTTTGCGCCCTGCCCGCCAGGTGGTGAGCAGCGCATGATCGAGCTCATGGAAGGGGTGGAGGACATTCCGGGCACCGCCCTCTACGAGGGTATCGAGTGGGGCAAGTGGGAGTCGTTCCCGGAGTACATCGACTATCTCGGCACCCGCGAGTACACGATGGACATCGGCACGCAGATCCCGCACTCGGCGCTCAGGAACTACGTCATGGGCGAGCGGGCGCTGACTCATGAAGACGCCACCGCTGAAGACCTGGCCACGATGTGCCAGCTCGTCAGGGAAGGTCTGCAGGCCGGCGCGCTCGGTTTTTCCACCAGCCGCACGATTGGGCATCGCGCCGTCACCGGTGAGCCCATCCCGGGCACGTTTGCCGAGAAGGCGGAGCTTCTGGCCATTGCCGAAGCGATGCGTGACGTCGGCAAAGGCGTCTTTCAGGCGGTGCCTGCGGGCGTCGTCGGTGACATTGCGGGGCCCGAGAAATGGACAACCGAACAGGAAGTGGAGCTTTTCAGCGAGATCGCGCGCGCCAGCGGCCGCAACTGCACCTTCACGCTGGCGCAGAACGGCAACCGCCCGGATCAGTGGAAGAACTGTCTCGATATAGTTGAGCGTGCCAACGCCGAGGGCGTGCACATCACGCCGCAGATTGCGACGCGGCCGATCGGTTTCGTGACGAGCCTCGATGCGTATCACATGTTCCAGCGCCGCGAGACGTATCTGAAGCTTGCGGGTCTGCCGCTTGCAGAACGCGTGCGCGAAATGAGGAAGCCCGAGGTGAAGGCGGCCATTCTCGCGGACAAGGATGTGGCCCCCGATCAGCCCGGCACCATGGCCAACATCTACGGGCTTCTGGCCATGGCGGCGCCGGCCATGTTCCCGATCACCATGCCGATCGACTACGAGCCTGAAGCCAGCGGCAACATCGGCGCCCTCGCGGCGGCGAAGGGTGAGGAAGTCCCTTCCTTCATGTACGACTTCCTGCTCGAAAACGAAGGCCAGAATTTTGCCATCCTGCTCGGCGCCAACTTCGTCGACGGCACCTTCTCGGTGATGGAAGACATGATCACGCACCCGAACACGACCATTGGTCTTTCCGACGCGGGTGCGCACGTCAATCTGATTTTCGACGCGGTTGGCCCGACCTATCAGCTGACGCACTGGGTGCGCGATCGCAGCCGCGGGCGACGTCTGCCGATTGAGCTGCTCGTCCACAAACAGACGTTGTCGAACGCGGAGCTCTTTGGCATGCATGACCGGGGCAGCATCACCGTCGGCAAGCGCGCTGATATCAACGTCTTCGATCTGGAGCGTTTGAGCCTTGGCAAGCTTGCGGTGCACGCGGATCTGCCGGCAGGCGGCAAGCGCATTCTGCAGGGCGCGTCCGGTTATCTGGCGACATTCGTTGCCGGCGTGAAGACACGTGAGGACGATCAGGACACGGGCGCACGCCCGGGACGAGTGATACGCGGCTGACAGTTCCAGAGGGGGAGGGGATGCGTATCGGCTTTGGTTCCAAGCTCGCCTACGGGGTGGGCAGCATGCCGTACGCGGCCAAAGATGCCGCGTTCGGCACGTTCGTGCTCTTTTATTACACCCAGGTGCTGGAGTTGTCCGGCTCTCTGACGGGGCTGGCGATTTTCCTCTCCGTGCTCTGGGATGCAGTCTCAGATCCGCTGGTGGGATCATGGTCCGATCGGCTGCGCACGCGCTGGGGCCGGCGTCATCCCGCCATGATTCTCGGTTTGCTGCCGCTGGCCCTGTCGTTTGTGCTCTTGTTTGCGCCGCCGGAGGCCCTGCGCGGTACCCAGGCACCGCTGTTCGTCTGGCTCCTGGTGTGTGTCCTCATGATGCGCACGTTCCTGACGGTGTTCTACATACCTCAGAACGCGATGGGGGCTGAGCTTACCGACGACTATCACGAGCGCTCGTCCATCGTGAACTTCCGCACCAATCTGGGTTGGATGGGTGGGGTCATCCTGCCGGCAGTATGCCTGGCGCTTCTCTTCGGCGAGGTCGGCGGCGTTGACGGACGCATGATCGACGCCAACTATTTCACCTACGGCTGGGCATCTTTCGGCGTGGTCATGATCGCGGGGGCCATATGCATTGCCGGCTCCTGGCGCTTCATTCCGCGCCTGCAAGAAGTGGCCGAGCGCAGCGTCGAGTCTCCCGGCTTCATCGGTATGGTGCGAGATACCGTGGCGACGCTGAAGAACCTCAACTTCCGCCGCATATTCATTTTCGAGATCGCCGTAGGCGGCGTCTCCGGTATTCTCGGCGCGCTGCAGATGATCACCTGGACCTACTTCTGGGAGCTGTCGGTCACGCAGATATCGTTCCTTGCGGTGGCGTCTCTGACCGCGGTTGCCGTGGCGTTTCCGGGGATGCGGTTTCTGAGCCAACGCTGGGAGAAGCAGACGCTGTTGAAGTTTGCTGTCGCCGGCCTCGTCTTCAACTCGCTGTGGTTCGTGCCGGGACGATTGCTGGGTATCCTGCCCGATAACGGCACGGTATTCCTCTACGCGCTGGTGTGGATCCAGACGCTGATCAACACCGGGCTTACGATTCTGCGTACCGTCAATCTGCATTCCATCATGGCGGACATCGCCGATGAGCACGAGCTGGCGACCGGCCGGCGCCAGGAGGGTGTGTTCTTTGCCGCTTCCACGTTTGCGCTCAAGTTTGTCATGGGCTTCGGTTACATGATTGGCGGACCGCTTCTCGACATTGTGGGTCTATCCGGCGGGGTTGCGCCGGGCGAAGCCTCGGCGTCCGCGCTCCTGGGCATTGGCCTCGTGATCGGGCCGGCGGTCGTGGTGCTGCTGCTGATTCCCTGGTGGATGGCCGCCCGGATCGACGTCAGCCGCGAAAAGCTCGACGCCGTGCAGTCGTCTCTCAAAGACCAGGGGCGCATGCAGGGCGAAGGGGCCTCTGCCGGTTAGTCCGCGCCGGGTGAGGCCAGCACCAGCAGCAGGTTGCCCGGCATGTGGTTGTAGATCCCGTAACCTGAGCTCAGCACAAGCTTGCCGTCGTAGGCGACGGGGCCTGCCGCGCCGCCGAACGAGCCGCCTCGGGTAGTCTCGCCGTTGTTCGCAGCATACGCTTCGGTGCTGTCGAGACTCCAGACGACCTCGCCCGTGGCGCCGTCGTAAGCCCGCACGATACCGTCCATGGCGCCCGCCACAATCACGTCACCAATGACGGTGGGTACCTGGGATATGCCGGGGTGGCAGAAATTGCGGCCGTCACACTCGTCCTCGTGCAGCGTCGACCAGAGGATCTCACCGGTGTTCACATCCAGCGCGTGCATGCCGGGCTGATCGGGGTGGTCATACGTGCGACCGTCCGCCATGTCGCTCACCGGGACGTAGACACGTCCGTGCGCGGCGGCGATGCCAAAGTGGATGCCGCCTTGAATACCGCCGCGCCCCACCCGCGTCTGCCAGACCACCGTGCCGTCATCAGGATTGAGCGCGTGCACGAATCCGGATTTCTGACCCGCAATCAAGAGATCGCCGTCAGCGGCGGGTGCCAGCAGGCTTGCGCCACCAAAATCGTAGTCCGGACCGTCCTCGTCAGGGCAGTTCTGCGGCGTGCTGGTGCCGCATGCGACGTTCCAGGCATCGTTGGCGGTCGCCTGGAACACCCAGTTGACCTTGCCGGTGTCCATATCGACGGCAAAGAGCGCGTCGCTGGTTTTGGTTGCCGGGGAAGACATGTTTTCGCCGGTGCCGAAGTAAAGCTGGCGGCGCTCGAGATCCAGGCTCGGCGTATTCCATACCACGGCTCCCGACGGACCTATCACGTCGGTGCCGGCGCTCGTCTGCTTCTGCACCCGGGGCTCTTCCTCGATCGTGTAGGTGCGCCAGATTTCCTCGCCGCTGCCAGCGTCCAGCGCCAGCACCGAACCGCGAAACGTGCAGCAGGCGTACTCCGGGTTGATTGCCAGGCTGACCTCCAGGGACGAAATCGGTACGTAGAGCGTCTTGTCATGCAGCACAGGTGCTGCCGTGATGGTTGCGTTCGGGTGATCATCCGCGCGCATTCGCCAGTGCGGGGCGCCGCTCCTGGCATCCAGGCCGTAAACGTTGCCCAGCACGTCGCCGAAGTAGACGCTCGGTGCGGGATCCGTCTGTCCCCAGGGGCTCACGATGATCCCTGTGCGCACCTCTCCGGCCGCCTGAAAGGACCACACCTGGCAGCCCGTGTCCTGATCCAGCGCATAGACGATGCCGTTGTGGGAGCCGACGAACATGAGGCCCCCGGCAAACGCCGGCTGCGAGCGGACGCGATTGGCGCCTGGAAAGCTCACCGCCCAGAGCGGCTCGAGGCTCTTGAAATCGTCCCGGGTCAGACCACCCGCCGCGGCGTCGATGTAGCGTTGATTCTCCGGCTGTATACCCCAGTTGCCGGCAACCGCGGCCGTGAGGGCATCAAAAGCGACGCTGTCGTCGCATGACGGGATGTCCGCAAGCTCGGTGCCAAGCGGCTGACCGGAAAGATATTCGGCCACCTCGATCCGCTCCGCCGGGGACAGCCCCGCCGCCTCGTTCTGCATCACACCGTCGGTCAGGGTTTTGAGGATTGCCTCGGGAGTCATCAAGCCGATCATGTCTTTGTGCGGCGCCTTCTGGACCGCGCCGCCATGGCAGCTGGCACAGGCGCGTTCGTAGTGTTGTTTCCCAGGGAGGCTCTCACGAGCGCGCTGAGCATCCTGGATGGCCTGTATGCTGTTGGGATCAACCTCTTCGGTGGGTGCCGGCTCGGCGGCCGCTTCTTCCTGCCGTTCCGGCTCGGCACAGCCCAGCAGCGCACAACAACCCAGCGCAACGATAAACGTCCTCATGTCTCTCCCATTGTGGTCAGCTCAACGTCGGGTATCCTAGCAACATATCTGGGCTGCGGGGGAGGGTATGGACAGCAGCTGGCTTTTTCTGGCGATTGGCGCCGGGTGCCTGTGGCACGGTCTGCAGATCGTCTGGGTGGCGCCAAAGCCGTCGCAATTCGTCAAAGACAAACCGCCGGTCGAGAAAGGCAGTGCCGCCGCGTTTCAGCGCTTCTGGCTCGATCAGTATGCCTGGATCGGCATCAGTCTGGCGGTGCTCGGGATGTTGCTCGTTGCGGGAGGGATGTTATGACCATTCCCGTAACGCTCATTTATGCCGGTTTCATGGCGCTCTTGAGCGTGCTGCTGGCGAACTACGTTTTGTACGCCAGACTGCGCGGACAGGCGCTCCCCGAATGGCAACCTCCCGCGGCGGAGCGGGTGCAGGCGAATTTCGTGGAAAACGTGCCCCTGGCGCTGGTGCTGCTGTTTCTCGTTGAGGTGGCCGGGGCCGGTGCCGCGTTTGTTCACGTCTGTGGCGCGTCGTTGGTTGTGCTCAGAATCCTCCACGCCTGGGGGCTTGCCCGTAACGAAGGCGCCAATTATCCGCGCCTCATTGGCGCGCAGGGCACGTTCGTGCTCATGTCGGTGCTGGGTATGACCGCGATCGTGCTGGGACTGCAATGAGGGCAGTCTGGTTGTGCCTCTTTCTGGTGCTGGGATCGAGCGCCCTTGCGGACACGTGTGCGCCGGGTGACAAGCAGATTTTCTGGGGAGATCTGCACGTCCACACGAGCTTCTCGATGGACGCGTTCGTCTGGAACAACCAGGCAAACCCCGAGGATGCCTACGCTTTTGCCCGCGGTGAGGCGCGGGCAACGGCAGCAGGCCCCATACGCCTGTCCCGGCCGCTCGATTTCGCCGCGGTTACGGATCATGCGGAATACTTCGGCGCCATGCAGCAGTGCCACGGCTGGGCGCTGAATACGCCGTTCTGCCGTGCGCTCGTTGCCGCCGCTGCGGAGGAATCACCGCGCGGTTTCACTGAACTCTTTCTGCCGGCGCTGCTCGCCGGCGAACGGCGCTGTCAGGGTAATGCCGCCGCCTGTGACGTGGCTGAGCGCAGCGCCTGGCAGCGCATGATCGATGCGGCCAATGGCGCCAACGAGCCTTGTCGGTTCACCGCGTTTGTTGCCAATGAATGGACCGCAAGCCCGGAAAATCTGCACTGGCATCGCAACCTCATTTACGCGTCGGATGCGGTACCCGAGCGTGCCATCAACGCCTTCGACGAACCCACCCAGGAGGCGATGTGGCAGGCGCTGGAGGCGCGCTGCGTCGAAGCGGAGGGTTGCAGGGTGCTGGCGATTCCGCACAACGGCAACATCGGCATGGGCGGTGCTTTCAACGTCGAGGGCCACGACGCCGGGATGCTCAGCCTGCGCGCTCGTTTCGAGAAGCTGGTCGAGATTCACCAGCACAAAGGCAACAGCGAATGTTATCCGGGCTCGAATCTCAGCGACGAAGCCTGCGGCTTCGAGAGCATGTTGCCCATACCGCTGTTGCGCGCACTGGCTGCGGTGCCTCGCGAGCTGACGGCGCAGGAGCACAAAGCCATTTCCCGGGGTTATGTGCGTGACACGCTCGCGCGCGGGCTCGAGCTCGTCGGCGAAGCCGGTGTCAATCCGTTCCGGTACGGCTTTGTCGGTGCTACCGACACACACTCGGGCAGGCCCGGGGACGTGGCAGAGGCCGGCTGGCAGGGTGCCATCGGCACGTATGACGCCGACGCCGAGCGGCGCGCCACCTACGTGCACTACAACCCCGGCGGGCTCACCGCGGTGTGGGCGCGACAGAATACCCGCGCCGCAGTCTTCGATGCGCTTGCCCGCCGCGAGGTGTACGCCACATCCGGCCCACGGATTGCGCTGCGCTTCGGCGTATCTGCTGAGGCCTGCGGCGGGGAAAACGAGACTGTGGTCATGGGGGGAACTTACGGCGGAGATACGCCGCCGATGCTGGTTGTGCGCGCGCAGCAGGACAGCGTCCCGCTCGCGCGGATAGACATCATCAGGCTGGCGTGGCGTAACGGCGCAATCGAACAGCACATAGAGCAGTTTGCCAGCGACGGGCGGGCTGACTGGTGCGTTGCCTGGTCTGACGACGAATACGACGCCGCGCTGCCGACGCTGTGGTATGCGCGGGTGCTGCAGCAGCCGACCATGCGCTGGGATGGCCGGAAAGAGATCATGGAGCGCGCCTGGTCGTCGCCCATCTGGTCGCACGCCGCGGTCAATACGGACAAGTAAACGTTCTGGAGGAAGAGAAGTGGATCGATTCAATGGAAAACGCGCCATCGTCACAGGTGCGGGCTCGGGTTTCGGGGAAGCCATTGCTAAACGTCTTGCCGAGGAAGGCGGGCGGGTGCTG
>JAAUXY010022229.1_pt1 | contig 15135 bp, 14 predicted proteins | sample 7278121 | NCBI WGS metagenome assembly JAAUXY01 (sample SAMN14350117, study PRJNA611818) | marine sediment metagenome | isolation source: surface marine sediment (1.8m) | place: French Polynesia: Moorea | collected 2018-08 | reverse complement strand
CAGAGACCCTGTCACGCCTGCTCCGCGCCATGTCGGACGACGGCATTCTGACCGTCGATGATCGTCTCGTCTTCGTGCACAGCCTCGCGAGACTGCGCCCCTACGACTGACTCACTCCCCTTGATCTAGATCATGGAACCGCCCGCCGGGCGGCGCGACGATGGGGGCTCACAGTGCGTTATTGCGCCAGAGCATCAGGCAGTCCATGAGCATCGTTTATTTCACGTTGATTGCAGCCCTTCTGTACCTGTTTTCAGACTGGGTGCTGCAACGCGTTGAAGTCGTTGCGGGACGTCGCCTCGAACACCGTTCGATCGTTTTCTTTTGCATCTTGCTCACTCTGGCACTGACGACATTCACGTTGATCGGTCATCTGACCGGTAGCAACCAAGGGGTATAGATCGTGACAGACGAAAACAAACCCGTTCACAGCGACGAGTCCGGCGACGAGCCGTTGCCGCTGATGCAGCGCATCCTGGATAACCCGTTCTTGCTGCTGTTCCTGGGCGTCGCGGTGCCGACGGTCTTCTACATCATCTGGGGAATCATTGAGATCACCCAGATTCCGGTCGCGAACTGACGAGAGGGGGATAAACCATGGCCATAACACCTCCGAGTCAACGGAACTGGTGGAAGGAACCGATCGCCAAGGTCGAGCTGTCCTGGATCATCATCGCCTTCACCTGGGGCCTCGTCATGTTCTTCATGATGATTTACTGGCACGGCGCGGGCGAGCAAAACCTCTCGAACGAGGCGTACAAGATCCGGCCAGAGCAATTTGCGGCCAAGACCGAAGCGATGATCGAAGCACATACCGTACGCCAGGAAAGTGGCTTCCCGGTCGTGCACCCACCTGCCGGCAGTGACGTCTATCTGACCGGCCGCCTGTACAACTGGTGGCCCATTCTCGAACTCGAAAAAGACCAGACGTATCGCCTGCACTTGTCCTCGATCGACGTGCAGCACGGCTTTTCACTACAGCCGGTCAACATCAACGTCCAGGTACACCCGGGTTACGACATGGTTGTCACGATCAAGCCGGACCGTGCCGGTGAATACGGCATCGTCTGTAACGAATTCTGCGGCGTCGGCCACCACCTGATGGTCGGCAAGATTTACGTCGTCGAGTAGGGGAGCGCAGCCATGTCAACGAATACTGATTTTCGCACTTGCCCGACGACCGGGCTCAAAGTCGACCTCGCCGCGGAAAAACTGATCAAGGCCAACGCTGTTGCTGCCGTCGTCTTTCTTGCTATCGGCGGCCTTTTCGGCCTCCTCGTCGCGCTGACCCGCTGGCCGGAAGTGCACCTGCTGCCGGCCGACTGGTTTTATCTCGCGCTAACCGCTCACGGTCTCGACGTGCTCCTTGTATGGATCATCTTCTTCGAGATGGCCGTGCTGTATTTTGCCTCGGCCGTTCTCCTGGGCAGTCGCATAGCCACCCCGAAATGGGCGTGGACGGGCTTCGGCCTGATGCTGGTCGGTGCGGTGATAACCAATATCGTGGTGCTTCAGGGCGGCTCGAGCGTAATGTTCACGTCGTATGTGCCGCTCAGGGCTGAACCCGGTTTCTATCTGGGCATTATCCTGTTTGCCGTGGGCGCATTGATTGGCTGCTTCGTGTTCTTCGGGACACTGGTCGTGGCGCGGCGGGAGCGAACCTACGAGGGGTCAATTCCGCTCGTAACCTTCGGTGCCCTGACCGCCGCCATCATCGCAGTGTTCACGATTGCGTCGGGAGCGATCATCCTGATCCCGACACTGCTGTGGTCGGTCGGCCTGGTAAGCAACATCGATCCTCTGCTTTACAAGACGATCTGGTGGGCAATGGGCCACTCCTCTCAGCAGATCAACGTATCTGCACACGTTGCCATCTGGTATGCGATCGCTGCGCTGACGTTCGGCGCAAGGCCGCTGTCGGAAAAGGTAAGCCGGACCGCGTTCCTGATGTACATCCTGTTCCTGCAGATCGCGAGCGCGCACCACATGCTCGTTGAACCGGGCTTCAGCTCCGAATGGAAGATCTTCAATACCAGTTACGCCATGTACCTCGCGGTACTCGGCAGCATGGTGCATGGCATGACCGTGCCCGGCTCTATCGAGGCTGCGCAGCGTTCGCGGGGCCTGAACAAGGGCATGTTCGAGTGGCTGCGCAAGGCTCCCTGGGGCAATCCCGCCTTCTCCGGGATGTTCATGTCGCTCGTGTTCTTCGGTTTTATCGGTGGCATCTCCGGTGTCGTCATGGGCACCGAGCAAATCAACCTGATCATGCACAACACGCTGTATGTTCCCGGCCATTTCCACGGCACCGTCGTTGCCGGAACGACGCTCGCCTTCATGGCAATCACCTATTACCTGATCCCGCTGATCTTTCGACGCGAACTCATGATGATGAAGCTCGCGCGCATTCAGCCGTACCTGTTCGGCATCGGCGTTGCGGGTATCTCGGTGTTCATGATGGGCGCAGGAACGCTGGGCGTATCGCGACGTCACTGGGACATGCAGTTTGCTGACGCGGTGCTGCCATTTGACTACCCGTCCGCTGCATTCCTGATGATGGGCCTGAACGGCATCTTCGCGATCCTGGCATCGCTCGGCGGCATCTTGTTTATCGTCATTGTCGTGTCGTCCGTGTTCTTTGGCCGCAAACTCGATAAGGACGAGAAACCGAGCTATCCCGAAGTACCGCCGCAAGCCGCGGTCGTTGCCGAGCACGGCAGTTCCGAGTCGCTGAAGATTCCAGGCACGACCATGCTCGTCGCCATCTTCTTCCTCGCGTTCGTGCTGTACTACTTCGTCAACTGGAAGTACCTGTCCGAGGTATGGCCTCTGAGCTAGGCGGGCAATGACGGCTTCTACCAGGCATACCTGCAGGCGTACCGGCAGTACCCGTCTCCACCGGGTGCTGCTGGCCTGCCTGGTAGCGGGTCTCGCGGGGGCCGCGGCCGCGGCAACCAGTTACGACCGCGATGATGCGCTCACGTTTAGCCAGGACGCTATTGGTCGTGATCTGGCGGCTTTCACGCTGCGAGACGTTAATGGCCAGTTGTTCGAACTCTCCGCGCTGCGCGGCAAACCGCTTGTGATCAGCATGATCTACACAAGCTGCCACCATATCTGCCCGGCCATAACGCGGAACCTGGGCGAGACGGTCGATGTTGCGCAGGAAGCGCTGGGCGAGGATGCGTTCAGTGTCATCACCGTTGGCTTTGACTGGAAGGTCGATACGCCCGAGCGTATGCGCCAGTTCGCCGCCGGGCTCGGCTTGAGCGGCATGTCGAACTGGCACTTCCTTGCCACGGATGGCGAAGTTGTCGACAAGCTGAGTGACAACCTGGGCTTTATCTTCTACCCCAGCAGCAAAGGCTTTGATCACCTGGCCCAGGCAACCATCGTGGACGCCGACGGCAAGATTTACCGCCAGGTCTATGGCGTCGATGTCGAGACCACAGCGCTCGTCGAGCCACTCAAGGAGCTCGTGTTCAATACGCCACGCAGCGCGGGCTTTCTCGAGCACTGGGTAAGCACGTTCAAGCTCTTCTGCACGGTCTACGATCCCAACAGCGATCGTTATCGTTTCGACTACTCCATTTTCATGGCGATCATCGTCGGTATCCTGAGCCTTGGCCTGGTCGCCGTGTTTATCGTCAGGGAATGGAGACAAGCACGATAGGCTCGGCGCAATGGCACTGATCAAGCGCGCCATGGCTCGCGCGTTCACCGGCTTCGAGGTGACCTTCGAATACGCGTTCGGGCAGCGGAACAATCCGTTTGCCTGGCTCGGCGCGCTCGGTTGGTACTTTTACTGGATCGTCGCGGCGAGCGGCGTCTATCTCTATATTTTCTTCGATACAGGTATCACGGACGCGTATGCGTCCGTCGAGTACATGACACACGACCAGTGGTACGCGGCAGGCATTATGCGGAGCCTGCATCGCTATGCGTCCGATGCGCTGGTCATCGTCGTTGTCCTGCACATCTTCCGCGAATTCGCATTCGACCGGCTGCGGGGGAGACGCTTCTTCGCCTGGCTGACCGGCATACCGTTACTGGCATTCATCTATATCTGCGGCATTAGTGGCTATTGGCTCGTGTGGGACCAACTCGCGCAGTACATCGCCCTGGCTACCTCGGAATGGCTGGATACCTTGCCGCTGTTTGGCGAGCCCATCGCGAACAACTTTCTTAACAACACGACGCTGGGTGGACGCTTCTTCACACTAATGGTGTTCATTCACATCTTCGGGCCATTGTTCATGCTGCTCCTGATGTGGGTGCACATCCAGCGACACTCCCAAGCACGGGTTAACCCGCCACGGGGGCTTGCTATTGGCACTCTGCTGTCGCTGCTCGTGTTGTCGTTGGTTTACCCGGCTGTCAGCCAGGCACCGGCTGACCTCGACGTGGTTCCGACCGACCTGGGCTTCGACTGGTACTACCTCGTCGCCTACCCGCTGCTCGATGTCATTCCGGGCGGCCAGCTCTGGTTGTACCTGTTCGCGGGTTTCGTCATTCTCGCGATCTTGCCCTGGGTCCCACCCGCGAAACGGCAGGAAGCAGCGGTCGTCAACCTCGATAACTGCAACGGCTGTACGCGCTGCTTCGATGATTGTCCCTTCGGTGCGTTAACGATGGTGCCGAGGACCGACGGCGAAGCCTACGATGCCCAGCCTGTCGTGAATGTGGACAACTGCACGAGTTGCGGCATCTGCGTTGGTTCCTGTCCGACGGCAACACCGTTCCGTCGCGCGGGACCGTTGCAACCGGGCATCGAGCTGCCTGACCGAAGCATCGCCAAGCTGCGCGAGGAGCTCGTCGCCGCAACTGCCGAACTTGCCGGTGAACAGCGTATCGTCGTGTTCGCCTGCGACACGAGTGCCGTCGATGGCGTCGAAGCAGACGATACGGCGATCCTGCGGCTACCCTGCGTCGGCATGCTGCCGCCTTCGTTTATCGATTTCGCCTTAGCACGACGTCATGCCGACGGCATTATGGTTGCCGGCTGTGCCGAAGGTGATTGCCACCACCGGCTTGGCAATGCCTGGACAATTGAGCGTATGGCTCGCCGCAGGGATCCTTTCTTGCGGCAGCGCGTTGATACGCGCCGACTGTTACTGAACTGGCTACCGCACGGTGCCGCACGCCGCCGGCGCCACGCCCTGAACGAGTTCCGGGCGGCACTCAGGGGGCTCGATGATGAATAAGGTCGTCCAGGTGCTGCTGTATGCCGCTTTCGCGGCGATCGTTGGCTACCTCTCGCTCTCGCCTGGTTATCGCTACGCGGAGCCGACCCTTGCGTCGATCAAACTGTCGCTCAGCCACGCCGCGGCTCGTGTGGAGGACTGTGTCAAACTGACGCCGCAACAAATTAACGAACGCGCCATGGCCGGCGAGCCGCTCAACGAGTGCGCCCGGGAGCGGTTGCCGCTAACGGTTGAGCTGGACATAGACGGCGCACCGGTATTGCGCGTAAACGCAACACCGTCGGGACTCTGGAACGACGGCCCTGCGTCTGTCTACGAGCGTCTCTCGATCGAACCGGGTATGCACACGATTACAGCGCGACTCAGGGACACGGCCCGCACCGACGGCTGGGATTACGAATACAGTGAACAGGTCATGCTTGAATCAGGCCGCTACTTCACAATTACATTCCGCGCAGAGACAGGGGGGTTCACGTTCCGATGAGCCTGATCAACTGGAGAGACGAATTCAGCGTTGGCGTCGATGCCGTCGATCACGAGCATCGAGAGATGATCGAATTGATCAACGAACTGGACGATGCGATGGCAAAGGACGCCGAACACACAGATGTGATCAAGTCACTCGGCGAGATCTACGCCCGCATCGCTGCGCACTTCGCGCTGGAGGAAAAAATTATGCGCGACGCGCGCTACTCGGCGCTCGAACCCCACAAGCAGGATCACGAGCTGCTGCTCGATGAACTTACCGATGTGATCGACAGCGTGGATGCTGACGGGCGCTATGATCGTGACGATCTCTCGAGAACCCTCGACCGGTGGTTTTCGGACCACTTCCGCGTCCATGATGCAAAACTGCATCGCGAATTGGGCTAACGGAAGCGGTCCGACTGGGAGCCATTAGTACGACGCGACCAGCATGATCCAGAACTTATTTGTATCGGGATAACTCACCGAGTCACCCGAGAAGAATGCGCCCTTGAACAAGATGCTGTAGTGATCGCTGATCTTCGTGCCAGCCGAAAGGTCAAACTCCGTACCGAAGTCGCCACTGCCGGATTCGGCCGAGAAGTCGTGATACATGCCGGTCAGGTTCCATTTGCCCGCCTTGTACTTGACCGTCGCGAAGACATCATTAATACCCTCCGCAGGCGTCGCCAGGAAGCGGTCCGCCCAACCCTGGAACTTGTGCAGCGTTGCCAGCGGTGTCCGGAAACTCGCCCCGGATACCGATGAGTCGCCACCCAGTGACTCGTAGGCGATACCAACGGACAGGCCATTGTCCATAACCCACGCCGCATCGAAGTGCACATACTGCGCGTCGTAGCTGACCGGGTTGTTGGCCGCGTCCGATTGCGTCGCGAACTCGGCGACAAGCTTGATCTTGCCTGAATCTCCGGCCTCAAAAGCGCCGGCGAGCCGAGCACCGGCCGTACCGGTCGAGAATGCGGCGACGTCCTGGTTATCGATGTAGTAGTAGTAGGGCGTGAGCGACCAGCCGTCGGCGAGATCGATTGTCGCGTTTAGCAGGTGTGTGTCGACGTTGTTCTTACCGCCGGACACGGTTTGGCCAAAGATGCGACGTACGTAGCCCACGTAGCTGTATTGCAACTTCGTATTCTCGAGCGCCTTGGTCGTAAACGTCAGGCCGTCATACGTCTGTTCGTTCTGCCGCCATCCAACACCGCCGACGAAACGCTGGTTGTCGAGCAGAATGCGCTGCCGACCAAAACGAAACATCGAGTCGTCGTTCATCTTGTAGTTGAGATACAGCTGGTTCAGGTCCGAACCTTTCGGGTCGGCCACGACCGGGTACTGGCCCTTGTTCGGGCTGGTACCGGCGCCACTGTTGAAGTCACTCAGCAGGTGAAACACATGGTCGTATTCAGCAAATCCCGACCAGCCGTTCCATGCGCCGGTCTTGTAGTTCAGGCGCAGGCGCGCCGTTAGAGCGTCCGCCTTTTCGGTGACGTTTTCCTGGTCAACGTGCTCGTAGCGCACACGGACATTGATACCGGCCTTGCCGGATTGCACGGCCGAGGCCAGCGTATCGCTGTCCTCTGCAGCCGCGAATGGCGCTGCCAGAAGCAGCGCCGTTGCCGACAAGAACCCCATCAGATTGCGGTTCATGGTTCTCGTCCTTTAGTAAATATCGTTCAACGTGTTGTAGATATTGAACTTGCCTGTCGGCGTAACGAGCTCCGGGCCCTTGATGACGGCTTTGAGCTCACGTGTCTTGTCATCGACCACGACAATCGCCGACTCCTGCTCTTTGCCACTCCAGACCGAGAACCAGACCTCGTCGCCAGCCTTGTTGTATTCAGGCTGTACCACGCGCTTCGGTCCTTCACCGAGACCGGCCCATTCTGCGATCGGCAGCGTCTGGAACCCGGCTTCGATGTCATTGGCATCGAACACGGCGATCGACTGGCTGAAACTGGTGTCCGGGTTCAGCGGTGCATCGACCCAGAGGTTCGAAGAGTTCGGGTGCGATTTCACGAACAGCGAACCGCCGCCCATACCCTGGACAACCCGAACGGTTTGCCAGGCCTTGTCCGGATGATTGACAGGATCGGTGCCAAGGAACGTGACGTCGGCATTACCGAGAGCCGAAGTTACCCAGACCGGCCCGTGCTCCGGATCCTCGAGGTTAGCGCCTCGGCCCGGATGGGGCGTCTTGAAGACGTCCGTCAGGGCAACGAGTTTGCGCTCCTTCGAATCAACCACGGCGATCTTGTCAGACTGGTTGGCAGCCGTCAGGAAGTACCGCTTGGAGCGGTCCCAGCCACCATCGTGGAGGAACTTGGCCGCGCCGATGTCGGTGACAGCGATGTTCTCGATATCGCTGTAGTCCACCAGCAGGATATGGCCGGTTTCTTTCACGTTAACGATGAAGTCCGGGTGCTCATGCGAAGCGACGATGGCGGCAACGCGCGGTTCCGGATGGTATTCCTGCGTGTCGACGGTCATGCCACGCGTGGAGACGATCTTCAGAGGCTCGAGCGTATCGCCGTCCATGATGACGTACTGCGGCGGCCAGTAAGATCCGGCAATCGCGTATTTGTCTTCATATCCTTTGTACTTCGACGTTTCGACCGAGCGCGCCTCGAGACCCACTTTGATCTGCGCAACGGTCGCCGGCGGATCCATGTACAGGTCGATCATGTTGATCAGCGCGTCGCGGCCAATAGTAAACACATAACGACCTGACGCAGACACGCGCGAGATGTGCACGGCATAACCGGTCTCGACGATGCTGACGATGTCCTTGGTATCGCCATCAATAATCGCTACCTGGCCCGAATCACGCAGAGTGACCGAGAAGAAGTTGTCAATATTGCGGCCGTGCTGCGGGCTGGTGGGACGATCTTCCGGCGCGACGAGCACCTGCCAGGTCTCCGTCATTTCGGGCATGCCGAATTCAGGCGGTGCTGGCGGTTCCTGCTGCAGGAAGCGCGCCATGATGTCTATCTGCTCTGGCGACATCTCACCCGACGTGCCCCAGTTGGGCATGCCTGCCGGGGAGCCGTAGGTAATCAGTGCCTTGAGATAGTCGGTGCCTTTCGCTGCCGTAATGTCGGGCGTCAAGGCCGTTCCGGTCGCTCCCTTGCGAAGCACACCGTGGCAGCCGGCGCAGCGCTCGAAATAGAGCTGCGTTGCCGTGGCGAATTCCGCCTCGCTCAGGACCGGCCCGCCCGCCGCCATGATCTGGCGTGCGTCTTCGGGCGATATGGCAGACGGTGCGCCCTGGTACTTCAGCTCGCCTTCCGTAGCGCCCTGGTGGCGCTGACCGGCTGCGCGGTCTTCCTGGCCGAGTTCAGCGCGCAGCGCAGCAACTTCCTCGACGCTGACGGCGGCACCGTCGTTGCCCCAGGAAGCGAACACGTAAGTGAGTGCGGCGGCGAGTTCGTCGTCACGCAGGTGACCGAGACTCGGCATTACGCTGTTGTATTCGACACCGTTGACCGTGATTGGGCCAGACAGGCCGAACATGGCCGCACCGAGAACCTTCTTGCGATCCCCCTTTAGCCAGTCGGAGCCGGCCAGCGGCGGAAATGCGCCAGTCAGGCCCGAGCCATCGGGCTGATGGCACGCAGCGCAGTTGGCATCGTAAATGCCCTTGCCTTTGGCCATAAGCTCATCGGTCGTTGCGACCGCGGTCTCGGCATCGTGAACGGCTGTGTCGCTCATCGCCGGTGCCGCAGCCTCTTCCTGAGAGCAGGCTCCGAGTATGAGTCCCAGTAACGGGATCGCCAGGAGCATGCTGATTGACTTGCGTTTCATTGTGTTACTCCCCTGTCATTTCTGACTATGAAGTTGTCACCACACCACGTTGAGGCTGACGGACGCTGAACGTCCCGCCTGCGCGAGGTACGGAAGGATCGGGTCACCGGGCGCGAGGCCACGCACGTCGGACCAGTTCCAATATGTGCGATCGGTGAGGTTGTGGAGCCCGGCACGCATAACCGCGTTGTTGCCGAGTTTCTGCGTGACGTAGAGATCGAATACGGCATGTCCGGCAGGCTGGAACAGCTCACCCGCAGACTCGTCGACCCGATCATGCGCAGCCGTGAATCGGCTCTTGAGCCGCAGCTGCCGCGTTTCGTCGGCCGAGTCCCAGCTGAAGCCGACAACGGCTTGCGCAGGCCCGACGGAATTCAGCGGTTGCCCGGATACCTCGTTGTCACCACGGGCGTAGTAGGCAGAACCGTCGACGGCGAATTGCTCGCGTGTACCCCAGCTCAGCGTCCAGCCAGCCTCGACACCTTCGATGGATGTGTCATCGATGTTCAGTGACTGGAATTCGGTGTAACCACTAACCGGATCGACGCCGACGTTGACCTTTGTCTCGATGAAGTCTTCGTAGTCGCTGCGGAATGCCGAGATTCGGGCTGAGGCGCGTGTGCCTTGCCAGCGCAGGCCAAGATCAAAGCCGGCCGACGATTCCGACTTGAGGTCCGGGTTTGGCAGGGCGCGATACATGAAGAACGGCAGGTCGAGGCTGACGTTTGCATCGGAATACGGTGGTGCGCGGAAGCCCTCCGAGTACTGCAGGTAGACATCGACGGACGGTGTAACGCTGTAGATGACGCCCAGCTTCGGCGACACGTCGGACTCATCAAGGCTGACCATCTCGTAGTCCGGATAGTCGGCCAGGTACATCGCGTCGGGCTTGGGGCTCAGCTCGTAGCGATCGGCACGCAGCGACGCAATGACTGTCCAGTTCTCGCCAACCGAAACGGTGTCCTCGATGAATGCACCCATCTCGGTCGTGTCGCTGATCGGGAAATCACGCAGTGGAAATACTTCACCGAGGAGAACATTTGTCTGCGCCCCGGTCTCGAGATTCGTCGACAGACCGTCGCGGTGCTCGTGTGTTGTTCGCTCGCGATACTCGACACCAACACCGACGCGATGTGAAAAACGCTCGCCGGCGAAGTTCTTCCACAGGTTTAGCTCGGCACCGCGAATTTCCTGCTCGTAGTCAAACAGGCGGTCGATTGATACCGGCGTGCGCGCGGCGCCGCGCTCGTCCAGCGTCACCTGCATCGTTCTGGACTGTTCCCAATATGTCCTCGCAACGCCGGCGTCGACGAGACCGTCCGGCGCACCGAACTCATAGGCAAGATTGACGACATCGAGCTCCTGGGTGTCGTCGCCCTCGAGCGCGGTCGTCGACCGGTACCGACCAGCACCAAGCATCGAATTCAGATCGGATAATGTGTGGCCTTCTTGCCGAACGACACTGGCGCGAACGGTATTGCCGAAGCGATTATCGGCAACGAACTTCAGAAGCAACGTCTCGCGGTGATAGCTGCGCGTGTCGAGATTGTCGGGCGATGCGGCCGAATCGATTTCTTCACCATCCCGCCAGCTGTATCCCGCCAGGAAACCGAGCGAATCGTCACCGACCGCAACGAGGCCCTGACCATGCGCGCTGCTATCGGCGCCGCGCCATGTACCCAGGAAGTCGGCGCCCAGTTTGCCGCGACGCACGACATCCGACGGATCCGGCGTGCGTACTGATACGACGCCGCCTATCGCCGAGCTGCCGTACAGCGCCGACGCCGGTCCATGCAGTACCTCGATGCCCTGAACCAGACCCGCATCGATGAAGTCACGCGTCGCGTTGGAAAAGCTACCCGTATCGAATTGGTCAGCCAGCGGCACGCCGTCAACAAGCATGGCCACACGATTGCCGCCGATACCGCGAATGTTGATGCCTTCGGTACCAAAGCGAGTGCCTGCGGCTTCGTAGTCGATGCCCGGGACGTAGCGAAACACATCACCCATTGCGGTGGCCAGTTCAGCGTTGAGGTCAGCCCGCGACAGTACTGTCACGTTCGCTGCAACCTCACGAATCGAACGCTCGTCCTTGTTCGCCACCACGACGATCTGGTCAAACGGTGCGTCGTCGTGCAGCTCCTCGGCGGACGAGTAGGCGGGCACGAACAGAATGGCCAGCGCGGCTACCGCGACGGTCGAAACAGCATCGTTTTGCATCGTGATTCCCATGGGACGGGTGACTCAGTACGGTCATGGTCCGCCCGGCCTCGGCCGGTATCCATGATCTAGATCAAGGGGGCCGGAGGCAGCGATTTCGTTTTATGCGCGGGCTACGGCGATCGCGCTGAGACGCCCTACACCCGCCGCACGCAGCGTCTTGGCGACCTGCCTGATCGTGACACCCGTCGTGATGACGTCGTCGACGATCAGTACATGTGCGTAGGGCAACTCGCCACGAACAGTGAAGGCATTGCGCAGATTCCGGGCGCGTTGGCGGGCGCTCAGTCCCGACTGAAAGGTCGTTGCTTTGCGTCGCTTGATGTTTGCAACAAGCGGCACACCGAGCCGCTGCGCCAGCGGTCGGGCGATTTCCTCCGCCTGGTTGAATCCCCGGAACAACCGGCGCCGCCAATGCAGCGGCACAGGCAGGACCGCGTCGATGTCTTGCGGCAGGCGGCGGCTTGCCTCGTCCAGCAATTCGGCAAAGGCGGGCGCGTAGTAGAGCTTGCGGCCAAATTTGAGCGCCTTGATCGCCGCATCAACCGGGAACGCCCAGACAAACGGAGCCTCCTCGACAACGAATAGCGAGGAAGGGGCAGGTGGTGGCGATGCGTCGCCTGGCAACTCGGCACGACATCCGCGACAGACGTAACGTTCGGTCGGTAACGATCGCGTGCCGCAGAACACGCAACGCATGGGCATGATCGCATCGTGCAGCGCGCGCAAAAGCATCGTCCGACGTTGCCATTTAACCCGGACATGCTCGAGGTGCATAAGCGGTCGTTTCGTCCGGAAAGCGTGCTACCGTTCGCCCATGCTCAGGCAGGCGGACATCCGGCGGCGCTTCGATGGCGCCGCCGCTGACTTTGATAGTGCAGACTTCGTCCATGCCGTGACGCGTGACGGGCTGACCGCGCGCCTCGAACCGTTGCTCCTCAAACCTACGGCGATACTCGACCTGGGCTCAGCGACCGGATCGATGGGCCAGGCGTTGCGCAAGCGCTTCCGGCGAGCGCATATCGTGTCGGTCGACCTGAGCGGGGCAATGCTCACGGCAGCACGCAAGAAAAAGTCATGGCTTTCGCGCGCCTCGTTCGTCCAGGCCGACGCCGAGTTCCTGCCGTTCGCCGACGGCTCCTTCGACCTGGTTGTTGCGAATCAACTGCTGCCCTGGGTGCCGGATCCGCAGCGCGTTTTCACGGAAGTCGCCCGAACCCTGAGGAAAGGCGGCGTGTTTGCGTTCGCCGGGCTAGGGCCCGACAGCCTGCAGGAACTCGGTCGCGCCTGGGCCAGCGTCGACGAGGGACCGCACATCAATCGTTTTCCGGACATGCACGACATCGGCGATGGCCTGGTCCGTGCGGGTCTTGCCGATCCGGTCCTTGACGTCGATCGTCTGCATATAAGTTACGAGAATCCCGGCAAATTGTTCTCCGACCTGACCCGGGTTGGCGCCCGCAACGCACTCACAGATCGGGCGCGGGGCCTGACGGGGAAGACGCGCTTTCGGGCGATGGCCGAGGCTCTGACGAGCGGCTCTGCCGACGGTCGAATTCTGCTCGACCTGGAGCTCGTTTACGGCCACTGTTGGGGCGCCGGCCCGAAAAACGACCCGGCAGCCTGGCGCATTGATGCAAGCCAGATACCATTGCGACGGTAAGCCGTTGTTAAATAAAGATTAATCTTAGGGTTATATCCATTAGAAGCGTTGCATGGACGTTTCTACTTCAGTAAACTGCCGAGGCTTTTTTTGACTAGCAGGAAGGTCAAGCCGGCCTATCGACGGAATCCCGGAATCACCGGGTCAGCGCTCACTGGCAAAACCAGGTTTCGTCACATCCGGATTTTGAAATGTTTGCGATCGTTTCGGCGGTTGCAGGGTGGACAACTAATGATACGAAAAGCGTTTCTCAGCGCGCTGGGCATCTTTGTGGCCAGCACGGCGAACGCCGACTGGGCACTCAATATGCCCAAGGGCGTTACCGAACTATCCAAGGAAACCTACGATCTTCACATGATGGTGTTCTGGTGGTGTGTAGCCATTGGTGTCGTCGTCTTTGGCGTGATGATCTACTCACTCTTCGCGCACCGTAAATCGAAGGGCGTCGAACCGGCCAAGTTCTCGCACAGCACGTTTGCGGAAGTTACCTGGACGGCGATTCCGTGCGTGATCCTGCTGATCATGGCGGTACCGGCCGCCGAAACGATGATCAAGGCCGAAGACTCGCGTAACTCGGACATCTCCATTGTCATCACGGGTTACCAGTGGAAGTGGCACTACCGCTACCAGGACGAGGACATCGCCTTCTACTCAACGCTTGCCCGTCCGAGCCTCGAAGCTCGCATGCCGAACTCCGGCGTTGACGTGTTCAGCGTCGAGAACTACCTGCTCGACGTGGACAATCCGGTCGTTGTCCCGAAGGGCGCAAAGGTTCGCCTGCTGCTGACGTCGAACGACGTCATCCACTCGTGGTGGGTACCCGAGCTCGCAATCAAGAAGGATGCTATTCCAGGCGTCGTTAACGAAACCTGGTTCCAGGCCGAGGAAGTCGGCACCTATCGCGGTCAATGCACCGAGCTATGTGGCAAGGATCACGGCTACATGCCGGTCGTTGTCGAAGTTGTCGAACCCGATGCCTACCAGGCCTGGGTCGATACCCGTCAGGACGGCGACACCAAGTTCGCCAGCGCGCAGTAAAGATCCGGAGTAGAAAGGTATGACAACGACAACCGTAGACGCTCATTCGGCGGACGACGCCCACGAAGACCACGGCCCGGAGAAGGGCTACAAGCGCTGGCTCTTCGCGACGAACCATAAGGACATCGGCACGATGTACCTTATTTTCAGCCTCACGATGTTCTTCATCGGCGGCGCGATGGCGATGTACATCCGTGCCGAGCTGGCGATTCCGGGCCTGCAGTTCCGCCATCCCGAATTTTTCAACTCGATGACGACGATGCACGCGCTGATCATGGTATTCGGCGCGATCATGCCGGCGTTCGTCGGTCTCGCCAACTGGATGGTTCCGCTGCAGATTGGCGCACCCGACATGGCGCTGCCGCGCATGAACAACTGGTCGTTCTGGATCCTGCCGGTTGCCTTCGGCATCCTGCTGTCGACGCTCTTCATGCCGGGCGGCGCACCAGCCGGCGGCTGGACCATGTATCCGCCGCTTATTCTGCAGACCGGTGATGCGTTCCCGTTCCTGATCTTCGCCGTCCACCTTATGGGCCTGAGCTCGATCATGGGCGCGATCAACGTTGTCGTAACGATCATCAACATGCGCGCCCCGGATATGACGCTCCTGAAGATGCCGATGTTCGTCTGGATGTGGCTGATAACGGCCTACCTGCTGATCGCTGTCATGCCGGTGCTCGCGGGCGCCGTAACGATGCTGCTCACCGACCAGTTCTTCGGCACGAGCTT
>JAAUXY010161187.1_pt1 | contig 15139 bp, 11 predicted proteins | sample 7278121 | NCBI WGS metagenome assembly JAAUXY01 (sample SAMN14350117, study PRJNA611818) | marine sediment metagenome | isolation source: surface marine sediment (1.8m) | place: French Polynesia: Moorea | collected 2018-08 | reverse complement strand
GTATGCAACACATCACTTTAACCATATGATCTTCATCAGTCTGGAAGCGGAGCGGAAAAAATTCTGCTCAGCCTTACTTTTGAACCAGCTGACTTGAATTGATAATTTTGAATTTCACAGGACAGAATTAGCACAGTCACCACATTATCTTCATCATACTATCTTTGATATAATAATTTACATTAAATTAACATTAAATTTACACGACTATAATCTGGCATATGGAATACGGATTCTTTGATGTCTTAAAATTGATAGGCTCTCTTGGCCTGTTCCTCTTTGGGATGCGCTTTATGAGTGCGGCTTTGGTGTCACTAGCCGGTTCCAGGCTTCGGTCTGTACTCTCCACGATGACCTCCAACAGACTGCTTGGAGTATCAACAGGCTTTCTGATTACATCTATTATTCAGTCATCTTCTGCTACTACCCTTATGGTGGTTAGTTTCTCCAATGCCGGACTACTCACTATCACCGAGGCCATAAGCGTGATTATGGGTGCCAATATCGGCACCACCATCACCGCATGGCTGATTGCCATACTTGGCTTCAAAGTGAATATGGGAGCCATTGCCCTTCCATTGGTCGGTTTGGGCATAGTCTTCACATTTTCAAAAAAGGTCAAAACCAAGTTCTTTGGAGAATTTATAGTTGGATTTGCGTTACTCTTTATAGGACTACAGTTTCTAAAGGAATCGATGCCCGACATTAACTCCAATCCGCAAGTCCTTCAATTATTATCAGACTATACACAGGCCGGTTACGGATCCATTCTGCTTTTTTTGCTCATTGGGACACTGCTCACAATCATTATTCAATCATCCAGTGCTACCCTAGCATTAACTCTTCTTATGACCGCCCAGGGATGGATCCCTTTTGAGCTGGCAGCCGCAATGATTTTAGGGGAAAATATTGGTACAACGGTTACCGCAAACCTGGCTTCAATTGTAGCGAACTATCATGCAAAGCGAACAGCCAGGGCACATTTGATCTTTAACCTCATAGGTGTAATCTGGATGCTTGCACTTTTCCACCCATTTCTACGGATGATCAGTGAACTGTCGCAATGGTTGGGGACTTCCTCACCTTACACTGATCCAGCCGCTGTTCCTGTAGCCATATCGCTCTTTCATACCATTTTTAACATCATCAATACACTCTTATTGATCTGGTTTGTAGGATTGATAGGCAAGTTTGTGGTCAGGCTTGTAAAAGCGAGGATCCCACCGGAAAAGGCCATCGAAGAACCCAAGTTTCTGAACAAAAAAGCATTGCAATATCCTGAAACGGTAATCGCATCCTTGATCCGTGAAACCGAGTACCTGTTCAAGAATGCGATTTTTGAGATCGTATGTCATGCCCTGAACATTCACAGGAGGGACATCAGGTCGCAATTAAAGGCAAAAGAGATTGTAGAAAAATCCAAGGAAGATTTTAAAACAGATGTCCGGGCATTGTACCTGAGCAAGGTAAAAAGTATATACGGAGAGATCATCCGATATGCCACCCGTGCACAGAGTACTTTGAAACTCACTGAAGAACAGACGAACCGAATTTTGGAGATCAAACTCGCCGGCAGAAGAATGGTTGAAATAATCAGGGATGTAGGTGAACTTAACCGGAATGTTTCCGTTTTCCTGGAATCAGATAATGAGTACATTAAAAAAGAATACAATCAATTCCGAAGAAAAGCCATTAAGGTGCTCAGGGCGATTCTTTTATTCAGAAGTGAAGAAAATAAAGAAAAGTACCGTTTGAAATTACAACAGTTAAAGTCGGAGGCCAGGGAAAACATAAGAATAGGTAATCTTGAAATTGATCATCTGATACGCGATGAGCTGATCAGTACAGATATGGCATCCTCGCTGGTGAATGATCACGATAATCTCAATAAACTGATTGCCCGCCTGATAGAGGTGGCAGAACTTGTTTACAGTGATACGGATCCGATCATGGATGAACTAAATTCAAAAGGGGTATATAAGAAATCTGCAGTCTTAGCAAAATAAGCCAGGTAGTTAAAGAAAAAATAAACGGTATACGGTATTAAATTCTTAATGAGCCCTAAATCAACAATTAGTAAAGTGCTGTAAAACAATTAAATACACATCTAATGTAAACTTAATGTAAATTTTATGTTAGATAAACATTTCATTATCGTAAAATAATCGTATCTTTGGTGCGTTAGGTTAAAAGAAAACGAAGTAAAACTTAATCCCAATTGCATTATGAGAGTTATGTTCTTAGCATTGGCCTTGATATTTTCCGCTACCCTCAGTGCCCAGGAGAATAAGCCAAAATTCGTGCAAGCAGGGGATATGGTAAAAGCTACCTATTATCATGAAAATGGTAATATTGCACAGGTAGGTTACTACCTTAATGAAAAATTGCATGACCAGTGGGTGATGTTTGATGAAGAGGGAAAAAGAATTGCAATGGGCAGATACCATATGGGCAAAAGAACCGGCAAATGGTTCTTCTGGCATCAAAATGATCTTAAAGAGGTCGATTTTGAGGACAACAAGGTGGTCAATGTTGTCAAGCATGACAACGCAGACGCCATTGTTGTGAATTAGAAATTTTCGACAGTTAGTTCAAGTGTAACCCCGACATATATGTCGGGGTATTTTTTTTAGTACTAAACCTGAAAACTTTTTGTCCTAACCCTGGGATTCTATTGCGGCGGGCTCTACGTTTATATCGTACTCCTTGTAATACATTTCAAGAAGGTCAATAATAGATGAGATCAGATCTTTTGTTTCCGTGAGCATATTAAAATACAGAGTAGTGTTTTTAGGACTGGATTCTTCAGATCTGGTTCTCGAGATCTGCTCCGCAATCTTATCGGATACCATCTGCAAAAGTTCGTCTTTGCTATTTAACACCTCTTCTACTTCGGTAAACAGTTGATTTTCGAAAGCATTTCTAGATTTTTCCAGCAGACTTTGAACTGCATTCTCAATTTCGGTCATTTCCCTGATCTGGGTATAGGTAAGTTTTTTGTGGTTGTTGTTGACATGTTTATGACTGATCTTGGCTATATACTCCAGACTCTGAGAAATATCCTGAAGTGAGTCGAGCATATCCAGGTAAAAATTTATAGCCCCCACACTGGTATCATCCAAATTCTTTATAAAATAGAAGATATGATCGCGTAGTCCATCTATTTCTGCAGACAGTTTACCAACCTGCTTCTTGTTTTTCTTAAGCAGGTCCAAATTGTGTTTAGAAAGACCGGTGACTGCTTGTGAATAGATCTTGTTACCCCGGCCTATAACGTTTGAAATGTTCTCTGCACTCTCTACAATTACTCCCTGGATGGAGCGACTTTCTGCCCTGCGCAGACCAAAACTCTCTTTTATCTGCCTGGCCTTTTTTTTATGATTCAGATAATTCCTGATCAATAAGACAGCTGCCAGTATAAGAAGCAGGACGGTTGCTATAAAGCCTCCCAGATGAATGAGATATGCCACTATGGCTGCAGCGGTAAAAGCTATTATTGCTGTAAGGAACCAGCCGCCAATAACATTGAATACACCTGCCACCCTGTAAACTGCACTATCTGAACCCCAGGCCCTGTCAGCAAGAGAGGTACCCATGGCTACCATAAAGGTTACATAGGTAGTAGACAGAGGTAGCTTCATGGAAGTAGCAATAGAGATCAATACACTGGCTACCATCAGGTTTACTGAAGCCCGGATCATGTCAAAGGCCGGTTTGTTTTTCGCTTGTCCTGCCGTTGTAAACACATATGGTTTGTAGAAACGCTCGTTGATCCTTTTCCTCACCCCCAGCGGTAATAGACCGTTGATACTCTCAAAGGCCATAATGGACATTTTTACGATCTGCCTGCTGAGAAAATTTGGTTGAAAACGCTCCTGGCCTTCACCTTCCCGGGCCAGGTTGATCTCAGTCTCTGTAACATAAAGTGCCTTGGTAGAGAACCACAGTGTAAGGACCATGATGAGTCCGGAGGCCAATAATAGAAGCGTTGGAGTTCTTACTGCGGCTGCAAGGCTTTCCATACTGTATTCGGTAGCTACGATCCCGGAACTTTGCCAATCCTGGAAGGATTGTAAGGCCGCTATAGGAACACCTATAAAGTTCACAAGATCATTACCTGCAAAGGCCATGGCGAGGGCAAATGTTCCCAAAGCAATGATTACCCTGTATATATTTTGTTTGAAGACCGCCGTTATTAATCTGGATACTATAGTCCAGATGACAAAATTTGCCAGAATAAACAGTTCGGGTTGTTCATTGGCAAATTGGGTAAGCGACCCATCAAAAATGGCAGCGCTCTTAAGACCTTTAATAAGGATAAAATACACTATGGCAGTTATGGCAAATCCACCAAATATGGCACCTGACAATCTTGGTCTTTCCTCAAATTTAAAAGTGATCAGCACCCTGGATACAAATTGTACTATAGCACCGATACTAAAAGCGATAAATACGGACAGAAGTATTCCCAGAATGATGGCGATCGCTTTTTCAGTATTAATATAAGTGCCCAGACTTTCCATGCCTTCAGGGGTGCCGGAGATCTTGACAAGGGCAATCGCGATAGAGGCTCCAAGTAATTCAAATACTATGGAAACCGTGGTTGAGGTAGGCATGCCCAGTGTATTGAAAAAATCGAGCAGCAGAATATCTGTGATCATTACCGCCATAAAGATGATGATGATCTCAGCAAACATGAATTCTGCCGGATTGAATATTCCCTTACGGGCCACTTCCATCATACCACTGGAAGACATAGCGCCGAATGCGATACCGATGCTGGCCACGATCATAATAGTGCGGAAAGAGAGTGCTTTAGAACCCAGGGCTGAGTTCAGGAAATTAACCGCGTCGTTACTAACACCAACCACCAGATCGGTGATGGCGAGTAAGGCCAGGGCTATGATCATAAATAGATAGATGTCTTCGCCCATTAGCAGAGTGTTCTTGTAACTATGATTCTACAAATCATTTCGCACGTGAATATAAAGTTATCAATCCGTATGGCAAAATATGAGCTAATAGCTGGATAGTGGCTATAGCTGATAAGAACATAGGAATATTAAGTTGAGTAAGTTGCGGGTTATTTATCGGAAGTCAGATTGGATACCGTTTCAGTAACTATATTTTCTGAGTGCTCCAATCTATTTGCAGAAAGACTTCTGCTGATGTATATGTCGTCGTTTTCAGAAACTGATATAGGGATCTGAAGCGTTTCGTATCCTAAATATGCCACGTTCAGTGTGTAGTCACCGGGCAGAATATTGGTCAATTCAAAATTTCCATGAAAGTTAGTCTGTGCGGATATTTCCGTATCTGACAAATAAACCTGCGCAAAGAGCAGAGGTTCATCCGGAATTTCTCCGTCTGAAATCCTGCCTGATATGCTTCCTGTATCCTGCGAATACGCCATAGAAACAAAAAAGACAGAAACAATAAATAATCCTAATCTTCCCATTTTAGAAAAAATTCAAAAACAAAAAAAGACTCTTAATGTAAACAGAAGGTTAGCTGAAAATTAAAGTTTGGTAATATTATTGTTTAACCTGAAATGACATTAAGTCTTTATTTTTTCAATTAGCTATAGAGGGAATAAAAAAAAGCCCTGATTATCAGGGCTTAATGTAAATATTTTCATATTTCGGATTAGTTTATCCCGACGGTCCAGCCAGCTCCCCAGGATGCAACATCCGTACCGGTTCCATTGCCATCTCCGGAGATAAAATCTGATTCCATGAACATAAACCCGGTATCATTCTTGAGTTTTGTGGTCACATTGTTAAAAGTAACGTCTGTTACTCCAAGTAAACCATCAATGACACCTTGTCCGGTTGGATTATCACCCATATCTCCATCCAGATCAAATGCTTCATCAAAATCATTTATAACCACATTGGTAAATAATCCCTGAGTACCTGCACGCAGACGGATTGCCTCACTGCCATCGTTGGCGCCAACAACTGTTACATCATTGACACTAGGTGCAGAAAAATCGCCAGATGCATTTGTGAAATCCACATTGTATCCATCACATTCAAAGGCTTTGTCATGGGAGACACCATGTTGCACATAAATATCCGTCAGCGTACCTGTATAACCTTCAGTCCAGTCAATAGAATCATCTTCAGCATTGACCACGGCTATGTGGCTGGCGTTTACTGTTCCGCCAAAGAACTCCACACCATCGTCGGATCCTTCGTAGATCTGTACAAAATCGATAGTAGTACCGCTACCTACAGCGTATAAAGAAAGCCCGTTCAACTCTGCATTACCGTCAATAGCGCCACCGGCGTATTCAATACGGACATATTCCAGCGTACCTGAATTGTCTGCATCTATATTTCCCCCATAAGAGAGTCCACCTACTTCCGAAGTTGCAGTGTCCGTAGAACCGGCAGCTGTTGAATTAATGGACGCCTGTCCGCAGATTACAAGACCACCCCAGTCACCTGAAGAAGGTGAAGAGGAGTTTGAAGTAAATACAATGGGACTTGTTGGAGTTCCGGATGCGACGATCCTTGCACCTTGTTGAATTGCTATGTAAGCATTAACTCCTACGGGCTGTACCCTAATGGTAAGGCCAGCGGGAATAGTTAATGATGTACCATCTGCCATAAGCACAGGTCCGGTTACTATATAGTCCGTATCAGAATCAAGTGTGAGATTTTCTGTGTAAACTCCACTTAACAGCACTTCATCATTGCCTGGTTCTTCACCACCGCCACCTCCGGTATTGGTAATGTTCTCGGTTGTACTGTTATCATTGATAACAATATCTGGCGTATCATCGCTCTCACAAGCAGTCATCAAAACTACCGCCAGACCCAATATTAATAATTTGTTTTTCATACTTCTGAGTTTATATTAAAATTTATATTTCAGGGTTAGTCCTATGTTTACCCCAAGTTCATATTCTCTTATTATTACGTCTCCAATACCAGTATTTTCACGTACCAGGCTCACTTTAGGATCCAATAGATTTTTTGCAGACAAATTGGCCTCGAAATTCTCTCCGAACTCATTTTTCCAAATGAAATTCAATGTCGGGACACCTCTCTCAACTATATTTCCGAGACTTCCTGCCCCCAGGGAGAAAATCCGGTCTGAGAAATACGAGAAAGCCACTGTAGCCTTAGGTTTATAACTCCCGAATTCAGGGCTGTAATTAAGATCCGCGTTGATAACAAATGGCGAGGCACCTTGTAATTCATCCGAATCCCTGTCGAAAGAGGTTCCAAAAGTATTCTGATCACCGGCTGGGATATCTTTCAAATCCTGATTAGTATAAGTATAGGCAGCATTTAACCCTGCTGAAACAACCCCAATACCATCGGTGTTGGATAATAAATTCTTTCGCAACTCAAGCTCAATACCATAAATATCGGCCTGCTCTCCGGTCCTGAAATATCTTTGAGTTCCTGTAGCGTCGGCAGCAACCACTCTGTTTACGGGATCCTGGATTATCTTAGCAAAACCTGCCAGGGAAATGATTTCGCCCTGTTCCAAAAACCACTCATATTTTAGGTCGAAGTTGTATATATCAGAGTAAGTGGCACCACTACCATCCAAACCACCAAGCAGATCGGGGTTACCACCCACTCTTTGGGTAACTCCTTCATATACGAATGGAGCTACCTCCTTGAATTCAGGGAAAGAAGCTGTTTTACTGAATGCAAGCCTAAAATTAGAATCTTCATTAACCGCATATCGGACGTTAAGACTGGGCAAGAAGACATTTTCGTACACACTCCTGAAACCAGGATCATCGGGCCGGATGTTGATAACATCATATTCTACATCCTGACTAAATGATTCAACTCTCAGACCAGGGATCAGGGCCCATTTTTCACCGAGAGTAATTTCGGCTGCAGCGAACACAGCATGCACATCAAGATTACCCTTATAAGTGTTTTCAGGGAGCCCGGGCCTGTTTGTATTCCCAATCTCATCGTTAATAGGGTTCAGTACAATAAGATCCCAAAGACCAGTACCGTCAGGAATATTGATATTACTTACATCAAAAATGGAGTTAAAGTCGTTGACGTCCGTTATGGGGGTATTGTCCCGATCCAATATCTCATATCCGTACCTGATACTGTTGAATCTCCTTTCTTTTGTACGGCCATTATACCCCAAATTAAGTTTTACACTTTCAGACAAATCATAGTTAAGATTGATAAAACTGTTCAACTCATCATCCTCAATACTTTGAAAGAATCTTTGGTTGTCAAAAGGTATATTGGTATAAAAAACAGGATTAGTATTAGTATCATTGTCCAGGGCAAATTGATAATTCTCCAGGGTAATCCTTTTCCTGTCTGGTTCATCCGAGAAGACTTTGTTGAAACCGATACCCCAGTCCAGATTAAACTTTTCTCCAAAGTCATGGGTGCCGTTCAGCTGATTTACAAAGATCATGTCCTGGTTAAACTGAACATTCATTACATAGAAACCGCGATCAGTATCTATGATGGCATCCCGATTGGTACCTTCTCCATTGATACCGTAGTATCCTACTGCATCCCGGCCACTATTTATAAAGAGCGAATTGAAATTCACCTTGTGGTCAGTATTGATACGGTATCCGATATTTGCTAATGCCGTTGTAGTAGTACTATAGGTGTATTCCTGTACATTGGGAAAATCTACTTTTAATACATTGGTAAAGTCTCGTGCAGGCCCTTCAAACAGTTCATATCCGCTGTTAAAACTTGCGGCACCGAAAAAACTAAGCCTCGATTCGTCACCAAAGGCAAAGGAATAACCTCCCTCAATGGCCCCGGACAGGTTAATAGGATCCCAGGCAGTTTGAGGATCTACTCCGTGTGCCAGGACTATTGCAAAAGGGTCGTTATCATATCTGTTGTAAAAACCATAACTGCTAGGTCCCTCACTTCGTACAAAATCCTCTCCGGCAGCATTTGAATTGACCCCTGATCCCAGTGAAACCTCCAGATAGCCGTCGCCGGTATAATCTTTTGAATTTATATTCACATTTCCAGCGGCGAAGTCTCCGTAATATGAAGAAGAGTAGGCTTTTGATACAGCTACATTTTCAATGATGCTGGAGGAGAAAAGATCCAGATCAATATTCTTTTTGTTTACATCATTGGACGGCAATGACAAACCATTCATGGTCGTATTCTGGTAACGATCACCCAAACCTCTTACGTAAACATTGCTGGAACCCTGTTGTTTTGAAATACCTGAGATCTGCGCAACTGCTGTGGCAGCATCATCAATTCCCTTTAGCGTCAAAGCTTCGGCACTTATAGCTTCCTGAATCACCAATGCTTCCTTTTGCTGAAGCAGAAGAGCTATCTCAGAATCATTTCGGGTAGATCTGGTAATTACTACTTCATCAAGAGAAAAACTACCGGCTCCCAGGGCGGCACTGACTTCCGTGACTTTATCAGCTTCCACGATTACGTCCGGTATTTCAAGGGTTTCATAACCTAAGAAACTGAAGACAAGAGTATAGGTGCCCGGTTCTACATCCGGAAGTTCAAAAAGACCATCAAAATCTGAAGTTGTCCCTTTGGTAGTATTCTTGATAAGTATATTTGCAAATGCGAGCGGTTCGTTATCTGCTTCTTTATCGGTAAGCTTCCCTACAATGCTTCCATTTTCCTGGGCACTTAGATACCCAATGGTTAATAGTAGTAGGGCAGTTAATATCTTTCTCATTAAATAGTTTTCCTATTTCCGCCGCAAAGAAAGTCAGCAGAAGTAAAACCGATGTTATCCGGTCATTAAAACTTCATTTCATAAAGGTTACTTTAATGTTATCAGATTAACGAAATGTTAAGGGACGTAAGAATAGTCTTAGAAGCGTTCGGAACGGAAAAAATGTATCTTGCGCCATTAAATACCGTCCATGAATTGGGAACAGCTTTTATCGTTAAAAAGATACGGGGACAAACAACAGAGGCTTCGTGCTCAACAGGACGAAAGCCGGCTCGGTTTTGAAGTGGATTACGACAGGGTGATCTTCTCCGCTGCTTTTAGAAGTCTTCAGGATAAGACCCAGGTCATCCCTTTGTCAAAAACAGATTTTGTCCATACAAGACTTACCCATAGCCTCGAAGTTTCTGTGGTTGCCAGAAGTTTGGGCCGGATAGTTGGAAAGGATATCATGTTGAAACATCCTTCGCTTTCTGAGCTTGGCTATAGACCAAATGATTTAGGGGCTATTATTTCGGCAGCAGCCCTCGCTCATGATATAGGGAATCCGCCATTCGGGCACAGTGGGGAAAAAGCGATCGGCGATTTCTTCAGCCATGGTGGAGGAGCCCGATATGCCGGTCAGCTGTCAGCTAAGGAATACCAGGACCTGCTTAGTTTTGAAGGGAATGCCAATGGCTTTAGTTTACTGACAGAAAGCAGGCAGGGGGTAGCTGGCGGGTTGCGACTGAGCTATGCTACGCTTGGTGCTTTTATGAAATACCCCAAAGAATCTCTACCGGTAAAACCGAGCTCTCATATAGCAGATAAGAAATACGGGTTTTTCCAGCAGGATAAAGCTTTTTTTGAGGAACTGGCCAGTGAACTCGGACTCGCAAAACGTCCGGATAGTGGCGATTTGGCCTACTCCAGACATCCGCTCACATACCTGGTTGAAGCGGCAGATGATATTTGTTATACCATCATCGACTTTGAAGATGGCATTAACCTGGGCCTCATCCCTGAGGATTATGCCCTTGAATATCTTATCAAATTAGTAAAAGACAGGATTGACACCGGAAAGTACAGATCACTGGCTGTGATGCGGGATCGCCTTAGCTATTTGAGAGCACTGGCCATCAATACCCTGATCGAGGATGCTGCCAGGATCTTTATAGAGAGAGAAGATGACATTCTTGCCGGCAAGATGGAAACGGCACTTTTGGATGAAAGCAAATACAAAGCACAAATAGAAGATATCATTCAATTAAGTGTGGAGCGCATATATCGTTCCCAGGAAGTTCTTGAAAAGGAAATCGCAGGCTACAGGATATTATCCGATATATTGGAGGTCAGTACAGGGGCCCTTATGCGTAACAGGGAAGGGAGTGCTTCCAATTACGATAAATTAATGATCAACAGCCTCCCCGAAATGTATCGAAAAACAGAGGGGACGCCCTATGAACTCTTACTGAGGGCCAGTTCCTATGTGGCCAGCCTTTCCGACGGTCTGGCTGTACACATTCACAACAAGATCACCGGCAAGCAACTTTAGAAATTGTATACGAGTCCCAGTCCCAGAAATTGACGTAGCTGTATCCTGGGTTCTCCATCGTCTATAACCACACCATTGTCCGCAATTACCTGGTCGAAGCGGATATCATCGTCATAAATGATATGCACCCCTAACTCGGCTTGTATAAAATCGGTCACTTTGAATTCAAAGTCGAGCTGCCAGTCAATATCTATATTTCCAAAGGAGCGAATGTAGTCTGTATACAAACTCAGTCTGTGGTTCATCACCACATTTTTGAGAACCTCCTTTTCCCAGTTGTTAGTGATGAGAATACCGAATTCTGAAAATGTCTTTTCTCCTTCCTGGAGCACATTGCCTTCATCGTCCAGTATGGCCCTTTTGACCCCGAAGGCCCCATTATTGGCCAGTCTTTGATCCAGAACAAAAGTTGTTTTGAAAGAAGCAGGTGAGAGGTAGAGATTAAATTTCTTTCCCTCAGGGATGTATGAGGCTCCCCCTCCCAGAAATATATATCCAGGAGCCATAAACCTGGAAATTGGGGTATCGGTATCCGGATAATTAAAGCCATCAGTAAATTGGGTATTGAATTTACCCTTGGCCGAATAATACCATGGAGTGATGGTATCATTCCTGTAGCTGAATGCCGAACTGAGTCCGATGGCATCATCAGTTTTTCGGGCCTCCCTGTCGTCCTGGGCGTTGATCCCGTATTTCATTTCCAGTTCATTATCCCATTGTATATACTGGAACTTATAATTCCTTCGAAATCGGATATTCATAACACCGGTTACCGAATTCACCCCACCGGCATTCCAGTTTACGAAGGCTACTTCGTTTAAATTAAACCCTATTCGGTTGATCTTTTCCCAGAAGGATGGTACGCGGAAAATCTTAAACTTCTTTGTCCTGGTTTTGGTGGATTTAAAGGAAATAACGGGCTCGCCAAGGGTAACACCTCTTGGTATAACGTCTGCCTTATATTGCGGCGCCCTGATGACTATACTATCGATTACTGCTGTATCCACTACCTGAGGAACAGGAATACTGTCCTGGGCCCCGACGGAAAGATGGCCCATCAGAATAAAGCTAATCGAAAATATGAGAGGAATTCGAATTAAAAGTTTGATGCAGTTTGAACCCACGCGCGGTAATCCTTAAACTAAGTAGTTGGTTTGCGGACAAAGGTAAATGAATTTCATTTTTTTGTGTAGATGCTCAATAGGCTAATATTGTATTTTTGACGAATGGATTTGAAATTGGACCATAGCTTCTTTATGAAGAAAGCCCTGCAGGAGGCCGAGATAGCCTTTGAAAAAGGAGAAGTTCCGGTAGGGGCCGTGATCGTTGTACAGGACCGTATCATAGCTCGGGCTCACAACCTGACCGAACAATTAAACGATGTTACGGCGCATGCCGAGATGCAGGCCATTACTGCTGCTGCCAATTTTCTTGGTGGTAAGTATCTGCATCACTGTACACTATATGTTAGTTTGGAGCCCTGTCAGATGTGTGCTGGTGCCTTGTACTGGAGTCAGATCTCTAAAGTCGTGTTTGGCGCATATGATCCGAAGCGAGGCTTCTCCGTCATGGGAGGTCAGCTTCACCCAAAGACTGAGATCATAGGCGGACTCATGGAGGATGAGGCTTCAGAGCTGCTTAAACGGTTTTTTATCCAGAGGAGAAATCTAAACTAGCAAAAATGCAGGCTTGCTTATTTCCCAACAATAAAAAACCCCGATCAAAAGATCGGGGATCTGAAATCTTCAAAATAAAATATGGTTACCCTATAAGTTGCACTTGAGCTGCAACCATGCCCTTTCTGCCTTCTACTTCTTCGTATTCTACTTTGTTTCCTTCCTTCAATTCCAGGCCGTTTAATGCCGTCACATGAACAAAGATGTCTTTTCCGGTTTCGTCGTTGGTAATGAATCCATAACCTTTGGACTCATTAAAAAATTTTACTGTACCAGTCATTAAAAAAATAAATAAAAATTCTATGGCGAAGTTAGAAGAAATAACAAGATAGTAGCAAAAATTATGTCGATTATTTTTCTTCAGACCGCTTTTTTTTCTGTCTTTCCCTCATTTTACGCATGTTCTCGTCTGTCAGCATATAGTCTTTAACCTTCTTTCCCCGGCTGTTGGAAATCAAAAATATAGGCATTGCAATAAGGAAGAGGCCCACTGTACCACATCCTATAATTTTGTTGGAAAGAGCGGGATCTTCGTCCTGGATTGTGAAACCATAGCCAATAGCACCAAGGGATAGCAGGGTGATAGCGATAAGAATGTATTTCACACTAGTCTTCATCTTCCTTTGTAAAATTGATCAGTTCTGTTCTGTAGGCTGTCATCAGTTTTGATTTGGATACAAACCCAAAGTATTTCCCATTTTTAATGACCGGCAAATTCCATGCACCGCTTCTGTTGAATTTATCCATGACTTCTTTCATTGTATCAGCATCGAAAAAGATCTGTTCCAAAGGCTGCTGCATAAAGGATTCAACAGATATTTTGTCGTACATGCTGCTGTCGAACATAAATTCCCTGATATCGTCCAGAACAACAATCCCTTCCAGTGCACCTTCGGTATCTAGCACAGGGAATATATTTCTTTTTGACCTTGCTACGGATTTGTGAAGCATTTCACCCAGGGTCATATCCCTTCTTATCTTAATAAAGCCTTTCTCAACCACATCTTCCAAATTCATGATGGCGAGGACAGACTGGTCTTTGTTATGGGTGATCAGTGCCCCGCGTTCTGCAAGTTCACGTGTATATATGCTGTAGCTTACGGCATTCCTGGTGATAAGATAAGATATAGAGGCTGTGATCATCAGCGGTACAAATAGTTCGTAGCCGCCTGTTATTTCTGCGATCAGGAATATCGCAGTTAACGGAGCGTGGATAACTCCGGCTATGAGTCCGGCCATACCAATAAGTGTAAAATTGCTTTCACTTATTGACAGGCCCAGTCCGGCATTGTTGATTACCTTGGCCACTACATTACCCAGAGCACTTCCCATTACCATGGTTGGAATAAATATCCCACCGCCACCACCGGCAGCAAAGGTTGTTGTCATGGCAACCGCCTTAAAGATGGTTATACCGAATAATAGCAGAATAACGATCCAGATATTCGATGTATAGGCGTCGAAAGGGGTTTTACCCAGTGCTTCTATATGTTCTCCATCCAATAAGCTGTTTATAAAACCGAAACCTTCACCGTATAGGGGAGGAATGAAATAAAGCATAACCCCTATGGCGATACCTCCTACGAGCAGTTTGTATTTTGGACTACGGAGCTTTTCAAAGATGCGGTTTATACTGAAATACATCTTTGTAAAATAGATGGATGCAATGGCCGTTCCGGCACCAAGCACAACATAAAATGCCGTGTCTTTTATCTGAAAATTGTCTGTTACTGTAAAGGAAAACAGGGATTCGTCTCCAAGGAAAAAGTAGGAGGTAAGTACCCCGGAGATCGATGCCAGTAAGAGTGGTAACATGGATATCATGGTGAGGTCGAGACTAAAAACCTCCACCGCAAAAATGATAGCGGCAATTGGAGACTGGAAAATTGAGGCGATCGCACCTGCCGATGCACAGGCAATTAGCAGTGAACGTGTTTTCGAATTGATATGAAATAGTTTGCCAAAATTGGAGCTGATAGCTGCTCCCGAGGCCACAGCCGGACCTAATAATCCAACAGATCCACCAAAGCCAACCGTTAATGGTGCCGTTATCAGAGGTGTATAGATCTGTTTTATACTGAGGATACCTTTCTTTTTGGACAGGGCAAAGAGAACGGAAGAAATGCCGTGTTCAAGACGTTCCCTGTGAAAGTATTTCACATAGAGATATACCAGGGTAAGTCCAATAATGGGAATGATGAAATAAAGCTGGTTTTCTGAGAAAACAATACCCTTTTCAAGAAGT
>JAAUXY010192800.1_pt1 | contig 15142 bp, 10 predicted proteins | sample 7278121 | NCBI WGS metagenome assembly JAAUXY01 (sample SAMN14350117, study PRJNA611818) | marine sediment metagenome | isolation source: surface marine sediment (1.8m) | place: French Polynesia: Moorea | collected 2018-08 | reverse complement strand
TGATGTTGCACTACACCAAGTCGTACACCGGTGAAAACCTGGGCATAACGGTACGGGGAGTGGAGCTAGACAAGATTGCCAATCGGAGGTTCGATGCGGTCAAGAGTGCCATGCAAAGCGTGGGGAAACTGGCGTATTTCTCCTCAGTCGCACCGTACCTAGCCGTGGCATCTCTAGCCACCAACGCCATCAATCTGCTGATCAAAGCATTCAGCAGGAACGACCCGGTGATCAATGTTCCGACGGATTTAAACTACAACCCGATAAGCGGAGCGGCCCTCCAGTCTGGCCGTTACCTACTGTGGAATGGAGGACCGTCCTCCCAAGTCTTCGAAGACGGGTATCAGATCAACGGCAATAATGTCCTCGTCAAGCAAAGCGATGGCTCCGAATACATGGAGCGACCATATCTTGTGGTTGAGATCGACGGACGCGAGAAATCGGGATTCGACGATTTCGAGATCGGCGCGCAGTCCGCGGAGTTGCTCGAGCAGTTCGGTGACAAAGACGCTCTGACGACGACCCTCAATGCCATCACTGGCCTCGCCACGCAGGTCAACGACGCCCAACAGCTAAGCAAGATCGAAGACTTGACGAAAAAGCTAGAGGCAGCAAGCTCCGACGAAGAGAAAGCGCTGCTCAAACAGAAGATCGAAGCTCACAGGAAGCTCATCAGCGAAGACAATGGGGAAATGCTCAAGACTTTCCTCGATGCATATTTGAGCTAAGCGCGAGTAAATTAATAAATCGACGGTTCGGCCAAGACCCGAACCGTCGAACAGGCCTGCCTAATCAGACGAGCGTGTAGACGTAGACGCAGACGTCCACTCGACTTCATGAGGCAAGGTATACCGGCCGAGGAGACGGGTGACTTCCTCCTCGACTCGATCGCGGTCCACCGACGGCGAAGCCACTATCTGGACTCGGGCCAGGGTACCACGCCGAGAGTCCTCGCCCACAGACACGGCTAGGGTCTTATCCTCAGTCGCCAACGGCGCTAGCGCTTCTAAGAAGACCTGCTCTGCCTGCTCCCAGCGCAGCGCCGGTTTGAAGATCTTACCCACGCCGGTGACCGGCAGGGCATCGACGATATTCACAGCCTTGGGGAGAGCCGGCCGTTCGGCGATCCGCTGGGCGGCGAACTCCAGCAGTTCGGCCTCACTTGCCGAGCTACCGGCCTTGAGCTGCACATAGGCCACTGGCAGCTCGCCGGCATAGGCGTCTGGCTTGCCTACCGCCGCCGCCAGAGCTACTGCCGGATGCTCGGCCAGGGCTTCCTCGATGATCGCCGGGTCGATGTTGTGGGCGCCGCGAATGATCAGATCCTTGGACCGGCCGGTGAGGAATAGATAGCCGTCGTCGTCGATAGTGCCCAGATCGCCGGTGATCAACCAACCGTCGTCGGTCAACGTGCCGGCATTCTGGCTCTCCTCCAGATAACCCGGGAAGACGCTGGGACTCCTGAACATGACCGCGCCACTTTCATTCGGTTCTCGCGCCTCTCCGGGCTGCCCGTCGGCCCGCAGGGCGGCAATCTTCAGCTGGCTGTAGGGGAGGCGGATGCCGGCCGAGCCGAGTTTGGGACGGCCTGCCGGCGCGATCGTGAGGGTCGAGCCGGCTTCGGTCATGCCATAAATCTGCGTGATCTTCGCGTCGAAGCGCCGGTTCCATTCCCGCTCGATCTCCGCGGGAAGAGACGAGCCACCGGTCAGAGCGGTCGTCACCGAGCTCAAATCCGCATCGTCCGTGGGCACCTCCAACAGCGCCGCGAGGTTGGTCGGGACCCCACCGATATGGGTCGCCCGATACTTCTCCACCAGCTTCCAGTGGTTGGCCAGGGCGACGGGATGACGCAGGCCGATCGGAGTCAGGATCATCAGCTCGGCACCCGCTGTCAGCGGCGCCAGGCCGGTGACGACGGCGCCGGCGACGTGAAACATCGGCAGGACGTTGAAGATCTTTGACCCCGGCGCGAGCTGCAGCATCTGGGCGGCGGCCCAAGAGCAGTAGATGTCGTTGCCGTGGGTGTGCGGCGCTACTTTCGGCGAACCGGTGGTGCCGCCGGTGTGAAAGTAGATCGCCGGGTCGTCACGTGAGAATCGGCGATCGCCGACCAGGGCATCGTCGGGATGTTCTTCCATCGCCCTATCGAAGCTCTTGACCCCAGCGGCCGGATCGCCGGGACCGACTTGCAGCACCGTCTCGAGGCTGGGCACCCGATCTCTAACCGCCTCGACCTTGGGCCAGATATCCAGCTGGGGATGGGGTCCGAGAGCCACCAGCACTCGACTGCGAGCGGCGTTCATGATGTCGGCGATCTGATCCGGCTGCAGCAGGAAATTGATCGGATTGACGATGCCCGCCGCTCCGCCACCCCACATCGTGTAGTGAGTCTGGGGGAGGTGGGGCAAGAGGAACGAGACGACGTTGTCGGGGCCGACGCCGAGAGCCCGAAACAGATTGGCCGCCTGGGTGATCCGGCCGATCAGCTGGCGGTAGGTGATCCGCAGCGGCTCTTCGCTCGGATCGCCGGTGGCCAGGAAGGTGATCGCAGTCGCCTCCGGCCGATCCGACGCGGCTCCAGCGAACAGCTGGTAGGTGCTTCGGGCGGAAAGGACTTGCTCCCAGGGCGCTTTACGTTCCACGGCCAGCACGTCGTCCGGCCCGGTGATCCGTTCGATTCGAATGGTCATGATCGAAAGTATGCCTCAGTCGATTGTCTACAGAACCGTCGCTTGCCTGGAACTTCGATGCGTTGAATGCTTCGGATCATTCTAGTGTCCCGTTTGATTAGTTCCTTCAAGATATCCTGAGGATTTCTTGTGCCTGACTAGGCTTGCCGACGCAGGAATAGCGGAGTTCTTCTGAGGAGGCATAACAACGTCAGGCGCGAGAAGGACCAGGATAGCTGAAGGAAATCGTCAAACGGGACACTAGCGTCGATGTCATCGCTGCTAGGCTTCAAGTGTCCGGGCAGCCGGTTACGGTACTATGGAAAGCACCGCCTCCGTCCTATCACGGCGGCCTCGGCTCGGGCTTGTGATGGCTTACCGACCCGTCATGGGCCAGCTGCTCGCGAAACATGATTGATCTGTGCCATCAGGCCGCTGTTCAGCTTGAGATCGGCAACGTCGGCGGTGCCCTCGAGATCCTTCGGCGAGCCCTCGCCCAGGATCCTGAGAACGCCACCGCCCACGCGCTGCGAGCTCTGGGCCTGATCCGCCGCAATGAAAAGGCTGAGGCGACCGAAGCCGCGGCGGCGGCCTTGGAGCTGGAACCGGATCTGCCCTTCGCTCACTATGCTCTGGCGGTCGTATACCTGGCCCGCGGCCGCTACAAAGACGCTGAGGAGCGATTCGGACACCTGCTGGAGATCGAGCCCAACGACGCCGCCAACTTCCGCGCCCGGGCCGAGCTCTATCGCATCACCGAGCGCCACCAGGAAGCCCGACGAGATCTCGAACAGGCTCTCAGTCTGGATCCACGGTCCCCGTCGACTCTGGCGGAGCTCGGGAGCAGCTACTTCCGCGAAGGCGACATCGTCGAAGCGCGTCGCTGGGCCCTGGAGGCGCTCAGCGCCTCCCCCGAGCATGCACCGGCTCTGGTTCTCATGGGCCAGATCGAGCTCCACGACAACCGGACCCAGGAAGCCATGGAGCTGGCGCGGGTCGCTCTGGCCACCGACGCCACCGACGCGGAAGCCCTCGCCCTGCTGACCGCGATCAAGATGCGTCAAAGCCGATGGACTGCACTCTGGTGGCACCTGTCCCACAGGTGGACTCGGATCTCGCTGGCCAAGCGTGGCGCCTTGGGGGCCGGATTGTTTCTGATCTACGCGATTCTCATCGGGTTGACTGAAAACCTAGTCCTTGAGAAGGCCATCCATGCAACCGCTTGGGGCTTGTTCCTGTACGGCATGGTGGGAGAACAGCTGTTCGAAGCCGCAGTCGAAAAAGAAACCCGGGGCATCCAGCTCAGGCCTGACTTTTAGACCGCTTTACCTGAGTCGATGCATTGCCACCGGGGACGAGCGAGCCATCGGCTTGAAATGCCCGGGCGATTTCATGCTGTGATTCCATTAGATGGCAATAGCCACTCTCGAGACCGCGCGCGTCTCGACACTGGGTGCCATCCGCCCAACGGATGGCACCCTTTCGATGCTGGACATCGATCCCTCCCAGTTTCTGCGCCAGCCGTGCTCGCGGATCAGCCTTCGCGTTCGATGACGACGCAGGGGCCGGCCTTGATGTGGCTCTTGACCTTCATTGTGCTTCTCCCCCCGGCGCGCCCGAAGGGACTGCCCTCAACGCGGACATCTGGTACCTGGAGAGACGCGGCGGGGGCTGGTCAGAGCCGATGAGGTGACACCGGGTCAGTACAGGGGGAAGCCGTGACGGGCCCGAGCTCTGCCACGGCTTCCCTACTCAAGCGCCGGTGATCTACCTACGCGTAACCGATACGAATCGCGGTCTGATACTGAAGCTTGCCGTCATTGAATCCACCGCGGAACTCGACCACTTCGAGCCACTCCAACGTCTTGCCAGCCAGGGCCTGCTGGGCTGCATCGGCAGCTGCCGCGACCGCGGCATCATACGACTCGTAGGACTGCCCCCAGAACACGCCCATCTGACCACCTGAGCTCGATTCGATCTTCATCATCTTTCTCCTTCGTTACGGCTGCCGATCGAGCGGGGTCCTCGTGAACCCACTCTTGTATCGGCAGTCCATTACTCGTGTCTGCCCTAGTACGCGCAGGCCGGCCAGAAAGTGGAACATCTGGGAGAAAGCGAAACTCAAACAGCACTCCGAAATAGCCAGGCTAACGATGCTAGGCTCCCGGGCCGAGAGAGACGTACTCCATGACAACACAGCTTGAATCCAGCCCGGCGCAGCCGGAACCCTCCTCGTTCTACGTCCGCGAGGGTCCCAGCTTCGCCTCTACCGTGCTCACCCGAGGCCCGTGGGACAAAGGTCTGCAGCACGGTGGACCGCCCTCCGCGCTACTCGCTACTGCTCTCCTCGAAGGCGTAGAAGCGATGACGCTTGCCCGCATCACGCTCGAGTTTCTGCGGCCTGTACCGATCGCCCCGCTGCGCATCGAAGTCGAAGATGGGACCGAGGGACGGTCGGTACGACGACGGCAGGCTCGGCTCTTCGCCGAACGAGAGGTGTTGAGGGCCAATGCGCTCTTGATCCGCGAGCAGCCCGGCGAGGGCGAGACTTTCGGAGATCCGTGGCCGGTCCCGGAAGAGGTGCCACCGTTCGTCTTCCCGTTCTTCTCGTGGGATACCGGGTATCAAACGGCGGTGGATGTGCGAGTGCTCGATCCGCCATGGGGACAGACGCCCATACGATGCTGGGCGCAGACGCGGGTACCGCTGATCGCCGGTCAGGAGACCCGTCCCGAGGCGCATGCGTTGATACTGGCCGACGCGGAGAGCGGGATGGGGCCACCTGTCGATCCATTCCGGTACACCTTCGTCAACCCTGACCTCACCGTATACTTCGCCCGCCGCCCGACGGCCGGTTGGGTCGGGCTCGACATCCGCTCCTTCCCGGGCGATACGGGTTGCGGCCTCTCAGAAGCGAGGCTACGCGACTCTCGCGGTGTTTTCGGGCGCAGTGCTCAAAGTTTGATCGTGCAGAAACGCCCCGACTCCGACTGATTCGATACTGGCTTGCCGCAGGGACTCGACAGAGGACGCGGGCGCTACCCTACGAACCAAGACGGGATACCCCTGTTTCCTGGAAGAGCACTGGCACCCGAGTGGCATTGCCGCCGATTCTTGAAAATCGCTGACCCTATTCACCGCGCCATATCGCTATGCCTAGATGAGGGATCCCTCCGAAAACTGACGCTCGCAATGGCAGCCTCGCCGGTGGCCACAGCGAAGCACACTCACATTCGCGTGCCGGCAGGCACGAATGACCCGCCGTGGTGTGTGTCAACACCATGAGCTCGGAAAGGAAGAAAACATGGAAACGGCAAAAACTTGGCAAGGGATCTGCTCACGCCCGACCTTCGTGCGGGGACTCCGCGTGGGCCTCGTGCTCCTACTCGCCCTCGCCGCCGCGCCGGGCATCGCCTCGGCCGCCAACTCGTGCCCGGCCGATCTCGACGGCGACGGCTCGGTCGGTTCCAGCGACCTGACGACCACCTTGGGCTGCTGGGGGCCCGTCACCACTCCCGCTTGCGCAGCCGCCGACTTCAACAGCGATCGTGACGTCGGCTGCTTCGACCTCGAGTACGTGCTTGGTAACTGGGGTGCCTGCGGGTGCTTCGGTGATCTCGACGGCGACGGCAACGTGGGGTCGAGCGACCTCGTGATCCTGCTCGGAGACTGGGGTACCGACTGCCGCTTCGACCTGACCCAGAACGGCATCGTCGATCAGAGCGACATCGACGCGCTATTCTGCCTCTGGGGAAGCTCCGGCCCCCTGGGCGACTTCGACAAGGACGGGACGGTAGGATCCAGCGACCTGACGCTGCTCCTGGCCGCGTTCGGCACGAACTGCCAGTCCGATCTCGACCGCGACGGTATCGTGGGTGACGGCGATCTCGATCTACTGATCGACGCCTGGGGGCCGTGCCCCTAACGATAGATGATCGAAGATTCGGCCACGTACTCTTCGCACCACCCACGCGAACGATACGTGGCCGTTTTTTTTCAGCCTAGACAAGGACATCGAAATGCTCAGGAAAACAGATCTTTCGGCTCTCAGCCTGCTCGTCTGCATGATCGCTCCAGGACCCGGCTTGGCAACGGACGTCGAGCTTGACTGCGAGCGAATGTGTCAGCACTCGCACCCTGGGGGATACGGCGAGATCGATCTCTGCCCGGCCGATCTCGACGACGACGGGGAACAAGGTGTCTCTGACCTGACGCTGCTCCTGGGATGTTGGGGATCCCACGCCACCGATCCCGAAGTAGTCTGTGACGCCGCCGACTTTGACCAGGATCAGGAGGTCGGATGCTTCGACCTTGAATACCTGATCGGCAACTGGGGTGCCTGTACGGGCGCTGACCTGAACGGCGACGGTTACGTGAACGAGGCCGATCGAGACATCCTCTGCGCAACCCTGGGAACGGACTGCCGCTTCGACCTCGATCACAACGGCATCGTCGATCAGCACGACCAGAACGCTCTTCTCTGCCTGTGGGGAACCTCGGCTCCACAGGGCGACTTCGACTCCGACGGAACGGTCGGGACCAGCGACCTATTGCAGCTGATGAACGCCTTCGGCCGAGATTGCCGGGCGGATCTCGACCGCGACGGCATCGTGGATGCTTGTTACGATCTCGAGATCCTGATGGGCAAATGGTCCGGTTAAATCACACAAGATCTCACTCGCCCTGGATCAGAGCCGCGAAACAACCTTCCGCGTCGCTAAGGGTCGTCTGACAGAGCTCCTCCCAGGTCGCGAGCACGCGTTTCGTGACCTGATGCTCGGCGCCGAATCGCGCCTCGAGGACCGGGTAAGACCTGATCAGGAGCGCCTCCGCCTCGTCCATCTCCCCGCGGCGCGCCAGGCAAGCGCCGAGAGCGCTTTCGGCCAGAGCGATGCCTTGCGGGAACTCGGGACGAAGCAGCCGGATCCGGAGCGCCTCACGCAGTTGTGGCTCAGCCTCCTCGGCGCGCCCGCTGTCGGTCAGGAGCATTCCCAGTCCGACCAGGGACTGGGCGATCTCGGGATGGTCATCGACGCGGGTCTGGCGCCGTACGGATAGGGCCTGGCGAAAGAGCGGCTCGGCGGACTCGATGTCACCCTTTTCGTACTGCACCGTGGCGAGACCGAAGAGGGCGGCCGCGGTCGCCGGATGGATCGCCCCCAGGCGCCCCTGGAAGATCTCCAGGGCTTCGCGGAGCAAGATCTCCGCCTCGGCATTCTCGCCTCTCGCTCGCAGCAACCTCGCAAGATTCATCGCGTTGACGGCGACCCCCTGGTGATCGGAACCGAGATGGCGACGATGGACCGTCAGAGCCCGGCGAAACATCAGCTCCGCCTCCCCGCGCTCCTGCCGCTCGTCCAAAAGGACGGCGAGATTTTGCAGCACCGTGGCCAGATTGGGATGGTCGGGGTCGAGCTCCTGCTCCAGAATCGCGAGCGACTCGCGGTACAGCCTCTCCGCCGAACCCACGTCCCTCAATTTGAACAGCACACCCGCCAGATTGCTGAGGCTTTTCGCCACCTGCTCAGAATCCGAGCTCTCGCCGTGAATGTCCAGGGCTCGGCGCAACAGCGGTTCCGCTTCGGCATGCTCGCCGCGCCGGTCGAGCGACAGCCCGAGGTTGGTGAGGCTCTCGGCGATGTCCGGATCGTCCGGCGCCAACAGCTTCGTGCGAAGGTCCAAACCGCGGCGAATCAGGGACTCGGCCTCGGTCAGGTCACCGCGCTGGCGCAGTAGCCGGCCCAGGTGATCCAGGCTGGCGGCGACCTCGGGATGCTCGTCGCCGTGGAGTCGCTGGCGGATCTCGAAAGATTGCCTCAGCAGGGGCTCGGCGGTATCGAGAAGGTCCAGATTCAGACACACGATGCCGAGGGTGTCCATCATCTCGGCCTGCACGCGCGGCTCCGCGCCGAGCTTGTCGACCTCGGAGACCGCCGCCGCCAACACCTCTCGTAGGGTGAGCTCGCCGGCCGCGCGGCCCCGGGGATTGGCATCGTTGATCAGATCGAGCAGGAAGCCGGTCACCGCGTCCGCTTTGGCTCTCTGCTGCTCCGCGACCGCGGCGGTGAGCGCGGCGCGGCTCCACAGCGCCGAGATCGCGACCGCGAGACCGAGACCCACGGCCAGCAGAGCCACACCCCATCGGTGGCGTCGCAAGAACTTCCGCCATCGATACCACCTGCCGGCGCCGCGCGCCTTGACCGGCAGCCCTTCGAGATAACGGCGGACGTCCTCGGCCAACTGATCCGCCGAGCCGTAACGCCGCAGCGGGTCCTGGTGCAGGGCCTTCAGGACGATGTTGTCAAGATCGCCCGCCAGCTGGCGCCCGCGAGCCGGCGAGCTCGAGCTGGCCGGTGGCCCATCACCGTTGTCAGGCGGTTGACGACCCGTGACCGCGAGGCTCGGCTTCCGCGGTTCTCGTTGGCGAAAAACGCGCTCGATCTCTTCAGGGTTGGCGCTCTGAAAACGGTATGGACGGCGGCCCGTGAGGAGCTCATAGAGCAGCACTCCGAGGCTGTAGACATCGCTCGCGGTGGTCAACGCCTCGCCGCGGATCTGCTCGGGGCTGGCATATTCCGGCGTCAGCCGTCGCTGCCAGGGCCGTGTGCTGACCGGCTCTCGACCGTCCTCGGGGTCGAGCCACTTGGCGATGCCGAAGTCGAGGAGCTTGGGGAGACCGTCGGCGGTGACCAGAATGTTGGCGGGTTTCAGGTCGCGGTGGACGATGAGATTCTGATGTGCATGCTGGACGGCGCCACAGACCCGCTGGAAGAGTCTGAGCCGACCCTCGACGCCCAGATCTTCGCGATTGCAGTAGCGGTCGATCGGCAGACCCTCGACATACTCCATGACGAAGTACGGTTGGCCGTCGTCCGAAGCGCCGGCATCGTAGATCCGGGCGATCGCGGGGTGTTCGAGACCCGCCAGAATCCGCCGCTCCAGCCGGAAGCGGTCGAGAACTTCAGCGCTCATCATTCCCCGCTGGACCAGCTTGAGGGCCACCTGCTTGTCGAAGCGGCCGTCGGCGCGCGACGCCAGGTAGACCCGCCCCATGCCACCCTGCCCGATCTCGCGTTTGATCTGGTAGTCGCCGATCCGGCGACCGATCATTTCAGGACCTTCCCGCGTCGACTCGGCCGCGAGGACTCGAGCCGCCAGGTCGAAGGCCGGCGTCTCCATGGCCCCCGCCGCTCGTTCGTCACCAGCCAACAAACGCTCGACCTCGCGGCGCAACGCCGGCTGGTCGTCGCAGGCCTGGTCGAGAAAAGCTGGCCGATCCTCGGGCCGATGCTCGGTCACCGCCTGGAAGATCTCTTTGACGCGCGGCCAGAGCTCAGGTTGCATCGAGCTCTCCCGGCTGCAGCTCGGCATGGAGAAAGGACCGTGCCAGACGCCAGTCGCGCTTGACCGTCGAAGACGACACCTCCAGGTATTCGGCGGCCTCCTCGTTGGTCAAGCCGCCGAAATACCGCAGCTCGACCAGGGTCTTGAGCTTCGGATCCAGAGATTCCAGTGAATTGAGAGCATCATCCAGCTTGACCAGCTCGACAGCCCGTTCCTCCGATAACAGATCCGCTTCCTCGAGCGGCAGTTCGGCCTCAGCGTGACGCTTCTCACGGCTGCGACCGCGGGCATAGTCGATCAAGATTCGACGCATCACCTGGGCGGCGACGGCGAAGAAGTGAAGTCGGCTCTTCCAGCGCGGATGATCCTTATCCACCATCCGCAGGTAGGCCTCGTGGATCAAGGCCGTCGGTTGCAGAGTGTGGCCGCTGCGCTCACGGCGCATGTAGCTAGAGGCCAAGCGACGGAGCTCCTCGTAGACGAGCGGCATCAGCTCGTCCAGGGCGCTCGTTTTACCGCGCCGCCATTCGAGCAGCAGACGCGTGACGTCGCTCTGCGGTTGGGTCACCCACCAGATCCTCTCTCAGTGACTCAGGCTTCGGCCATATAGAAGTAACTATACCTGCACTCGCCCGCCCCCTTCGATCCGGCTCCGCCTGGACAGCCACCTCGACCATGCGGGTGGCTATCCACGGCTGGCTATTTACGATCCACGGTGCCAGCCACCTCAGTCATCCTGCGCCGAGGAAGCCAAGAAAGGCAACGAGAAACAAGACCACGCCGCCACCGGATCACAGCGATCGATAGACGTCGTCGAGGGCGCGGCGCAGGATCCAGGCCTGGCGGCTGGTATCGCGGGTTGAGCGGATCTCGCTGAGCGCCGAGCGCAAGCGCGAGCGCGAAGTCTCGGAAAGCTCACCGTCGTAGCCGCTGAGCAACCCGTTGGCCGCCACCTCGTAGATCGCCGCGCAGGCCGAGCTCTGGCCGGCGTTGTACAGCGGCACGCCGCGCTCGATGGCCAACTCGATCAGTTCCCGGCCCGGCTTCTTCTCGGGCGGCAGCAGCACGTTGTCGATCACGTGAATGACGCCGTTGCTGGCATCGACGTCGGTCTTGACCACCCTGGCGCCGCCGACCTTCAGTTGACCGTCGTCGAGATCGATCCCGACCCGCTGGCCGTTGAGGGTCGACGCGGAGTCGAGCGCCACAGCCTGACGGGCGGACACCCGGCCGCTGACCACGTGATAGGTCAGGATCTCGCGCAGCCGGTCGAGATTCTCGGGCTCGAGCAGGTTCTCGACCGTGCCGTCAGGCAGCTTGGCAAAAGCCTCGTCGGTCGGCGCGAAAACCGTGAACGGTCCATCGCCTTTGAGGGCTTCGACCAGGCCGGCTGCGGTCAAGGCCGCCGCCAGGGTCTCGAACGAGCCGGCGGCGACCGCGGTGTCGACAATGTCGGACTCGGACTTGGAATGATGTCCCGCGGCAGAGGGACTTGACGAAGAAGCAGCGAGCGCGAGGCAAACGGGTATGGTGGTCCATGACGGTCTCATCGGGATCCCCTTATCGGCTGTGTTATTCGCGTGGACGCGGGCGCGTCCATCAGCCAAGTCTTCGCGACCGGCCAGGGAACAGATGACGGCGCCCACACCACGCTTTCGCTTCGTGGTTTACCGGCGAAGCGCGGGAATCGTGAAACAGAACGTCGATCCTCGCCCCGGTCCCTCCGACTCAACCCAGATGCGTCCGCCGTGGGATTCGACGATCCGCTTGACGAGGGCAAGGCCGACACCGGTGCCTTCGGTCGCCTCCGGGTCGAGGCGCTCGAAGAGCTCGAAGACCCTGTGATGGTAGTCGGGCTCGATACCGATACCGTTGTCACTGACGGTGCATACCGGCTGCTGGCCCGCTTCGCACCTGGACCCGATCTCGACCCTCGGCGTCTGCTGGTCGCCCAGATATTTGATGGCGTTTTCGAGCAGATTCTGCACCACTTCCTGGAGCCGTGCTCGATCGCCATGGAGCACCGGCAGGTCAGAGGACACCACCACCTCCACCTGACGTTCGGCGATCGGCCCGGCCAGCGCTTCCAGTGACTCCCGGACGAGCTCTGCCAGGGACACCGACTGCGGGGCGTTGACCACCCGGCCGACGCGCGAGAGCTCGAGCAGCTCCTCTAGCTGGCGGTACATTCGGTCGGCGGCAGAGCCGATGCGTCCGGCGTCGTGCTCGAGACGGTCGTGGCGGCCTTCCCTGACGTCTTTCTGCAACATGCCGAGAAAGCCCTTGATCGTGATCAGCGGCGTCTTGAGGTCGTGGGAGATGGTGTAGACGAACCGTTCCATTTCGGTATTCTTCGACTCGAGCTCGGCGACCAGCGCCTCCAGCTGGAGGTTCCGCGCCCGCACCGCACGAATTCGCCAGAGGTAGAGGCCGCGAGCGGTCAGCGCCAGCGCCAAGGCGAGAACGCCGAGAAACAGCGGCCGCTGATAGAACCAGGGCTCGACCCTGAAACTCAGCGTCGCCCCGGCTCGGTTCCATATCCCGTCGTTGTTGGCGGCGATAACCCGGAACGAGTAGTCGCCGCTGGGCAGACTGGTGTAGCGGACCCGGCGTTTCGACCCCGCGTCGGTCCAGCGGTCGTCGAAGCCCTCGAGCCGGTAGCGCACCTCCACCTTCGATGGCGCCAGGAAGCTCAGCGCGGCGAACTCGAAGGCGAGCTCCTTCTTGCCCGGATCGATCTCAAAAAGTTCGCCGGCTTCGAGCCTCGGGCCTTGAACCTGGCCGTCGGCCGTGAACCGGTAGATCTCGACCGGCGGTGCCAATCGGTTGATCCGGATCTTGCCGGGGTCGATGACGGCGATACCGCCCAGGGTCGGAAACCAGAGCCGGCCGTCGGTCGTCTCGAGAATCCTGGTGGCGCCGGTGCAAGCACCCGAGATCATGCCGTCACGATCGTCGAAAAGGTCTGCGTCGAGCGCTGGCGAGGTGCCTTCCATGGCGGCCTCGAGCTGGCTCTTGGCGACTCGGATGACCCCCACCGAGGAGCTCATCCAGGCGAAGCCGGCGGCGTCTTCCCGAAAGTCGAAGATGGCGTCGGTCGGCAGTCCTTCAGCGGTCGTGAGCTTGCGGATCTGACCGTCGGCCAAACGCCCCAGGCCGCCGTTGGTGCTCAGCCAGACGACCCCGGCTCGGTCGATGAAGGTGTTGAAGACCAGGCCTCCCGGCAGGCCCTGGTCGACGCCATAGCGGGCGATCGAGCCGTCGCCATAAACGATGTTCAGACCCTCGTAGGTCCCCAGCAGGAGCTCGTTGGCGGGACCTTCCTCGACCGAGAGGATGAAATTCGAGGTCAGGCCCGAGGTGGTATCGAGGGTGTGGAACTCACCGTCCGCGGCCCACTGGATCAGGCCCGCGTTCTGGGTGCCGATCCGGATCCTACCGGAGCTGTCCTCGTGGACGAAGCGCACCTGGTTGGTGGGCAGGCCCCGAGCCGTGGTGTGAAGCACCTCGCCTCGCGCCGAGACCTCCAGCAGGCCGGCGTAGGAGGAGATCCACAGCCTTCCCCGGCTGTCCTTCAGAAAAGCCCGGATTCTGACGTCGGGGAGCGGCGTTCGGACCTCGAAGGAGCGGATTCCCCCTGAGGTGATGACATCGATCTTGCCGACGTCGCCGCCGACCAGGACCTCACCGTCAGGGGTCTGGTAGATCGAGTTGACCCGCTGGGTCGCCAACCCGTTGGCCTGGCTGTAGTTCGTGAACTTACCTTCCTGGAGGTGGAAAAGACCGTCGGCGAAGGTGGCCAGCCAGACCGCGCCCTCGCGGCTGAAAGCGATGGCGCTGGTGCTTCGCAACGGCTCTCCCTGCAGGTACTCCAGCAGCTCGAAGCCGCCGTCGTTGCCGCGAAACAGTCCCTGTTCGGTCGTCAGCCAGAGCTGGTCGTAGTCGTCTCGATAGACGTGGAAGATCGAAATCCGGCCAAGCTCGGCGGCGGCGGTAAAGAAGAGCTCCCCTCGCAGCGCGCTCAAGCCCTCTTCGGTGCCGATCCAGAGCGCCCCGTCCCGGCCTTCACAGAGGGCCGTCACCGCGTCGCTGACCAGGCCCGAGCCGGCGTCGTAGACGGAGAAGATCCCGTCTTTGAGACGTACCAGGCCGCTGCGCTCGGTCGCGAACCAGAGGTTGTCGTCTCGGTCGCGGAGAATGTCCCGGACGGTGGCATCCGAGAGCGTCGGGTGCTCGACTTTGCTCAACCGGGAGCCGTCGAAACGATAGGCGCCATGATCACGTGTCCCGAACCACAGGGACCCGTCGGCCTCGATCTCGATGCTGCGCACGGTATGGCGGGTTCTCGCAGCCTCGGGGAGGGGCACGAACTCGCCGTCTCGAAATCGCATGAGCCCGCTGCCCTGAGTTCCGATCCACAGCGTACCGTCCGGGCTCTCGACCAGCTCGTGAAAGCCGTTGGACTCCAGTCCAGGCAGATTTCGCTTGTCGAAGACTGTGAACTGGATTCCATCGAAGCGGAATAGACCTTGGTAGGAGGCGATCCACAGATATCCGTCAGCGGTCTCGAGGACGTTGGTCAGGGTGTCCGCCGGCAACCCGTCGTCGACCGACCAGCGGGTGATGGTGAGCTCCCTGAGGCTCTTTCCCGGCGCGAAGCCTCGCATCGGCGGATCGGCACCCGCCGTCCTGGCGGCGAACAAGAGGAACGCCAGGCAGAAGGCGAAGGAGTAGGCTCTGATCATTGTCAACGGACCACGACGATCATACACTTGAGGTCCGAGGAGGCCTTGGCCAAAAGTGTTCGACCTGGCGACAGCGCACGCTCTCGCTGGCAAGAACCGCCAAACCGACGCGGGGCCTCCGCATTGTCCGCGGAGCGATTCAGGTCGGCCGTACCCCCTTCGATCCGGCTCCGCTTGGCGGCCCCTCCGGCCGCGGAGTGCAACCCCCCGGTGAAGCAGCCTGACCCCGCTGGAGGAGGTTCAGAGCCCGCGCGCCCACTCGGGCCGCAACGCGACGTCACCGGCCAGCGCCGCATCGACTGCCGCCACGATCCGCTGCCGATCGCGGGGCAGCCGGCCGGAGAGCGGCAGATAGTTCGAGGCGTGGTTGGTGCGAAAGAT
>JAAUXY010142648.1_pt1 | contig 15144 bp, 14 predicted proteins | sample 7278121 | NCBI WGS metagenome assembly JAAUXY01 (sample SAMN14350117, study PRJNA611818) | marine sediment metagenome | isolation source: surface marine sediment (1.8m) | place: French Polynesia: Moorea | collected 2018-08 | reverse complement strand
TTGCCGGAACCTGGTTGACAGACGGTTTTTAATTTTATTTAATACTATTTAAATATTATTTAGTTCAGGCCAGCATGACGACAGCCGAAAAAAAGACCCGGTCGCCCTCGCAACCCGCGTGGATCGATGCATTGACAGAGGACGAGCTCCGCTTTGTGGAGCGCTTCCTGCTGTGCTCCGGTTCGCTCAAGGCGTTGGCGTCAGAGTACGGCGTGTCGTATCCGACGCTCAGAAACCGGCTCGATGGCCTGATAGCACGCGTACAGGAACTGCAATCGTCAGAGGCCGACGGCGCCCTGAAATCGAAGGTTCGTAAGCTCTTGAGAGACGGCGCAATTTCCGTCGACGCGGCCCGTCAAATCGTTTCGGCATTCGAAGAGGAGAGGAAGGAATGGGAGAAGTAATAGTTACGTTGATCATCGCGGCCACAGCCGCCGCTGTGTCCCTTTTGGTGACGCGCGTATTTCGTGGGTGGGCAGTCTCAAGCAGCCGGGTAAGGACCGCTAAGGTCGTCGCGACGATCGGAATGCTCTTCGGCGCCGCCGGCATGTTCTTCTCGCTCGCAGGACCGTTTGCCAATCAAATCGCGGAGTTGATCTTCCTTGCCTCCGCCCTCCAGTTCGGAGTCTTCGCGCTGTTCTTCTGGCAACTGATCGGCGACGCCGAAGCGGTCGAAGCCAGACGGATGATCGCCAACGATCTTTGATACCCCGCGCTGTTAGCGCTTGAGGCCCCCGGCCATGGGGGCCTCTTTCTTTTTTGGCGCACTGACATACGCTAGCCGCTGATCGGAAGACGAACCTCTACGGACAATCCGTCCGCCGCACTACGTGCAGAGACCGACCCACCGTGCATCGCTACCGCGCGCGCCGCGATCGCTAAGCCGAGTCCGGTACCGCTACTGGTTTCACTGCGACCGGCCGATGCTCGGTAGAACGGTTCGAAAATGCTGTCGAGTTCGTCATCGGCCACGCCGCCGCCCTGATCGTTCACGGTGAGTACTGCTACGTCTTCCTCTCTGCGAAGTTCGGCCTTCACGCTGCCGTCCGGGCCGCCGTGATGCATCGCGTTGCGCAGAATGTTCTCGACCGCGCTTCGCAGTGCGCCGGGATATGCGCTGACGCTCGCGGGCACATCCGATCGAATCTCGAGCGCAGCCTCGTCCCCGTCGCGGCTGTACTCATACCGGACGTCCTCCGCGACCGACCGAACGAGCTCATCGAGATCGACATCCACTCGTTCCTCGTGCGGCCCGGCATCGAGGCGTGAGTATTCGAGGATCTGGCCGATCAGTTCGTCGAGGCGCTCGGTCTCCCGGTCGATCTTCGCGAACTCGTCCAATTCGCCGGCTTTGCGCCTCGCGAGCTCTAGTGCGACCCGCAGGCGCGCGAGGGGCGACCGCAATTCGTGTGACACGTTACGGGACAGCTCGGTCTGTCGTTGCCACGCCCGCTCCAGTTCGGCCGCCATGCGATCGAAATCCTCGGCGAGCAGTCCGATCTCGTCCCGACGCCGGATACGGTCGGCCACTCGCGTATCCAGATTGCCGTCGGCGATCGCCACCGCTGATTCCCGTAGTCTGCGTACAGGTCGCGAGATTGCCCGGGCCAGCAGATAGGACACAGATGCGCTGACGATCAGTGCCAGGATCGCGAGCGTCATCCGCCCGCGCTCCGCCAGCCATCGTCCGACCGCGTTCTGCGGCGGCAGAACGAAGACCGTATAGACGCGGTCATCAGGGCCGATCAGTTGCGTGAACGGTCTCGCAGGCCTCAGATTGCCGCGCGCCGGCGGCCCATCGGGACGCTGTCCGCCGAACCGACGCATGGCCATTTGGATCGGCAACGGAATGCGCCGCTCGAGAAGATCCGTACCTTGATCGTCGAGAATGTAGACCACTGTCGCCGTAACGTCCGGCAGCGATTCGAGCCAGTCGGTGAGACCCTCGTGACCTTCGTCGCGCAGCGCTTCGCTCGCCTCCAGCATGGCCTCACTGACCTCGAAGTTCTCGAGCGCGGTCCGAGCGCGTTCCGCATACATGAAACCGAGCGCCCCAGCCGTCACGATCGTGATCGTGATGATCAGCCAGAACGACAGGAAGATTCGTAACAGCAGGCTTCGCATGATGACCGCCTACTCGTCGACCGCGAGGAAATAGCCGATGCCGCGCCGGCTTTGAATGGACGGATTCGTCACGCCGGCGTCAGCCAGTTTGCGGCGCAGGTTGCTGATGTGCGTGTCGATACTACGGTCGTACGGCAGGTTGCGCCGGCCGAGCGCACGCTGCGACAGATCGTCCTTCGACACGACCTCCGACGGGGTCTCGGCGAGGCAGTGAAGGAGTTCGAATTCCGTGCCGGTAAGCGAGATCGACCGGTCGCCCGCGACCGCGCCTCGCGAGGCAGCGTCAAGTTCGATACCGCCGACGGCGATCCGGCGGCGCTTGTCTGGCGCCGGCCTGGAACGCCGCAGGATTGCCTTGATCCGCGCCAGAAGCTCGCGCGGATTGAACGGTTTCGACAGATAGTCGTCCGCGCCGAACTCCAGACCTAAGATCCTATCCACGTCGTCGCCCCGTGCCGTCAGCATGACGATCGGAATATCGTTCGTCTGGCGAACCTGCTTCAGTACGTCGATGCCGCTCATGCCCGGCAGCATGATGTCCAGGATCAGCAGGTCGAAGCTTCCGTCGCGTAGTGCGTCGAGCCCGTCCTCGCCGGAGTGACGCGCGCTTAGCTCGATGTGGTCCGGCGCGAGGAACTCCTCGAGCATCGCGGTGAGTTCGCGGTCGTCGTCGATGATCAGAATGTTGGCGGCGGGCGTGTTCATAGTGTGCGGCTCGTGTTCGTCAACATCGTCCTGCAATCCGCTTTCGCCTGCAACGAAAGAGCGCCGATCCTGACACTTCTTGACACTCCTTGAGACTGCCCTGACCTATCTCGACGCAGCGAAGCGTAGTCTGCAAATGACACCATTCGTGGTGACAGACCCCCAACAAGGAGTAGTGTGATGAAGACCCTTTCTGCAGTAATGCTGGCCGGCGTGCTGACGCTGGCACTCTCCGCAAGCGCGCTCGCCGATTTCGGCGGCGGTCCGCGCAGCGGCTTCGGCCCGGGTGGACCGGGCTTCGGCGGACCCGAGATGATGCTCGAGCACATGGCCGATCATCTCGACCTCAATGACACCCAGCGGGCGACCGTACAGAACATCCTCGAGGCCGCGAGGCCGGAGTTCCAGGCGCTGCGCGAACAGGCTCGTGCGAACCGTGAAGCGCTGCGGGCGCTGGACGTCGGCGACCCGGCCGTCAACGACATCGCCATCTCTAACGGCGAACTCGCGACCCAGGGCACGTTGCTGGCGCACCGGGTTCGGAATGAGGTTCGCGCCGTATTGACGGACGAGCAGATCGAGAAGCTCGAACGCTCGCGCGACCGGATGCGTGCCGCCGCGGAGCGCCGCTTCGGCCGCTGACAGGCGATAGACGATAGGCAATGAACAATCGCCACTGAAAATGGACCGGCGGCCACCAGTCTCAGGTGCCCCCCTCGCCAAGCCGTGCGTCGCCGGTCCTGACTATCCACCTTTGGCGATTTGCTTAGCCCCCTTCGCGGGGGCTTTTTTGTTGGCTGGATTTCGTTCTGCGTCAGATGAACATGTCGTCCAGCATCTGCCAACCGGCAGCCTTGGTGGCGCCCGGCGAGGCGGCCATTCTCATCACCTCACTGGTGTAGCGGGTGAGCGTCGCCGACTCGGCCAGATTCGGGTTTGTGCACTGGAGCAGGATCGTAGTACCGGGCAGACCCGCCGGCCGGGCTTCATGGGTGATCTTCTCGACGGGACCGTAGACCTGCTGATAGCCGAATGTCTTCAGGCCGATCAGCTCGCGGCCGGTAACCGTGAACTTCCTGTCCGCCGACAAATTGGTCGTATAGCTCTGGTCCATGACGTTGCCCTGCACGGGCGACACCAGTTCAAAGTTCACGCGACCGTGAACGCCACCGAGGATCCACGAATCGTTGAGAATGATCGACCATCTGGTCTCGGTTCTCAGGATGCTACCGGTCGAGGAAGCGTTGGTCTTTCCCAGAATCCGGATCTGCTCGTCGCCGAGATGCTCGAGACGGCCAGCGACCAGCCGGTTGTGGTCCGGCGACTGCGCATTGCAATAGACCAGCCAGCAGGCGTTCTTGTGCGCGTCGGTGTTGAAATCCGAGGGCAGGAGCCTGGCGATTTCCGCTTTGAAGGTAACCTCTTCGTACATGTTCTCGCCCCTCTGTTGACCGGAAAGGTACGACCGTCCGGTTCTTCGTCTGGACTGCGGCGCCCGGGTCGGTTGCGAACTACCCTTGAGTCTACGCCAGGAGGGCCGCGAATTGATGGCATCGGCGGGCGGCCGAGTGCCTTTCCCGATCTTGTGTATGGCAGAGCGTAAAACCGGCTCGGATATCCTCTCGCTCCACCGCTATACTGCCTCCGTGCAGATTCGCGACCATCACCAGCGCGCCATCGACCGCCTCGCAGACACTTACCGGGACGACCCGGAGTTCCTGGGTCTGATCATCGGCGGCTCCGTCGCGAAGGGCTACGCACGTGACGATTCCGATGTGGACTTCATGATCGTTGCGACGGACGAGTCCTTCGAGCAGCGGCTTGCCGAACGCGATCTGTTCATCAACCGCACGGATCTCTGTGACTACGACGGCGGCTTCGTCGACGGCAAGATCATCGACCTGAAGTATCTCGAAGATGCTGCGGACAAGGGCAACGAACCCACGCGGGCGGCTTTCGTCGGTGCCTTTGCTGCCTACTCGCATATCGAGAGTCTGGACGCCCTCCTCGAGCGCATCCCCGTCTATCCCGAGGCCGGACACGATGAACGCGTCAGGGCTTTCTACAGCATGGCGTTCATCCAGAACTGGCTGTTCCATGAGGCGGCACGGCACGGCAATCGCTACACGATGATCCGAGCGGCCGGCCAGCTCGCGCTGTTCGCCGGACGCCTGATACTCGCGCACAATCGGCGGCTCTTCCCGTATCACAAGTGGCTGCCGAGGACGCTCGAAGCGGTCCCCGACAAGCCGGCCGGCATGATGAAGCTGTTCAACGACCTGCTAGAGGAGCCGAACAGCGATCGCGCGACCGCACTGTTCGAGTGCGTGCGGGACTTCCGGGACTGGGGCGTCAGCGATCTCGATGCCTACACCTGGTTCATGACCGACGTCGAATGGAGCTGGATGTCCGGCACGACGCCGATGGAAGACTGGTAAACTGACGTGAGTAACCTCCCCCTGGATTCTTCATGAACGGCGACAAGAACCTCGCCCTGTTCTGCGACTTCGAGAACATCGCGCTCGGCGTCCGCGACAGCGGCTATAAGAAATTCGATATCGGCCTGGTGCTCGAACGGCTACTGCTCAAAGGCAGCATCGTCACCAAAAAAGCCTACTGCGACTGGGATCGCTACAAGCAGTTCAAACCCGGCATGCATGAGGCTGCGTTCGAGCTGATCGAGATCCCGCATATCAAGCTGTCCGGCAAGAACTCAGCGGACATCCGCATGGTCGTGGATGCGCTCGACCTCTGCTACACCAAGGAACACATCGACACGTTCGTGATCATCTCGGGCGATTCCGATTTCTCGCCGCTGGTGAGCAAGCTCCGCGAGAACGCCAAGACGGTCATCGGTGTTGGCGTCAAGCAGTCGACGTCAGACCTCCTGATGAGCAACTGCGACGAATTCATCTTCTACGACGACATCGCGCCGTCGTCGGGATCCGACTCTTCATCGTCGAAGAAATCGAAGTCGAAGAAGAAATCGAAGAAGACAAAGAAGAAGACGTCGACGAAGAAGGACGATCCCGCCCAGGAAGGGATCGATCTCGTTATCGAGACGACGGAGGCGCTCTACGCCGAACGCGGCGACCGGACGAAGCTGTGGGGCTCGATGATCAAGCAGACGCTCAAGCGGCGCCGGCCGGGCTTCAACGAATCGGTCTACGGCTTCAGTTCGTTCAGCGATCTTCTGGAAGAAGCCGCCAAGCGGAAACAGCTCGAGCTCGAACTGGATGAGAAATCCGGCGGCTATATCGTCCGTTCAATCCAGTAGGCCAATCCAGTAGGCAGTAAGAACGCGGCGACGGCGAATCACCGTCACCGGTTCGATACCCCCTATGCGGCGCGAGCCCCAACCTCTGCCAGCTGCTTCTGCGCGTCCTCGAACTGCTCCGCGGCGCGTCCGAGATAGATCTCCGCTTCCTCGTCGTATCCATCTGCCGTCGTCGACCAGACGCGGTTGATGTAGCGCTCGCCTGCGGCGAACTCGCTCATGATGTCCGCATAGGTCTGCATGCCGTACAGATGCACCATGCTCTCGCGAGCCTCGGCGAAACGTCTGAGGTCAGGTCGGAGCTTGTCGTCGATCCAGTCACGCAGTGCTTCGCCCTTCTCCATCTGGCCGTTGGTCATCTCTTTGATGTCACGCACCACATTGGCGAGAGACTCGTTGAGCTCGTTGCGATTGTTCTCCAGCACTTCGCCCGATGTGGCTCTCGCTTTGTCGGCACGCTTGGCAAGGATCACGCCGGCGATGGCCGCAACTCCGGCGATACCGAACAGCATCCAATCGACCTTTTCGATGTCGAGCGCCGTCACGTATGCGCCTCCGAGGAAGCCGCCGATGAGCAACAGGTATGCGATCGTCTTCATGCTAGCCACCTCCTGCCATCATTCCCTGGATCACAATAGTTATCGCATCGCCGACACCGACGAGCGCCTCACCGACGATTAAGCCGGCGGCTATTGGTATGCCGACATTATCGGACCAGTCCTTACCCTTGAAGCGGTCAGCGAGTTCGCGACCCAGCGTACCGAGTGAGTAGGTCAGGACGATGTTGAACGGCAGATAGAATCCCAACCCGACCGTGATGCCGAGGCCACCCATCAACGCCGAAAGGACGCCGCCTAAGATGGCGCCGGCGGCATACTTCTCGGTCGGAACGTCGCCGCCCATGATGCCGTCGACCGTGCTCGCCAAGGCCTGCGCCTGCGGTGCCGGCAGTCGATCGCTGCCGAGACCGTACGCTTCATGAAGTGCGAAGATCACGAAGATGACGACGATCGGTCCGAGCCATGCACCGATGAACTGACCGAACTGCTGCATGCGCGGCGTCGCGCCAACCAGGTAGCCCGTCTTCAGATCGAGCATCAGGTCCGTCGCCTGCGACATAGCGACGCACATCGCGGCGCCGACCATGATCGCGGCGATGATCGAATCCGCGCGATCCATGCCGAGCGCCTGCGTGAGCACGATGAGTAGCGTGATGCCGACCAGCGTCATGCCGGACAGCGGCGACCAGTTCGTACGGCCGATGGCTTCCGAGAGGATGATGCCGGCCATCCAGACCCACAGCGTACCGAGCACGGCCATCGCGATTCCGCCGCCGATCGACATCGATTCGACGGCCGTCACTGCCATGAAGCCCAGTAGGACAACTGCGCCGCCGACAGCGATATAGAGAAGCTTGATCGGCATCTCGTCGCCAGCCGCACGGGTCTGGACCTCCGCGGCCTTCTGCATCGATTTGACGGCGCTCTTGATCAGCGGCGCTGCAAGGATCACGCCCATGATGGCGCCGCCGATCAGCATGCCGATACCGAGCGGGCGATACAGCATCAGACGCAGCGAATTCGGTTCGCTGATAGCCTCACCCGCCTCATTGAGGGGGAAGCTATTGGTCACCGACAACATCGGTGACAGGAACCAATAGGCAACGAAACCGCCAACGATGAACGCGATACCGCCCCGGCCGGCGATGAAGCCGACGCCGATGGTCATCAGTGACAGGTACCAGATGCCGTTCATGAATTCCGGCATGCCGATCAGCGCACCGAGATTGAAGTTGGACTCGCCGGTCTTGATCGTAATGGCGTGGACGGTCGCACTGATCAATGCGGCCGCGACCAGGATTATGGCCTTGCGCACGCCGGCACCCGGAGACTTGAGGATCGTCGCAACCGCGACGCCGCCGGGATAGGTCAGGCGCTCGTAGTCGATCATATGCTTGCGCAGCGGAACGATGAACGCGATGCCTAAGAACGCGCCTGCGATACATCCGAAGGTCAGGATGACCGGATCGAAGCGGTCGCCGAAACCAAGGATGAAGATCGCCGGAACGGAGAACATCATGCCGGACGAAGCACCGTTCACGCCGGACGCGATCGTCTGCACGATGTTGTTCTCGATGATGCTCTTACGGCGCAGCATCCCGCGCAGAATGCCGAAGCCGAGAATGGCAGCGAGTTCGGACCCCTCGATCGAGAAGCCCAAGATCAGGGCCGCGTAGCCGATGGAGACGGCGATGATGACGCCAAGAAACCAACCGACTATGACGGCGACCCACGTAAGCTCAGGATATGGCCTGGCAGCCGTCGGTGGTGAGTTCAGAGTCTGCTCCCCCGATGTTGTAATTTTTCGGGAGCGTAGCACATCAGGTCGAAATGCTCGGTCGTGGTATACCGCTATGCCGCCGGCATCGCAGCCGGTCGCGGCTCAGGCAGCAGGAACGCGCCAAGTCACTGAAGCGGAAGGTAAATCACAGTATTCGTGATGAGGATCATCACGAATATCAGGCAGGTGACCATCGGTCCCAGATAGATTCTTCCGGTCATCCTGAAGAAGTACCGATTGAAGTACGGCAGCACGAACATCATCGGCACGACGCCGAACAGCAGGTTCACGTACAGCCAGCCGTCGGTCCAGTAGACCGTTCCCGTCGCCGCGAACGTCACGTACTGCACGACGACGATCAGCATCAGACCGAGCGAGTTGGCGACGCCGCCTAGCAGCATGCTGCGAGCCTCAGATTGACCTTCGAAGCGCATCGCCCCGTTGATGCGCAGGGAATTCGACAGGAAGAACACGAAGAAGAACGGCATGTACATCGCCAGCAGAAGCAGAAGCTTCGCCTCGAACATCCGTACGCCCATGAACAGGAAGCGATAGTCGACGTGCCAGACCCAGTAGTTGACAGCGAGCACGAGGAAGAAGAACGCGAACAGCGACAACGCCAGAGCCAGTGTCCGGCCCAGCTCCGCCAGTGAGATGCTCGTGCCCCAGAACGCCGGCGTGATGCCGTGTTGCCGCCCGAACAAGCGATAGCTCGCCCAGAACATCAGGAAGCCGACCGTACCGTTCAGGACGGCCCACAACATCACGGCATTGTTCATTCGCTGCGGGAAGAACCACGTGAGCTGGCGCGTCGATGCGGCGACGAACAGCTTCTGCGACAGCTCGGCCATCGGGATGTAGGTGAAACAGGCGATCAGCGCCCCGATCGTAAAGGTCGACCAGAACACGACTCGGCCCTTGCCGGACGGTCTCGGCAGCGGTTCCGGCACGGGCTTGACGAGGTCGCTGAACCAGCGCGTCCGCAACAACAGCTGTCCCGCGGGTACGATCGAGACAAGCGCCGCAATCAGCGCGATGACGCCGAGCAGCTCTTTCCAGTGCCAGATCTGATCGTACGGATCGAGCTCGCTCTCCATGTCGAAGACATGCTCGAAATAGGTGATCTGGTTGGCCATGGCCTCGGCCATGTACGGCTGGAACGGATGCAGGATGCGCTCGTTGTAGACGACTCTGAACGTCCGATCGTCGAGATCGCCGTAGTATCGACCGAGTTCGACGCGCTCGATGGCAGCGTCGGCCGGCAACCCCGAATTCACGGCCCGCAGCGCCTCCGGCGCAACGCGCATGTCGCCGTGTCCCAGTTCGTTGCGGTACGCGCCCTCGTCGTAGAGCGCATACGCCACGCCGACGTTCGAACGTACGTCGCTCAGGACCTCGTCGGTCAGCGTCAGCACGTAGCCGGAGACGTACACGGAGTGGAGTTTGCTCGGCTCGCCGGTGCGTTGTGCTTCGAGACCGAAATAGTTCGCGCCGCGGATGGCCGCATTGCCGCCGGCCGAATGCCCGGTCGCTCCAATTCTTGAGCGATCGATATAATTCAGGTTCTCGCTGCTCGCCGCGTAGTCGACCAGCGCGAACATGCCGTAACCCTCGGTGGTTGCGGCGCGCCGGCTCAGCGACGCACTCGACGCGCCCTGCGCGTACGGATCGATCGTCGCCGTGACGAAGCCGCGGCGCGCGAGCTCCAGCGCGGAATTCGACAGCGCTTCCTTCGAGCGCTGGAAGCCGGGGACGACCACGATGAAGGGCGCGGGCGTCTCAGCTGTCGCGCTCAGCGGCTTGTACAGGTCGGCATGGACCCACTGCCCGTTCTGCGTCGGCACCCGGATCGAGTTGATCTGCACGCTTCCGCCAGCCGTCTGCACGAGCGACGCCAGACCGCCGGCCACGGCGATCGTCAGGAGCGCGGCAAGCAGTAGCCGCGTGGCGGCAGTGGGCGCCCTGGAGGCCATGTCATGTCGTCCGGGTGGCAGTTTGGGAGGAAGAAGGCCCGCAGGCTCTCGTTCGATGTCGCCCGAAGGCTATCCAACACGCCCTCAACTATCAATTTCGCTGGCGATCGGGCGCCGAGGCGTCAGATCCGGCGGGGGCTCGGCGCCGGACCCGGCCTGCGTCACATGTGGGAGAATTTGCCTTGCATGCGCTGGAAGGCCCGATATACTTCACTTTGTCTGGAGGTGCGCTTTTCAGTATGCACACCATTTCGAAGTCTCCACAGAAGTATTTCCGTAGTACCTCGTCCTGATTTCCATCAGCAATAGCATCACTTCCAGCCAATCCGGCCCGTAAGGAAGGGCCAGTTATTTTCATCAAATAGGATTTAGGTATGTCTACTACAACGGGAACCGTGAAATGGTTCAATGAAGAGAAAGGTTACGGCTTCATCGCTCAGGAATCCGGCCCTGACGTGTTCGCGCACTTCAGCGCGATCCAGGGTGAAGGTTTCAAGACGCTTGCCGAAGGCCAGAAGGTCGAGTTCACCGTCACGCAGGGTCAGAAGGGCCCGCAGGCTGAGAACATCGTACCGCTCTAGGAAGTTTCGACTTCAAAGAGAAAGGGCCCCTCTCGAGGGGCCCTTTTTTTGTGTGAAGGTCTCCTCTTGAGGGGCCCTTTTTTATGATGAGGACCCCTCTTGAGAGGCCCTTTTTTTTTGGTGAAGGGCCCCTTCATTAGGGGCCCTTTTTTTCTTAGCCGCAAACGACTCTGTCGTGCCGACTCGCCGCCCGTGCTCCGCGATGCTAGCGCGTCGAATTCCGTCGTGTGCCGGGCCGTCCGGCCTTGGATGCGGAGGGACGCCTCGATCTGCGCTGACGCTTTTTCGAGCCTGACGGTCGCTGCGGTCGGCCTCTGGAAATCGGCTCCGCCTTGATGCGCGGATCCGGCTCATAGCCAGGAACCGTCTTCTTCAGGATCTTCGCCTGCAGCAGTTTCTCGATGTCGGCGAGTAGTTTGTGCTCGTCGACACAGACCAGCGAGACCGCGTGGCCCTTGTTTCCGGCCCGTGCCGTACGTCCGATGCGGTGCACGTAATCCTCCGGCACATGCGGCAGTTCGAAATTGACGACATGCGGTAGCCGCTCGATGTCGAGGCCACGCGCCGCAACGTCGGTAGCGACCAGAACCCTGACCTTCCCGGTCTTGAATTCCTGCAATGCCCGAACGCGGGCTGCCTGAGACTTGTTGCCATGGATCGCCGCGGACTTCAGACCATCCGCTTCGAGCTGTTTCGCCAGCCTGTTGGCCCCGTGCTTGGTTCTCGTGAACACCAGCACCTGGCGCCAGTTCTCAGCACCGATGGTGTGCGACAAGAGCTCCCGTTTGCGCTGGCGGTCGACCGGGTAGACGACCTGGTGGATACCCTCGGCCGGCTTGCCGTTCGTTGCAACACTGATCTCCTTCGGCGAATTCAGTAGGTCTGCTGCCAGCCGTCGGATGTCGTTCGAGAACGTAGCCGAGAACAACAGGTTCTGGCGCTCTTTCGGCAGCACCTTCATGATCCTGCGAATGTCGCGCACGAAGCCCATGTCGAGCATCCGGTCTGCCTCGTCGAGGATCAGGCATTCAACAGCGCTGAGATCAATGGTCTCCTGCCGCAGGTGATCGAGCAGCCGGCCGGGCGTCGCCACAACGACGTCCGCGCCTTTGCGTAGCTTCGAAATCTGGGTGTTGATGCTCACGCCGCCGTAGATCACGGCTGCGCGAAACGGCAGGTGCACGCCGTAGCTGCGCACACTGTCAGCGACCTGGGCCGCCAGTTCGCGCGTCGGCGTCAGGATGAGAGCGCGGATACGCCGCCGATTGACGGTACCGTGCTGCAGGCGCTGAAGCATCGGCAGAGTGAAGCCCGCTGTCTTGCCGGTACCGGTCTGGGCACCCGCGAGGAGATCGCGACCTTCGAGAATCAGAGGTATGGCCTGCTGCTGGATCGGGGTCGCTGTCTCGTAACCCTGTTTTTCGATTGCACGCAGCAGTTCGGCCGAAAGGCCAAGTTGATTGAATAACACTGGAGAGTTTGCTCCGAATCCGCCTGACACGATGGCGGCAATGAGCCGCAAAAGTCTCGATCCAGGCTGGGATTCTTGAGTGGCTACGTCGACCGCAGGATCGCGGCGAGTAGTGTGTGGCGCAGATCGATGGGCGCCAGAGCGGACGCGACTATAGCAGAATCTCGTTCAGAAAGAAGGGTTTGCTTGGAAAGCTACTTTCCTTTGACTTTCTTTTCCTGCGGCGACATCGTCAGGTGCACTCGCCCACTCTTGCCGCGCCGCCGTTCGTTGAGGCGCAGGACGATCTCCTTCACGTTCCGCTTCACAGCCGCAGCCTTACCCTGGGTATAGCCGCGGATCTCGTTATCGCCCTGCCCGATCACGTAGCAATACCAGTCGTCGCCCTCCATGCCGCCGGGCGGATCCGTCGGCTCCACCGACACAATTTCATAGTCTTCGTCGTTCACGGTTCTTGCTCCGCCAGAGTTCGGGTGCTCGCGGCCTTGAGAGGCCGGGGAAATCCAGATCCGGTAGGGAGGGTGAGAGCGCAGACGGCCCTACAGCTCGATAGGCGGGTTCGGATACGCGTCCACTATACCACGCGGCTCATTCCGACGCGGATCGCGGCCCATCGCTGCATTGCGGCGCTCAAGCAGCGGCGCGGCCTGCCGATGTAGACAGAGTGGTTCTGACTCTCCGTGATGCCGAATGAACAAGCCCACTAATGGAATCTACATCGACCCCGGTTCGATGTCGGTCTTCGCCGGACAGATTCTGGAGGCACTCGACGATGCTTGCGGGGTTGCCGTCCACGATGCCGGGCAGCAACGCGTTTGGGTCAGCCCGGGGTCCAGGCGAGCCAGTGCCTGGCTCGTGGATACTCTCTCGAGAACCGCTTCGGCAGGCAACGGCGTTACGGTCCACGGTGATGCCGGCCGCTCAGCCTGGGTGTTCGATCTCCAGCATGCCAGCACCAAAGATCGTATCGGCACGATCAGCGTTTTGACCGAGTCGCCCAACCCGATGGGCGTGGAGTTGGTGCTGCTGGCCATCAAGCCGATCCTGCGCTGCATCGAGCGCCAGATCGATATCAACGCCGAACTCTCCTCCGTACGCCGCATTCCCGAGGAAGCTCGTCAGGGAATGAACCTGCTTGTCGAACTCGATGAGATCGACCAGACCGCGGACCCGCAGACGGCGATCCGGGAACTGCTCGCCCTCACCGCCCGACATTTCGGCGCGAAGTTTTCGGCTGTGCTGTTGCCCGGAAGCCGACTTCAGGCTGTTCACCCCGACCCCGCCGGCGATGACGAATCGAAGGACCGGCAGCTGATGAGCATGCTCGGATCGCTGATGGCGAAAGCCAAGGCGCATCGCAAAGTCACGCGCACGAGCAATGGCCGATCGAACGTTCTGACAACGCCGATCTTCGATGTTAAGGACGAAGTCGTCGGCGTCTACGTTGTGGCGAAACGGGACGAGTTCTCGAAGGAGCAGATCCGGCTATGCCGGGCAATCGGTGCGAAAACGGGCGCGCTGGGAAGCGCGCCGGAACGCACCGCGGCCGGCCCCTTCTCGAGACACGACTTCCTTCGTTACGTCGAGGAGGTCATCCGTCGAGAGAGCAGCACTCCGCATGCAGTGCTGATGGTGGACATCGACAAACTGCACATCGTCAACGACAGCTTCGGGCACATGGCGGGCGACGCAGTCATCCGAAGGGTGCATCGGATCCTGCAGGACATCACCAAACACGGGGACATCGTTGCCACTCTCGGCGGCGACGCGTTCGGCATGTTCCTGCGCGCTGCTGACGAGCAGGAGGTCGCTCGCCGAGCGAGCTTCATCCTGCAGTCGGTTGCCAACGAGGACATCGAGCACGAGGGAAAGATCACGTCGGTCACCACGAGTATCGGCGTCGCGTTGATCCCGGACGTGGTATCGGACGCCGAGTCGGCTCTGAGCACCGCGGAAGTCGCGACGAGATCCGCAAAAGGCCGCGGCGGGAACCGGCACGTGGTATTCCGGGATCTCGATGCGAGCGTGATGCAGCGGCGCAGCGACCTCGATCAGGTTGGCCGGCTGCAAGCTGCTTTGCTCGACGACCGCTTCGTTCTGTTCGCGCAGCCGATCAAGCCTCTGCAGACCGGCGAGACCGCGCCTCGATACGAGATACTCGTGAGGATGCTGGACGAGGACGGCAGTGTTCTCCCGCCCGGCAAGTTCCTGTCGGCGGCCGAACGCTACCAGATGATGGGCGCAATCGACCGCTGGGTCGTACGCCGCACGCTCGATCAGCTTAGCGCGGCGGACAACCCGCTGGAGATCGGGCTCGGCAGTTTCAGCATCAACGTCTCGGCGCAATCGCTGATGGACAAGGATTTCCTGCCATTCCTGGAAACTCAGATCGCCGAGAGCGGCATACCGCCCGATGCCCTTTGCTTCGAGATCACCGAGACGTCCATTGTGCGCTCACTCGAGATGGCACAGCGTTTCATCGCCCGGCTCCGCCACCTCGGCTGCCGCGTTGCCCTCGACGATTTCGGCACGGGCTACTGCTCGTTCGCCTACCTGAAGGACCTGCATGTCCACTACGTGAAGGTCGACGGGGTCTTCATCCGCGACATTCTGGACAACCCGCTCTCCGAGGCGATCGTCGTCTCGCTGGTCAGAATCGCCGACGTCATGTCC
>JAAUXY010046696.1_pt1 | contig 15147 bp, 10 predicted proteins | sample 7278121 | NCBI WGS metagenome assembly JAAUXY01 (sample SAMN14350117, study PRJNA611818) | marine sediment metagenome | isolation source: surface marine sediment (1.8m) | place: French Polynesia: Moorea | collected 2018-08 | reverse complement strand
CTTCTCTTCGATGCCTCGCAGGAGCGGCTATCCCAGCAGCCGAAGGTCGCCATCCTCTACGAGAAGGGACTCATCTGGGGCTTCAACTATCACAACACCGCAGCGGTCGGCACGCTGGGCCTGCTCACGGGCGCCTACCTCGAGCGCGGCCGCCTGGTCGGCCGCGTTCGAGGTAGGCGCCCGTGAGCAGGCCCAGCGCGCCGACCGCGGCGGTGTTGTGATAGTTGAAGCCCCAGATGAGCCCCTTCTCGTAGAGGATGGCGACCTTCGGCTGCTCGGATAGCCGCTCCTTCGAGGCATCGAAGAGGAGATCGACCGCCTCGCCGAGCCGGTCCGGATCGATGCCGGATGCCTGCGACGCCCGCGCCAGCGTGTAGGGGCTGTCGGGATCGTCGACCCGCAGAAAGTCCCGGGCGAACTCGAGGAAACCCAGCGCCCGGGAGGCGCGCCGCCGGGCGGCGGGCAGCTTCGCGCGCGACAGTCCGCCGCCCGCGTCTTCCGCCGCCAGGACGGGCAGACTCGCCGCCGCGGCGTGGATCCCCGGACGCAGTGGAAAGTCCGTCAGCGCGCGGCTGTCGTCGAAGTCCAGCCATCGCCTGATGATCTCGCGCGCCATCGCATGGAGCACCAGGCTGTCGGCCCCGAGGCGCGTCGGCTGCAGGTGCAGGCCGCCGGCGTCGACGGCGTCCTGGGCCGTCGCCGTTCGCCGCGGGTCCAGGACGATCGCCCGCTTGCCGCTGCAGTAGTTCATCCAGAAGACGGACTGGTTCTCATAGGGGTTGGCGCCGACCACGAAGATCAGGTCGCTCTGGTCCCGGACATCCTTGTACGCGAAGTCGTGGGGCGAAAAGCCCGTATCCGCCAGGCCCGGGCTGCTGCCGGCGGCGCTCGGGCGGTCGTGGAACGCCACGTTGGGGGTGCCGAAGAGGCTGTAGAACAGCTTCGTCGCCGCGTAGGTGTTTTCCAGGAACTGATACTCGAAAAGCTTGACGCCGAGCCGCTCGGGATGGCCGACGCTGATCCGACCGTCTCGGGCTTGCAGCTGCGTCGTCTCGCTCAGCAAGCGGGCCATCAGGGCGTTCAGCATTTGCCAGGAGATCGGCTGCAGCTCGCCGTCGGCGCGCCTGACGGCGGGTGTGGTGAGCCGGTCGCGCGTGCTGCGCCCAGAGCCGTCGTGGGAGACCAGGTTCGAGCCGACGCTGCCGCCGCGCACCGAGTGATTGCCCTTGTTCAAGCGGCAACGGACGTCGGGCACCACGGCGGCATCGAAGCTGGAGCCACGGTAGCGGATGCGCCCTCGCATCGCCGGCGTGATGAAGCCCGAGGCCTCCGGGAACGTCTCCGTGTCGTGGAGGTCTGCGCCGACCGGAACCAGCAAGGCGCTGTAGCCGCAGCCGACCGCACAGTATTGACATCCAGTCGTGATGCGCAGGGAGCCGACGGGCAGCTCGCGGTCATGGGTGTCGGCCATCTTGCTTCCCTTTCGGTCGCGTCAAGCTCGGCAGCTTTTCACGCGCGCAGCCAGATCATCCGGCTTTCGGCGCGGTCGTCGACGGTGAGCCGATAGATGATCGCGCCGGGCTCGACGGGCTCGCCGGAGTCGTCCGTGCAGTCCCAGCGGAGCTGGCGCGGCCCCGGCGCCGGCCCGTCCTCGTCAAGCAAGCGACGCACCAGTCGGCCGAAGCGATCCCAGATGTCCAGTCGAGCGTGTCCGGCGCCCTCCGGGACCTCGATGTCGATCTCGACGACGCCTCGGAACTCGCCGGGCTCGGTGGTCGCCAGCAGGCACGGGCTCGAGGCGGCGGGGGGCGGGCTGACGATCGGGTCGCGGCTCAAGCGATACACCGTGCGGCCGGCCGCATAGCCCGCCGTCACCGGGTCGCCGAAGAAGCGAAAGCGGTTCAGATACCATTGCATCTCCGGCACCCTGCGCCAGGTCTTGCCGCCGTCACGGGTCACGCTCGTCCAACCGCCGTAGAATTCCTTGTCGCCCCAGCCGCCGACCCAGCCGTGCTCGCGATCGACGAAGCCGACCCCCTCGAGATTGGCGTTGATCTGGCCCGATTCGTCGGCGATGGGCAGCCGAGTCCAGCTCCGCCCGCCGTCCTCGGTCTTCAGCACCGCGCCGGCGGTGAAGCTTTCCAGCGAGACATAGCCGACCTCGTCGTCGACGAAATGGATCTTCCAACCCCACTCGCCCTGCTCCAGGCCCTTCACGCCTTCGGCCATGTTCTCCCAGGATTTCCCGCCGTCTTCGGTGTAGAGCACCACGGCCTTCACCTTGTCCCGCTTCGGCGGGTTTCTGAGCGGGCCCTTGCCGCCGACGACCCAGCCGCGCTGCGCCGATTCGAAGTGGCAGTCGACCAAGAGTGTCGCGTGGGCCCCCATGTCGATCGGCTCCCAATCGGCGCCGCCGTTCGTGCTGCGCAGGAGCGCTGCGGGCTCATAGGGGAAGTTCGTGCCCGACGCCCAGATCGTCTCCTCATCGACGACGGACAGGCCGCAGACGGCGGCCGGTTCGGCGGGCAGCCGATCTTCAAGCGAATCCCATGTCGTCCCGCCGTCGCGGGTGGCGAAGAGGCGCTGGCCGCGGGTCAGCGTGCCGACCCAGCCGTGCGTGGCGGAGGCGAAGGCGATGCAGCGAAGATAGGCCGAGACCTGGTGCTGACACCTCCAGGTCTCGCCTCGGTCCTCGGTCTTGATGATCTGGCCGTTGTTGTTGACCGCCCATCCGAGATTCTCGTCGTGAAACCAGATGTCGTCGGTCCGGGAGCTGGCCAAGGGCGCGTTCGTGGGACGCCATTCCAAGAGCGGCCAGCGCTCGAAACGTGGATCGCGGGACTGCCGCGCGTTCTCCACCCAACCGCGGGCGACGATCCGGTCTCGAACCAGCTCCAAGCGCACCTGGGGCAGGTTCTGCGTGGCCGGTCCCAGAATCACCAGACCGGCCCGCGTGAGGTCGAACGACGAGCCGTGCAGCGGGCACGGGCCGCAGGTGATCGATTCCCGCTGGCCCGGTGCCGGCGCCCTGTAGTGGATCTGGCCCAACCGGCCGCCGAGGTGCGGGCACACGTCACGGAAGCTGACGGCGTAGCCCTCCTCGAGCGGCAAGGCATAGGGCAGGGGCGTGCGCACGCGCAGGACGAAGGCGCCCTCGAATTCACCGTCAAGGAACCTGGTGGGTTCGCCGAAGTCGGGGAGCTCATCGAGCTTGATCTGTGAGCTGGGCATCAAACGTCCCTCGGTTCCTGCTTTCCGCGGCGGCGGAACGAGATCGGCTGTTGGGATCGACGTCGTGGCGGCGACGATGGCGCGCGGCTGGGCCACCGGACCATCCTACGGAGTCCGTCGGGCGCCTTTCGCATCAAAGCCCGCCTCGCTCGATCCGAGTCCGCGCAGCTTTCGAAGTGTGCGAGCTCGGATTCGCAAGCGCTCGCCGCTTCGCCCGCGGCCGGTGGCGCCACTTTAGCGACCCTCGGCGCCCGGGTTGCGCGACATGACGATTTCGAACCAGCCCTCTTCCAGAACCGCCGGTTCGGATCCGACCCTCTTGAGGGGGATCATCAGCCGTTTGTCGAAAAAGGGGTCTTCGCCCTGGCGCGCGTCGCCCGAGAAGAACAGCTGCGTGATCAGGGGGCAAAAGCCGAGCGCTTGTACGAGGAAGTGAAGGTGCGGCGCCCGCCACTTTCCCAGGCCGTCGGAATAGTAAGGCGCGGGGTGGACGGTTTCGAACTCGTAGCGCCCCCGCTCGTCGGTGATCAGCCGAACCCGGTAGTGGAAACTCGGATCTCCTTCTATACCGAAGTACTGTCCGGCAGCGTCGGCCTGCCAGACGTGAATCTGCGCGCCGGCCAAGGGCGAAGCGGTGTCGAGGTCGAGAAGCCGTCCGGTTATGACCAGGGGAACGCCCGGGGATTTCGGCGGTGAGACCTTTGCCCGGTAGGGCGCACCGCCCTTGTAGAACGGCCCCTCCACGTTGGGCGGCGTCGGCTCCAGGTCGTTCAAGAGGGAGACATAAGCCTTCAGATCGCCAACCGAAGGCGTTGCGACCAAGGATGCCCCCAAGTTTCCGCTTGTCATCCCCGACCTCCCCTTGCTATTATAAGTAGTGTATCATTTTGGTTATTCTACTATCATATCCACCGAGGGTCAATTCGGCAGGGGCGAGAGATCAGGCAAGGGTCAGCGATCGCAGCTTTCGGGGGAGGGGGCTGGCCATGGGGTTTCCGAGGAATCGGACCGCGTTTCCCGACGCGACCGTCGAACATCACGAAGCGCTGCCGAGCGAGAGGCGCCTCGCCGGCGAGACGCCGGCGCACCCGTTCGCTCCGTGCCGCGCGCCATTGACTCAGACGACCCTGGCAAAGAGGGCTAGGGTCCGATCGTTCAACGCAGTCAAGAAGACGAACGACTAAGCGGTAGCCCAGCACGGCCGTGCGACCATCGCGGCCAAGCACCGGGGAACCGACCGCGCTGCCGCGAATGCAAGGGGAGGAAGAACCATGACATGTCTGGATCCCAGGCTGGATTGCATCCGCCAAATGTCCGGAGAGGCGAGGGCCGATCTATCTCAGCGCGTCAAGTATATGGCGTGCCCGAATCTGGAGGCGCCCGACGCAGCGAACGTCGAGATTCAGGTGCTCATGGAGCTGGACGATCCTCTTGCGGTCATGGGCATTCCGGGTGTCAAGGTCAGAATGAGAGTCGACAACCTTGTCACGGCCCGTGTGACGCCGGAAGCCTTGGCGGAGCTGGAGGCGCACCCGAGCGTCGTCTATGTCGAGCGGGCTGCGCCCTTGACCTACCTGCAGGCGCCGCCCGCGCCCGCGGCTCTGCCTGCCGAGGCGATCGATCTACCTCGCGGGCCCTTGGAGAACGCGGGCGAGGGCGCGATCGTCGGTATCATCGACTTCGGATGCGACTTCACCCACGGTGACTTCCGCGATTCCGAGGGGAGCAGGATCCTCTACCTCTGGGATCAGACCCTGACACCCGCAGACGGTCGCCTGCCACCGCGCGGGTTCTCCGGCGGCGTCGAGTTCACGAAAGCGGATCTCGACACGGCATTGAGTGAAGCTGATCCGTTCGGACACTTGCACATGCCGGCACCGGACTTTGCCTCGCACGGCACGCACGTGATGGGGATCGCGTGCGGAAACCGGCAAGAGGGCCCGAGCGACCCGAAGGTCACCACCCTCGCGCCCAGGGCGGACATCATCTTCGTTCAGCCGGATGCCAGCGACGTCGACATCCTCGGCGGTTTCGGCGACTCGGTGAACATCGCGGAAGCCGTCAAATACATCTTCGATCGTGCGGCGGCCCTGAACCGCCCCGCCGTCGTCAACATGAGCTTCGGTACCAACTCCGGTCCGCATGACGGCACCACCCTCGTGGAACGATGGATCGACAAGCTCCTGGACCGACCGGGGAGGGCGGTGGTGATGGCGCTCGGGAACGAGCATCACCAACGCTTGGTTCGGACTCATTCGGAAGGGCGCGTGGAGACCGGGGACTCCTGGACGCTCTACTGGCGTGTCAACGCGGGCGATATGACGCCGAACGAGGTGGAGATCTGGTACGGGGCCCGAGATATCTTCGTGTTGCAGGTCATCCTACCCGATGGCAGCACGATCCCGGTCGTTGAGCCGGGAGGCAGCGGGGACTTCGCCGCCGGCGATGGGACGACCCGGATCTACGTCTCCAATGAGCGGCATACGCACCTGAACGGAGACAACCGGATCAATCTGATCGCCTACGCGCCTCCGGACAGCCAGATCATGGATGGCGTATGGCAGCTGCGCATCGAAGCGCGGCTGTCCCGCGACGGAACCTTCGACGCCTGGATCGAGCGCGATCAGCGCTCGTTGCGCAGCAACCCGCAATCCAACTTCATCGGCGGCAGCTACGTGCGTCGCAAGACCCTCGGCAGCATTCAATCCGCTCGGCACGCCGTCACCGTCTCGAACTACAACGACCTGACCCTCAACCTTGCGGATTCGACAAGCTATGGGCCGACCAGAGACGGCAGAACGGCGCCGGTGGTGGCCGCGCCGGGCGTCGAGATCTTTGCCGCCAACGCCCGTTACCGGTCCCATCCCGACCCCGCGCTCCGCACGCCGTACATTGCCATGACCGGGACGAGCATGGCGGCTCCCTTTGTAGCGGGTGTCGTGGCCTGCATGTTGACCAAGAACCCGCGGCTGACGTCCAGTCAGATCAAGGGCATCCTGGCAGACACCGCCAAGCCGGCCCCGGGGCTGGACCATTCGTACCGGCCGGACTGGGGCTTTGGTCGGCTCGATGCCCGGGCGGCGGTGTCGGCCACATCACCGGCTCCGCCGCTGCCGGCCGTCGTGCACGAGCCTGCGACCTGTCCGCCGACGCCGGGCAACGACCAGGGTCCATACTTCAGGGAGAACGCGCCCTTTACACAAGATCTCTATCCCGAAGACGGCGCAGCGCCGGGGATCCACATCTTTGGCAAGGTGCTGAACACCGATTGCAGCCCGGTGCCTGATGCGACCATTCACGTCTGGCAAGCCGATGAGCACGGTCATTACGACAACGACGACCCGGCCAACCCACCGCCCGACGACTACTTCCGATGCCGCGGCAGATTGAAGAGCGACCAAAGCGGCAGGTTCGAATTCGTCACCGTCCTGCCAGGCAACTATACGGTGCTGGTCGATTGGGTCCGCGTCAGGCACATCCACTTCACGGTCAGTGCGAGGGGTTACACACCTGTGACGACCCAGCTCTTTCTGTTTCCGGATGAGCATTACGCCAGCGACCATCTCTTCGATCCCGCCGTTCTCGTCTATCCGCAGAGGGTCGAGGGACATCCGGATCAGCGGGTGCAGTTCAATGCGGAATACAACTTCGTCCTGCAGCCCGTCGGGATGGCCCGCTATCGCGACGCCCTGCGGCCGCGCTTCTAGGCTTTGTGGACCTGTTTCGGAAAGGGCGGATGTATCGCGGGTGTAGAGCCGCATTGAACTAGAAGCGCAGGATACTGGCTGCCATCTCCGTGGCGGCAATGCGATCGTCCTGCTCGGTTCGGCACCGCTGAACCGCCGTCGCCGGCCCGATCACGAGCGTCAAGCCCGCGCCCGCCCGCGCGCCCCTTCCGGGCCCGCGGGCCTCGTCGTGCCCGCAGGCCACGGCGCCGCCAACCGGCCGCCCCCGGCGATCATGAGCAAATTCCTGTGCTCTGCGGCGGCCAAGGAAGCCTGGCCAAAGTCTTAGTCCTTGAAATCTCGAACCTTCCCCAGGAACCGACAGTAGAACGACCCGATCAGCCTACTACCAGAGCCCTAGACGCGGGCTCGGTCATACGTCAGGATCTGAGCATGTTCGATGCCTGTAGCTCGGGTGAAGCGACCCATCCGCAAAAAGCGGCGCGCTGGAGACGTCGCGGGACACTCCTGGTCCGGCAGACCCTGCGACCGGAGCAGTCCTCCATAATGAAGTGGTCGCGTAAAGGAGCCAAAAGTGAGACGGAAGACGCTCATGCAGGGACTGGTAACCACGGTCATCGCAATTGCCGCGTTCGCTCTGCAAATCGCCGCGGCGCAAGCGCAAGATAAGATCACCTTTGCGTCTTATGGAGGAAAATATCAACAGAACGTTGTAAAGGCACTCCTTGCCCCGGCGGGCGAGAAGCTCGGGGTCAAGGTGCTCGACGAAACGCACAAGCATCTGTCGAGTGTGCGTGTGCAGGTCCAGTCCGGCTCGCCGAGCTGGGACATCGTTCAGCTCGGCTCCGACGAATGCGCTGTCGGCGAGGAAAAGGGGCTGTTCGAGGAACTCGACCGCTCGATCATCGACTTCACCGGCATCCCCGCCGACGCACGCGGCAAGGCCTGGGTGGGCGCCAACTACTATTCGATCGTCTTAGCCTGGCAGAAGGGCAAGTACGGTGACAAGGCCCCGAAGAACTGGCAGGACTTCTGGAACGTCGAGGCCTTTCCCGGCACCCGATCGCTTCCGGCCTTCGCTTCCGGGACCCTGGAAGCCGCGCTGATGGCGGACGGCGTCCCCCCTGACCGGCTCTATCCCTTGGACGTCGAACGGGCGATCGAAGCCGTGAAGAAGATCGCCCCTCACATCGCGGTCTGGTGGAGCTCAGGCGCCCAGTCGGCCCAACTGCTCAAAGACCGCGAGATCGACATGATGATGATCTGGGGCAGCCGCGTGGCCGCTGCGATCGAGGACGGCGCTGATGTCGCCTTTACCTACGATGAGGGCATCCTCGGCGTGGGGTGCTTCGCCATCCCCAAAGGGGCGCCAAATGCCGGCCTGGCGCAGAAAATGATCGCGGAGATGGTCAAGCCGGAGATCCAGGCGAATATCCCTGTGGTCCTGGGCTACTACGGCCCCGTGAACGAGAAGGCCTTCGAGGTGCCCGACTTGCCGGAAGACATCATAAACACCTCGAATTCCTCGCCAGCGAACATGAAAAAGCAGGTCGTCATGAGCGTGGACTGGTGGCAGGAAAACCAAAACAAGCTGAGAGTCGACGAACGCTACAAGGAAGTGATCATCGCGCCGTAGTCATCCCGTCCGCGGGGTCTTGCTCGGCCGAGGGCCTGGATAGCTCGCGTCCCGACTCCTTCCAATCCGTCGGACGCGAGCCACAAGCCCCAAACGGCCAGGCATTTCAGACGCGTCCAGCAGATGCGGGGGATGAGTTGCGCCGGCTGTCGTGACCGAACCGAAACAGAGTGCCGAAAATGCAAAGGCGGGGCGGCGCAGCCCGGGAACGACGTTCCGAGGAGTACGGCTTGCTGCTGCTCACGCTGCCTGGGCTGGTCGTCATCGGCTTGCTCCTGCTCTTGCCGGTGGGCTGGCTTTTCTACCTTTCGTTCAGCGGCGCAGACGGTGGGTTCTCGCTCGAGCATTACACCATGCTGGCCCGCCCGCTCTACGTTGCGACGTTCAAGACGACCTTCCAGATCGCGGCCATCGTCACGCTCGCAGCGGCCATCCTGGGATATCCGACCGCCTACATGCTGTCGGTGGTCAGCGGGCGCTGGGCCACGATCGGCCTGGCCTTCGTCCTGCTTCCGTTCTGGACGTCCGTGCTGGTGAGAACCTACGCCTGGCTGGCCCTTTTACAGCGTCGTGGCCTTGTCAACGACTGGTTGATGGATCTCGGCTTGATCGACGCTCCTTTGGCGCTGGTGCACAACTTCACCGGGGCGACCATCGGCATGGTGCACATCATGCTGCCCTTCATGATCTTCCCGATTTACACCTCCTTGAAAGCCATCGACGAGGACCTGTGGAGAGCCGCATCGAGCTGTGGCGCGCCGCCGCTCACGACCTTCTGGAAGGTGGTCTTCCCCCTGACCCTGCCCGGGCTCTTCGTCGGCGCCGTCTTGGTCTTCGTCCTGAGCATCGGCTACTACACGACACCGATCCTGCTGGGCGGCGGCCGGGTCAACATGATCGCGATTCAGATCGAGACCAACCTCTCCCGAACCGGCGATTGGGGCGCGGCGAGCTCGCTCGGCGCCGTCTTGGTTGTCGTGACGGTCGTCATTCTTGCCGCCTTCAGCCGCGTGGTGCGGCCGGGCAAGTATCTGGAGCGTCCATGATGGCGAACTTTGTGCACGGGCAAGGCACTGCCTACAAGGGCCGCCCTCTCGCTGTGTTCATCTATGGCGGCGCCGTGCTGATTTTTCTCATCGTGCCTTGCCTGATGGTCGTGCCGATGTCCTTCTCGGCGTCCAGGTATCTGGCGTTCCCTCCCGAAGAATGGTCGCTCGTCTGGTACGAAGCCTATTTCGCGTCCGAGCTTTGGCTCGACGCGACCCGGCTGTCGATCATCGTCGCGACGCTCGTCGTGCTCGTGACGCTGCCGCTCGGCTTCGCCGCAGCCTACGGGCTTCATCACAGCCGCCCCGACATATCGCACAAGATCTGGCTGATCTATCTGCTGCCCTTGATCGTGCCGCACATCTTCCTGGCGATCGGGGTCTTCCTGGCCTTCTCCAAACTCGGCCTCAACAACACGGTGCTGGGCCTCGTGATCGCGCACTCGCTGCTGGCCCTGCCCTTCGTCGTGGTGATCGTTCTGGCCGGTCTGCAGCAGTTCAATTATGCGATGGAGTTGGCGGCGCGAAGCCTCGGGGCCACGCGCCTGAGGGCGGTCCTTTCCGTGACCGTGCCGCAGATCCGAGGGCATCTGGTCACCGCGGGGCTGTTCGCCTTCATCGCCTCCTTCGATGAGGTGCTGGTTGCGATATTCGTTTCGAGCGGGCCGCATTCCACGCTGCCCAGGCGGATGTTCGCCAATATCCGCGACCAGGTGGATCCGTTGGTGGCGGTGGCGTCCTCCATTTTCGTCGCGGTGACGCTGATCATCGTCCTTGTCGTGATTCCCTGGTCGAGGCGTCTGAACCACTAGACCTTACCAGCCTAGAGACTGATTCAGGGGCCACAGCGTTTCGGTGTTGCCCGATCAGGCTTTAGCGCTCACAACGGTCCTGCGGCGGACGGACCGGCCGCCGGACCGTCGAACATGACGTCGAGGCCGCCGATCAGATTTGGCTGCGCAGGCTGGTCAGCACCCCGCCTGCGGCCCTGACGTCGTAGGAATCCCAGCCTTCGGTGAACCAGCCGTGCACCGGCGCCAAAACGTCGCGCGCGGCCCGGTATTCGCCACAGGCGCCCAACATGCTGGCCAGGCTGGTCGCGGTGCGCAGCTCCCAGAGCTTGGCGGACTGCCCCCGGGATATGGTCAGCGCCCGCTCGAAATGGAACCGCGCGCGACGCCGATCCGATGGCTTGGACTTGAAGGCGACCTCTCCCTTGAGCCGGTGCAATTCCGCCTCGAACCATGCGCCTCCTGTTCGGTCGGAGGCAACCAGCGCCTCGTCGAGCAGGGCTTGCGCCTGCCCGAGGTTGCCCACCGAGGCCTCGGCCTCGGCGAACATGCCGCGGATATAGGGTTGCCAGATATAGGCATCGCTGGACTCGATGGTCTCGAAGCCGTCTCGCAGCAAGCGAAAGCCTTCGTCGCTGCGGCCTTCCATCGTCGCCAACCAGCCGAGATGGCATTGGCCGAGCGCAAGGTAGAACGGCAGCCCCTGCCGCTCCGCCAGCTCCACCAGCTCCGTTGCGGTTTCGAGCGTTCTGGCGCTGTCCCGCGCGAACCAGTCACAACGGCATTTCGCGGCGATCACGAGCGCGCGCGACGGCACGTGAGCGACCATGCGGACCTTTTCCGCGGCAAGCTCTGCTTGCGCGTCCGCCGCCTCGAAATGCCCCAGGCATCTGAGCGACAGGGCGAACTGCATGCGCGCATGGAGGTCGATGTGCTTGGAAACGATGGCAAGATCGAAGGACATCTGATCGTGGGACCGGCACATCTCGGTAGCCCTCTTGAGGCTGGCTTGAGCCGCGGGAAAGCGTCCCTCCCAGAAGCGCACGATGCCCCTCATGGTTTGGGCGACGATCTGAGCCGGCTGGCTGTCCATGCGATTGGCGAGGTCCAAGAGCTCGCGTGCCACCTTGTTTGCGGTCGTCAATTCACGGCGATGGGCCCTGTTGAACCAGAAGGCCCAAAGCACCCGCGTGACCAATCCGACATTGGTTTGATCCCGACACAAGACGACGGCCTCTTCGATGATCCGTCCCGCCTCGGAATCCGCGCTGCCGTTCATGCTCAGCAGGACCCTCCCGAGCGCGAGCTTGAGCTCGGCCTCGAGCATCCGACGGTCCGAGCTATCCGGCAGCGTGCCGGCAAGTGCGAGGCCGCGCTCGAGCTGGCTGCGTGTCTCCGCCACCGCCGCGCGCTTGGCGGACAGCTCGCCGGCGTGCCGGAAGTAGTTGGCCGCCTCGCTGATCAGCCCCGCTTGGGCGCAATGGTGCCCTAAGAGCCCGGGTTGTCGGTCCGGTGTGTCGGGGACTCTCTCGCGCAGCACTTCCACCACCCGCGCATGCAAGGCACGGCGCTGCTTCAAGAGCAGACCTTCATAAGCCGCATCCCTGACCAAGGCATGCTTGAAGGTGTAGACGGCGTGTGGCGGCTTTCCTCGGCAGCGCACCAGATCCGCATCGACGAGCTGTGCCAGGCCGCGATTGAGCTCTTGGGCCGGCAGTTGGGCGACGCCGGCAAGCACGCCGTAGGGGAACTCGCGCCCGATAACGGCGCCGATCTGGGCGATCATTTTCGCGCCAGACAGTCTGTCGATGCGTGCGGTCAGCGACGCCTGCAGGCTGCTGGGCACAGATTCCGGTACGAGGCTCAGGTGCGATCCCTCGCTCGACGCGGCGCTTTCTAGGACGGCCTTCGTGAGCTCCTCGACGAAGAGCGGAATCCCGTCGGACTCGGCGACGATACGTTCGACCAGCTGTTGCGGAAGCTTGCTGTCGCCGATCAGCTGTGAGGCGATCGCCCGCGATTCGTCCGGATCCAGACGATGAAGGGCGATCCGGCTGATGCTGCGTCGCCCGACCCACAGCTGTTCGAACTCGTTCCTGATGGTCGCGATCAGCAGAATGGGCGCATTCCGCGTGAGGTCGATCAGCGCCTCCAAGAGCTCGAGGGTCGTGGGATCGGCCCAATGTATGTCCTCGAAAAGGATCACCAGGGGCTGCTTGCGGGCCGACTGCGCCAGCCAGCCCGTGAGGAGCTGGAAGGTCTTCTCCTTCCTGACTTGTGGGCTGAGATCGAAGTTGCCGTAAGCTTCGGTCGGCAAGGACAACAGCCCGGCCAGCAGCATGGCGTCCTGGTCCGAATGCTCCACCCAGCCCAGCAGCTCCTTCAGTTTCTGCAGCATCCGCAGAGGCGTATCGCGGCGATTGAAACCCGCTGCGTGCTCGAGGTGGGCGACGACCGGGTGCAGCACCGTGTCCCTCAGGTAAGGCACACAGAAGAAGGAGAACTTCGTGAAATCCTCGTCCCGCAGCATGCCGTCCAAGGCGGCAACCAGACAGGACTTACCGATCCCCGCCTCGCCGCAAACCAGCACGGCACGGCCCTTGCCGTCCCGCGCACCTTGCCAGAAAGAGGCGAGCCTTTCGATTTCGCGGTCTCGGCCGACGATGGAGCTGGGCTTACCGGAGCGCAAAGCCTGGAAGCGATTCTGCACGACGCTCTCGTGTTGCGCCCGCCACACTCGGACCGGCTCGCTGTAGCCCTTGATGGTTATCTCGCCCAAGGAGGAGCACTCGAAGAGGTCACCGATTCGTTCGCGCGTGTGCGAGTCGATTGCGACCGTGCCCGGGTCGGCCAGGCCTTGCAGCCGCGCGGCAATGTTCGGTGCCTCGCCGAAGACGGCGTGCTGCGCCACGTTGCTGGAATTCTCCACGTCGCCGACCACCACGAGGCCCGAGGCGATCCCAATGCGCACCTGGGCTTTCTGGCCGTTCGCCGACAGCTCGCGCACCGCTTCCACCGTCTGCAGGCCGGCACGCACCGCGCTCTCGGCGCTTGTCTCATCCGCGGTCGGCCAACCGAAATAGACCATCACCCCGTCGCCGAAATACTGCGCGACGTATCCGCCGAACCTCTTCACGGACTCCGCGACCTTGGCCTGGAAAGCCGTCACGAGCTCGAGAACTTCCTCGGGATCCAGCCTGGACGCCAACTCGGTCGAGCCGACCAGATCGCAGAACATCACGACCAGATCGCGGCGCTCGGCTTGCAGCGGGCCCCTCGGCCCCCTGTCGGCGGCTTTGTGCGGCTCACTGTCGAGGCCGCAGTTTGTGCAGCGGGTCTCGCTCGCCCGGCGGGAATGGCCGCAGCCTTGGCATACGACATGCGATTGCATGAATTCGACCATGGCCCGTCTCACCGTCTCGCCCGCTCGTGAGCAGATATCGGGGCGGTTTCTAGTTCGATTTTCTTTGACGTCCTAAGCATAGTGGAGGCCAAGAATCGGCTTTACAGCCCGTGTGGCGCCTGGGACCGGTGTATTCTGCCAGTTTCGCGCGGTTTATCCGGCTCCCCATTCAGAATACGCCCGGCCAAGGCGGGATTCAACGAAACCGCCGCGTGCGGCTCGCCGGGCCGCGCGGCCAAGCTCGGCCCGAAGCATCGCGCTAGAGCTGTCGCGCCCATTTCACGATTTCCTCGACGACGGCCGCCGGCTGCTCCGGGAGCAGCGCATGGCTGGCATCCGCGACCGTCGCGATCGTCACGCGGATCCCGAATTCGTTTCTCAGCTCGTTGGCCGTCTCGCGGGGCCGCCAGGGGTCGGCCAACGCCTGCAGGTCGAGGATCGGCGCGAGTCCGGCCGACCACCAGTCTTCGCGCCGCGTCGCCTGCCGGGCCGCGCTCTGGGCTCGTCGAGCGAACAAGTGCCAACCGGTGAGCCAACCTCTGGCGTCGCTCTCCTTGACGAAGAAGCCCTCCACGAGATTGCGGAGCCGCTCCTCGTTGCTCAGGTTCGGATCGGCGGCCTTGCGGGAAATCTCGAAGAGATAGGGTGGAATCTCCTTGGCCGCGGCGGCGGCGAGGATGACTCCCTTGACCAAGCGGGGATAATCGACCGCCACCGTGCGCGCGATCCAGTTGCCGAAGGCGTGGCCCAGGACGATCGCAGGCCCACCGCCCTGGTTCTCGATCACGGCCGCGATGTCGCGGGCGTAGTCGTGAAAGGTGATGCGGTCCAGGCGCCCGGTGCTGCCCAACATGCCCCGGGGTTGCGGGCGTAGCACCCGGAAGCCGCGCTCGGCGAGGCCGGCGGCCGCCTCGTGATAGTCCACGGAATCCCTGCCGCTCGACGGAAGCATGACGAGCAGTTGGCCCTCGCCCTCGACGAAGACATCGAGATAAACGTCGTCGTAATGAATGACACCGCGTGAGCGATTCCCCAACATCACCGATCTCCTTCCTTCCCCTTGCCTCGTCGCGTTCTTGTCGTCGTCAAGTTGGGTTTCCTCTTGCTCCAGGTCGATTGCGCTTGCGAATTCCCGAGGCGCCCGCGACCGGAGCCGTGGCGACGGAGCTTCGAGGCCGATGAGTCCCGGCGGCCTGGCGGCGTGGTGGCCCCATGAGCTCTCCGCCAGACCGGCTATTCCGGCTCGGGCGCCTTCTCCGAGACCAGCGCCAGGAAGTTGGCGAAGGCGTCGCGATGCTCCTTCGAGCAGAACCCGACCACCTTGCCGTTGTGCTCCAGGAGCGCATCTTCGACG
>JAAUXY010018482.1_pt1 | contig 15170 bp, 16 predicted proteins | sample 7278121 | NCBI WGS metagenome assembly JAAUXY01 (sample SAMN14350117, study PRJNA611818) | marine sediment metagenome | isolation source: surface marine sediment (1.8m) | place: French Polynesia: Moorea | collected 2018-08 | reverse complement strand
GACAAAGCCTGGGGGGAAGACCCGGAATACCAGGCCTACAAGCGCAGCACGCCGGCGCTGGTGATGATGCCGCCGCGGGGATGAACGCGTGAACCGCTCAGGAGAAGCTCAGCCACAAGTCGGCGAACGGCGTCGCATGGCTTTGATCGGGGCGGGCCTTGCGACGCTCGTCATGGTGCTGGTTGGGCTCATGCTCAACTGGATTGCCGGCGTTCTGTCCGGTCTTGCCGTTCTGCTCGGCGGTGCCGCCTATTACGTTCAGCATCGGTGGTTCGCCGACGCCGACAAAAAAACCGTTCCGGCCAACACCGAAGCCGAGCGCCAGCGGGTGCAGGCGCTGGTCGAGGAAGTTTTCCCCTGTCTCATCGAGACCAGTGGCGACAAGATAGTCTACGTGGCGCCCGGACAGGAGGGATTGACCGGCTATCAGCCCGCGGAGATGCAGGGTCGGAGCTTGAAAGAGTTCATCCACCCTGAGGATCTCACGACAGCCACGACATGGTTGCATGGAAGTGCCCGTGACGAGGCGCTGGAGCTGAGGTTGCGACACAAAAGCGGGCGGTGGGTGTGGTCCAGGGTGTTTGCAGCCAGCCGCCGCGAGCTCGACGGGGAACCGGGATTTACGCTTGCCGCTTACGACGCAACCAGAGAGCGCGAAGCGCGGGACGCGCTGGTGCAGGCGCAGCGTCTTGAAGGGCTGGGTGTGCTTTCCGCCGGGATTGCTCACGATTTCAACAACATGTTGACCGTCATTTCCGGCTTTGCCGAAATTCTCGAGGAAAGCGAAGCCCGCAACAACGTTCTGGATGCATCTGATGCCGCCGCGGTGCTGGTCCAACGCCTCATGGCGTTTGGCAGCAACAAGGCAATGGACGGAGAGGCCGAAGACGTGAGCGCTCTGGCGCAGGGCATGGAAAACGTCCTGGCGAGCATCCTCGGCCCCGGCGTACGGCTGACGGTGACGGTGGAGGAAGATTTATGGGCGCCCCTGGGGACGCCACAACTCAGCCAGATCCTGCTCAATCTCATCACCAATTGCAGGGAAGCGCTGGCGGACGGGGGGCGCGTGTCGTTGATCGTCGAAGGCTATCGTGACGATTTTGGCGCGCAGCGGGTGCACATCCGCGTGCGTGATGACGGCCCCGGGATGGACCATCAGACGCAGGCCAAGGCGTTTGATCCGTTCTTTACAACGAAGTCACGGGGCGGAGGCACGGGTCTCGGTCTTGCCAGCGTCAAGGGCCTGGTCGAGCAGGTGGGTGGGCGCGTGCAGCTGACCACAACCGTGGGTAAAGGCACGGAGGTGCTTGTCGAGTTACCCAGATGTGAGCCTGTCGAGGCACTTCCCCAACCGGCCGAAACTGTGGCCGTCGTGCGCGGCAGCGGTAACGTGCTGGTTGTTGAAGACGATGGCCTGGTGGCCGATCTGATTGCCCGGAGCCTGCTTAAAGCGGGCTACAGCGTCACCATCAAGAACGACGTGGAAAGCGCCTGGCAACATCTGCAGGCGGGACTGCCGGATCTGCTCATTACCGACATCATGATGCCCGACGGGCGCGGCACGGAGCTTGCGCGCCGCTTGCGTGATGCATCGAGCGACGTGCCGATTCTCTTCATTTCCGGCTATTCGGATACTGAGCTTGGCGAGTGGAAAGATACGGGCGGGCGGATCAAGTTTCTCGCCAAGCCATTCCGGCGCAAGGAGCTGTTAGACCGCGTGGCGCATCTGGTCAATTTCCGCAGCAGCATGGTCTCCTGACGGCGCAGCCTCGTCTTCCCAGCGGCCGGCCATGCGCTGCAGCCATCGGCCGGTGGCCGCTAGCTGATGCGGTTCGGCGTGAAAACAGATGGATTTGCCGTGTCGAGCCCGGGACACCAGCCCGGCGCTCTCCAGAACCATGAGATGCTTGGCTATCGCCTGACGCGTGATGGGTAGCTCTTCGGCGATTGTGCTGGCGCTCGCGGGCCCGGCGGTTGCCAGACGTTCGAGCAGCTGGCGGCGGGTGGCGTCAGCCAGGGCGGTGAAAACCAGATCGACGGCAACGGTAGACATGTTGACTTACCTCAAAGCACCCCCCAGTGCAGTGCAACCCATGAGTTGCTGAAGAAATTATAGCGTCTGCAGTCAGTTTTGGCAGCCTGTTCCGGCGGGCCCTCATGGCGCGGTGAACAGGAGCTCCAGACGCCCTTCGCGCAACAGCGTGCCGCGCGCAATGCGCAGCGCCGCAAAGTGCTCACTGAGACGCTGCTGGGAATGGGCGTAGTACTGAGGGTCCTGCTCGGTAGGCTTTGCGAGCAGGTGATCACGGTCGGCGATCCCGTAGCGGTTGGCGTCGGTGGGCTTGCGGCCGTGCAGCGCGCCGAAACCGTAGCCGCGGCTGCCCCTGTGCAGATGGGGTTGCAGCACCGCGGACAGGGCTTCGATCGTTGCGAGCTCGATGTAGTGCAGGTAATCCCATAGTAGAACCACGTCGACCATGGCCGCCTCGGGCAGCGCCAGCTGGCGTGCGATGGTCTGCTGCAGACCGAGCGGGTTGGGATCATCACCCGGACGCAGCGCCATCGGGTGCTCGAGCAGGTCGGCGAAAATGATTCTGGTCCTGAATCGGCTCAAGAACGCGACGGTGCTGGCCGATCCCGTGCCGAGATCGAGAACGGTCAGGGATTCGCCGTCTTCATACCCGGCGAAGACTTCAGGTAGGAGGCGGCTGTAAACGAGGCCAGGGCCCTGCCCTTGTGCTTCGCTCACACTCCCCCCTCCTCGACTGGAAGTCAGCCCGCGGCTTTATCCAGGTCCTTGGTGTCCTTCGGCTCGGCGCTGGTGGAAGACGTCAGCGTCGGCTTGGGCTTGCTCGCAGTCGACTTGTTGTCGCTGGGATCCATGTCGATGCTGCCCTTGAACTTGGCGCCATCTTCCAGGGTGACGCGGGGTGCAACGATGTTGCCGCGTACGCTGCCGGATTTGGAGATGATGACTTTCTCGCCACCGCTGATGTCGCCGGTCACTTCGCCATCGATTTTCACCACTTTGGCGTCGAGATCGGCAGTCACCTTGCCGGATTCGCCGATCGTCAAATCGTGCTGGGGCAGGTCGACGGAGCCGTCCACCGTGCCTTCGATGATCAGATTCTCATCACCGCTGATGGTGCCTTTGATGTTGATGGTCTTGCCAATCACTGCGCTGCTCCTGCTGGTGAATTCCTTCGGGGTGCTGGGCGCCACTGCGGCGGGCTCGGGTGGGGGTTCGGGGGCATCTTTGCGTTTGTCGAACATGGCTGACCTCGTGTTGCTATGGTCGGAAGTGCTGGGAAGCATGCTAGACCCGTGCGCACTATAGATCATGGACATGCGTCAACAAAATGGGAATTTATGTGCCGAACTTCCCCTTCTGATTCAGGTCAATGAGCAGATAAGAGAATTCGAGCACCACATGCTGCGCTGCCGCCTTGCCATCGTCCTGATGGTCAGCTTTGTTCTGATGTCCGGCCCCGCCCCTGCTGTGGCCGCCAGCATGAACGGTTTTGCGCTCGACAATGCCAGCGTGCCGCTCAACAAAATCCAGCGTGGCGGCCCGCCGCGCGACGGTATCGTCGCCCTGACCGGGCCCCGCATGGTCAAGGCGCCGGAAGCAGAAATCAAAGACGATGCGCGTGTGCTGGGTCTGATCGTGAACGGCTCGGCGAGAGCGTATCCGGTGCGCTACCTGACCGTGCATGAAATTGTCAACGATAGCGAGGGTGAGCAATTCTATACGGTCACGTATTGCCCGCTCTGCGGCAGTGGCGTGGCTTACGCAACCAACGTCCGCCCCGGCGTCCACCTCAACTTTGGTGTCTCGGGGCTCCTCTACAACAGCGACCTTCTCATGTATGACCGCAACACCGAATCGCTGTGGTCGCAGATGTCCGCAACCGCCATTGCCGGGCCGCTCGTTGGCGCGACGCTGCCGCTTCTGCCGCTCAGTCATACCAGCTGGGCTGCCTGGCGCCAGCAGCATCCGAACACCCTGGTGATGACGGGTCACCCGAAGTTTCGTGCGGCTTATCGCGCACATCCTTACCCCGGTTATGCAAAGAGCCGGCGCCTCTACTACGCGGTGGAGCATGACGCGCCCGCGGAGTTTCACCCCAAGGACTGGGTGCTTGGGGTTGTCGTCGGGGCCGCAAAGAAAGCCTACCCGTTCGTCGAGCTCGAAAAACACGGGCAGAGGACGTTTACGGATCGCGTCGGTGAAGCCTCAATTGTGCTGAAATGGGACCCCGATCATCAGACGGCGTTGGCGCTCATCGGCACCGAGCAGCTGGCGGCAACCCAGGCGTACTGGTTCGCGTGGTACGCCTTCCACCCGGACACGGATGTGTTTCGCGCGGAAGTCTCTCCTGCGGAAGACTAGGACGTGAGGCGCGCCACCACCTCGATTTCCAGACGCATGTCTTCGTCGTAGAGTCCGGCAACGATCATGGTTGCGGCCGGCCCGACGTCGCCGAGGTGACGCCTGAAGACCGGCCAGCATGGCTCAAAATCCTCGCGCCTGGGGAAAATGTAGCGCACGAACACGACGTCCTCGAACGTGGCGCCGGCATCGGCCAGCGCGGTGCGGATGTTCTGCATCGCCTGCTCCGCCTGCTCGACGACATCGTCGGAGATAGTCATGCTGCCATAGTCGTAACCGGTCGTGCCGGAGACGAACACCATGTCGCCGTGTCGTACTGCCCGGCTGTAGCCGATTGTGGATTCAAAGCTCGATCCGCTGGTGAAGTTCTGCCGGGTCATCCTTCGACCCCGGCGGGTTTGATGGCAAGCGTGGCCATCGAGGTCGGCATGAAACCGTTGAGCGGCGTCGCCTCGTCGTCCCAGCGATCCTCGTAGAAACCGCTCAGCGTGAATCCGGCCTCGAGCTGCCCGCCGATCTGCGTATCCAGACTATGGCTGAACTCGATCGCCTCGCCGCGGGCAATGCGTGCCTGGATTTGCGCTGTGCTCAGGTGGTCGGGGTCGCTGTACGGCAGCGGGAACCGCACCTCCATGGCCGCGCCGCCTTCGATCGCCTCGTGATCAAAGAGGTAGAAGCAGGGATTCATGAAACCGCTCAGCAGGCGTCCGCCCGGGCGCAGCACGCGGTAGCACCCCTGCCATACCGGAAGAATGTCCTCGCAGAAGACGTTCGACACGGGATGGAAAACCAAGTCGAAGCTCGCGTCGGCAAACCGCGAAAGGTCCGCCATGTCTCCCTGCTCGAAGCGCATCTCAAGTCCTTCACGCTCGGCGACCTCGCGATCGCGGGCCAGCTGCTCGGGTGAGTTATCGAAGCTCGTCACCTGCGCGCCGGCTGCGGCGAGCACCGGCATCTGCTGACCGCCCGCGGAGGCGAGTCCCAGAACCGATTTACCGGCCATCTCGCCGAACCAGGCTGCGGGTACGGGCAGCGTCGGCGTGAGGATGATCTGCCAATCGCCCGCGCGTGCCCGGGCAATGACGTCGGCGCTTACCGGCTGCACCCAGGGGCTCGAGGCGTCCCGCGACTGGTTGTTCCACGCTTCCCGATTGAGGGTGACGACATCGGACATGGCGGTCAGCCCTTCTGGCCAGCGGTGCCGGAAACGTCCAGAACCCGAACGTTGTAGGCAAAGATCAGGACCGCGACGACGGTCAGGCCTGCAGCGAGCAGGAAGGCAATGCCTGGAAAATAGATGGGCGCGTTGTCTGAGGTGAAGAGCGTAAAGCTCTGCGTCATGAGCAGCGGGCCGATGATAGCGCCAATGCTGCCGACGCTGGCGTTGATGCCCTGCAGCTCACCCTGCTCGTTCTGCGGCACCTGATTGGACATGATGCCAGCCACCGCCGGACCGGCCAGACCGGCAAATGCGGAGACGATGCACCAGAGGTAGACCGCAATCGAGTTCGGCGCGAAGGCGATGCCGACGTAGGCAACGGACGCTGCCAGGAAACCGACGAAGGCGGTTTTCGGGGCGCCCCATCTCGGAATCACCACGCGTATGAGCCAACCCTGATTGATGGCCATCAGGACGCCAACCAGGCCCATCGACAGACCCACGTCCAGCGGCGACCAGCCGAATTTTTCGATCGTGTAAAAGTTCCAGTTCGACGGATAAACGTGGTGGCCGATGTTGTAGATGAACATGGCAATGATCAGACCCAGCAGGATCGGATAGCGGCGCACCTGCAGCAGCATCCCCAGCGGGTTGGCGCGGCGCCAGTCGAACGGGCGGCGCTGGCTCTCCGGCAGCGTCTCCTTGAGCACAAAAAAGCCATACAGGGTATTCAGAGCAGCAAGTCCCGCTGCGGCGAAAAACGGTGCGCGAATGTCCCATTCGCCGAGCACACCGCCGATGCTCGGACCAAAAATGAAGCCCAGGCCGAACGCCATGCCGAGGAGGCCAAAGTTCTGCGCGCGTTCCTCAGGCGGAGAGACGTCGGCAATGAGCGCGTTGGCGGTCGCGTAGGTGGCGCTGGTGATGCCCGTGAGAATGCGTCCGAGGAAAAGCACCCAGAGCACGGTGGCAAGCCCCGCAATCAGATAGTTGACGCTGTAAGCAGCAAGCGAGACGAGCAGCACCTTGCGGCGTCCGAAGCGGTCGCTCAGGTTGCCTATGATGGGGGCAAAGAGGAATTGCAGGCCCGCGTAAAAAGCAACCAGATAGCCGGCAATGGCGGAAGTGGACGACAGGTCCTGGTTGGTCAGCTCCATCAGGAATTCCGGCAGCACCGGCATGATCACGCCGAACCCGACGGTGTCGATGAAGACCGTCACGGTTACGAAAGTGAGTGCGTGGCGTTTGGAGTCCATTCGGCCGAGCCTCTACAGGGCTGCACAACATGCGTGATTTGCCGGGTGATGTCTAGCCGGCGCGACCCACGCCGCGTGCGGCGGCAGCCTGTACCGCGGCAAGGGTGGCGTCGGGGTCGTCGACAGCGTCGATCACCGGCGCGAAGCTCACTACCCGGGTTTCATAATTGACGATGGTGGGTACAACCGAAGCGTTGGCCGCGGCGGCTATCTGCGCGAAACCTTTGCGCCACTCGCGCACCCGGCTGCGCGTACCTTCCGGTGTGATGCCGAGAATCAGCCCCTCGCTTGCGTCGAAATGGGCCGCCATTTGCGCGACGAGCCCCTGACTACCGCGCCGGTCGACGGGAATGCCGCCGAAGAGCCGCATGATGCTGCCAAGCGGGAACTTGAACAGCGTGTGCTTAGCGAGAAAGCGCGCATTCAGGCGATAGCCCCAGATGACGGCTGCGGCAAGCACGAAGTCGATGTTGGACGTATGCGGCGCGACGGCGACGATCAGCTTGGCGCGGTCTGGAAACTCACCCTCCAGCCGCCAGCCCATGGCGCGGATGACGGTGCGGCCTATCCACTGCGTGAAGCGGTTACCACGCCGCGACACCCGGGAGCCGAGCTCCGGCCATGTGTTACTCATTGCGTTCCACGTCGACGAAACGTCCAGCTTAACAGACCGGGCTTTTGCGCCGTCATTCTCATTTGTATAGATTGGTTGGACATTCCGTAGCTGGGGGGAGCAATGGCAAATGCGGAAATCCAGGCGCTCGAGGCGGAGATCTTCGAGCTGACGGCAAAGCTCAACGCGCTGCGCAAGGCGGAGCCGGGCGCTGAGATAGCCAACTATTCTTTTGCAACCCTCGCTGGCGAGACCACGCTGCTCGATCTCTTCGGCGACCGCGACACGCTGCTCGTCATCCACAACATGGGTCAGGGCTGCCGCTACTGCACGCTGTGGGCGGACGGCTTCAATGGTTTCCTGCCGCATCTCGAGGCGGCTATGTCGGTGGTTCTGGTATCGAAAGATGCGCCGGACCTGCAGCGCCAGTTTGCGCTGAGTCGTGGCTGGCGGTTCCGCCTGGCTTCCCACGGCGGCGGCAGCTATATCACCGAGCAGACGGTGCAGGCTGGCGCCGGCAACATGCCGGGCGCCGTGGTTTATACGCGTCAGGGTGACGTCATCAGGCGCAAGAACGCCTGTGTGTTCGGCCCGGGTGATCTCTACTGCTCAGCCTGGAACCTGCTCGCCCTGGCGGGCATGAGCGAAGCGGACTGGACGCCGCAGTTTCGATACTGGCAGCGTCCCGATCAGCTCGACGACGGCGGTGACAACGTCGTCGACTAGGCTCAATCCAAGATGGCTACGCAGCGCGTCCAGCCGGCCGAAGCACCCTTTATCTTCACGGGAAAGCAGGCCACGGTGAAGCCGTTGCCCGGCAGCGCTTCGAGGTTGTGCAGCTTCTCCATCTGCCAGTAAGGAATTTCCCGCCCGGCCTTGTGACCCTCCCAGATCATGGCGGGATCGGGATTTTCCGCCCAGCGTTTGGCCGTGTGATTGAAAGGCGCATCCCAGGACCAGCCGTCCGTGCCGACAACTCTTACGCCCCGTTCGGTCAGATAAAGCGTGGCCTCCCGGCCCATGCCGCAGCCGGCGTCGACATAGCCCGGCTGGCCGAAGACGCTGCCCGCGCGGGTGTTGACCAGCACGATGTCCAGCGGCTGAAGGTCGTGACCGATGCGCGCGAGCTCCGCTTCGATGTCGGCGGCGCTCACCAGATAACCATCCTCGAAATGCCGGAAGTCGAGTTTGACGCCAGGCTGGAAGCAATACTCCAGCGGCGTTTCATCTATATACGGCGCCCGTTCCGCGCCGTGATTGGTGGTGCTGTGAAAGTGCCACGGCGCATCCATGTGCGTGCCGTTGTGGGTGGACAGGGTAATCGTCTCTACGGCCCAGCCTTCGCTGTCCGGCAGGTCCGTGGGCTCGAGCCCCGGGAAGAAATGCGCCAACCCTCCGGCGGTTTCCTGATGATTGCGATAGGTGACCTTCGGGCTGCCGCCCGGATGGTCAGTGTGCTCGTTGTTTTCGATGGCAACGGACAGATCGATGAACTTGGGCATGGCGTACTCCTCCTCTGTATGCATCCTAGCGAATTGGCAGGTGGAAGTGTGTGATTGCAAATTGCATCGATAGGGTCTTAGATGGCGGCAGTCGAGGGAGCCGTCACGGGAGGAAAGACATGACGCGAATGGTAGAGCCCGATCTCATCAAACCAGCCAAGTTTGCCCACTTTGTGCTGCGTTGTTCAGACAAAGACGCTTCCGTTGCGTGGTACAGCGCGGTGCTCGGCATGGAGGTCGTGCACGGTAACGAGATGATCGCATTCATGACCTATGACGATGAGCACCATCGCCTGGCCCTGGTGCAGGCACCGCCGGATCGGCAGAAAGATGAAGGCGCGCCCGGTCTCGATCACGTGGCCTATACCCTGAATTCCCTGGAGGATCTGCTGGCGACGTACAAGCGCCTGAAGGCGCTCGACATCCTGCCGGTCTGGCCAATCAACCATGGTCTCACCACCTCGCTTTACTATGCAGATCCGGATGGCAACCGGGTGGAGTTCCAGGTGGAGAATCTCGAAACCAAAGAAGAGCTGCAGGCTTATATGCGCTCGGAGGCGTTCGCCGCCAACCCGATCGGCGTGGACTTTGATCCTGAGAAACTGCTTGCTCGATACGAGAACGGCGATCCGTTGGAGGAGTTGATACTGCAAGGTTCAGCGTGAGGGAGACATCATGCAGGTGATACTCGACATCTTCGACGGTGACCGGGGGTCCGTAAAGGAGCTTCTCGCCGCAATTGTGGAAGACCCGGATGCTGCCTGTGACGCGACGCGTGCGCAGCTGGAAGCCCTCGCGCCGCAGAGCGCGTACCTCGACGCACCGGACAGTCCGCTGGCGCGCGCGCTCTTCTTCTGCACCATTCACCTGGCGGCTTACCTTGCCGTCAGACCGCTTGGCGTCGATGCCCACGCCTATGGCAAGGCCATGCTCGAGCAGCTGAGTCGAATGCAGCTTCAGCCGTTGCCAACCCCAACCGATGCCGAGCTTTCCGCCAACTTTCAGGGCCCCGGCACGCACCCTGGTGAATTCCAGGTGGAGCTTGCCGATCGCAGTGAGGGGGAGTTCGATTACGGCTACAACATCAAATCCTGTGCGATCTGTCACTTGTACGGCAAACACGACGCCATGGATCTGGTGCCCTACATGTGCGCCAGCGATGACGTCATGAGCGATCTGCGTGGTGAAGGTTTACGCCGCAGCGGCACCATTGCGCTTGGTGCGCACGAGTGTGACTTCCGCTATCAGGCAGACGGCAAACCCGGCCGGGTTGCAGAAGCTTACCCGGACAAAATCAAGTTCGTGCACGCCTGAGGACACACCGTGACGATTCGCGGTGACAAATTCGGCGACGCGGCGCAGGACTATGCCAGCTTTCGCGCAGGTTTCCCCGATTCGATCTATCCGCGACTGCAGGTTCTCGGCGCGGGGTTAGCGGGGCAGAACCTGGTCGATGTAGGCACGGGCACTGGGACGCTGGCGCGCGGGTTTGCGCGTCGCGGCTTGAACGTGACAGGCATCGATCCCGACTCACGGATGCTTGCCCAGGCGCGTGAGCTCAGCGCGCGTGAAAACCTCGCGATTGAATTTGTAGAAGGCACAGCCGAGCGGACCGGGCGCGCCGATTCGAGCTGTGACGTCCTTACCGCGGGTCAATGCTGGCACTGGTTCGATGCAGACGCTGCGCTCGTGGAAGCCAGGCGTGTGCTGCGCGATGGCGGCAAGCTGGTCATCGCCTATTTCGACTGGCTGCCGCTTGCCGGTAACGTGGTCGAGGCGACTGAGCGTTTGATTGAGAGCCACAATCCCGAATGGCGCATGGGCGGCGGACGCGGCATACACCCGCGCTATCTACCCGCCGTGAGTGATGCCGGATTCGGCAACATCGAAACGTTTTCTTACGACCTGGACGTGCCGTACAGCGCGGAAGCCTGGCGTGGGCGTATCCGGGCGAGCGCCGGGATCGTCGCGCTGACTGCTGAGGCGGCAGGGGAGTTCGATGCCGCGCTGGCTGACCTTCTCGCTCGAGACTTCGGTGCTGACCTAGCAGTGCCCCACCGGGTCTGGGCAGTAGTGGCCGACAGGTGAGCACAGCAGGTGAATGTGCACTGGTTTGTGCGTGAAGCGTGCTGTGTCTGGTCCCGCCGGCGCGTAAACTCGAAGCGGCACCTCTGGAGGAGTTAACGCATGCAGATTGATACCGGTACCGAAGAGCTTCTGTGCGAAGTGGAGGATCGGGTTGCGACTGTCACTCTCAATCGGCCGCACAAGAAAAACTCGTTGAGCGACGCCTTGACGCCGGCCCTGCGCGAAATCCTGCTGCAGCTCGAAAGCCATCCCGACGTGGGCTGCGTCATGCTGACCGGCACCGGCGATGCGTTCTGCTCCGGTGGGGACGTCAGTGGCATGGGCGGCGGCTCGGCAAACGCCGACACGCCCGTCAGGGAGAAAACGCCGGACGAGCGGGTTGCCGAGCTCATCCGCAAACAGGAGACACTGACGCTCAGGCTCTATGAGCTTGCGGTGCCGACCGTGGCTGCGTTACCCGGCGCGGCGGCAGGGGCGGGATTCTCGATTGCGCTGGCATGTGATCTCAGGGTGGCGAGCCGCAGCGCCTTCATGGTCACCGCCTTCGCCAACATCGGACTGTCCGGGGACTATGGCGCAAGCTGGTTTCTCAACCGGTTGATTGGCCAGGCGAAAGCGAAGGAGCTGATGTACCTGTCCGAGCGGGTGTCGGCCGAGGAATGCGAGCGGATTGGTCTGGTCAATGCGGTTTTCGACGATGACCGGTTTCGCCAGGAAGCGTTTGCGTATGCCCGCAGGCTTGCTCGAGGTCCGGGCGTCGCGCTGTCGCGGATGAAACGCAACATCAACCGCGGCGCGCTGCAGGGCCTCAGAGAGTCGCTTGCCATGGAGGCGGAGCACATGGTCATGAGCTTTCAGACCGAAGATGCAAGAGAAGCCATTCGCGCGTTTGCAGAGAAGCGCAAGCCCGAGTTCCGGGGCCGCTGAGGACAAAAAGCTGAGGACAAAAAAAGGCGCCGTCCATTCCTGGACGACGCCACTGATTGGTGCGGCGGAAAGGATCGACCCACTCGCACCAGAATTAGATGACTGCAATTAACCGATGTACCACATGTCCGCCTCCTTATTGTTTCCCGGCACACCGCGCTGTGCCTGAGACTCCAATATCGGCCCCAACCCCTTCTGAAGTCCTTCCAAAGTTCTTTTGTTTTTCTGATGAATGTCGGGCTTTCATGACAGCAAAACGGCCTGACTCGAGGCTGACGAAAATCGCTCACCAAGAGCGATCGTCATCCGACGGAATATTTAAGTGGTTGAAAAACTGAGAGAATGTTGCACGCATCGGGGGATGAGAGTGTCCGGGCCGGCAAGTAGGCAGGTAACTGTGACTTGTTCTTCTGCCTCTATCGCTGCTATATAAGACTGACGTCAGAAGATGCCCTGCATCAGAAGAACAAAAGACGTAGCCGTCGGGGCGCCACGCAACAGCCCGGCACATTGGGAGGACGGATATGGAAGCGCGCTTGATGAAAATCGGCGAATGCCAGCTCGACGTCGGGCGGCATGGCGTGGTGCGGGATGGGGAACTGCACCGACTCGAACCGCGAGACTATGCGGTGCTCAGGCATCTGGTGGACAGTGCCCCCAACCTCGTCACAACCCGCGCGCTCATGCGGCGAGCGTGGCGCAGCAAAGTTGTTGGCGACAATGCGCTGCATCAATCCATCGGACGGCTGCGACGAGTGCTCGGCGACAACGCCCGTAATCCAATTTACATCCAGACACTGCCGAAGCTCGGTTACCAGTTCATTGCGCCTGTGACGCCGTTGAAGGATTCGAGTGACTACAGCGAAGAGATCAGCCCGATCGCGGTGCTGCCGTTCCGCGACTATTCGGACGGTGGTAACGATGCGTACGTGATAGACGGGCTGAGCTTCGAGATTTGCCACCATCTGATGCAGTCCGGTGCTCAGGTGGTCAGTCTCGACCGCGCAGCCCGGGTGCAGCGCAGCGGTTTCACCGATCTGGAAGTGGGTGGCCGGGTGGGCGCGCGGACGGTGCTCTCCGGCTCGCTCATGGTGGCGGATGGCCGGGTGCGGATAACGACGATGCTGTGTGACGTGGAGACCGAGCGGCAGCTGTGGTCTTCCAAGTTTGACATGCAGGAGACGCAGATTTTCGAGCTGCACACTCAGCTGGCTGACGCCATCGTGACCGGGTTGTATGACAAGATGGGCGGCCGCAGAGGCCCGCGCGCATCTTCCATACAGCGTGTCAGCCTGACAAGCCTGCGGGACGAGCGGGAGATGCAGCGCCGCGCGACCTGAATCCGTGCTCGTGGGTGCATGTCGAACCCAGCCCATCAGTCACGGTAGTGCCCTCGGTGCGCTGCTGACCAGGAGCCAGGGTTAGTCCTGAAAAATGGCGGCAAACTGTTCCGGTAGCTGTGCCGCCAGGCCGTTCAGATCCGGATCCTGCTTGATCATCTCCATGCTGAAACCAAGGCTGACCGCGCGGTTGAGCGAAGCCAGCGTTGCGTCGTAGTCACCCTGTGCGTAGCTCGTGAGTGCCGCAAAGTAGTGGGCGGTTGCATTGTCCGGGTCGATGGTAAGCATGCGCTCAGCATGACCTGCTGCACCCTCGATGCCGCTGAAGGCGAGGTAAATCGCCAGGAGCCCGTGCGTTTCCCAGTCGTTCGGATTCACCAGCAGGTTTTCCCGGGCGATCGTTATCGCTTTTTCGTATGCCGCCAGCTCCTGATCCGGTTGCCCCGCACCGCGATGCGCCTCGGCCAGGCGTCCCCAGTACTCATGGTCGTTGGGGGCAAGCTGGGTAGCTCTGAGCTGGCTGTCGATTGCGCTCTGGAAATCGCCGTCATAGTAATAGCTCGTACCCAGATTGCTGTGCAGCGTAGCCAGCGTCGATCGCTCCACGGGAAGATTGGATTGCTCGACCTTGATCCAGGCGTCACTGGCAGCCTCGCGGTCACCAAGCATGTATTTGGCTGAGCCGAATCCAATCAGCGCGGAGGTGTATTCGGGTGCAATGTCGAGCACCTGCTGATGCACGGCAGCTGATTCTTCGTAGCGGTGTTGATCATAGTAGACGCCGGCAAGGGCCGTGCGCGTCTCCCAGTCTGACGGGTCCAGGGCAATGGCGTTGCGCAGCGTTGCTTCGGCGCCGTCGACGTCCCCCGAGACGGCAAGCGCTTTGCCCAGGAAGCGCAATACCTCGGGTGAGTTGGGGTGAATAGTGTTGGCCATGCTGAGCTCGGCGATGGCCTTGTCCTGCCGCCCTGCCACCCAGTAGAGCTCACCCAGCGCGGCATGCACCTGCCACGTCGGCTGCGAGCGGTCCTGCAGCGTCAACGCTCGGAAGCAGGCGGCTTCGGCATGCGTAAAGTCGTCATCGTTGCGCTGCTGGCGATAGCGGGTCAGGTAAGTTTCGCAGCGTCCCGCATAGGCTTCGGCGAAGCTTGGATCAATCTGGATGGCGGTGTCGAACTCCGCCAGCGCTGCGGCGTAGGCGTCCTCGGAACGGCGGTTGCGCAGCAGCGCGCGGCCTTTCAGATAGTGGTCGAACGCCTCCGTGGAGCGGGTGGAAATCGAATTCTCAACTGGAGCGGCGCTGTCCGGCAGCACCGTGCGGGTAACCGCACCGGCTATGTCGTTCTGTACCGCAAAGATTGCCTGGGCGTCGCGACTGTAGGTTTCCTGCCAGACCGACGTGCCGTTCTGCACGTCGATGAGCCGCAGGCTGATGCGAAAGTCCGCGGATGTGCGCAGCACGTTGCCCTCCAGCAGGTAGCGTACCTGCAGCGAGCGGCTGATATCGTCGAGGCTGGCGCCGCGGTCCTTGAAGTAGAACGAAGAGAGACGCGGTGCGACACGGAGATCGGGGTTGCGCGCCAGCGCGATGATGAGCTCGTCCGTCAAGCCGTCGGCAAAGTAGTCGTCGGTCGGGTCGGGTCCGCGATATTCCAGGGGCAGCACACCAATCGAAGCGGGATCCGGGAGATTGTCCGGCTCCAGCCAGAAGACGACCGCAACAACTACCGCTACGACGCTCGCGATTGCCGCACCGGGCGCCATCCAGCGTTTGCGCCGTGCGGGTGGTTTGAAGCCCGCCGCGCCGGGATTGGCGAGACCGGCGAGCACTTTGTCGCGATAATCCGTCTCGCTCAGCTCATACCGTGAGAGCGCCTGGGACAGGCCAATGG
>JAAUXY010144572.1_pt1 | contig 15179 bp, 14 predicted proteins | sample 7278121 | NCBI WGS metagenome assembly JAAUXY01 (sample SAMN14350117, study PRJNA611818) | marine sediment metagenome | isolation source: surface marine sediment (1.8m) | place: French Polynesia: Moorea | collected 2018-08 | reverse complement strand
AGCGTTCCAGGGGTTTGAGTTTCAACCTGTAATCCGGCTTACTCTCAAACCGATCCAGAACCGCTTCCAGTTCCGACCAATACGGGCGCTCTTCTTTGATAAATTTTTGAAGGTCTATTATCATAATATAAGAAAATGAGCTAAAATGTAAAATGCCTAAAATGATCTAAAATTATTACAATATCTTATGTCGAGCACAAATGTCTACTTACTTCCAATAGATGTAAAAAGAGCAAGCAGTTCGCTACATTCTTCATAGTCAGTTTTTATTTCCTGCCATGTTAGCCATTTCATGTCCGTAATTACTTCTGACCAAAATTGGGTTTCACTTGACTCATTTTCACAAATTTTTATTTTATTTCTAAAATCCGCTTTACTTCTCGCTCGATTGGTTTCTCGGTAGTTAGCGCCAACTGAAGAGCCGGCTTATGTAAGCTGATTTCTAAGCACTCTGCCTTCAGGAGTATTAGACAATTTGGCCGATATCTTAATTATCCTTACAGCAAACTGGCGGGTCCTTTTTTAAAGATCTTTTGCAAATTTTTTACGATCCATTGTTTTCTTTAAAAACTTTAGACATTTTAGATCATTTTAGGCATTTATCATTATAAAACCTGCCTGCGTTTGAGTGTCAGATATTGCGAGACCAACTCGGTACAAAGGTTCTCATTGTCCAGCATGGCAAAGCCAACGCCGCGTCTTTGCAGTATTTTTTGAGTTTCCTGCATATGGCGCCACAATATGTGTCCACCCAGATCGCGATAAATATCGTTTATGGAGGACACGGTTTCCGATGTAAAGAGAGGCTTTACGATCATCGGTTTGATCATGTTGACCAGCACGACATGATGCCGCGAAATTAGATCAACATACTGGGTGAAACTATCCGCCAAAATCGGATCATCCAGATGCGTTAGAAAAATAAGTAAAGCCCGCCGACGGATCCGCGTGCCGATAAACGTAAATAACTCAGCAAAATCGGGTGAAACCCCCTGCGGCTGCAGCATATAAAGCGCATCCCGGCAAACATTGAAATGGGCTTTGCCCATTTTGGCTTTCAAAAAAGACCGAACTTTGTCGTCAAAGGTCAACAAGCCGAACAAATCCCCTTGCCTTTCGGCCGCCATCGCCATAATCAGAGCGGCCGTTATAAATCGCTCTAACATCGTGGTTAAAGCGTCAGAATGTGTTTGGCCATCACTGCTGCTCGAATGCGAATTCGAGTCTGGAGACCTGGCACTTAAGCGCGAAGCATCGATGATGACATATATTTGCTGGGTGCGTTCGACCTGATACACTTTTGTAATCGGTGCCCCACGCTTGGCGGTCGTCTTCCAGTGAATATCTTCATAGCTGTCACCGGGAAGATATTCTCTGAGCTGCTCAAAATCCCGTCCTTTTCCAACCTGTCGCTGCGCGTGAATGCCCAATCCTTTATTCAAGAAGAGCCCGCTTAAATATTTGCGTTCATCAAACAAATTGGGATATACGCGAATCTCCGTTTGCGTCCGGGCGCTGGTTCGGATCGACCAAAAACCCCATGAGGAAGCCGTCTCGAGATAATAGGTATCAAGCGCGTAGCGCCCCTGTTTTAAACCCTGGAGCAACCATTCAACAGATGAAATTGGGTTATCTTCCGGCAATTCAATCCTGAGCTCAACTGTCGGTGTATAAATGCCATGCGGAAACGCCAAGCCCAGCTTAATGCTTTTAACTTTCAGCCTCTCGTTTTCAATCTGTATATGAAAATGACCCTCTCTGCCCTTTGAAATCCGAACAACTTCCGGCAGTATGGCGCGGATGCCATCGAGTCGACCCCGGGAACGATAAGCATCCATTAAGACCCCAACAGCGATCACAACCGTCGCTATAACAGTGGGCACGGTTATAGAAGAAACAACCACCAGTAACAGCGTCAGCGGCAGTAGAATAAATCCGACCATAAAAATAAGTCGATATGTGGGTACGATTTTCATTAGTTCAGGATTTAGAATAGCTTCTCTTTTTTATCAGCAAACAATGCATTCATATTTTTTTATGATTTGGTTTCGGGTGTCAGGCTCCTGGCATCTGGCTTTTGGCCGAGCTTGAAACAAACGGCAGGAATTAAGAGGCCGGCTGCCATCAGGTTGGCGACACCTATCGCGGGACCGCAATTTCTTTGAGTATTGATTCGATGACCTCCTTGATCGTTAATCCTTCGATTTCATATTCGGGCCGTAAAATCAGACGATGCGCCAGGACCGGAAAGGCCATCACCTTGATATCATCGGGTGTTGCAAAATCACGTCCGTGAATAGCCGCAAAAGCCCGGCTGGAGAGCAACAACGCTTGCGTCGCTCGTGGTCCGGCGCCGACGAGAACACTTTGATGGCTGCGAGTTTTACGAACGATGTCCACCACGTAAGAAACCAGGTCGTCCTTTACCAGGATTCCTTCCAGGGCCATGCGCAGTTTGGTCAGCACTTCCGGGGTTATGATTTGCTGGACCGCACCGCTGGCCAATGTATTTTCCGGCGCATCTTTGCCCAGCATTCGCTTTGCCAGGGTGAGCTCGGCCTCTTTGCTGGGCGGATCCATGGTAATTTTAAGCATAAAACGATCTTTTTGCGCCTCGGGCAACGGATAGGTGCCCTCATATTCGATCGGATTTTGGGTGGCAAATACGGTGAAATTAGAAGACAGCTCATGGGTTTGGCGATCAATCGTTACGGTTCTCTCTTGCATGGCCTGGAGCAAAGCTGACTGCGTTTTTGCCGGAGCACGGTTGACCTCATCTGCAAGCAAAAAGGTAGAAAAGACCGGACCTTTAACCAGTGAAAACTCATTGGTTTGCAGATTAAAGACATGGGTTCCGGTAATGTCGGTCGGCATCAAGTCCGGCGTAAATTGGATGCGTGAAAAATCGCAGCGCATCACATGAGCGAGGGTCCTGACCAACAGCGTTTTGGCCACCCCGGGCACACCCTCAATAAGCGCATGGGTGCCGGTAAATATAGCGATCAGTGCCTGATCGACGACCTTTTCATATCCAATAATCACCTTGGCCACTTCCTGTTTCGTTTTTAAAAGCGCTTTTTTTAAGATTTCCGTGTTATCATTCATGGCGTCTTCCCTTTGAGATAATTTTACTGATCTGTTGATAGCCCCGTACCGGATCAGCGGATTTGCGGGGCTGCACTTCAATCATTTGAAAGGCTGATTTAACTTTCTTAAGTATATCGTTTCGCAAGTGGTTATGCGGAGGAAAGCTGCGCTCCCATTCCCGGGTGCAAATTTGCAAAAGCTGTTTGGCTGGAATATTGCGGCGCAGCAGGCTGATCAAGCCCTGCGTGGAATCCCGGTCCGATATAAAATCCTGTCCGGACTGTGTCTGGTGACGCTTTGGCGGGGGCACAAAATAAACTGAATTTTTCCAGACAAACAGCAAGGCGAGCACCGCCACCGTAAAAAGGAACCATTGAAATCGATAATTTTTAATCAGAGTCAGAACCCCGGGATGCTTGAATATTCCAAAATGGGTTTCATCGAAGACAACCGTGGCGCTTTCACCGAGGGTCCAGGCCAAAAGTGCCGGATGGCGTTCGGATTTCAGTGCTTCATTACTCAAGAAAAAAGAGTCGGCTGCAAGCACCAGACTGCCTTTTTCATAGGGCCTTTCGATAAGCACCGGTCGGCCATTGGCAGCATAAATTACCCGCCAGATGGTATCAATCTCATCGAAATATAATGCTGTATGCCAGGAGATTGTCTGGGGCAGCTCGCCGAAGTGGCGTTGGGACAAATCATCACCCGCATAATCTGCTTTTTCCGATGGCTCTTCGGCAAATGCAAGCGTCACGCCCCACTTTTTTTTCATTGAAATGCATTTGCCGTCAGTGTCCTGAATCCGTCGGTCTGGAGCTTCCTGAGACGCCTTCTCATCTTTATCACCGGGCTTTTCAGAATCATCATGGACATTTTTGGGCGGTGACGTGTCTGTATCCTTGATCGCTCCTGCCGGCTCGAAGCACGTCGACATGCGCCAGTCGGCAGGTTTTTCCTCCACCGGCAAGAAAGAAAGAATCATGCGCCCACCGCTGCTTGTTAGACGCTCAAATACCTTGAACCACTCTGCTGAAACGGACTCGGCGTCAAAAACTTCCACGCCCATATAAAAAAAGGCCGTGTGATCTTTAAAATCCAAATTCTGCAAGGTCTGGTAATTACGGCTTACCCGGTGGCCATTCATATTTTCCAGGCTGCGATAAAAAGCCCGGCTCCCCAGGGGATCACTGCGCAATGAAGAATAGGCCGGATAAACGTCGCCGGTCTCAAAGCGCAAGAGAAACAGGTTAACCACGCCGAATATAAAGCCCACCACGACGATAAGAAGAAAAGTTGTTCGTATGAGGTTAGCTCTGGGCAATGGTCATCATCCTTTTCTGGATAGCGGCATATTGGTCCAGATCAGGCCTGTTTATTTCGTGCATTCCATACCAGACGCGATCAAAAAAAGCTCTGCTCTTGGCAAAGGCCTGTATAAGGGCCTCTTTATGATGGGCCCGCCTATGCAGCTCGTTTTCATATTCTTGATTGGATTTAAATTTTTCGATGGTAATCAATTCATTCTCGGCCAGGTTGGCCAGTGTTGCCAGATAAAGAGCCCGCATGGCCAGGCGCCAGGACCCACTGGCGGTTAATTCGCGCGCAAGCTCCAGCCAACGGTTTACCGGCAAATCATCGGCGGAGGTGTCATCGTCTTCCAGATCGGGGGTCGATTCAACTGCCGCAGCAACCCTTTCGGTCCGGCCGCTCTGCCGGCGCATCCAGGAGCGCCATAAAATATAGACCAGCGCACACAAAAGCCCGATAAGCAACACATAGACGGCTACCCGCACGGATGATATCCAATTTGCATCCGAAGATGCCGTCGGCCGTTCACCGGTGGGCAATAGGCTGATCAACCAATCCATAAATTTATCAATCCAGCGTATGACAGCCTTTATCCCCTGGCCCAGTTTGTCGACTACCCAGTCCACCACTGAAGCAATCGGTCCTTTGGGCGCTTTTTCATCACCGACGATTGACTTCCGGGGCATTCGCCATGTAAATTCGCGCTGTTCCATTACTTCGTCAATAGAGCGATCCAACGCCTCTGGCGATGTAAAGGGAGTTTCGGCGGCGTTGGAAGGTAAGAAACTGCCGGCCATCATTGTCAGCACAAGCAAAACGATGATCGCACCACTTCGGCGGCGTATCAGTCCCTTTAGTTCTGTTCTGAGATCGTCGGCGGATGTGATGGCGGCACCATAAAAACATCGCAAGACATAAACGGTTTTAATCAATGGATTCATGCACAGATAAGAAATCCCGAGCGTTACCACCCAGAAGGTCGTGTTGATGAAATGGGACCCGCTCAGCGTAAATATGGATTCAATTCCAATATATTTTTTAAGGAAGTGCGGCAGAATATAGATGGCACTGGCAACGTTTAAAAGAACAACGATGCCGAATATAAAAAAAATTGCAAGCAGCATGTGGTTTTGCCTCGGCCAGAGCTTGGCCTGAAACCAGGCCTTTTTGCATAAGGCTTTCAGACCATCTGCTTCTGTCAATGCTTCTGCTGTAATATTTTGATAAAAAGCATAACACCAGCCAAATGGGATAGCGACCAAAGCCGCGAGCGGCAAAATAATAAACGCGGTTGCATGTATCAACGTCTGCATCGTGACCAGCGGCAGAATGCGTTGCAAAGACCAGCCCGGAACGGGTTGTCCGCTGATGTGCATCTTTACCCGGGCAGCGAAAACCACGTGCCAACATTTCATCCAAATATACAGCAGGGCCATACCCAGCGAAGCAATTGCCTGATAGCTCTGGGCATCGGCACTGCGGCTCATATCGGCCCAGAAATAAAACAGACCTAAAATAAAAGGCAGCGCACCGATATAGTAGCTGGAAAGCAAAAACAGGGGGGCCTTGCGGAGCAAATGCACGGCTTCTTCTAATATCAGAATGGCACTTTTGCGATGTTCTTGCGGCTTCCGTCTCATTGCGTGTTCCACCACCCTGTTTGCCATAACGTTCCCTCATGAAACGAAGAAGGAAGGGCCAGTAGTAATTGGCCCATATAATAGAAAAACATCCAAATCAGCATCGTCCCCAGCAAAAAATGGATGATCCCCGCAAATCCACCCCATTGTTTTAGACGGGATGCGGTCGGGTCGATTTTACGGCTCAAACAGGAAGCACAGAGCACTTTGTCCTCATGTTCGGTCACGCATTCGCGGCAATAATAACGCTGACATTCCGGACAACGGGCCACCGCCTCCCGCAACATATGATTAAAGCATCGTTGGTGCAGCAGATCGTCCATCAAGAATTCCTTTTGGAAACAGAGGTATGAATCGGGGACGCCGGTAATACTGAAGATTTATGGATGGTTGGCTGAGAATTTTTTAACAGCAAAAATCCCGGGATACTGATAATCAGTGCAGCGCAAAGTGCGATAATGTTCACCGTCATCAGCAAAGGGCTTTCCCAGGGAGATATGCTGGACAACATCTTAAACATTTCCCACTGATTCTGCCAGATTGCAGGATGTTGAAATGTGACGGCCATGGTGACAATATAGCCTGCCACAAACGAAAAACAGACATAACCCAGGGCAGCCCATGTGATCTTGCGCAGTGACTGATTTAAATTGCTTTCGTGCTGCTTGACCAATGCGATGATTACACAAATGGCCAGCAGCATACTGACTGCAGTGCCCCCCAGGGACAACGCCACGTGTGTATAAAAAAAACTGCACCCGATAAACAAACTATCGGCCACCAGCAAAACAAATAAAACCAGATGCGCCCTTCCCTTGTCAGGCGTCTGTGCTTTTAACGGTCGTTTGCGCGTGACCGGCAGCGGGCGTCGTGTTTGATGAGCGGAGACACCGGCGGGCTGTTGCGCCAGAATCTCCGGATTGATCTGCCCCTGTACCTGTTCGATGATCGCTCTCAGTCGATTCATTACCGGCTCAGTGGTTTTTAGGCGATGGAGCGAGTGCAGTTTCTCCGTCTGAACCGCAGTCAAAAGAAAGGTTTCACAGGTGGGACCTTTAAACAGATTAATGATCAGAAAAAGCAGCATCACGCCGGTGACAATCCCGTTAAACATGGACCAGCCGCCCCCGGAAGTGACGGCAAAAAGGCAAAATAAGCCCGTCAGGCCGCCTAGAACGAAATTTTGAATTTTCCCGGTGTCGGTTTGGTGAGTGATGATGGCCTGAATATCGTTGAAATAATAGCGCTTATAATCTTCGACACCCAGACGGGAATAGATCTGAAGCAGGTGGTCATCGCCTTGCCAGAGGATATGGTATCCGACCAAGAAGCCCTTCTTCTTTCCGGTCAATCGACTGTATGTAGCGGTTTCGCTGGACATATATTCACATTAAAGGTCTAACGCCAATTCATTGATTCATCATATATTGGATGCTGATTAAAACTTAATCATTTTTTCATATTTGCATGCTCACGTGAGGCTTCTATCCGGTTTTAGTGTTCCGATACTTTTAGGCCGAAATTAAACTTCCCAGAAAAAGTATCCAGCCAACAATTTGTAAGCAGGCAATCCCAAATGCCAGGATAAATTGTATTTTGCTTCTTGGAATGATACTGCCGGGAGCGCCCCAGTAGCGGATGACCAAAAAAATAACAATCGGCGCCGTAATAAGGGTCGGCCAAATCAACAACATGGATGCGAGGGCAACAACCAAAGCGATCTTGTCATAGCATACGCGATGGTTTTCCAGGCTTTTAATTTTACGCTTGGTTTTGCCTTTTTCCAGACAGGCCGGGCACAGATGCTGATTATTGAACTCGACATCGCACAATGCACATAGAAATCGACCGCAGGCCGAACAGGTTACCGCCGCCTTTTTGCCAGGATGATAAAAACAACCGGCTTCTTTTTCGGCCTGCAAAGGCGCCCCGGTACTACCGGAAGGCAATGTACGGAAAAGCGCCGGATAGACGTCGGCGCGTATGGATTCATTGCACGTCGGGCACGGGATCAGGGCAAAGGTGTTGACCGCTTTCGCATCAAGCCCTGCTTTGCAGTGGGTGCATGAAATCACATAAACTCCTTCGGTGTTCAGATCTTATTTTGAACAGCAACGCCGTCTCTGCCAGCCGCATTTGTCTATAGGGTTTTATTGGAGTAATGGAGCGATGGAGTATTGGAGTAATGGGTTTTTGAAAGAAAGCGGACACGTATGCATTTTTTCCCAACACTCCAGTACCCCAGCGCTCCAGCACTGCAGGTAAAAATTTGATCTAAATCTCCCCTGCTTTTATTACCCGCGTATCGCATATGCGATCGTGAAGCGTGCGCTTTTGATCATCAAAACCGGCCATTAAAAAGCCAATGAACAATATCAAACCGCTGATATATTTTGCAAAGTGGCGGCCGACGGCCCGTCCAAAGCTGACCCGAGCGCTATCCGCCATTACCACCTTTAATTTACACGCCATTTTGCCGGGGGTCGCTGCATATTTGCCCACAAACCAGGTGTCATACACCGCCGGTATAATTAAATTGAGAATCATGGAAACCAGCTGAATGGTTATAAATATGGCCGCTTGATCAGCAGACAAAACGCCCAAAAACGAAAGCGGCAAATAGATGATGGTGGTGGCAATTGCCAGAATAATATAATCAATAAACCAGGCGCCGAAACGGATCCAAAAACCGGCATATTCCATTGCGCCGGCGATGGTCACCCCTTCCTTGATTTTTTGAACAAATATCGGTTTACAGGTGGCACATACCCACGCGTCCGCAAACCGAATCATATCGTTTTCGGCAAACATCTGGCCGCACTCTGAACAAGATGATTGCGGCACTGGCGCTGTTGATTGCGATGATTGAGCATCACCATGATTCTTGCGACGCACAAAAAGACCCAATTGTTCCCATTCCTGCATACCGGGTTCCCACACAAGGGTTTGGGAATTAATTTTTTTGGTCTTGATCAGCGTCTGAAGTTCGGCTTTGCCGATTGGACCCACCTGACGGTCACCTTCGGCATAGTATAAATTCATGGTTACCTCCCAATCATTTTCTGGACTTTCAAATGAACCTAAAATACTGATATATGGGTTTATATCGGCCAGGTGGGCACGAAACTTAAATATTTCTATCTTACCACAAAACCGATCATTAGGCCTCATTTTTTAGAAGATCAATGTAAATTCGAGACCAATACGGCTTTTGCAAGAACAAATATAAGCACTCCGGTTGGAGCGATTTGGGAAAAGTATCAACCTTGGCTTTAATGTAATATCTGGCTGAGGAAAAGCTTGGTGCGTTCGTGTTGGGGATTTTCGAAAAATTCTTCGGGCGTGTTTCCCTCGACAATTTGGCCAAAATCCATAAAAAGCACCCGGTGTGCCACACTTTTGGCAAATCCCATTTCATGGGTGACCACAATCATGGTCATGCCTTCCCGGGCAAGCTCGATCATCACGTCCAGAACCTCTTTGATCATTTCCGGGTCGAGGGCGGATGTGGGCTCGTCAAACAGCATGACCCGCGGCGACATGCACAGACTGCGGGCAATGGCAACCCGTTGTTGCTGGCCGCCTGACAACTGGCCGGGGTATTTGTGAGCCTGTTCTGCAATGTGCACCTTCTCCAGATAGTGCATGGCGGTCTCTTCAGCTTCTTTTTTGGGTACCTTTCTGACCCATATGGGACCCAGTGCCAGATTATCGACAATCGTCAAATGCGGAAAGAGATTAAAGTGTTGAAACACCATGCCCACTTCGGCCCTTATTTTTTCGATGTTTTTAAGGTTATTGGTCAGCTCAATTCCGTCGACAATAATTTGACCGCGCTGATGTTCTTCCAATCGATTGATACAGCGAATCAGGGTTGATTTTCCGGATCCGGAAGGCCCGCAAATAACGATTCGCTCTTTTTTATGAATCGTCAGATCAATGCCCCGCAAAACGTGGAATTCCCCGAACCACTTGTGCATATCGATAATTTCGATAATGGGCTCTTCCATCTCCTGCATATCGGATTTTGTTGCTGTTTCTTCGTTCATTTATAAGACCTCGCGTGAAATATGAATAATCCAGCTTTCTAAGTTTTGTTTTTTCATCGTTACAAAATCAAATATAAAAAAACAAAGCGATAGACACTTAATGATCCTCGGTTGACAACTCTTTTTCCAGCTTCCGGCTGTAATTGGCCATGGAGAAACAACCCAAAAAATAAAGGATGGCAACAAAGATATAGGCCTCGCGGCTGAATCCCATCCATTCGGGATTTGAAAGCGTAGCTTGCGTCGTTTTAAGCAGATCCCAGAGTGCAATAATCACCACCAGAGATGTATCTTTAAAAGCAGAAATGAGTATACTGACCGTCGGTGGTATCACAATTTTTAGCGCCTGGGGTAAAATAATCAATCGCATGGTCAAGAAATAACTCAATCCAATTGAATCGGCGGCTTCATACTGTCCCCGCGGCATTGCCTGCAGACCACCGCGCACAACCTCAGCAATGTAAGCGGCTGTAAACAAAATAATCGCCAACTGAGCGCGTAAGATTTGACCAATGGTAATGCCTTCCGGCAGGAAGAGCGGAAAGATAATCGATCCCATGAACAACAGACTGATGAGCGGGACACCGCGGATGAGCTCAATATAGACCACACACAGCATCCGGATGGTCGGCATTCGAGACTGTCGACCCAATGCCAGAATCACGCCCAGTGGATAGGCAGCCGTAAGCCCAAAAACCGATAATAGCAAAGTCAGCGGCAGCCCGCCCCATTGAGATGTCTCAACCCCGGGTAGCCCAAAGAGTCCGCCTCGCATGAGAAATCCCATCAACACCAGACCGATGAGCCAGGCATAGCCCAAATGCTTATTCCAGTGATTGCGGTCGCGACTGTAAAACAGCAAGCCGCACAGTATCAAAATCGCAATCAGCGGCCGCCAGTGTTGATCATAAGGAAAGAATCCAAAAAGAATAAAGCGCAGATTGGTCGTAATGATCGACCAGCAGGCACCGTCGGCATCCCGGCAAACCGCCCCGGTTGTATTCCAGACACTGTCAATAAAGGCCCAGCGGATAAGGGGCGGTACGACCTCCCACATGATGAAAAGCGTAAGAATCGTCAGCAGGGAGTTAAACCAGCCATTGAAAAGATTGTCCTTTACCCAGCCGATAACCCCCACACTCGTAACCGGCGGTTTTAGCTCTTCTGCCGGTGTCTCTTGAACGTAAGCTTCCATTCGTTCGTTATCTTTCGACCAGTTTTACCTTTTTGTTATACCAGTTCATAAAAGCCGATGTGGACAAACTGAAAAGAAGATAGACCGCCATAATCAGCGCAACGCCTTCGATGGATTGGCCGGTCTGATTAATAGTGGTGTTGGCCACCGACACAAAATCCGGGTATCCAATCGCCACCGCCAGCGAGCTGTTTTTCGTCAGGTTCAACATCTGGCTGGTCAGGGGCGGTATAATCACCCGTAATGCCTGGGGTAATATGACCAGATTTAATACCTGATTCGGCCTCAAGGCAATGGACATTGCTGCTTCCCGCTGCCCCTTGCTGACGGATTGAATACCCGCACGAACAACTTCGGCCACAAAGGCGGCTGTATAAAGCACCAGTCCCAATAGCAGCGCAATGAATTCAGGGCTGAGCGTAATTCCTCCCTTGAAGTTAAAGCCGGTCAGGACCGGGACATCCATTTTCATGGGGGCACCAAAAACAAGCCAGGTAATCAACGGCAGACCGATAATGGTGCCGATCGATATCCGAAAGACCGGCAGTGCCTGTCCGGTAATATCCTGCCTCTTTTTGGCCCAGCGTCTGAATAAGTATACCCCGAAACAGGCGACAACCAAACCCAGAAACATATACGTATGCGCGGGATGGGATTCCGGAACCGCAAAAACAACGCCGCGGTTACATAGAAAAAGGCCATAAATAGGATTGAGCGCCTGGCGGGGTGATGGCATGGTTTCGTAAAAAATCGCATACCAGAAAAACAACTGCAACAGCACCGGAATATCCTGCATCACCTCAATGTAGATCGCCGATAGCTTGGCAACCAGCCAGTTGCTGGACAGACGGGCCACCCCGAGAATCGTTCCCAGGATCAAGGTAATCACAATGCCGATAAAGGCGACTTTCAGGGTGTTAAGGGCCCCGACCACCAGGGCGCGCCCATAGGTGCTGGCGGCCGAGTACGAAATCAGAGATTCACCGATCTCAAAGGATGATTCCTTGTTTAGAAAACTAAAACCGGTGGCAATCGCCTGTTTTTCAAGATTGATGAGGGTATTGGAGATAAGGTAGTAGGCCAATAATCCGAACATACACAGCACGCCAATCTGATAAATAATGGCACGCTTTTTGGGATCCAGCCAGAACGGAACTTTCTCAGTCGTCCCCGTTTCGAGCCGGCTCGATTTATCGTTCGTGATCGTGGCCATCTATCTTCCGATGTACACTTTAATTTTGAATATCGGATAACCGAAAAGATTGCTCAGAAATGTACGCCAATAAATAAGGTGCCCCTTTGAAAAAAGGGGCACCTTTCTAACAGATTATCTGAACGGAGCGGCATACATAATACCGCCATTGGTCCACAGGTCATTCAGACCGCGTTCCAGACCCAGCTGGGTGTTGGGCCCGACATTGCGCTCGAAAATTTCGCCATAGTTTCCGACCTGTTTGATGATGTTATAGGCCCATTTTTCACTCAGACCCAGTGCCTTGCCCATACCGGGGGTGACTCCCAGAAAACGTTGAACTTCAGGATTTTTACTTTTGAGCATTTCATCTACGTTTTTGGAGGTAATTCCCATTTCTTCGGCATTGATCAGGGCCATGACCGTAAATTTGACAACATCATACCACTGGTCGTCTCCATGACGCACAACCGGCGCAAGGGGTTCTTTGGAAATAATCTCTGGCAACAGTACATACTCTGCGGGATTCGGTGAAACCGAACGCTGCGCGGCTAATTGCGACATATCCGAGGTCAGAACGTCACATCGCCCTGCAAAAAAGGCTTTGTTTAATTCAGCGGTTTGCTCGATGACCACCGGTTTCCACTTCATGTTATTGGCGCGAAAATAGTCGGCGGCGTTCATCTCAGTTGTCGTTCCCGGAAGAACACAAACCGTGGCGCCCTCCAGTTCTTTGGCGCTTTTAACACCTAATTTTTTTGGTATTAAGAATCCCTGACCATCGTAATAGTTCACGGGGGCGAAATTCAAACCATTGACGGTTTCACGCGTCAGGGTCTGGGTGGTATTGCGGCACAGCACATCAATTTCTTTGGCCTGCAGCGCCGGCAACCGCTGAACCGCCGTAAGTGCTTTAAATTTAACCTTACTGGCATCACCGAATACAGCAGCTGCCACCGCCATGGCAGTGTCCACATCCAGTCCCTTCCAGACGCCCTTGTCATCCGGCATGCTGAACCCGAAAACGCCGCCATTGACACCGACAATGATGTGTCCCCTGGCGCGAACTTCATCGAGTGTCCCTGCCAGCGCAAAACCGGCGGTCAGAACCACCGCCATGACAACAACGACACATAATACAAAACGGTTCATCATTTTTCCTCCTCTTCTTTTAAATTAAGGTTTCTGCGACGGAATGTTTACCAAATTAAGGACCGTCGATGTTAATTCTACTGCTAAAACATAACCATCAAACATCCGACTTGAAATCAAGAGTATTCATTGGAAAAATGAATTCTCCTCATCAATTAAACAGTCGAAATAAAATAAAAGTTTAATAACAGAAAGCGGTTTGGTTTGGCAATAGAAAAGATACTTTCACTAATTCTCAAAAAATCTTTTCCGGAGATGCGCAGAAAAATCGGCACTTGTCAAAATCTGGATTTTTAGAAAATACTTCCAGGGTGGAAAGATCAAGTTTTGGTGCATTTGAACCGATATAGCAACCAGAATTAAACCGAATCCTTCACCTTCTGGAAACTGATGGCCGTGTATCGCAGCTCAATCCGATACTGTGGATTTAGCTGAAACCTAAATTTGACACGGGGTAAATAAATGACGAAAACAGATCCACCGTCCGGGAAATATCCGATTATCGCGCGCCTATTTGAATTGATGAACACGATATCCGAAGACCAATTGCTGATGATGTTAAAGCAATTGCTTAAGGACAAATTAAGCACCCATATTTTTAAACTGGTCATTGACATGTCCGATGAACAGCAGGCGGCATTGCTTGAGAAATTAGAAGAAACCGTCAAGGGCGCTGGCAGCAAAGAACGCCGCCGGCAGCTGCGAAAGGCCTGTTTAATGCCGGTCGAATATTCCATACAAGGCCGCCAGTTCGAGGGTTACATCCTTGATATCAGCACCCAAGGGGCGTTTATAGAAACCAATGAATATTATTTCAGCGGTCAGGCTATCATCATGAAGTTTTCAGTCCCTCACTATCAAAAGCCGCTTAGCATCAGTGGTGAAATCGTGTGGAGCAGTCAAAATGGAATTGGGATCAAATTTGGGCAATTAACCCCGCATCAAATCAAAGTGATTAAAGCTTTTTCTGAAAACACAGAACAGGTTTATCACATCACCAGTTGACATATCATTAAATTTATCTTATGAATTCAAGCGGATACTATGGAGGATGACCCAAACCGCTTTAATCATAAGTTCTCACCGCCAGTAACATTGATTAATAACTGATGAACACCCATGGCATTTTGGACAATCAGCTACTGGGAGCTGATAGAAACCATCATCTGCACAAAGAGGGTCCGGTATGAATCAGCCAGGCGGCAAGGTACCGACAGCAGATCGGCATCCAGATATAAAGAAGTGGCAAAAGCGTTCCCCCACTGAACGCCGTACTGACGGCGACAAACGCACCAAAACCAGCCAGATGTATTTTGTAAATGGCGGCAAGGAGAGAAGAACCGGCAAAGAGCGCCGACATTCTGAGGAGCGCCGGGACAGATGGATACGCGTCGGCAAATGGCGCAGCGAGGCTGTATTTGACGAATAAATTGACTTTGTAATAATGATCTAAGAATACACATCCGCCGGCAGGGTTCAGTCGCCCCTGCCATTTTTATACCTGAACTTTTCATGAAAATAGATGAGAATCTTTTGGCTATTTCACGAGTGCAGGT
>JAAUXY010013073.1_pt1 | contig 15184 bp, 13 predicted proteins | sample 7278121 | NCBI WGS metagenome assembly JAAUXY01 (sample SAMN14350117, study PRJNA611818) | marine sediment metagenome | isolation source: surface marine sediment (1.8m) | place: French Polynesia: Moorea | collected 2018-08 | reverse complement strand
TTTGAGAACAAACGCGGTACAGAATTGGAATTGCAGCGGCCGCCGTCGCTGTGTGATAAGAGGGAACCCGGAAATGGCTCAGAACGCGTTGCGGCTCGTCGATATGGACTCCCAGGACAAGACCAAGGCTTTGGATGCGGCGCTCGGCCAGATCGAGCGCGCCTTCGGCAAGGGCTCGATCATGCGCCTGGGCCAGAGCGGGCAGGCGGTGGAGACCGAGGTGGTCTCGACCGGCTCGATCAGCCTCGACATCGCGCTCGGCCTCGGCGGCCTGCCGCGTGGCCGGGTGGTCGAGATCTACGGCCCGGAGTCCTCGGGCAAGACGACCCTGGCCCTACACGTCATCGCCGAGGCCCAGAAGCAGGGCGGCACCTGCGCCTTCATCGACGCCGAGCACGCCCTCGATCCGACCTACGCCAACAAGCTGGGCGTCAACGTCGACGAGCTGCTGATCTCGCAGCCGGACGCCGGAGAGCAGGCGCTGGAGATCGCCGACACCCTGGTGCGCTCCGGCGCCCTCGACGTCCTGGTCGTCGATTCGGTGGCGGCCCTGGTGCCGCGGGCCGAGCTCGAGGGCGAGATGGGCGACCAGCTGCCCGGCCTGCAGGCCCGCCTGATGAGCCAGGCGCTGCGCAAGCTGACCAGCTCGATCTCGCGCTCCCAAACCCTGGTCATCTTCATCAACCAGATCCGCATGAAGATCGGGGTGATGTTCGGCAGCCCGGAGACCACGACCGGCGGCAACGCGCTGAAGTTCTACTCCTCGGTCCGCCTGGACATCCGCCGGATCGGCGCGATCAAGGACCGGGATTCGGTGGTCGGCAACCAGACCCGGGTCAAGGTGGTGAAGAACAAGCTGGCGCCGCCCTTCCGGGTGGTCGAGTTCGACATCATGTACGGCGAGGGCATCTCCAAGACCGGCGAGCTCCTGGACCTGGGGGTCCAGGCCGGGGTGGTCGAGAAGTCCGGCGCCTGGTTCTCCCACGGCGGCCAGCGGATCGGCCAGGGCCGGGAGAACGCCAAGGGCTTCCTGCGCGAGCATCCCGAGATGGCTCAGACCATCGAGCGGGCGATCCGCGAGAACGCCGGCCTGGTCAACGAGACCATGCTGGAGGCCGGCGCCGCCGAGCCCGGCGCGGCCGAGGCCTCCGACTGATTTGAGAGCAGCCCCGACGCGCTGCCGCGCGTCAGGGGCCTGCTTCTGGTCCCGGGCGCCGTCTCGACCTTTCGTGGTCGAGGGCGTCCGGTTTTCTTTGAGCAAATTTTCTCGCTCAATCAGAGGCTTAGGGTAAGCCCCGGCGGACGCGGTGGGGTTCGGCGGCGGCCCTGGTCCAGGGCGAGGGCGGCCGGCCCGCCCCGGGCCTCGGGGGGACGGTCCGATCCGCCGGGAGTCCTGGACAGGCCGGGTCCCGGCGGGCTAAATCATGGCCGGGGTGCGGCCGGCCACTTTCGAGACATTCCAAACTTGCGCGCAAGGCCGCGAAGCCACAGGTAATGACCATGCCGACGACGAGTGAGATTCGCAGCCTTTTCCTGGACTACTTCGCACGCCACGGCCATGAGATCGTGGCCTCCTCGCCCCTTGTGCCGCGCAACGATCCGACCCTGCTGTTCACCAACGCCGGCATGGTCCAGTTCAAGAACGTCTTCACCGGCCAGGAGTCGCGGCCCTATCGGCGCGCCGTGACCTCGCAGAAGTGCGTCCGGGCGGGCGGCAAGCACAACGACCTGGAGAACGTCGGCTATACCGCGCGCCACCATACCTTCTTCGAGATGCTGGGCAACTTCTCCTTCGGCGACTACTTCAAGGACCAGGCGATCGAGCTGGCCTGGAACTTGGTCACCAAGGAACTGGGCCTGCCTGGCGAGCGCCTGCTGGCTACGGTCTATGCCGAGGACGACCAGGCCTTCGAGCTCTGGCGCAAGATCGCCGGCCTGCCGGAGGCGCGGATCCTGCGCATTCCGACCTCGGACAACTTCTGGGCCATGGGCGACACCGGGCCCTGCGGTCCCTGCTCGGAGATCTTCTTCGACCACGGGCCCGAGATCCCGGGCGGGCCGCCGGGCAGCCCGGAGGAGGACGGCGACCGCTTCATCGAGATCTGGAATCTGGTCTTCATGCAGTTCGAGCAGGTCGATCCCGAGACTCGGGTCGAGCTGCCCAAACCCTCGATCGACACCGGCATGGGGCTGGAGCGCATCGCCGCCGTGCTCCAGGGCAAGCACGACAACTACGACATCGACCTGATGCGCGCGATCATCGAAGCCTCGGCCGAGGCTTCGGCCACGGCGGCCGACGGGGCGCATGCGGTCTCGCACCGGGTGATCGCCGACCACCTGCGGGCCTCGGCTTTCCTGATCGCCGACGGCGTGCTGCCCTCGAACGACGGCCGCGGCTACGTGCTGCGCCGGATCATGCGCCGCGCGATGCGCCACGCCCACAAGCTGGGCTGCAAGGAGCCGCTGATGTGGCGCCTGGTCCCGGCGCTGCGCGTCCAGATGGCCCAGGCCTTCCCGGAGCTGGAGCGTGCCGAGGCGCTGATCACCGAGACCTTGAGGCTGGAGGAGAGCCGCTTCAAGGAGACCCTCGGCCGCGGCCTGAAGCTGCTGGAGGCCGAGATCGACGGCCTGTCCGAAGGCGCTGCCCTGCCCGGCGAGGTCGCCTTCAAGCTCTACGACACCTACGGCTTTCCCCTCGACCTGACCCAGGACATCCTGCGCGGCCAGGGCCGCGGCGTCGACACCCCGGGCTTCGACGCAGCGATGAAGGTCCAGCAGGACAAGGCCCGCGAGGCCTGGAAGGGCTCCGGCGAGGCGGCGACCGAGAGCCTCTGGTTCGACCTGCGCGCGCGCCTTGGCGCCACCGACTTCCTCGGCTACGGGACCGAGGCTGCCGAAGGTGTGGTCCAGGCCCTGGTCGTCGACGGCGAGGAGGTCGAGCGCGCCGCCGCTGGCCAGGAGGTCGTCGTGGTGGTCAACCAGACGCCCTTCTACGGCGAATCGGGCGGCCAGGAGGGCGACTGGGGCATTATCTTCTCGGCCGAAGGGGCTGAGATCGTGGTCTCCGACACCCAGAAGAAGCTCGGCGACCTGCACGTCCACAGCGGCCAGGTCACCCAGGGCGAGATCGCGCTGGGCGAGGCAGTCGAGTTGCGGGTCGACGGCCGACGGCGTGGCGGTCTGAGGGTGCATCACTCGGCGACCCACCTGCTGCACGAGGCCTTACGCCGGCGCCTGGGCGACCACGTCACCCAGAAGGGCTCGCTGGTCGCGCCCGACCGCCTGCGGTTCGACTTCAGCCATCCCAAGGCCCTGAGCCCTGAGGACCTGGCGGCGATCGAAGCCGACGTCAACGCACGGATCCGGGCCAACGCCCCGGTCGAGACCCGCTTCATGACCCCGGACGCGGCGATCGAAGCCGGCGCCCTCGCGCTTTTCGGCGAGAAGTACGGCGAGGAGGTGCGGGTCGTCTCCATGGGCGGGGCCGACAGCCTCAAGGGCGGCGAGCGGCAGTACTCGACCGAGCTCTGCGGCGGCACCCACGTCCGGCGGACCGGCGACATCGGCTTCCTCAAGATCACCCGGGAGGAGGCCCTGGCCTCCGGCGTGCGCCGCATCGAGGCCCTGGCCGGCGAAGCGGCCCTGGCCTACGTCGAGGCCCAGGACCACCTCCTGCAAGAGGCGGCGGCGGCCCTCAAGGCGGCGCCGGCTGAGCTGCCGGCGCGGATCGCCGGGCTGCTGGAGGAGCGCAAGCGCCTGCAGCGCGAGCTCAAGGACGCGCAGAAGCGCCTCGCGACCGGCGGCGGCGGCAAGGCCGCCGCGGCGCCCAAGGCTCGCGAGGTCGGCGGCATCGCCTTCACCGGCCGGGTCCTGGAGGACATCCCGCCGCGCGACCTGAAGCCCCTGGCCGACGAGCTGAAACGCAACGTCGGCAGCGGCGTGGTGGCCCTGGTCTCGGTCAACGAGGGCAAGGCCTCGATCGTGGTCGGGGTGACCGAAGACCTCACCTCCCGGCTCGACGCGGTCGAGCTTGTGCGCCGCGGTTCCGAGGCCCTGGGCGGCAAGGGCGGCGGCGGCCGTCCGGACATGGCCCAGGCCGGCGGCCCGGACGGCAGCAGGGCCGCCGCGGCTCTGACCGCCATCGAGGGCGCCCTGGCCGAGCTTCAGCCCGCCTGACAGGATAGGCCCTGGGCCGGGCCGAAGGGGTCGATCCCGGCGCGCGGGACCGCCCGCTCTTTCCAGGCCCAATGCCGGTCCCAGTGCCGGGGCCAGGTCAGCAACCTCGCCGTGTGGGTTCGCGGAAACGGTTACATCACGACCCGGCCTCGCGGCAGCCCTTGTGGCTGGATCCCGGGGGGCCGGCCCGCGGCTCCGTCCGGCAAACAAGCGGCCCGGATGTCCTTGGCCGCGAAGCGAAAACTCTGCTCATTTTGTGATCAGCCCTTCGGTTGACAGGGTCATGCCGTCGTGCCTCACTACCGCCCAATGCGGGGGTGGATTCCCCCTGGCCACGTCCTTAGCAGACCTAGCTCAGAAAGATAAAATTGGGAGGACACCCGTGAAACGCCCAATGCTGTCCGCGACCCTCGCGGTGGCGGCGTCCCTGTGCGTTACCCTGCCGGTGCAGGCGAAGACCCTGGTCTTCTGCTCCGAGGGCAGCCCCGAGGGCTTCAACCCGGCCTTCTACACCGCCGGCACCACCTTTGATGCCTCCTCGCAGGCGATCTACAACCGCTTGGTCGAGTTCGAGCGCGGCACGACCAACATCGAGCCGGCGCTGGCCGAGGACTGGACGATCTCCGGCGACGGCCTGGAGTACACGTTCAAGCTGCGCAAGGGCGTCAAGTTCCAGACCACCAAGGGCTTCACGCCGAGCCGCGACTTCAACGCCGACGACGTCCTCTTCAGTTTCCTGCGCCAGCTGAAGAAGGACCATCCCTACCACGCGGTCTCGGGCGGTTCCTTCGAGTACTTCAACGGCATGTCCATGCCGGATCTGCTGAAGGACGTGGTCAAGGTCGACGACTACACGGTGAAGTTCATTCTGAACCGGCCCGAGGCACCGATGATCGCCAACCTGGGCATGGACTTCGCCTCGATCTTCTCGGCCGAGTACGCCGACGCCATGATGAAGGCTGGGACCCCGGAGAAGGTCGACCTGGAGCCGGTCGGCACCGGTCCCTTCCAGCTGGTCGCTTACCAGAAGGACGCGGTGATCCGCTACAAGGCTCACCCGGACTACTGGGCCGGCAAGGCGGCGATCGACAATCTGGTCTTCGCGATCACGCCGGACGCCAACGTCCGCTACCAGAAGCTGCGGGCCGGGGAATGCCACGTCATGCCCTATCCCAACCCGGCCGACCTGGAGGCGATGAAGTCGGACCCGGAGATCAAGCTGCTGCAGCAGGAGGGCCTGAACGTCGGCTATCTCGGCTTCAACGTCGAAAAGAAGCCCTTCGACGACAGGAAGGTCCGCCAGGCCCTGAACATGGCCATCAACAAGCAGGCGATCATCGACGTGGTCTTCCAGGGCGCCGGCAAGGCGGCGAAAAACCCGATCCCGCCGACCATCTGGTCCTACAACGACGAGGTCCAGGACTATCCCTATGATCCCGAGAAGGCCAAGAAGCTGCTGGACGAGGCCGGCGTCAAGGACCTCAAGACCAACATCTGGGCCATGCCGGTGCAGCGGCCCTACAACCCCAACGCCCGGCGCATGGCCGAGCTGATTCAGGCCGACTGGGAGAAGGTCGGGGTCAAGGCCGAGATCGTGTCCTTCGAATGGGGCGAGTACCTCAAGCGCTCCAAGGAGGGCGAGCACGACTCGGTCCTGCTCGGCTGGACCGGCGACAACGGCGATCCGGACAACTTCCTCGCCGTGCTCTTGGGCTGCGACGGCGTCGGCGGCTCGAACCGCTCGCGCTGGTGCCACAAGCCTTTCGAGGAGCTGATCCAGAAGGCGAAGGTCACCAGCGAGCTGGAGGACCGGACCGAGCTCTACGAGCAGGCCCAGGTCGTTTTCAAGGAAGAGGCGCCCTGGGTCACGATCGCGCATTCCGTGGTCTTCAAGCCGGTGCGCAAGGAGGTCAAGAACTTCCGGATCAATCCTTTCGGGACGCACGTCTTCTATGGCGTCGACCTCGAGGAGTAGGAGCGGCCTAACGGTGTGAAACGGGGCGGGGAAGGCCATCCTTCCCCGCCCGACTTTCTTGGCGGCTGGATTGGCAGGACATGCTGCGCTTCGTGCTGACGCGACTGGGGCACCTGATCCCGACCTTCGTCGGAGTCACGATCGTCGCCTTCGCCTTCATCCGGTTAATACCCGGCGATCCGATCGAGGTCCTGGCCGGCGAGCGCAGCGTCAGCCCCGAGCGCCACGCCGAACTGATGCGGCAGTTCGGCTACGACAAGCCGTTGTGGCAGCAGTACCTGAACTATGTCGGCGACCTTTTCCAAGGCGACCTCGGGCAGTCGATCGTCACCCGGCGGCCGGTGGTGGAGGAGTTCCTGACGCTATTTCCGGCCACGATCGAGCTCTCGCTCTGCGCCATCGTTCTGGCGATCGCGATCGGCCTGCCCTTCGGCATCCTGGCCGGGGTCAAGCGGGGCTCGATCCTCGACCACGGGGTCATGACCGTTTCCCTGACCGGCTATTCCATGCCGATCTTCTGGTGGGGCCTGCTGCTGATCATCTATTTCTCCGCCACCCTCGGCTGGACCCCTGTGTCTGGGCGGATCTCGCTGCTCTACTTCTTCGAACCGGTGACCGGCTTCATGCTGATCGATAGCCTGCTGTCGGGCGAGGAGGGCGCCTTCCGCTCGGCGGTCCGCCACCTGATCCTGCCGACCGTGGTCCTGGCAACGGTTCCCATGGCGGTGATCGCGCGCCAGACCCGCTCCGCCATGCTCGAGGTGCTGAGCGAGGATTACGTCCGCACCGCGCGGGCCAAGGGCCTGCCGCCGCTGCGGGTGGTCGGCCTGCACGCCCTGCGCAACGCCCTGATCCCGGTGGTCACGGTGATCGGCCTTCAGGTCGGCGTGCTGCTGGCGGGCGCGATCCTGACCGAGACCATCTTTTCCTGGCCGGGGATCGGCAAGTGGATGGTCGACTCGATCTTCCGCCGCGACTATCCCTCGGTGCAGGGCGGACTGCTGATGATCGCGGGGATCGTGATGATCGTGAACATGCTGGTCGACCTGCTCTACGGCCTGATCAACCCGCGGATCCGGCGGACGGGATAGCGCCATGACCGAGATTGCCCGAGCGGCGAAGCCAGAGACGCAGGCCCGGGAGGAGAACGCGACCCTCCTGATGCTGAAGGAGTTCTGGTTCTACTTCAGCGAGAACCGGGGCGCCGTGATCGGCATGGTCGTCATCGTCGCCGTCGTTCTGATGGCGATCTTCGCGGATCTCCTCGCGCCGCATCTGCCCAACGAGCAGAACCGCGATCACCTGCTGCAGCCGCCGGCCTGGGAGGAGGGCGGCAGCTGGGCCTTTCCCTTGGGCACCGACGCGACCGGCCGCGACATGCTGTCGCGGATCATGCACGGCGCGCGCTACTCGTTGCTGATCGGCTGCATCGTGGTCACGCTTTCGCTGTCGTCCGGCATCCTGCTGGGGCTGGTCGCCTCGTTCTTCAGGGGCTTCGTCGAGACCGGGATCATGCGCCTGATGGACATCATCCTGGCCGTGCCCAGCCTGCTCCTGGCACTGGTCATCGTCGCGATTCTGGGGCCGGGCCTGGAGAATGCGATGATCGCCGTCGCCGTGGTCTACATGCCGCACTTCGTCCGCCTGACCCGTGCCTCCGCGATTGCCGAGCTGTCCAAGGACTACGTCACGGCCAGCCGGGTCTCCGGCGCCGGGCTCTTCCGTCTGATGTTCTCCACGGTGCTGCCCAACTGCATGGCGCCGCTGATCGTGCAGGCGACCTTGAGCTTCTCGGCCGCGATCCTGGACGCCGCGGCGCTGGGCTTCCTCGGCATGGGTGCCCAGCCGCCGACGCCCGAATGGGGCACCCTGCTGGCCGACGCCCGCGACTTCATCACCCGGGCCTGGTGGGTGGTGACCTTCCCCGGCCTGGCGATCCTGGTCACGGTGCTGTCCTTCAACCTCATGGGCGACGGTCTGCGCGACGCCCTGGATCCGAAGCTGAAGCGGAGCTGAGCGCCGTGGCCCTGCTCGAGATCCGCAACCTTTCGGTCGAGTTCCAGACTGCCTTCGGACCCTTCCGTGCGGTCGACGGCATCGATCTGACCTTGGAGGAGGGCGATATCCTGGGCGTCGTCGGGGAGTCCGGCTCCGGCAAGAGCGTCACCATGCTCGCCTTGATGGGCCTGCTTCCCTGGACCGCCAAGGTCGAGGCCGAGCGGCTCGCCTTCGCCGGCCAGGACCTGCTGGGCCTGCCGACCGCGGCGCGGCGGCGGATCGTCGGCAAGGACATGGCGATGATCTTCCAGGAGCCCATGACCAGCCTCAACCCCTGCTTCACCGTCGGCTTTCAGATTATGGAGTCGCTCAAGGTCCACGAGGGCCTGGCCCGCCACGACCGCCGCCGGCGCGCCGTGGAGCTGCTCGACCTGGTCGGGATCCCGGATCCCGAGACCCGCCTCGATGCCTTTCCGCACCAGCTGTCCGGCGGCATGAACCAGCGGGTCATGATCGCCATGGCGATCGCCTGCAACCCGCGGCTCCTGATCGCCGACGAGCCGACCACGGCGCTCGACGTGACCATCCAGGCCCAGATCCTCGACCTGCTGCTGCGCCTCCAGCGGGAGCGACGCATGGCCCTGGTGCTGATCACCCACGACATGGCGGTCGTTGCCGAGACGGCGCAGCGGGTGACCGTGATGTACGCCGGCCAGCAGGTCGAGGAGCGGGGCGTCGACCGGCTCTTCGCCCATCCCCGCCATCCCTATACCGCGGCGCTGCTGGACGCGCTGCCGGAGCGGGCGAAGGGCAAGCGGCGCCTGCCGACGATCCCCGGAGTGGTGCCGGGCGCCGGCGACCGGCCCGAAGGCTGCCTCTTCAACCCGCGCTGCCGCTTCGCCGAGGACCGCTGCCGCAGCGAGCGGCCGGCGCTCGACGGCGACGGCGGCGGCCGCGTACGCTGCTTCCGTCCGCTGGACCGTCCCTCCGACAGCGGCGCCACGGGAGACGCGGCATGAGCGCCCCGGTCCTCGAGGCGGCCGAGCTGGCCCGCCACTACGAGGTGCGGCGCGGCTTCCTCGCCGGCAGCGCGACGGTCAAGGCCCTGGCCGGCGCGTCCTTCCGGCTGGCGCCGGGCAAGACCCTGGCGGTGGTTGGCGAGTCCGGCTGCGGCAAGTCGACTCTGGCCCGCTTGGTCACCCAGATCGAGCGGCCGACCGCCGGCCGACTGATCATCGACAGCCGGGATGTGACCGAGGCGGGTACGGCCGAGCTTCATGAGATCCGCAAGGTGGTCCAGATCGTCTTCCAAGACCCCTTCGGCTCGCTCAACCCGCGCAAGAAGGTGGGCGCGATCCTGGAAGAGCCGCTGGTCATCAACACCTCCATGAGCGCCGCCGAGCGGGCCGAGCGGGCGCGCGAGATGATGGCCAAGGTCGGGCTGCGGCCGGAGCACTACAACCGCTATCCGCACATGTTTTCCGGCGGCCAGCGACAGCGCATCGCCATCGCCCGGGCGCTGATGCTGCAGCCCCGGATCCTGGTCGCCGACGAGCCGGTCTCGGCCTTGGACGTCTCGATCCAGGCCCAGGTCCTGAACCTGCTGATGGACCTTCAGGAGGAGTTCAACCTGGCCTATCTCTTCATCTCCCACGACCTCTCGGTGGTGCGCCACCTCTGCGACGAGGTCATGGTGATGTACCTCGGCCGGCCGGTGGAGCAGGGCGCCCGCGATGCGATCTTCGAACGGCCCGCGCACCCCTATACCCGCGCCCTCCTGGCCAGCACGCCGGCGGTGGACCCGCAGCGACGGCACGAGCGGATCGCGCTCAAGGGCGAGTTGCCCTCGCCCCTGGACCCGCCGCCGGGCTGCGCCTTCCACCGCCGCTGTCCGCACGCGACCGAGGCCTGCAGCCGCGAGCTGCCCGAGTTGCGCGCCTTCGACGGCCGCCAGGTCGCCTGCCACCATGCGGAGACGATCGCCGAGCCGGTCAGCGCGCAGGCCTGACCCGCGCCATTACAGCTATTGCGAGAAAGTTCCTGAGGCTAGCCTGTTGGTCGTGCGCTCGCCCGGGGATCCTAGCGCACTTCCCGATTAGACGCGTTCGCGTCTGGCCGGGAATAGTGCGCTATCACTCTGAAGGTAGGGCATTACATCCGGCCAGATGGATCGCGAAGCGATTCTATCTGATCGGATAATGCCCTAGGCGCCGGAGATCCGGGGCGATGGTGAAGCGGTGCAACAGGAAGGCGGGACGCGGTGCAGTTGGATCATTTCTCGCGCCTGGTGGCGGACGAGGTCTTCCAGCATTTTCCAGGTTGGCAGGCTTCGGCCCGGGTCCATCTCGACTCGGGCGAGACCGGCCATCTTTTCATCGAGGTGCCCGCGCCGGAGGGCGCCGATCTCCAGCCCACGCTCTACGTGATCACCAAGGCGAAGGTCATCACCGTCGGCGTCGATCACTACAACGGCCATTTCGGCCGCTTCACCAGCAGCGAGGAGGATCCGGACTGCCTGACCTGGCTCCGGAGGTTCCTGGCCGAGGAGATCGTAATCGTCTCCTGGTGGTCGGGCACAAACCTGCGCGGCGCGACCTGGAGCCAGCCGGACCTGCTTCCGGCGGCCCCCACGGACTGCCGGCCCTACGACCGGGTCCGGGTCCGCTCCTGGCGCGGCAGCCACGACCAGGACCTCGGCGCCTGACCCCTGCGACGCTGTCGAAGCCGGCCGGACCCTCCAGGTTCGGCCGGCCCGCTGCGACTACTGAACGTCGGCGGCGACCTTCAGCGAGATCATCTTGTCCGGGTTCTGGACCGTGCCGCTGCGGTCGCTCTCCGGCGCCTTCTTGATCAGGTCGACGAACTGCATGCCCTCGACGACCTTGCCGAAGACCGTGTACTGGCCGTTCAGGAAGGAGGCCGGCGCGAAGCAGATGAAGAACTGGCTGTTGGCGCTGTTGGGGTTCTGGGACCGCGCCATGCCGAGGGTGCCGCGCTCGAAAGGCCGGTCGGAGAATTCCGCCGGCAGGTCGGGCTTGTCCGAGCCGCCGCGTCCGGTCCCGGTCGGGTCGCCGGTCTGGGCCATGAAGCCGCCGATGACGCGGTGGAAGACGATCCCGTCGTAGAAGCCCGCGCGCGCCAGCTCCTTGATCCGGGCGACGTGCTTGGGCGCGACGTCGGGGTAGAGCTCGATCACGACCTTGCCGTCCTTAAGCTCCAGGATCAGGGTGTTTTCCGGATCTGAGGCGGCGCCGGCCCCCTCGCTGCCTTGGGTCATGGTGAGAGCTCCCGCAAATAGCACTGTCAGGACGAAGGTGGTCAGCCGGCGGCCTGCCGTCATTTCATCGCCTCCTGGAGGTTTTCGTCGATCTTGTCCATGAACTGGTCGGTGTTGAGCCAGGTCTGGTCCGGCCCGATCAGCAGGGCCAGGTCCTTGGTCATGAAGCCGGATTCCACCGTGTCGATGCAGACCTTTTCCAGGGCTTCCGCGAAGTTCACGACGTCGGGCGTATCGTCAAAGCGTCCGCGATAGGCGAGCCCGCGGGTCCAGGCGAAGATCGAGGCGATGGGGTTCGTCGAGGTTTCCTTGCCCTGCTGGTGCAGGCGGTAGTGGCGGGTGACGGTGCCGTGGGCCGCCTCGGCCTCGATGGTGTTGCCATCAGGCGTCATCAGGACCGAGGTCATCAGGCCCAGCGAGCCGAAGCCCTGGGCCACCGTGTCGGACTGGACGTCGCCGTCGTAGTTCTTGCAGGCCCAGACGAAGCCGCCGGACCACTTCAGCGCGCAGGCCACCATGTCGTCGATCAGGCGGTGCTCGTAGGTGATGCCCTTGGCGTCGAACTTGTCCTTGAACTCGGCGTCGAAGACCTCTTGGAAGAGGTCCATGAAGCGGCCGTCGTAGGCCTTGAGGATGGTGTTCTTGGTCGAGAGGTAGACCGGCCAGCCCAAGGCCAAGCCGTAGTTCATGCAGGCCCGGGCGAAGCCGCGGATCGATTCGTCGAGGTTGTACATCCCCATGGCGATGCCGGAATCGGGGAAGTCAAAGATCTCGTGGCTGATCACCTCGCCGCCGCCGGCCGGGGTGAAGGTCAGGGTCAGCTTGCCGGGGCCGGGCACCAGGAAGTCGGTCGCGCGGTACTGGTCGCCGAAGGCGTGGCGGCCGATCACGATCGGCTGGGTCCAGCCCGGCACCAGGCGCGGCACGTTGTCGCAGATGATCGGCTGGCGAAAGACGGTGCCGCCCAGGATGTTGCGGATCGTGCCGTTGGGCGAGCGCCACATCTTCTTCAGTCCGAACTCCTCGACCCGGGCCTCGTCGGGCGTGATGGTCGCGCACTTGACGCCGACCCCGTACTGCTTGATGGCGTTGGCCGAGTCCACGGTGATCCGGTCGTCGGTGGCGTCCCGGCTCTGGACCGAGAGGTCGAAGTACTTCAGGTCGACATCGAGGTAGGGCAGGATCAGCTTGTCCTTGATCTTGGCCCAGATGATCCGCGTCATCTCGTCGCCGTCGAGTTCGACGAGCGGGGTCTTCACTTCGATTTTCGCCATCTTCCCTCTCCAGCGGCCCCCGGCCCGCGCGCGCGGACCGGCGCGGCAAGATAGCAGGCAGGATCGACATGGCAAGCGGGGCTCCCGCCCGTGTCGCCTGCCGCCTTGCAGTTAGGTTAGAGCTTTCGCGAATCCACTTTGAGGCGAGGCGGTGCGGCCGCCGCCAGGGCCTGGAAAAGGGCGTCGATGCTGTTTACGACCTGGAAGAGATGCCGGTGCTGCGGGCGCACGAAGCCGGCCTCGGCCTGATGCGCGACCATTTCCAGCAGCGGGTCCCAGTAGCCGTCGAGGTTGACCAGCAGGACCGGCGCGTCGTGCAGGCCGAGCTGCTTCCAGGTGACGATCTCGAAGGTCTCGTCCAATGTCCCGAGGCCGCCCGGCAGGGCGCAGAAGGCGTCGGACAGCTCGAACATCCGCATCTTGCGCACGTGCATGGAGTCGACGATCTCGAGCCGGGTCAGGCCGTCGTGACCGACCTCCTGATCCTGCAGGTGGCCGGGGATGATGCCGATCACCTCGCCGCCGGCCTCCAGCGCGCCGTCGGCGACCGCGCCCATCATGCCGACCCGGCCGCCGCCGAAGACGATCCCGATGCCGCGTTCGGCGGCCGCCCGGCCGACCCGCCGCGCCGCCTCAAGGTAGCCCGGGTCGGCACCGTTCGAGGAACCGCAGTAGACGCAGAGGGCGGAAATCCCGGTCACAACAGTGTGTCCTTTCATTGGACTTGGAAGAGCATCGCGTTAACCTGATTCGAGCCGGCACGACAAGGGCCGGCTGCTTGCCCCGAGGTACGGCCGGGAATAAGCGGCCCGGGACACGGGTTTATCCGGGTGTTACCCCTCCCGCAGGGTAGCGCGATTTCCAATCAGGGGAGAGAAAATGAACAAGCTTGCAGCAGTCCTGTGTATCGCGGCCGCCCTGGGGCTCAGCACCCAGGCGCTGGCGGTCGACGAGCCCGAGAACGTCATCAAGTACCGCCAGGCCGTGATGAAGGCGATCGGCGGCCACATGGCTTCAATTGCGAGTGTGGTCAAGGGCCAGGTCTCCTACACGGATCACGTGGCGGGTCATGCCAACAGCATCAATGCCATGTCGAAGAACGTGACCGCGGTCTTTCCCAAGGGGACCGACAACGGCAGCCACAAGACCGCGGCGCTACCCAAGATCTGGGAAGACTGGGCCGGCTTCGAGAAGGCGGCGCAGGCGCTGGATGCCGCATCGGCCAACCTGGCCAGCGTCGCCGCAAGCGGCGACAAGCAGAAGCTCGCCGCCGCCTTCGGCGACCTGGGCAAGGCTTGCGGCGGCTGCCACAAGCCCTATCGGGTCAAGAAGTAGATTGGACCGGCCTTGCGTGATCCCAGGAAGGGCAGGAGCCGCAGCGTCCGGCGGGGGCGGGGCCGCCTCGCCTGCTTCGCGGTTCTCGGCGTTCTCGGCCTTGCGGCGCTTGCGAGGAGCGCAGCCGCCCAGGGCAATTCCGGGCCGGGCGATGCGGCAAGAGGCGAATACCTCTTCCGTGCGGCCGGCTGCTATGCCTGCCACACCCGTCCGGTGTCGGGGGCGCGGCCGCTGGCTGGCGGCCGCGCCTTCACGACCCCCTACGGCACCTTCTATTCGCCCAACATAACCCCGGACCCCGAGCACGGGATCGGTCGCTGGGCGCTGACCGACTTCGCCCGGGCGCTGCGCCTCGGCGAGGCCCCGGACGGCAGCCACTACTTCCCGGCTTTCCCTTTTCCCTCCTACACCGGGATGCAGAACCAGGACCTTGCGGACCTCTGGGCCTATCTTCAGGGCGTCGATCCCGCTCCCGAGCCCAACATTGCACACGAGCTCGATTTCCCCTTTGGATTCCGTTTCCTGGCCGGCGTGTGGAAATGGCTGTTCTTCGAGCCCGGCGCCTTCCAGCCCGTCCCCGAAAAGGACGCCCAGTGGAACCGCGGCGCCTATCTGGTCCGGCATCTCGGCCATTGCGGCGAATGCCACACCCCACGCAACGCCCTCGGCGCCCTCGACGGCGACCGCCAGCTCGCCGGCACCCTCAAGGGACCCGACGGCAAGAAGGTGCCGAACATCACGCCGCATCCCGGCGACGGGATCGGCGAATGGTCGGAGTCGGATCTGACCTTTTTCCTGCAGCTCGGCGTCATGCCGGACGGCGACGTCGCCGGCGGTTCGATGGAGGACGTGATCCGCGAGGGCACCGGGCACCTGACCGAAAACGACCGCAAGGCGATCGCAGCTTACCTGAAATCGCTGCCGGAACAGCCAGGGCCTTGAAGGGGCTGAGCATTGCGCCGGCCCCCCCGGCGTACTAGGTTGCTGGATCTGGCGGCGACGCCTGGAAGCCTTTGGAGAACCGCGACCGGTGAAACGAAGTCTCGTTATCGCTGCGGTTTTTGCCTTTCTCGCCCTGTTAGCCTTCGGCCTTTGGCAAATTCACGACCGGCAGGCCGGCGACGCCCCTGTCGCGTCGCAGCCTTCTTC
>JAAUXY010153471.1_pt1 | contig 15186 bp, 10 predicted proteins | sample 7278121 | NCBI WGS metagenome assembly JAAUXY01 (sample SAMN14350117, study PRJNA611818) | marine sediment metagenome | isolation source: surface marine sediment (1.8m) | place: French Polynesia: Moorea | collected 2018-08 | reverse complement strand
TCACCAGGCGCCGCAGTCCTCGAAGCAGTTCACGAACCTCTATGAGCCACTTCACCAGCGCGGCATCCGTGCCATCGGCATCGACTTGCCCGGCTTCGGCGAATCCGACCCCATGGCGTTTGTCCCGACGATCGAAGACTGGGCGGCGGTCGTACCCGCCGTGCTCGACCGTCTCGATATTGTGCGCGCCGATATTGCCGGGCATCACACGGGCGCCATGGTTGCAACCGAGGTTGCCTTGCAGTTCCCTGATCGCGTGCGGCGAGTCGTACTCAATGGGCCGTTTCCGATGGACGCGGAACGGCGGCAACGTCTGCTCGACGGCATGGGCAAGCAGGAGGTCGAGTTCGAGTATCCGGCTGATGGGAGCCACCTCAGTGACACGTTCGACATTCGCTTCGAACTCTACGGAGACGGAGCCGACCCGAAAACCATCACGCGCTACACGATCGACAAGTACGCCGGCTACGCGCCTTTCTGGACGGGTCACCACGCCGCGTTCATCTACGACCACACTGCCAGCATCGAAAGGCTCGAACACCCGACGATGATCCTGACCAACACGGGCGACCAGATTTACGAAGAGGCCCGGATGGCGAGCAAACAAAGGCCCGATTTCGCGTATGTCGAACTCGACGGGGGCGGCATCGACGTGGTCGACCAACTCACCGCGGAGTGGGTAACGTCAGTCGCCGCGTTCCTCGACGCCGATTGACGACGCCTCCGCGGCCGGCAGTTGCAGCGACGCCGGTTCGTCGAACAGGGTCCAGCGATCCGCCGGAATGCCGCCGAAAACCGAAGAAAAACGGTCGTTGCCGGGTTTCTCGCCGGTGACGTTGCGAATGTAGGACTTCAAAACCTGTTGCGGGTACTCCCGCATCAAGCCGGCATAGACCTCCGGGTCCTGCTCACCGCTGTCACCAACGAGCACGAACCGCCGCTGCGGATAGCGGTCGAGGATCCTGCGGATGATGGCAGGTTTGGTCTCCGTGCCTTTCTTGAACAGGTCAAAGAGGGTCTCGTCACGAAAGCGCACGAGCTTGAGATTGAGGTTCGCCCAGGGAAACCCGTGGTCCGTGAGAAACTCTGTCAGCGGCGCGTAAAGCTGCCATGGACTCGACGAGACGAAGTGCAGGCTGACGTCGTCGCCTACCCAGTCTTCGTACAAACCGGCCATGCCGGGTGCCGCCTCGAAATCGCGCAGAAACGCGTATTCGAGCAATGCCTTGCGGTCCGTAACCATCGAGACCTTCACGGTGTCATCGATATCGCTGATGATCGACAGGCCGCGCGGCTCGACGAGGCGCACCGTCCCGGTGAACGACCGGTCATAGGCCGGGCGGGTGACGGCCGCGTAAGTCAGCGCACCGCCTTTCGCATGCTCGGCGACGACGCGTTCCGGAATAACGAGAATCTCGTCGAAGTGTCCGTTGGGCGCCGAAGCCGGCAGGACTTCGCGCCGGCCCGCAATATCAACGACGATCGATTTGCCGCGTTCGTTGTCGGCGATGACCAGATTCAGCCGTCGCGAGAAATTGGCATCCGTCTCTTCGTCGATCTCGAGCGCGTACTTTTCCTTCAGGATCTTCTCGAACAACGCCCGGCGCACGGTGCTGTCCTGTGGCTCATAGATCCAGCCGTGCACCGGGACGTGCCACTCGTCCGTTGATTCATCGAACCACGCTGTCGTGTTGAAGAACTGCACGAACTCGTCGTCCTTGATGTCGGAATACAGGGACTTCGAATCGTTACCCGCAGCGCGAAGTATTGCGTACCCACCGATGATGAGCAGTATCGCGACAATCCAGATTCCTCGCATTGAGCTTCTCCCGTCGAATCAGTCGAGCCCGAGTGAGCCCGGATTGACACGGCCTCGCGGATCGACGCTGCGTTTGACCGCCTCGACGATACGCCAGGATTCCGGCCGCAGCCCCTCCCGGTAAGGATAGGACTTGCCGATCTGCAGGTGCACTGCGCCCCGCTCGCAGAATAACTCGATGAGCTCCGAGCGAAGCCGTGACGTCGCTTCCGCCGCGGCGGGGTTGGCGTCGAAGCCGGCCATCTTCTTCAGCACCTTTTTCTCGATCGTCGCCTCGTGGAGCTCGTTGAGCGAGTCGGGCGTGAAAAACACGGGCTCGATGACAAAACAGTTGGTCGAAATTACGGTGAGCAGGAAGCCGAAGCCAATGCCATGTTCGTCCATGAGCGCTTCGTGACTATCGAACAGCCGTCTAACGTCTTCGTAAAGCTGCATTGCCATCGAATGCGGAATCAGCGCGTGAACCGGCACCCAGCGCTCGCCGTTCGGGCCGACCATATTGTTGAGCGGTGTAAACGGGTTGGCGCGCAGGATCTTCGGAATGCTGTTCTCGATTTCTGTCCCGCCGGACTCAACCCCGATTCGCCGGGCCGCGGCAGCCGATGCCGCGGCAGCTTCCGCGGAGCGCTCCTCGATCATGACGTGCAACGAGTAGTCGACGTCATCCATGAATCCCCTGCCCGCCAGCGCTACACGGGTACCGTCTTTGACGGCGGCCACGACCGACCCGGCAGACTTCAGCACGCCGGCGAATTTCCTGAAGTCGCTCATCAGGCTCTCGCGCTGCAGGCGAACGGCCTGAAGATTCGGGTCGAATGCGAAGCACTCATCGGCGATCTCGGCACGCGCAATACCACTCATCGCGCGGATGAGGCCGGTGTGTTCGGCAAAATCGAATGAGAGCTGCTCACGATGCTCGCGCGCCGGCACGAGCCGCAGCGTTAGCGTTGCCTTCAGACCCAGTGCGCCCGTATCGCAGCAAAACAGCCCGGTCAGGTCGGGTCCGTAGTGCCGGAAGAACGGCCGCGCCCGGGTCTGCGATGCAGAACCGGTTGTCACGATGCTACCGTCGGCGAGCACGACCTCGAGACCGATGACCGAATCCGCGACCGATCCGTAGCGAGCCGATCCCCAGAAAATGCTGTTTTGAGAGACGCTGCCGCCGACCGTGGCATGAATGCCGGAAAGCGTTCCCCAGTAGGGTGTGCGGAGTCCTCGCGGCGCCAGCGCTTCGTGCAAGTCGTTCCAGGTGCAGCCGCTCTCGACCTTGACGTACATATCGCGAGCGTTGATTTCGACGACCCGGTTCATTCGTTGCGTATCGACGATGATGCTGCCCTCCTCGCGAGGGACGAAACCACTCGTATACGACATGCCACCGCCGCGCGCGATGACGGCATGCCCGGCTCGCGTTGCCGCTGCGACGACGTCGGACAGCTCGGCCGTGTTCGCCGGCCGCACGACGGCCATCGCCGGCAGCGCCTTCGTGTATACGTCCTGTGAGAAGAGGACGCAGGATTCGTCATCGGTCAGAACGTGTTCGCGGCCGACGGCGGCGGCAAGAGTTTCGATCATTGCTTTTTCCGGACGTTGGGCCACAATGCGCTGCAAGCCCGTATTATAGCTGCCGCCAAAACCATGACTGCAAACACCCGGGTGTTACTGCGACGCCAGTGCGAAGGCGTTCCGCAAGCGGACGACTTCGAGACGACGATCGGGCCAGCGCCCGAGGCCGGCGACGGACAGTTGTTGTGTGAGACGATCTACCTGTCACTCGACCCATACCTGCGGGGACGCATCAGCGGACGCCACCTGACCGGCGCAATCAACCCGGGCGAGCTCATGGCCGGCGAAGCGATTAGCCGTGTGCTCGAGTCCAGGCACCCGGACTTTCGTGCCGGCGATATCGTTACGGCGCACTCTGGTTGGCAGGCGTTCAGTGCGATCGATGCCAGCGACGCAAGAAAGATCGACCCGTCGCTGGGCCCGTTGTCGACGTTTCTCGGCATTCTCGGCATGCCCGGCCTCACGGCTTATGCCGGCCTGCTGCGGCTCGGCGAGCCGCGCGAGGGCGACACCGTGCTCGTGTCGGCGGCCTCGGGCGCCGTTGGCTCGATGGTCGGGCAGATCGCCAGGCTCAAGGGATGCACCGCCGTCGGTATCGCCGGCGCCCCGGAGAAATGCGCCTGGGTAACGGACGTTGCGGGATTCGACGATGTCGTCAGCTACAAGAGTGGCGACCTGCGCGAAGGGCTCGACCGGGCCTGCCCCAACGGCATCGACCTCTACTTCGACAACGTTGGCGGTGACACGCTGCAGGCGGCGATGGAGCGCCTCAGGATCGGCGCGCGCGTCGTTCTGTGCGGACTCATGGCGCAGTACAACACGAACGAAATGCCGCCCGGCCCGAACCCGGCCTACATCATCAGGGCACGGGCGACAGTCCGCGGCATGGTGGTCTATGACCACGAAGACCTCCGTTCGAGGATGGTCGAGGACGTCAGCCAGTGGCTTCTCGACGGCAAGATCCACTATCTCGAAGATCGCACGATGGGACTCGAACACGCCGGTGAAGCGTTCTCGCGCCTGATGCAGGGCAAGAACGTCGGCAAAGCAATCGTCGTTGTCGGCGACGAGAGGACCCGTCCTCACATGTAGGGGACAGCCTCGCTGTTCGGCGTCATGTAGCAAAACGCCAGCATCCACTTGAGATTTATGCCAATGCGGTCAGCTTCGGGAACCGTGAACGCATAGCCATGGTCCGTCCGACCCTGGTCCGTTTTTTCGTTGACGTAGATGACCAGTGAATCCCGGGTGAACACGCCTTCGTAGTTGTTGATCGGCCAGTCGACGAGCAGCAGGCTGATCGTGATCTCCCGGCCCTCTTTCGACGTGAACGTCGCCGCCCCGCCCTGGTCGTGGACCTGCAGGCCACCGTAGCGATCATAGGGAATGTCGCGGCCGCCGCCGACGCCGGGAATGTCGGCGTAGCATTCGAATCGACGAATCCGGTGCAACTCGTAGGCCCTGTCGGCCAGCGTTGCCCAGAGCTGCCGCTCGCTCAGCACGAGGCCGGTTAGTGTGTCTTCCTCGCAGTTCTCGGCCGTCGCCGTGAACTGCGCGGCCTCACGTCGCCATGCAAAGGTGCAAGGCGACCCTTCGACCGACATGACGACTGCCTTTGCGTCGTGGTCGGTCGCCAAGGTCCAGACATAGCGCCGGGCTGACGTTTCCGCGCTGCCTTGCGATTCGAACGTCGCATGAAAGACCGCAACACCCGGCTCGCTCGTCTCCTGCGTTTCGACTTCTGCATGAATGCGGGCGTGCTTTACGCTTCGGTCGGTACGGTAATCGAAGTAGGACTGGTTGGCATTGTCGTAGCCACCCTCGAGCAGCTGCGATATCACCTGCAGGTCACGTTCGTAGGTAGTGCTGTCCTCGCCCTGGGCAAAGGCGGCTACAGGCAGAAAGATAGCGACCAGGAACAGGTGGAGCCGGTTGAACATCATGGGTTTTTCCAATTCGCGGACGAGAAACACCTATTGTTATGTGTTTAGGTCCTTATTGTGTATCATCTAGCTTGACGGAACACCGCTTAGAATAAGTCACATACCACTCTCAGGGGGAATTCGAATGACGTATAAGCGCACTCTTGCCGCATGGTCCGTTGTGGGCGCGGCGCTCGTTGCCACCAGTCAACCCGCGCAGGCGCAGGATATCGACGTGGCACTGATCGAAGAAATCGTCACTACGGCTCGCAAGCGCGACGAAACGCTGCAAACCGCGCCCGTGGCCGTTTCGGCGTTTGGCGCAGCCGACATTGCGAATCGAGGGCTCCGCGGCGTCGACGACATAGGACGTTTCGCCCCCGGGCTCAGTTTTGCCAAGGCATTCGGCCGCTCGACGGACCGTCCCGTGATCCGCGGCCAGGGCAACGTGCTTGCCGGCGTGCAATTCGGCGTCGAGTCCGGCGCCGCGTATTTCGTCGACGGCGTCTACTACGGCGGCGACCTGTCATCGATCGATATTTCCAACGTCGAACGCGTCGAGGTCATCCGCGGCCCGCAGGCTGCGCTGTACGGTCGCAACACCTACTCCGGCGCAATCAATTTCGTCACCCGCTCGCCTGGCGACAGCATGAGCGGTTCCGTCCGGGCACGCTACGGCACCGACGCGAACCAGGAAGTCAACGCGACGATTCGCGGTCCGCTCGGCGACACGCTCGCGGGCAGCCTGACGGCGCGCTACTACAGCTACGACGGAGAGTTCACGAACGTCGTTACCGACCGTACCGTCGGCGACGAAGAGACCACCTCGGTCAGCGGCCGCCTCGACTTCATGCCCAGCGACTCGGTTTCGCTGAGCGCGCGGGTGACGTACCAGGAAGATCGCGACGGCACGCGCCCGTTCTTCCTGCAAGGCGTGACCGAGAACAATTGCATGCCGGGCACGCGTTCGGCGGCAAGCTGGGCCTGGTCCGACAGCGACAACAATTTCCAGTACTACTGCGGTGAGGTCAATCGGCCCAGCGACACGGTTGCACTCAACGACGGACCTGCCGTTCGAACGGTCCTCGTCCCGGGCGTGCCCGACACGCCGCTGCCCGGCCGCAGCTTCCCGTTCTTCCCTCCGGGCCTGTTCCCGGGCGGCGACCCTTACAACGAGTTGGCGGGCACCGCCTTCTCAGGCGTAGAACGCGACCTGTTGTTTGCCACGCTGCAAGGCGAGTTTGAATTCGACAACGACTGGGCCCTGATCGGCTCGGTCGGCGTGCGCGACGAAGAACGTGCCACGGGTTCGGACTCGGACCACAGCTCCGTCAACTATCTCTTCGCCGCGTTCAACCCGAATCCGGCACCGAATACGACCGAGTGCTTTTTCTGCGCTTCGGGTATCGAGGATTACAGCGAGTATTCGGTTGAATTGCGGCTTCAGTCACCGCTGGACCGGCCGACGCGCTGGATGGTCGGCGCATTCAAGTACGACCTTACGACAGAGGCATCGGACATCACCTTCAGCGGTGTGTCCCCCGTGCATGCCGAGTCCACGACCGAGAACTTCGCAATTTTTGCCTCGGTCGAGCACGACTTCACCGAAGCGCTATCCGCGACGCTCGAATTGCGCTACTTCGACGAGGAGAAGGGACTCGACGAATTCGCCGGCGCGCAATTCGACGACGATGCATCGTTCGAGAATTCCTTTGAAGAAGTCGCGCCGCGCGTCACGGTCAACTACCAGGCCGGCGATGCTCTGATCTACGGAATCTACTCGAAAGGCTTCAAGCCGGGCGGTGTCATCGGTTCGGATGGCTCAGAACTGATCCCGCCGACGGAAACCTACGACCAGGAAGAGTCCGACAACTGGGAGCTCGGCATCAAGAATACCTTCGCCGATGGTCGTGGTATCGCAAATCTCGCCCTGTTTTACATCGAGGCCTCGGACATCCAGCTGACGACGCCACTGACCTCGGGAGGCAGCGGTACGCTGACGTCCGTCGTGACCAACCAGGGGTCTGGCGAGACGTTCGGCGCCGAACTGGAAATGCGCTATATCCTGAACGACAACGTAACGATCGGCGCCAACTACGCGCTGGCGGATTCCGAGTTCACGAAGGGCTGCGACGACTTCCAGTGGACAGCAACGTCGGGCGGCGGCGTTTTGCTCGATCCCGAAGTCTGCACGGGGTCGAACCCGAACGGCGCCGGCAACGGGTCGATCGCGGGCAACCAGTTCCCCCTGAGCTCCAAGAACCAGTTCAGCGCATACGCGGACTTCCGCTGGCCGCTGAACGATTCCGAGATGTTCGCCAACCTGAGCTACTCCTGGGAAGACAAGAAGCCCGTCCAGGTGCACAACCTGGCCTGGGTACCGGCAGCGACGATCGTCGACCTTCAAGTCGGCTGGCAGGGCGGCAACTTCACGGTCATGGCCTACGGCCGCAACCTGACCGACGAGGACGCGCCGTCGATGGTCACGCGCTGGTTCCAGGACCCGCTGATCAACATTTCCGCGGGAGGTCCGTTCGATTCGCTGATCACGCCTGAAGCCGCGGGCGCGCCGCCTGGATTCTGTTCGGCAAACCCGTGCTCGACCAACCTGCCGCGCTCGTTCTTCGCGGACATGCGCATGGGCATGAACTTCGGCGTAGAGCTGCGCTACGACTTCGGCAACTGACGGAGGCCTCGGGAGCCTCACATAACGGCCCTCCTCGCGAGGGCCGTTTTTTATCCGTATAATGCGCCGAATTTTCCCCAAGCGCCTTCAGGACCCGCATGAGCAGCGCAAAGATCATCTATACGAAGACCGACGAAGCGCCGGCTCTCGCCACGTATTCGTTCCTGCCGATCGTCGAGGCATTCACGGCTGCCGCCGGTATTGACGTCGAAACTCGCGACATCTCGCTGGCCGGCCGCATTATCGCCAACTTCCCGGAGAATCTGTCAGACGGGCAGAAGACGGGCGACGCGCTGGCCGAACTCGGCGAGCTCGCGAAAACCCCGCAGGCCAACATCATCAAGCTGCCCAACATCAGCGCATCGATCCCGCAGCTCACCGCCGCGATTGCCGAACTGCAGGCGCACGGCTTCGACGTTCCCGACTACCCCGAGGAACCATCGAACGAGGCGGAGCAGGACGTCAAAGACCGCTATGCGAAGGTGCTCGGCAGCGCCGTCAACCCGGTACTCCGCGAAGGCAATTCAGACCGCCGCGTCGCTGCGGCCGTGAAAGAGTTTGCGAAAGCCAATCCGCATTCGATGGGCGCCTGGAGCAAGGACTCGAGCTCGCACGTCGCGCACATGGACAGCAACGATTTCTACGGCAGCGAACAGTCCGTGGTCATCGAGCACGCTGGCGAAATTTCGATCTCGTTCGAATCCGCCGATGGTCAGACGACGGTGCTGCGAAACAGCGTAGCGGTGCTGGCCGGCGAAGTCGTCGATTCAACCGTCATGAACGCTGCTGCGCTGCGGGAGTATTTTGCTCGCGAGATCGATGCGGCACACGAAGAAGACGTGTTGTTGTCGCTGCACCTCAAGGCAACGATGATGAAGGTCTCGGACCCGATCATGTTCGGCCATGCCGTGACCGTCTATTACCGCGATGTCTTCGAGAAACACGGCGCGCTGTTCGACGAGCTCGGCGTCGAGCCGGGCAACGGCATCGGCGACGTGTACGCCAGGATTGCGGAGCTTCCCGACGAGCAGCGCAAGGCCGTTGAGGCCGATATCGCTGCCGTTTACGAGACGCGACCGCGGCTCGCGATGGTCGACTCCGACAAGGGCATCACTAACCTCCACGTGCCGAGCAACGTCATCATCGACGCGTCGATGCCCGCCGCCATACGCTCGTCGGGGCAGATGTGGGGACCGGACGGCAAGCTGGCGGACACGAAGGCACTGATTCCCGACCGCAGCTACGCCGGGATCTACCAGGAGGTCATCGACTTCTGCAGGGAGAACGGTGCGTTCGACGTGGCGACGATGGGCAACGTCTGCAATGTCGGACTCATGGCGCAGAAAGCCGAGGAATACGGTTCGCACGACAAAACGTTCGAGATGGTGTCGAACGGAACAGTGCGTGTATCGGACAGCAGCGGCAACGTGCTGATGGAACACGCCGTCGAAAAAGGCGACATTTTCCGCGCCTGCCAGACGAAAGACCTGCCGATTCGGGACTGGGTCAAGCTCGCGGTCAATCGCGCCCGGCAGACAGGCTCGCCGGCGATCTTCTGGCTCGACGAGCGCCGCGCACACGACCGCAACCTGATCGGCAAGGTGGAAACCTACCTGCAGGATCACGACCACGCCGAACTCGACATCCTGATCCTGTCGCCGGTGGAGGCGATGAAGGTCACGCTCGACCACGTCAAGGCCGGCAGGGACACGATCTCCGTAACCGGCAACGTGCTGCGCGACTACCTGACCGACCTGTTTCCGATCCTCGAGCTCGGCACGAGCGCCAAAATGCTGTCTATCGTTCCGCTGCTGAACGGCGGCGGGCTTTACGAGACCGGCGCCGGCGGCTCCGCGCCCAAGCACGTGCAACAGTTTCTCGAAGAGGGGCATCTGCGCTGGGATTCGCTGGGAGAGTTCCTTGCCCTGGCCGTATCGATCGAAGACCTCGCAGGAAAGTCCGGCAACGCCACCGCGACGCTGCTTGCGAAGTGCCTCAATGAGGCCAATAGCCTTTACCTGCAAAACAACAAGTCGCCGTCGCGCAAGACGGGCGAACCCGACAATCGCGACAGCCACTACTACCTGGCGATGTACTGGGCCGAAAGCATCGCGAAAAACGCAAGCGACCAAGACCTCGCGGCTCGCTTTGCAAAGGTATCGACAGCGCTGCGGGAAAACGAACGGGCGATTGCTGAAGAACTGGCGTCGGCGCAGGGCAAGCCGGTCGACATCGGCGGCTACTATCAGCCCGACGATGCGCTGGCCTCGAAAGCAATGCGGCCTAGCGAGACCCTGAACTCGATAATTGACGCGATCTGAGGATCTCGTAGAAGTGCACGTTGGCGCCGTCAGGCGTCTTGACGTTGAACAGTCGCAGCTCCCCGTACGGCTCGATCAGCACCCCTGAAGCGAACGTCTCGATGCCGCCTCCGCGTTCGACGATCGCGTAAAGCGCGTCGCGCGTATCGGCAACGGGGAAACGCACGGCGAGTATGCCGAGGTTCGGTGCTACGCAGTTCTCCGCGAAGTCACGACCGTCGAGATCCATGATCTCGATCATCTCCATGCGACCGAACTCCCCGGGAACCGGGTGCACGATACCGGCGCGATAACGCACCTCCGTCGTCAGGTTCCTGGGGATCCCGAGCGGCATGAATTCCGGCTCAGGTGACACGAAAGGCTCGCCGTTGTAAAAGGTCCCGAACCCGAGCAGTTCCGTAAAGAACGAATACGAGGCGTCGCGATCGCGAACCATCTGCATGATGTTGAACGGCCGCGTCATGCGCTCGAACGCGGGGATCTCATCGGGTAATGGCGGCGACAGTCGCTCGTAGCCCTGCACCTGCACGCCATCCGGTCCCCGGAATACCATGACGTTGAGCCTGGATTCGCCAAATTCGAGATAGGTCATGGGCGTCTCGGTCCACCAGCCCATGCGAATCGCGTCGTCGAAAATCGACGGCATGTCTTTCATACGTACCATCAGGCTGAAAAAGCAGCCGGTGTCCCAGGCACGCGAGCCCGGCCGTATCGGCGCCTTGCGACCCGCGTCGTCGAATCTGACGAGCCGTATGAGCCCCGTGTCCTGACCCGGCGGGCCGATGAGCATCGCTTCGGCCGAGGCCTGCGTGTCGAGGTTCCAGGCGGCGATCTCGGTCGGGTCCATCGGCCCTCGCCACTTGGTCTCGTAAGCCCCGATCTCGATGAAGAACTCGGCCGTGCGATCGAGATCGGTCACGCTCACTACGGCCTCCTGCCAGACCTGATCGGTTATCGGTGCTGCCGGCTCCTGCGCCCCTGCGGCGCCGAACGCCGCTACCAGGCAGAAGAGACCGCGCATTCGTTTTTTCATATTTTTTTGCGGCCCGCTGCCGGGCAGCCATTCGGTTGTCGTAATGATATACTATTATGTCTTTTCGGGGGTCTCTCTTGGGTCAAACGCTTTTTGACAAGATCTGGAACAGCCACCTCGTGCGTGAGCTCGAGGACGGGTCCAGTCTCGTGTACCTCGACCGGGTGTTCATTCACGAGCGTACCGGCAGTGTTGCGCTGACCAGCCTCGCCGAGCAAGGCCGTGCGGTCCGTAACCCGCGGCACGTCTTCGCGACCATGGATCATATACTGGACACGCTGCCGGGACGAGGCGATGCAACGCTGGTGCCGGGCGGCGAGGCCTTCATCAAGACGATGCGCGCGGCCGCCACCGAAGCCGGCATCACGCTGTTCGACCTCGACGACGCGCGGCACGGCATCACGCACCTGATCTCGGCCGAGCAGGCCATTACCCTGCCCGGCCTGGCCGTTGCCTGCCCGGACAGCCATACCTGCACGCTGGGTGCGCTGGGCGCGATCGGCTGGGGCGTCGGTACGAGCGATTGCGAGCATGCAATGGCGACGGAGACGCTACGCACCAACAAGCCACGTCAGCTGCGCGTGCGCTTCGAGGGCAAACTCGGGGCTGGTGTGACGGCAAAAGACATGGTCCTGCACCTGATCGGGCGCTACTCCGCGTCGGGTGCAGCCGGTCACGCCATGGAGTACTGCGGCCCGGTAATCGACGCGCTGGACATGGAAGGCCGATTCACGCTGTGCAACATGGCGGTGGAATTCTCGGCCTTCACGGGCATCATTGCACCCGACGACCGCACGTTTGCCTACCTGGAAGGCCGGCCGTACGCGCCGAAAGGCGAAGAATGGCGCGATTGCGTTGCCGCGTGGCGCGAGCTGTCGACCGACGAAGGCGCGGTATTCGACCGGGAGTATACGATCGAATGCAGCGATATCGCGCCGACGATTACCTGGGGTATCAGCCCTCAACACGCCATTCCCGTCGACGGCATCGTGCCGCAGCTCGACGATACGGCCGACGAAGAGACGCGTCGTAACATGCAGCTCGCACTCTCTTACATGGGCGTCAGCCCCGGGCAAGCGATCCTCGGCTTGCCGATCCAGGGTGCGTTCATCGGTTCCTGCACGAACGGTCGACTCAGTGATCTGCGGGAGGCCGCGGCCGTCCTCGACGGACGCAAAGTCGCAAACGGAATCCGCGCGATCTGCACGCCGGGCTCGCGACAGGTCAAACTGGCCGCCGAGGCCGAAGGGCTCGACAAGGTCTTTCTCGATGCCGGTTTCGAGTGGCGCGAACCCGGCTGCTCGCTGTGCTTCAACGCCGGCGGTGAAGGCTTCGGGCCTGAAGAACGTGTCGTGTCGAGTACTAACCGGAACTTCCGCGGCCGCCAGGGACGGAAGACGCGCACCCACCTCGCCAGCCCGGCCTCGGTTGCCGCGTCGGCCGTGGCCGGTCAGATCGCGGATGCGCGCGAGGTCGCGAAGACATGAGGGCGCTGACACAACATTCGGGAATCTGTGCGCCGATCCTCGTCGACAACGTCGATACGGACCAGATCATTCCGTCGCGCGAAATGAAGCGCGTCAGCAAACAGGGACTCGGCGACAGCTTGTTTGCAGGCTGGCGCTACGTTTACGACGGCATGAAGAAGATCGGCTTGCGTCACGACTTCGTGCTCAACCAGACCAACTATTTCGGTGCGTCGATCATTCTTGCGGGCAAGAATTTCGGTTGCGGGTCGTCGCGGGAACACGCCGTCTGGGCCCTGTGCGACTTTGGCATCCGGGTGATCATTGCGGAGAGTTTTGGCCGAATATTCCGCATAAACTGTGCGAAAAACGGCCTGCTGGCCATCGAGCTGCCCGCCGGGACCATTGCGGAAATATACGAACAGGTCAGGAGCGAACCGGCAACGCAGCGGCTGCTCGTCGACTTGTCGCAAAACCTGATACATACACCGGAGGGCGGCGAGTTCGCGTTCGCGATCGACGCATCGGACCGGCACATGCTGCTCGAGGGACTCGACCACATCTCCTACACACTGCAGTTCGCAGACGACATCGGTCGATTCAAGGCCGGCGATCGCGAGCGCCGTCCCTGGGCGCACCTCTGATTCAGGATTCGCCGGAAGCGGCATTCGACGCCAGGAGCGCGTCGACTCTCTCGTCGCTGTAGCCCAGTTCCCCGAGAACCTCGCGCGTGTGCTCGCCTGACCGCGGCGGGCTGCGTCGCGCTGCCAGGCGGTCGCCACCGAATTCCATCGGCAGGGCCGGTAGTCTCGTGCCTTCGCCGTCGGGTAAGGTGATATCCAGCAGCCCGCCCGATTCGAGCAGGTGAGGGTCGTCGAACATCATCTCCGGTTTGGTAATCGGCGCGAACGGCAGTCCGCTGTTTTCGAGTTTCCGCATCAACTCGTCGCGCGTCATCTCACGGAATCGGCGCTGCACAACCGGGATAATCCGGTCGCGTTCCTGCACGCGATTGTTGTTGGCGCGCAGGTACTCATTGGCGAGAAGCGTATCGAAACCGAAGTCCTCACAGAACGTGACCCACTGGCTGTCACTAACGACGCCGACAAAGACTTTTTCGTCGTCCCCGGTTTCGAACACGTCGTAGATGGCCCACGCCGAGATCCGCGCCGGCATCGGAGCAGCGGGCGTGCCGGTCACGGCGTACTGCGCCATGTGCTGACCGACGAGGAAGATGGTGCTTTCGAACAGCGAGCTCTTCACGAGCTGCCCCTTCCCGGTGCGGTGCCGCTCCTGCAGTGCAGCCAGCACACCGATGGCGCCGAACATGCCGCCCGTCACGTCGATGACGGAGGCTCCGGCCCGCAGCGGCTTACCCGGCGGCCCGGTCATGTAGGCCAGCCCGCCCATCATCTGCGCGACCTCGTCGAGCGCCGTGCGGTGCTCGTAAGGCCCGGCGAGAAAACCGCGGTTCGAACAGTAGATGAGTTTCGGGTTTGCCGCACTCAGGGACGCGTAGTCGAAGCCGAGCTTGTCCATCGCACCCGGCCGGAAGTTCTCGATCAGCACATCGGCATTGGCGACGAGCTCACGCGCGATTTGCGCACCGTCGTCCGACTTGAGATCGAGGCGGATGCTGCGCTTGTTGCGGTTGTACATCGCGAAGTAGCCGGCGCCGGATCCTTTGAGCGTACGCGTCTTGTCACCGCCGATTGGCTCGACCTTGACGACGTCCGCGCCCAGGTCGGCGAGCATCAGGCCCGTCGCGGGCCCCATGACCATGTGTGAAAACTCGATAACTCGGACGCCGCTGAGCGGCAGATCATTGCTTGCGGAATCGGACACGAATCCCCCCGGGACGGGATAACGGCATTTGGTATAATATTATATCTTTAGTTCATCTCTCATCAACAAAGCCACGATAAATCCATGAGCGACAGAGACATTCTCGTCAGCGAGGTCGGCCCCAGGGACGGTCTGCAAAGCATCGACGCGATCCTCCCGACCGAGGTCAAGAACCGGTGGATCCGTGCGCAAGCCGAAGCCGGCTTCGCCGAGATCGAGGTCGGCTCGTTCGTGCCGCCCAAAGTACTGCCGCAAATGGCGGACACCGCCGAGGTCGTGGCAGCGGCCCTCGACGTGCCCGGACTGAACGTCGCCGTGCTCGTGCCCAATCTGCGCGGCGCCGAAAACGCCATCGCTTCGGGTGCGCACAAGATCTCGATCCCGTTCTCGGTCAGCGAAACGCACAGCCTCAAAAATGTGCGTCGCTCACATGCGCAGATGTTCGATGAGGTGCGCGCCATTGCCGCACGGGTTGCAGAGATCGATGCTGGCAATCGACCGCATTTCGAAGCAGGCCTGTCCACGGCG
>JAAUXY010000264.1_pt1 | contig 15195 bp, 14 predicted proteins | sample 7278121 | NCBI WGS metagenome assembly JAAUXY01 (sample SAMN14350117, study PRJNA611818) | marine sediment metagenome | isolation source: surface marine sediment (1.8m) | place: French Polynesia: Moorea | collected 2018-08 | reverse complement strand
GGGGCCATCAAGGCCATTCCCGGCGTGAGGGACGTGCAGGAGATCTAGAGGCTCGGCGCAGCCGCCAAGCCCAAGGTCGGGTCAGCGCCCGAAGGCCATGGGCTCGGTGCTGATTTTGTAGAAGTCGTCGAGCGGGTCCCCGGTGTCACCCACCTGGGTCGAGGGCTGCCGCACGCGAAAGACGGTGCGCATGGAGCCGTCTTCGGCGGCATAGGATTCGTATCGGTCTCCGTGGCGCTCCACATGCATGCACCGCCGTTCCGCGTCCGCCCAGGTGGTCCACGTCAGGCAGATGGTGTCGTCCTCGATCTCCCAGACGCCCTCGTCCTCGTCCACCAACAGGATCATTTCGGCCCGGCCGGCCACGGTGCCGTCCGAGGAGAACCTGACCGTGATGTCGTTGATGCCGTCCGACGTGCCCTGCACGGTTTTGCCGGGCAGCAGTTCCCGGAGCTGCGCCCCGTTCAGCCGTTCCTCCGCGCCGACGGGCTGTCCAGCCAGCATCGTGGCGGCGAACGCGAGTACCAGCGTATTCAAGATCCTCGGCGGCGTGCCCCGACGCCCTGTCTCATCGGCCACGGGCCTCCGCCCTACTGCGGATTCCGTGCACATGCGCAATACCTTTGCCTGACCAGCCCTTGCGATTCCTTCGCAGTGGCCCGGTTCCCCTGGTCTGACGACCACGCCATCCCGGCCGGAACCATGCCTTGAGTCTATATCGCACAAGTGCATTTAAAAGTCCGTTAAACCGGCAGTTCTTATGAAATCCCCCAGAGGCTTATACACGAGTGCTGAGAATAAATCTAAAGAAATTCGAAAATGCTGGATATCGACAATAGGTCGGTGACTTGAGGGAGCCACGCCCGTCGGCCGGCGGCAAAGAAATGCCTGGCTTTGCGGGCCTCTTGGCACTTGCAATGCGCGGGCGGACCACGTATCAAACGGCGGAGTTGACTAATCTCACACGTGGGATTGCGGCGACCGGCCAGCAGGCCGGCGCGTCGCTCCGGTGTCCTGTCGGGTGCAGCCTTCGGGCCGGCGCCGGCCGGGCTCACTCCCGCGGAGGTACAACCGGAAAAGGATCTAGAGATGGCTACACCGACCTTTACCATGCGCCAGCTGTTGGAGGCTGGCGTTCATTTCGGGCACCACACGCGACGGTGGAATCCGAAGATGGCGCCCTACATCTTTGGCGTCAGAAACAACACCCACATCATCGACCTCGAGCAGACCGTGCCGATGCTGTATCAGGCGATGGAGGCAGTCCGAGACGTTGCCGCCAAGGGCGGCCGGGTGCTGTTCGTCGGGACCAAACGACAGGCCAGCGACAAGGTCGCGGAGGCCGCGAAGCGCTGCGGGCAATACTATGTTAACCACCGTTGGCTCGGCGGCATGCTGACCAACTGGAAGACGATCTCGATCTCCATACGGCGCCTGCGCGAACTCGACGAGAAGCTTGCCGAGGACAATGTCGGGCTGACCAAGAAGGAACTGCTCAACCTCACCCGGGAGCGGGACAAGCTCGAGCGGGCGCTGGGGGGAATCAAGGAGATGGGCAACCTGCCCGATATCCTGTTCGTGATCGACACGAACAAGGAGGAGATCGCCGTGCGGGAGGCGCGCAAGCTCAAGGTTCCGGTGGTTGCGGTGATCGACAGCAACTCCAATCCGGACCAGATCAACTACCCGGTTCCCGGCAACGACGACTCGCTGCGCGCGATCAATCTGTACTGCGACTTGATCGCCGAATCGGTGATCGGCGGATTGCAGGAGGAGATGATCCTCAGCGGTGCCGATATTGGTGAGGCCGAAGAGGCGCCGGTCGAGCCGCTGCCCGCGGACATCGCCGAACCTGTGGCCGCGGAGCCGGCAGCCGAGGCGGCGGACAAGCCGGTCGAACCCGAAGCGGCCCCGACCGAAGCGGAAGCGGACAAGCCAGCGGAACCCGAAGCGGCGGAGAAGAATAAGCCAGCGGAACCCGAAGCGGCCCCGCCCGAAGCGGCAGAGAAGAACAAGCCAGCGGAACCCGAGGCGGCGCCGGCCGAGGCGCCCTCAGAGCCGCAGGCCGAAGAGAGCGAAGCCCAGCGGCAGGCGGGTTGAACCCCACGAGACCGAGGAACGAGTAGACATATGGCCGAGATTACAGCCGCGCTGGTCAAGGAACTTCGCGAGAAGACCGGCGCCGGGATGATGGATTGCAAGAAGGCGCTGACCGAGACCGGCGGCGACATGGACCAGGCAGTCGACTGGCTGCGCAAGAAGGGCTTGGCCGCCGCGGCCAAGAAGGCCGGGCGGGTTGCCGCCGAGGGGTTGATCGGGCTGGCGCTGGGCGGCGACCGGGGCGCGCTGGTGGAGGTCAATTCCGAGACCGACTTCGTTGCGCGCAACGAGGACTTTCAGTCCTTTGTCATGCAAGTCGCCGCGGTGGCCCTGGCGCAGGGCGGGAACTTGGACGCGGTCAAGGCGGCGGACTACCCGGACGCCGGACGGTCGGTGGACGAACAGCTCACCCACATGATCGCCACCATCGGGGAGAATATGTCGCTGCGCCGCGCCGCGCTGGTCTCGGCGCCCGGCGGCGCCGTGGTCGGCTATGTTCACAACCAGGTCGCCCCCGGCCTCGGCAAGATCGGCGTTCTGGTGGGTCTCAGCTCGGATGGGGACGCGGCGCAGCTGGCGGCGCTGGGCAAGCAGCTCGCAATGCATGTGGCTGCGGCCAATCCGCAGGCGTTGGCGGTCGAGGATCTGGATCCCGCGGCGGTCGAGCGCGAGCGCGCGGTGCTGGCGGACCAGGCCAAGGCATCGGGCAAACCCGACGAGATCGTGGCGAAGATGGTCGAGGGCCGGCTCCGCAAGTACTACGAGGAGGTGGTCTTGCTGGAGCAAACCTACGTGATCGACGGCGAAAGCAAGGTGCGCAAGGCGATCGAGGCGGCCGCGGCCGATGTCGGCGCCCCGGTCTCGGTCACCGGGTTCGTCCGCTTCGCGCTGGGCGAGGGCATCGAGAAGAAGGACGAGGATTTCGCGGCTGAAGTTGCCGCCCAGCTGGCGGGCTAACGCAGCGACTGAGCGGATTACACTGCGGCGCCGCGCGCCGCGCAGAACTTGCACCAGGGGCGCCCAAGAAAAGCAATGCCGCTTGGCCAGGGGATCCAGGTAGGAACGCACGTCACGACGGGCTGTGTCTGTCCGCAGTCGGTGGACGCGGCGCGTCCGGGGGGTCGCTGATGGCGGGCGAGGCGAAGTACCGGCGCGTCTTGCTCAAGCTTTCGGGCGAGGCGTTGATGGGCGACGGGACCTCGGGACTCGACGCCGATGCCGTCGACCGGATCACGGACGAGGTGATCGCCGTCTCGAAGATGGGCGTCGAGATCTCTCTGGTGGTCGGCGCCGGCAATATCTTTCGCGGCATCAGCGGCGCCGCATCCGGCATGGAGCGGGCCAGCGCCGACTACATGGGCATGCTGGCCACGGTGATCAACGCGCTGGCTTTGCAGAGCATCTTGGAAAGAAAGGGGGTCGCGACCCGGGTGTTGTCGGCGATTCCGATGGAGTCGGTCTGCGAGCCCTATATCCGCAGGCGCGCCATACGCCACATGGAAAAGGGTCGCATCGTCATATTCGGCGCCGGCACGGGAAACCCCTTCTTCACCACGGATACCGCGGCCGCGCTGCGCGCCTCGGAAATGGGCTGCGAGGCCCTGCTCAAGGCCACCCAGGTGGACGGCGTGTACAGCGCCGATCCCAAGACCGACAAAAAGGCCGTCCGCTACGATGAGCTGACCTTCCACGAGGTGCTGTCGCGCGATCTCAAGGTCATGGACGCTTCGGCCATTGCGCTCGCCCGCGAAAATAACATTCCGATTTTGGTTTTTTCGATACACAATAAAGGCGCGTTCAGCGACGTCATGACTGGCCGCGGACGGTTTACAATAATCAGGAATGGGAGCGGGAAAGGTGGCTGAGTTCAATGTCAACGACATTGAGCGGCGCATGAACGGGGCTACGGAAGTGCTACGCAAGGAATTTGCCGGTCTGCGCACGGGGCGCGCGTCGGCGAGCTTGCTGGAGCCGATTACCGTTGAGGCCTATGGCAGCCAGATGCCGCTTGACCAGGTCGCGACGATCGGCGTGCCGGAAGCCCGGCTGTTGACCATCAATGTTTGGGACAAGGGTTTGGTCAAAGGGGTGGAACGCGCGATCCTCGACGCGAATCTGGGACTCAATCCTCAGACCGAGGGCCAGCTGATCCGGGTCCCGATACCGGAGCTCAACGAAGAACGACGGACCGAGCTGACCAAGGTCGCCGCCAAATATGCCGAGCAGGCCCGCGTTGCCGTGCGCAACGTGCGACGGGACGCGATGGACCACCTGAAGCGTCTCGAGAAGGATCATGAAATGTCCAAGGACGAGCACCATGCCTGGTCCCAAGACATCCAGAAGATGACCGATGCGTTCATAAAGAAGATTGACGAGGCGGTCGCCGCGAAGGAAGCGGAGATCATGCAAGTCTGACATGGTAGGCGCCGCTCCGTCACACGCCGATACGCGGCCACCGCCAGCACACATCGCCATCATCATGGACGGAAACGGCCGCTGGGCGCGGGCCCGTGCATTGCCCCGGACCGCCGGTCATCGGCGCGGCGCCGAGGCGGTGCGCAGGACCGTTCGCGGGGCTGTCGAGCTGGGCGTGCGCTATCTCACCTTGTACGGCTTCTCGTCCGAGAACTGGAAACGGCCGCCAGCCGAGGTGGACGACCTCATGGCTTTGCTGCGCTTCTATCTGCGCAGCGAGATCGCCGATTTGCACGAGCACGGCATCCGGGTGAAGGTGATCGGCGAGCGCGAGCGGCTGGCCACCGACATCGTCGCGTTGATCGAGCAGGCGGAGCGGCAAACCGAGGGTAACGAGCGGTTGATGCTCACCGTGGCGTTGAGCTACGGCGGCCGGGGCGAGATTGTGCGGGCCGCCCGCGAGTTGGCCCAGGAGGTGGCGGCCGGCCGGCTCGCCCCCGGGGATATCGACGAACCGGCCTTCCAGTCCCACCTGGCGACACAAGGAATTCCCGATCCGGACTTGGTGATTCGGACCAGTGGCGAACAGAGGCTGAGCAATTTCCTGCTCTGGCAGTCGGCCTATGCGGAGCTGGTGTTCGTCGAAACCCTTTGGCCGGACTTCGACAAGGAAGACATGGAGCGCGCGATCCGGGAATTCCATCGCCGGGAGCGTCGGTATGGCGCCGCCGGAGGCTAGCCCATCGCGCAAATTCTTGGTTCGCCTGATCTCGGCGGTGGCGGTGGCAGTGCCTTCGCTGGCGGCGATTTACGCGGGGTTTCCCTATTTCGACCTTGTGCTGGCCCTGATGGTGGCAGCGCTCGCCTGGGAATGGGCGATGCTCTGCTCGGAGGGTGGCCGACAGGGGCTCTCGATTTGGCCGCTGGTGCTGTTCTGCTGGGCGGTGATCGCGTTTGCCGCTTGGGGATCCTATGCCGGCGCGCTGATCATGGTGGCGGTCGGAGCCGCGCTGACCTATGTTATCGGCCGGGCCGGCGGCCTGGAGAATATTGTCCTGAGGGCGCTGGGGGTCTGCTATATAGGGATACCAGGCGTCGCCATTTTTTGGCTGCGTTATGCCGTCCCGGACGGCGGGCTTACGGTGCTGTGGATGGTTCTGGCCGTGGCGGCCACGGATATCGGTGCGTACGCAGTGGGTCGCACGATTGGCGGACCCCGTCTCGCGCCGAAGGTCAGTCCGCGGAAGACCTGGTCGGGCCTGATCGGTGGTGCGGTGTCGGCGGCGGTCGTCGGGGCGGCGTTTGTTCTGGTCTCCGGTGGGCGTTCGCCGGCCGGGGCCGGTCTTTGGGCTGTTACGGGGGCCAGTGCGGTCCTCGCGTTTGTGTCCCAGGCAGGGGATCTCGTTGAGTCGGCGGCGAAGCGCCGTTTCGGGGTGAAGGATATGAGCGCCGTCATCCCGGGACATGGGGGGGCATTCGATCGGCTGGACGGTCACCTCGCGGCTGCTGCAGGAGTCGCGACGATGGCGTTGCTCGTCGGAGGAGAGAGTTTGTCATGGCGATGACGATGAGAGAGCCGCGCGTCGATCCGCGCCGGGTCACCATCCTAGGCTCAACCGGATCCGTCGGCTGCAACACCATCGATCTGATTGAGCGAAATCGCGACGCCTATGTCGTCGAGGCTCTGACCGCCAACCGAAACGCTGCTTTGCTGGCGGAGCAGGCGCGCCGTCTGCGGCCCCGGATGGCCGTCGTCGCTGAGCCGGACAGCTACCAGGCGCTCAAGACCGCCCTCGATGGCACCGGAATTGTTGTTGGCGCCGGCCCCGAAGCCCTGGTGGAGGCGGCCGAACTGCCTGCGGAATGGGTCATGGCCGGCATCGTGGGCGCGGCCGGGCTTGAGCCCACGCTCGCGAGTCTGCGGCGTGGGGCCGTCGTCGGTCTTGCCAACAAGGAATGCCTGGTCTGCGCCGGCGATATCGTCATGGCCGAGATCGAGCGCAGCGGCGCCACACTGCTGCCCGTGGACTCCGAGCACAGCGCGATCTTCCAGGTCTTCGACTTCGATCAGACCGACCGCGTCGATCGCATCGTGCTGACCTGTTCCGGCGGGCCCTTCCGCTCGCGCACGCTGCGCGAAATGGAGAACGTCAGCCCCGGCGAGGCGGTGGCCCATCCCAACTGGGACATGGGCGCGAAGATCTCGGTCGATTCGGCGACCATGATGAACAAGGGTCTCGAAGTCATCGAAGCCAGCCATCTCTTTCCGTTGCCCGAGGATCGCATCGAAATCGTAATCCACCCTCAGTCGGTCATCCACAGCATGGTGGAGTATGTCGACGGCTCTGTGCTGGCCCAGCTGGGGTCGCCGGATATGCGCACGCCGATCGCATACGCCTTGGGCTGGCCGGAACGAATCCCGGCGCCCGCCAAGCGGCTGGATTTCGCCACGCTTGGCACACTGACCTTCGAAGCGCCTGATTCGGAACGATTTCCGGCGTTGCGGCTGGCCCGCGAGGCCTTGCAAATGGGCGGTAGCGCACCTACTATCCTGAACGCAGCGAACGAGGTCGCCGTACACGGTTTTCTTGAGGAGCGCACGGGCTTCCTCAATATCGCCCGGATCGTTGAGCGAACCTTGGAGAGGATTCCGCACAAGACTATTAGGAGTTTGGAGGATGTCCGAGCGATGGACGCCGAGGCGCGTCGCGTGGCGGTGCAGATTCTGAACACCGAGTTCGGACGTTAGCATTCCCTAGCAACAGGTAGGCTCGATGGATGTACTGACCGGCTTCGGCTACAGCCTGTTTGCTTTTCTAGTTCTTCTCACTGTTCTGGTCTTCGTGCACGAGATGGGCCACTACTTGGTGGCCAGGCGGAACGGCGTGCGCGTCGAGGTTTTCTCGATCGGCTTCGGCCCCGAGATCCACGGCTGGACGGACAGCAAGGGAACCCGCTGGAAGTTCAGCTGGATCCCGTTGGGCGGCTACGTGAAGATGTTCGGCGACGCCGATGTCGCCAGCGCCGGCCAGATCGACGGTCGGGCACTCACACCGGAGGAAGAGGCCGTCACGTTCCACAGCAAGACCGTGGCGCAACGAGCCGCCATCGTCTTCGCCGGCCCGGCCATCAACTACGTCTTTGCGGTCATCGTTTGGGCGGTGCTGTTCGCCGTGGTGGGCGAGACGTTCACCCCGGCCCGTGTCAGCGCCGTGGTCCCGGACAGCGCCGCAGCCCAGGCGGGACTCGAGCCGGGCGATGTCATCGTTGAGATCGACGGTCGTGACGTTGCCCGTTTCGAGGACGTGCAGCAGATCGTGCGCATGAACCCCGAAGTCCCGGTCGAGATCGTGGTCCGCCGGGACGGGCGAGAGATCGCGCTGAGCGCAACGCCCAGATCCAGCGAGTTCACCGACAGCTACGGCAATACCCATCGGGTGGGCCTGCTCGGCGTCACGCATCATTTGGCGCCACAGGTGGGTGCCGTCGCCCCGGAGAGCGCCGCCGAGCGGGCGGGCCTGCAGCCCGGCGACGTGGTTCTGAGCATCGACGGACGCCCGACAAGCCGGTTCGAGGACATCAGCCAGGCGGCGCGCGAGCGGCCGGGCGATCGGCTGTCGTTGGAGATCGATCGCGACGGGGTCCGACTGATGATCGAGGCGACGCCAGAGCCCACGAGGATGGAAGGCGAGGAAGGCCAATGGGAGACCGTGGGCGTTCTGGGCATCGGCCCCCAGCGAGGCGAGCGCATGCGCCATGGCCCGCTGTCGGCCACCGCGCGGGCGGTGAGTGAAACGGTCGCTGTCACCCGGGCGACATTCAAGGCGGTCGGTCAGATGTTCGCCGGCACGCGCACGACCGAGGAACTCGGCGGCCCGATCAAGATCGCGCAGATGTCCGGGCAGATGGCGCAGGGCGGCATTTATTCGTTCTTCTGGTTCATGGCGTTTATCTCCCTGAACCTGTGCATCATCAACCTGTTCCCGATCCCCATGCTGGACGGGGGGCATCTGCTTTACTACGCGATCGAATGGATTCGGGGGCGGCCGCTGGGCCAGCGCGCCCAGGAATACGGTTTCAGGATTGGGCTCGCTCTGGTATTAAGCCTTATGGTCTTCGTGACTTGGAATGACCTGGTGAATCTGCGCGTTTTCGAGTTGGTGAAAGGCCTTATTTCCTGAGTCTGCGCGGGATTTCGGAGGGGGATCACGCTTGACGGCGCGTTGGACAGCATCGCTGTTCTTGGCAGTCGCTTTGCTGCTCACGCACGCGGCAACGCCGTTCGCGCAGTCGGCGCCGGACGCCGGCACTGCATCGGGCGAAGACGTGGTCGAGGCCATCCGGATCGAGGGCACAAACCGGATCGAACAGGAAACCGTACGCTCCTATCTGCTCTTGCGGTTGGGCGACAAGTTCACCGCCGAGCGTATGGACAAATCGTTGAAAAGCTTGTTCGTGACGGGCCTGTTCAACGATGTGAAGCTGTTTCGCCAGGGCAATACCCTGATCGTCCGGGTCGAAGAGAATCCGATCATCAACCGGGTCGCCTTTGAAGGAAACGACAAGCTGGACGACGACGAGCTATTGGCCGAGGTGCAGCTTCGTCCCCGGGTCGTCTACACGCGCACTAAGGTCCAGTCCGATACCAAGCGTCTGTTGGACCTGTATCGGGCGAGCGGCCGGTTCGCCGCCACGGTCGAGCCCAAGGTCATTCCGCTCGAACAGAACCGGGTCGATTTGGTGTTCGAGATCAACGAAGGCGACGTGACCGGGATCCGCCGAATCACCTTTATCGGCAACCGCCGCTTCGATGATGGGCAGCTGAAGGACGTCATTCTGACCAAGGAAAGCGCTTTCTGGCGCATCCTCAGCACCGACGACACCTATGACCCGGATCGGCTGACATTCGACCAGGAACTGCTGCGCAAGTTCTACCTGTCGAAAGGCTACGCCGACTTCCGGAATGTCTCGGTGGTCGCCGAGCTGACGCCCGATCGGGACGACTTCTTCGTCACTTTCACCGTCGAAGAGGGCGAGCGTTACAAGTTCGGCGCGGTCGGCGTCACCACCAACCTGAAGAATGTAGATGTCGACAAGTTGAACGAGACGGTCAGCGCCACGGAGGGCGAGTGGTACGACGGCGACTCGGTCGAGGACACGATCACCAATCTGACCGACGAAATGGGGACGTTGGGCTACGCCTTCGTCGAAGTGCGGCCGCGCATCACGCGCGATCGCGACGCGCGGACGGTCGGCGTCGACTTCCAGATCCAGGAGGGCCCGCGGGTCTTCGTCGAGCGGATCAATATCATGGGGAACTCCCGGACCCGGGACGAGGTCATCCGGCGCGAGCTGCGCTTCGCCGAAGGGGATGCCTTCAACACGGCGCAGATCCGCGACTCCCGACGGCGCATTCGAAACCTCGACTTCTTCGACGAGGTCGAAATCAACAACGTTCCCGGTTCGGCGCCGGACCGGACGATCGTGAACGTCGAAGTGAAGGAGAAGTCGACCGGCGAACTGTCGATCGGTGCGGGTTTCTCGTCGGCGGACGGCGCGATCGGTACGATTGGATTGCGCGAGCGCAATTTCCTGGGGCGCGGCCAGGACGTCGGTGTTGCGTTTTCGCTGTCGCAACGCACGCAGTCCCTCGACCTGAGCTTCACCGAGCCGAAGTTCCTCGAGCGTGACCTGTCGGCCGGTATCGACTTGTTCCGGCTGACCCGGGACTTCGAGGACGAAGGCGGCTTCGATCAGCGAGACACCGGCTTCCGCCTGCGTGGCGGCTACGAGCTGGGCCGGGACTTGTACCAGAACGTCAACTACACGCTGCAGGAGCGGAAGATCAAAAATGTCGAAGACGACGCATCAATCGTTGTCAAGCGGTCGGAGGGCAAGACTCTGACGTCATCGGTCGGGCAGCGCCTGCTGCTCGACAAGGTGGATGACCGGCGGAATCCCTCGGAGGGCTATCTTGCACGCCTCAATCTGGAATTGGCGGGCCTCGGTGGGCGCCAGCGTTTCGTGAAGCCGGAGTTCAACGCGTCTTGGTACTATCCGATCTTGGACCAGTGGGTGTTCAGCCTGACCGGCCGCGGCGGCATCATTCGCGGCATTAATCAAGACGTCAGGATCTCCGACCGGTTCTTCATCGGTCAGAACCAGATCCGCGGCTTTGCCATCGCCGGCATTGGCCCCCGCGATGCCGTAACCGACGATGCGCTGGGCGCGAACAGCTGGTACGGCGGCACGGTCGAGCTCAGTTTTCCGCTGCCATTGCCGAAGGAATTTCCCGTCAAGGGCCGTGTTTTCACTGACATCGCCTCGGCGTTCGACCTTGACGAGGAGGGTGACACGATCCTAAATGAGAAGTCTCCGAGACTCTCTGCGGGTTTCGGCATCACATGGGACTCCCCGTTCGGGCCCGTGCTTGTTGACCTCGGCGTCGCGATCATCAAAGAGGATTTCGACGACGAAGAGCTTTTCCGTTTCAGCTTCGGAACGAGATTCTGACCATCATGATCAAACGATACTTTCTTTGCATCGTTGTCGCCCTGGCGACAATGGGAGCGACGCTGGCCCTGCCTGTCGGGGCGGTCGCCCAGGGCGCACCGACCATGGCCGTGGTCGACGTCAATGTCATCATGCGCGAAGCCTCCGCCGCGAAAGGCCTGCGGACGCAAATGCAGAAGCAATTCGAGGGCTTTCAGAAATGGGGCAAGGGCCAGGAGGACAAGTTTCGGTCTGAAGGCGAGGCCTTGCGTAAGCAACAGGCGGTTTTGGCCCAAGACGTCCTGCGCAAGCGCCAGCAGGACCTCGAGAAGAAGGTCAACGACTTCCAGGTCGAGGCCCGCAAGCGTGAGGCCAAGATCCGGCAGGCGGGCGCCAACGCACAGCGGGAGCTCGACAAGGTCCTGGTCGCCGTGGTTGGCGACGTGGCCAAGAAGGCCGGAGTCTCGATGGTGCTCCCCAAGAGCGTGATGATTTACAGTGGGGACGTTCGCGACATCACCGAAGAGACCTTGGCGCAGCTCAACAAGAAGCTGCCCAAGTTGGCGATCAAAATCCCCAAATAGCACCGTGGCCGTGCCGGGGTTCGGAGACCAGACCGCCGGCCCGACAGCGGACACACGGCGCGCCGACAAAGATTGATAATTCAGCCCTGCTGGGGCAAAAGGAGGGCCCGGCCGGCGTTGGGTGGACGCCGGTCAGCGCCGCTCGCCCCGGCCGTCGATTTGTCGCGAGCCGCGCGCGAGTGGCGAACCGCTCGGGCGGGTGCTCGACAGCGAAACAGGGGATGCAGATGCCTGATCAGGCCGCGGAATCGGCACTCGACGTTCTCGATATCCATCGGATCATGGAGTTGATCCCGCACCGCTATCCGTTCCTGTTGATCGATCGGATCGTGGATATCGTCCCAGACGTGAGCTGCACCGGCATCAAGAACGTCACCATCAACGAGCCCCATTTCCAGGGGCATTTCCCGTCGCAGCCGGTGTTTCCGGGGGTGCTCCTGATCGAGGCCATGGCCCAGACGGCAGGCGCTCTGGTGGTCCATTCGATTGGCTCGTCGGCGGTGGGCAAGCTGGTCTATTTTCTGTCGGTCGACTCCTGCCGGTTTCGCAAGCCGGTCGTCCCCGGCGATCAGCTTCGCATCCATGTCGACAAACGCCAGCGGCGCGGCAACGTCTGGAAGTTCGACGGCGAGGCGAAGGTCGACGGCGTGCTGGTCGCGGAAGCTGTGGTCACCGCGATGCTCACGGACGACGAGTGAATGGCAGACATCCACCCGACAGCCATTGTCGAGGACGGGGCCAAGCTGGGGACGGACGTCAAGGTCGGTCCCTTTTGCTGTATCGGACCGGAGGCCGAACTCGGCGATGGGGTGGTGCTTGCCTCGCACGTGGTCGTGGCGGGGCGGACAACGGTGGGTGCGGGCACCCGGATCTATCCCTTCGCCTCGATCGGCCATCCGCCCCAGGACTTGAAATACCGCGGCGAACCCTCCCGGCTGGAGATCGGCGGCAACAACGTCATCCGTGAATACGTGACCATGAATCCGGGGACCGAGGGAGGCGGAATGGTCACCCGTGTGGGCAATGACGCCTTGTTCATGGTGGGGGCCCATGTGGCGCATGACTGCCAGCTGGGCGACCGCGTGATCATGGCCAACAACGCGACCCTGGCCGGCCATGTGGAGGTGGGAGAGGCCGCCATCATCGGCGGCCTGGCGGCGGTCCACCAGTTCGTGCGCATCGGTCACCACGCCATGATCGGCGGGATGTCGGCGGTCGAGAATGACGTCATCCCCTATGGCTCGGTGGTGGGCGACCGGGCCCGGCTCTCCGGCCTCAACGTCGTCGGTCTGAAGCGCAACAACTTCTCGCGCGAGGTCGTCCACGCACTGAGAACCGCCTACCGGTTGCTGTTTGCGGAGGAGGGGACGGTCTCGGAACGGATCTCCGACGTGGCCAAGATGTATGCCGACCACGAGCCGGTCATGGACATCGTCTCGTTCATGAGCGCCGACTCCTCCCGCGGCCTGTGCCAGCCCAGAACCACCCGTGCGCCTTAGGGCCTGTGGTCATTCAGGTGTCGGGATTTGGTATGCGCGAAATCGGTCTGACTCTAGGAGCGAGGAGGAAGGACATGCTGCGCATATTCGACGACGAGCGACGCCCAGGCATCGCGTTGCTGACGGCGCCCGGCGGTCTGCCGCGGCCAAACCGCAACAGAATTGCGTCCATATGGTCGGATAGAGCTCTAGCCCTGACCCAACGACGCTCCCGCCAAAGCCGAAACCTGAATGTCCAAAGGCCCTAAACTCGGCATTATCGCGGGCAGTGGTCCCTTGCCCGCCCATGTGATCGCCGCCTGCCGCTCGGATCAGCGCCCGTTCTTCGTCCTGGCGCTGGAGGACTTCACCGACAGCTCTCTCGTGCAGGACGTCCCGCACGCCTGGATCCGGCTTGGCGCCGCGGGGTCCGGGATCGATATTCTCAAGCAGGCGGGCGTCGAAGAGCTCGTCATGGTGGGACCCGTCACGCGGCCCTCGCTCAGAAGTCTGCGACCGGACGCCCGGACGGCGAAGTGGTTGAGCCGCATCGGCCTGTCGGCGCTCGGCGACGACGGTCTGTTGCGCTCGATCGTGCGCGAAGTGGAATCCTACGGCTTCCGCTTCGTCGGCGTGGACGACATCCTGGGCGAGCTGGTCGCGGTCGAGGGCCAATACGGCAGGCTCGCGCCCGATGCCGAAGCAGAGGCAGACATCGCGCAAGGCGTCCAGGTTGCGCGTGCCATCGGCGCCATGGACGTGGGCCAGGCCGTGGTGGTGCAGCAGGGACTGGTCCTTGGCGTCGAGGCGGTGGAGGGGACCGACGCGCTGCTGGCGCGGTGTGCGGGGCTGCGCCGCAGCGGCAATGGCGGCGTGCTGGTCAAGCTGAGCAAACCCGGACAGGAGCGCCGCGTCGATCTACCGACCATTGGGCCGACCACGATCCGAAATGCCGCAGGCGCGGGGCTGCGCGGGGTGGCGGTCGAAGCCGGCGCAACGCTGGTGGTCGATCAGGCCGAGCTCGTCCGGGACGCCGATCAACTCGGTCTCTTTGTTGTCGGTATCCGCGTGCCGAAGGGCGACCCAGTGTGAGCCGTTCGGTTCCGCGGGCCTCGGCGGCGGGCGACCCATCGCCGCTCATCTTTCTGGTGGCGGGCGAGCCGTCCGGCGACCTGCTCGGCGCCCGGCTGATGGCCGCGCTCAAGGATCTGACGGGCGGCCGCGTGCGGTTTGCCGGCATCGGGGGCGACGAGATGGCGCGGGCCGGGCTCGAGAGCCTGTTCCCCATGGCCGAGCTCAGCATCATGGGTTTCTTCGAAATCCTCCCGCGGCTGCCCAGGCTGGTTGCGCGCATCCGCCAGACCGCGGCCGAGGCGCGCCGGCTGCAACCGGCTGCCGTGGTGACCATCGATTCCCCGGGGTTCTCCTTTCGCGTAGCCAAACGCCTCAAAGGCCTCGGCATCCCCCTGATCCACTATGTGGCGCCGTCGGTCTGGGCCTACGCGCCGGGCCGGGCCAAGCGGGTCGCGCGCTTTCTCGATCATGTGCTGGCGCTGTTGCCGTTCGAGCCGCCCTATTTCGAGGCCGTCGGGCTGGCGTGCACCTATGTGGGCCATCCGGTGATCGAGCATCGCCCCGGCGAGGCGGACGGCCCGAGCTTTCGCGAACGGCACGGGATACCCGCCGATGCGCCTGTCGTTGCCGTGCTGCCCGGCAGCCGGCACAGCGAGACCCGGCGTCTGTTGCCGGTCTTCGAGGACGCGCTTGGGCGCCTCGTGGCGGCGCATCCGGGCCTGCGCGCCGTGGCGCCGACGGTGTCCACCGTGGCGGCCGAGGTCCGGGCTGCGGCGGACCGCTGGCCGCTGCCGACCACGGTGGTGACGGGGCGGCCCGAGAAGTACGCCGCCTTCGCCGCCAGCTCCGTCGCGCTCGCCGCGTCCGGGACGGTCTCCGTGGAGCTTGCGGTCTGCGGCGTCCCCCACGTGGTGGCCTACCGGGTGAACGCCCCCACCGCTTTCGTCGCCCGCCGGATCCGGCGCATCGACTACGCCAGCCTGGTGAACCTCGTGATGGGCCGGGGAATCGTGCCGGAACTGCTGCAGGAGCGGTGCACCGGCGCTCGATTG
>JAAUXY010191777.1_pt1 | contig 15201 bp, 13 predicted proteins | sample 7278121 | NCBI WGS metagenome assembly JAAUXY01 (sample SAMN14350117, study PRJNA611818) | marine sediment metagenome | isolation source: surface marine sediment (1.8m) | place: French Polynesia: Moorea | collected 2018-08 | reverse complement strand
TCCCGACTTTGCGGTGGCCTGGGAGCGCCAGGCGAACGCGTATCAGCAGGCGTATTGGGACTTCGGGGAGTTGGGAGCCGACCGGTGGCTGCAACGGAGGGACGAGGCGATTGCCCGGGCTGTGAGCGCGGCGCCAGACTCTCGACAGGTGTTGAATTCGCTCGCCGTCATCGAGGTCTACCGGAGGAACTTCAACGAGGCGCGTCGCCTGTTTGACGAGATTCATGGTCGTGATGAGGCGGGCGTCGCACGCTATTCCCTCGAGTATGTGGATCTGTTGACCAAGTCCGGCAATATACGGCAGGCGCTGTGGGTGGCTGATCAGGTTCAACGCCGCGATCCGATGAACCCGATGTTGCCGAACTATTTGACGCAGCTCTATCTGTCACTGGGACGCCTGGATGACGCGCTCGAGACGGTGGAGCAAGGGTACGCGGATGTGGTTCCCAAGCGCTACCTGGCCATTTCGGGACTGGTCGTCGCGCTGACGATGGACCAACCGGACGAGATCCTGAAGTGGCTGGCTGAATGGCACAAGTGGTATCCGCCGGTAGGACCTCTGAGGTTTCCGCCGCCAGACTGGGATCGGTTATTCGACGCCGATCATCGGCCGGACTGGGTCTACGAGGCGTTCGAGGCGAGCCGCGGCCTCGACTACCATGTTACTAACTGGGCAGCCTATTACGGCGAGGACGAACTCGCGTTGAAAGCTATGCGGCGTTCGCTCGATCCGTGGACATTCTGGACGCCATTGACCGCGCGCGTGCGCACGACCGCCGAGTTCAAGCAAATCGTTCGCCGGGCGGGGCTCGTCGACTATTGGAAGGAATTCGGCTGGAACGACTTCTGCGCGCCGACCGATGACGAGGACTTCGAGTGCCACTAGGGTGTTTTGCCAGCGCACTTCCGGCCATCGTCATAGCCTAGGAGACGATCCATGATTACGACGATCCTTCTGACGTGGATGCTTCCCGCGTCGGCATTTCGGCATGCCGGTCTTTAAGGGCTGAGCTCCGCCAGCACCTCGTCAATGATCTTGTAACCCATGCCCCATCCGCCGGCCATGTTGTCCTTCATCTTGGCAAAACAGGCAATCTCGGCGTCGGTGGCATCGTGCGGAACCTGCGACAGGCGCACGTTCGTCTTCTCGCCCTTCTCTTCGAAGGTCACCGTCGTCAGCAGTATCCGCGGCCCATCGGGCATCATCGGGCTGGCGGCAACGTTCCAGTCCTCATCGGCGGAACAGTGATGCCAGACCAGTTTCTCGGGTTCGACGACTTCCTTGAAGATCATCTTCTGGTAATTGGAGCCGCCACCCATTTTCATCTCGTTGAGCCAGACGCCGTCGGGTTCGAGATCGAACTTGTGAATGATCGTCTCGACGCCGGGTCCGTACCAGCGCTGCAGGAACTCGGGGTCCGTCCACGCGCGCCAGACCAGCTCGCGTGGCGCGTCAAACTCGTGGTCCAGTACAAATTCGGGCAAGTCACTCATCGATCGGTCTCCTTCTCGTTGTTTTGTTTCATCTGTACAAGGAGATCATCCAGCTGACTGAAGCTGGTCCCCCACATCGGTCGGAACTCGGCCAGCCAGTCGACGGCGGCGAGCATTCTCCCGGCTTTCAATCGGGCAGGGCGACGCTGCCGGTCGATGCCTCGTTCGATCAGGCCGGCCCGCTCGAGCACTTTCAAATGGCGCGATACCGCGGGCTGGCTTATCTCGAAGGGTTCGGCGATCTCACTGACCGAGGCCTCGCCGTCCGCGAGCCGCGACAGGATCGCCCGTCGCGTGCCGTCGGCCAGCGCATGAAACACCGCGTCCAGGTTTGCCGAGCCGGGTTTATAACCAAGTTGTTCCATAACAATTAGGTTATATAAATACCGATACCGGGTCAAATCTCGTTCAAGTCTCCCGGAGTTTGGCGGCCGCGCGCTTGATCGACGGCAGCTTACCCGGTCGCGCCAGAATCGATCGCATCGCCAGGTCGGCGATCTGTTCCGCCGTCCGGGCCGGGGGCCGGCTTCGACTCGGGCGATACCACGACCAGAGTGCTTCGCCCATGCCGAACACGGTGTGCGTCGCGACAGTGACGTCCGCCACATCGAAGTCTCCTTCCGCGATGCCCTGCTTGATGAGCTTGCGATAGGCCCCGACGATTCGTCGGCGCAATCGTTCCGTTTCGTCTCGAAACGCACCGGCACGGATCTCGGGCAGTACCATCAGTTGGCCGACCCGGTAGGGTTCCGTCATCAGGTACTCGAAGTCGAATCGCATCAGCGTGTAGAGCTTCGCCGCTGCGGTGCCGGGTTGCTTGTCCAGGCGAACGGAATAGTCGAGCCAGGGCGTCGCGGCGCCATCGATGATCGCCTGCAGGATATCGTCCTTTCGCTTGAAGTGATAAAAAAGCGACGGCTGGCGAATGCCAACCTCGTTCGCGATGTCCCGCGTCGTCGTGCCCGCAAAGCCGCGCTCTGCAAACAGCTTCGCCGCGGCAAGAAGAATCTCTTCCCTGCCGGCGCCGCTACCGCCTTTCGACTTGGCTCTCGGTCGACCCACGTTCCGTTTGCTTACCGCACCCACGCGAATTCTCCATCCAGATTTCTCACCGGGACTGTACCATCAATATCTATCGTTTGATAGTTATTGACATCGTGCTGCGGGGCTACTAGGATATCTATCAATTGATAGTTATTGGTCCGACCTCGCAAGGACCGAAACCCAAGGATTCCAGGAAAATGTCACATCCCGACCGACTGCTGGTCGTGGACGCGGAGCAGCGCGTCCGCAACTATTTCGCGAAGATCGGCCGTGTGTCGAACTACGTCGTGGCCAAGGCCACCGACGAAGACGAGATGCGCCGGCGGCTACACTACTTCGATCCCACCGTGGTACTCCTGGGGCTCGACCGCGAATTGATCACGACCACGAGGAAGCTCAAATTGCTGCGCGAAGCCGACTGCGGGGCAAGGATCCTGCTCATGTCCGCGCTGCCCGAGGAACACGTCGTCGCCGCGGAGAACATCGGCATGCTGTTGGGGCTGGACATGAATGGCCTGGTGCCGCGCCCGGTCCCTGCCGAGTCGGTACGCGAGCAACTCGAAGCGCTGCGCAGGCCGTCCGTGTAGAGGAATTCGTCCTTGACTTTATGTAATTCGTACACTAACCTTCATGTATTGGTTACATGAAGTAAGTGACATCCATGCCGTACGAATACGAATACCCCCATCCCGCGGTCACCGTCGACGTCGTGATCTTCACGATCCGGAACGACGACCTGAAGGTATTGCTAATCAAGCGCGCGCTCGAGCCGTTCGTCGGCCGCTGGGCTCTGCCGGGCGGGTTCGTCGAGATCGACGAGAGCCTCGTGGACGCGGCCAAGCGGGAGCTGCGGGAAGAGACCGGCGTTGCCGCCGGGTATCTCGAACAACTCTATACATTCGGTGCGCCGAAGCGGGACCCCCGCGAGAGAGTCATTAGCGTCGCTTACTACGCGCTGATGCCCTCGGATGCGCTGGAGATCAAGGCGGCTTCCGATGCGGAAGGCGTCGGCTGGTTCGGCATCGGCGAACTTCCCGAGCTCGCATTCGACCACTCGGAGATTATGGACATGGCGCTCACGCGGCTGTCCGCGAAGCTCGACTATTCGACGATCGCGTTCCAGCTGATGCCGGACGAGTTCACGATGCCGGAGCTGAGGCACCTCTACGAGCTGATCACTCGCGAAGAGATCGACGCCCGGAATTTCTCGAAACGCATGCTCGCGCTGGACGCCATCGAGCCGACCGGAAAAGAACGTCGCGAAGGCGCACATCGACCGGCCAAGCTGTTTCGCGTCAAAGACCGCAGCAAGGTCGAGGTCATCAAGTAAATCAAGGAGGCGATTTATGATGTTCAAGTATTTCAAAGGTGAGCCAAACACCTACACGATCTGCTTCAGGAACGGTAAGGTCCGGCAGCACGGCGCCGGCATCAACTTCTGGTACTCGCCGCTGACGACCACGATTTCCGCGATCCCGGTCGCCAGCCAGGAATCTCACTTCGTCTTCAAAGAGACGACCGCCGATTTCCAGGAGGTCGCGATCCAGGGCGCGCTCACGTACCGGCTCGAGGAGCCACTGGAAGTCGCGTCCCGCCTCGACTACACGGTCGAACCGTCCGGGAAGCGCTACACGTCCGACGACCCCGGCAAGCTCGTGGAGCGCGTCGTCAACGTGGTGCAGGGGCACACGCGGGCGCTCGTCAGTCGCCTGCCGCTCGAAAAAGCGCTGACCGCGGTTGGCAGCGTTGCGAACGAGGTGCTCACGCAACTGTCGGCAGCCCAGGACCTCAGCTCGCTCGGCGTCGTCATCGAGGGGCTCCATTTCGTGTCGATCAAAGCCACGCCCGAGATGCAGAAGGCACTGGAGGCCGACTTCAGGGAAGGCCTGAACAAGCGCGCCGACCAGGCGATCTACGACCGCCGAAAAGCCGCCGTCGAAGAGGAGCGAAAGATTCGCGAATCGGAGATGAACACGGACGTCGAACTCGAGAACCGCAAAAAAGCGCTGGTCGATACGCAGGCAAGGAACGAGCTGAAGCTCGCCGAAGCGCACGCGAAAGCCGAAGAGCTGAAACTCTCGCCGTACGGTGACTTGCCGCCGCAGGCCCTGGTCGGCCTGGCGCTCAAGGAGTGGGCCGGAAATTCGGGTTCGATCGACAACCTGACCATCACGCCGGATCTCCTGAGCAAGGTCGTTGCCTACGTGACCGCAGACCCCGGTGCAAGCGCGGAGCACTAGGGAGGGACCCATGGCTGCCCTGTTTGAGAAGATCGTCGTCGTCTCTCGCCAGACGGAATTGGACGAGTTGGTGCAGCGGTTCAACACGCCGGCACAGGCAAGGTTCTATCTCGAACAGGGCGGCCATTCTTTCGACGACATCGAGACCGCGCACGACCGGTACAGGCGCGTCGTCAGGGCGGTGATCGACTCCATTGCGACCACGCAAAAGTACCAGGTGCTCGACCGGGCTATGGTTCCGCAGTTCACGTTCGCAGACGACGACCTCGTCGTCACGATCGGACAGGACGGCCTGGTGTCGAACACGGCGAAATACCTGCGAGGTCAACCGGTTTTTGCGATCAATCCGGACCCGCATCGATACGACGGCGTTCTGTTGCCGTTCGGTCCCGATGAGTTCGGACCTTTCCTTCGTGCGACATTGAACGGTGAGACAAACAAATCGAACGTCACGCTCGCAAGCGCCCGTTCGTCGGATGGGCAGGAATTGCTGGCGTTCAACGATTTCTTCGTGGGCGCTCGCTCTCACGTTTCCGCCCGATACGAGATCGAGATCGGTGGTCGCGCCGAGGCCCATTCCTCGAGCGGCATCATCGTCTCGACCGGCGCCGGGTCAACCGGCTGGCTGCAATCCGTCTATGCTGGCGCGGCCGGAGTCATCCAGGCCGTCGGGGGTTCCTACGTGCCGCCGCCGAACGACGGGCGACTTCCCTGGGACTCCGAACGACTCGTGTATTCGGTCCGCGAGCCGTTCCCGAGCCAGGTCACCCAGTGCTCGCTGGTTCACGGCTACCTGACACGGGAAACGCCGTTGGTCGTGACGTCACGCATGCCGATCAACGGCGTCATCTTCAGTGACGGGGTCGAAGCGGATTTCCTGGAGTTTAATTCCGGGTCCACGCTGACCATTGCGCCGTCGCAGCAAAAGACGGTGCTGCTAACGAAATGAGGTACCGGGAAAGCCGGTACAGTTCACGCCAAAACCCCCGGCGCTGTGCGACAATCCCTGCAATCTGCGTGCATCCGCACAGCATCGGGAGGCCAGCATGGCGGTCAATCTGAGGGTCGTTGACGAGACGTCGTCCGGCAGGATCTACAACGAAACCGTGCTGCGCCTGGCCAGCACGCGTGTCTCTGCACGCGACGTCATCGAACAGCGCGTCCGGCAGGAAGTCCGGAAGTTCAACGATGCCAGGAAAAAGGAAGAGCTTTTCTCGGGGTTGGTGCAGCCTCGCGATGCCGAGCAGGCGCTCAACGGCTACCGCTTGAAGAAAGAAAAGAAGATCGACGCCGACGAGCAGGTGGACATTGCGCTATCGGCGTTCTCCGACAACAAGTTTTTCTTCCTGGTCGATGACCTGCAGGTCGAGTCGCTCGACGACGAGTTCGGCGTTACGGACCAGACCAAGATCACATTCCTGAAGCTGATTCCCGTCGTCGGCGGCTGATCGCCATCGGATGGTCGGCAAAGGCAACAAGACTCCGGAGCACGGCCTGATCGACGAGTACCTGGCCGAGGCATTGCCTGAACCGGGGAGCTACTACGACGAAGTGTCGGTCAAGGACGTCGAATCTGGGCGCGCCATACTTGCGCTGCCGCCGGCTTCGCTCTGTGCTGTCGTCATGGCATCTCAAGAGCAGATCGAGGCCAGCGAGTCCGGTTTCAGCAAGCTCAAGGACAAGTTCGGTTTCATCCGTACGACCGAGCCTTTGTTTAACATCCGCATGGCGCTTTTCTACCTGCAGCGAAGCCTGATGCGCCGCAAATTGCCGTTCACGCCAGACCAGGTCGAGACGCTGTTGAAGTGGTACGAGAAGGGGTTTATCCCGAATCCGATGTACTACTCGTTCCCGTCCGCTGGCGTCGTCAAGGCAGTGAAGGACTACGTCGATCGCGGCGAGAACTTCGAGCATCTGATGCCCATCGTCGAGCGCATCGTCAAAAAGACCGCTGATCACCCGAATCGCGATTTGCGTAAGCTCACGGACCGGCTGCTCGACATCGTGGGTTTGGCGCCGGACTTGCCGATCCGCCCGGGTGAGGCGTGGGCCGATGCGGCCATCGCGTTCATCGAGAAAGCCGGGAAGGAAGACAAGGCGAACTGGAGCGCATTGATTGCACACTGTGCCGGTGTCAGCGGCGGCAAGCCGACGAAGAAATGGACCACGGCGGCAGAGAAGCTGATCGAGGCAGTATACGTCGAGTCGATCGTCAACGTCGTTCCGCACTGGTTCCTGCTGGTCGACGAGCCGCGCACACAGGTCATCGAGGAATGGCCCGCGTGGATGCCGAATCCCAACCTGATGATCGAGGACGACAACGCCGACATCCTGAAAGGGCTCGCCTGGGCCTGTGGCCTTGCAGGCGACGGCGACTTGGCCGATCCCATCGGCAAACTCGCGATGTCTGCCTACGGCAAAGTCCCCGGCGTCGGCCCGCGTGCGACCAAGGTAGGGAATGCCTGCGTCTGGGCGCTGGGGCAAGTGCCGGGCGAATCGTCGCTCGCGGCGCTCGCAATCCTCAAGGTACGCGTGAAATTCAAACCCGCCCAGAAGGGCATCGCCGCGGCCCTCGCGGCAGCTGCCGAACGAGCCGGCATGACGCCCAAGGAGCTCGAGGAGATCGGGGTTCCGGCCTACGGCATGGAGGAGGTCGGCCTGCGTCGCGAAACGCTCGGCGAGCACAAGGCAATCCTCCGCGTGGTCAACGCACGGAAAGTGGCATTGACCTGGGAAAACGCAGCCGGCAAGTCCATCAAAACGGTGCCCAAGGCCGTTCGCGAAAACCACGCCGACGAACTCAAGGAGCTGCGGCAGGCCGGCAAAGACATCGTGAAAATGCTGTCCGCTCAGCGCGACCGCCTGGACAACCTGTTTCTCGACGAGCGGAGCTGGAACTACGAGGACTGGGTGGAGCGATACGTCGAGCACCCGTTGGTGGGAACGCTGGGTCAGAGACTCATCTGGAGATTCGAGAAAGACGGCGAGAAGTCCGCCGGAATGTGGTCCGACGGGCGGGTCAAGGGGCCCGACGGATCGGAAATCGACATTGCGGCGAAGGGTTCCTCCGTCACGCTGTGGCACCCGGTTGGAGAGGACGTGGACACGGTCGTCGCCTGGCGCAACCACATCGAGAGCAGCGAGATCACGCAGCCCTTCAAGCAGGCGCACCGCGAGATATACCTGCTGACCGAGGCGGAAGAGCGCACGGAACTGTATTCCAATCGCTACGCGTCGCACATCGTCAAGCAACACCAGTTCAACGCCCTGTGCGCTGCGCGCGGCTGGCATCACTCGCTGCGGCTGTTGGTCGACGACGAGTACGGGCCGCCCGCAAAGGCGCTACCCCGCTGGGGTTTGCGCGCGGAGTTCTGGGTTGAGGGCATCGGCGAGGATTTCGGCACCGATACGACCGAATCCGGATCGTTCCTGTACCTGGCCACCGACCAGGTACGCTTCTATCACGAGGATGCGGCGAGCAACAGTGCGCACGCCGGCGGTGGCGGCTATCGCATGTGCGGCGAAGAGTCCGACATCAACACGCCGGTGCCGCTGCGGGACATCGATCCGCTCGCTCTCTCGGAAGTGTTGCGTGACGTCGACCTGTTCGTGGGCGTTGCGAGCGTCGGCAACGACCCGAACTGGTCGGACGGCGGCCCGGAAGGTCGCTACATCGACTACTGGAACAACTACAGTTTCGGCGAACTGACCGAATCCGCCGAGACGCGCAAGAAGATCCTCGAGGGCCTGATTCCACGGCTCAAGATTCGCGATCGCTGCGAGATTGTCGATCGATTTCTGCACGTGAAAGGCGACGTCAGGACCTACAAGATCCACCTCGGCTCCGGGAACGTGCTCATGGAGCCCAACGATCAGTATTTGTGTATCGTTGCGGCCCAGGGAAAAGCGTCTCGAACGGACTCGGTCTTCCTCCCGTTCGAGGGCGACACTCGCATGGCCGTCATCCTGTCCAAGGCGTTCCTGCTGGCCGAGGACACCAAGATCAAGGACAGTACGATTCTCAGTCAGATCAACCGCTAGGAGCGTCCATTGGCCGTGCTCCAGTGAGCACGGATGCGCACTTTCGAGAAATGTTGCTTTCGAAATTTCTCATTTGAGTGTGCTCGTTGCGTGTGAAAGGGTCAATGGTAGGGCGCGGATTTGCGCAAACTCAGATTACGTCTTCAGAGCGTATACGTTATCTCACGACTATATGACGCAAGATATTCGCTCAAAAGTTGCGCTTCAATTTGGGCGCGGTCGCGATCTTGAAGTGGTCGACCCAACAAAAAATCATACATCGAACTAATCGCATGTCCAAGGCGTTCTCGCTACCGGTCCGATCTTGTACCAACAGTCAATCGTTTAGCGGCAGGCTGCGGATGCTATCGGGGCAACATCCGCGCTTTGTTACGTGCGAAAGAATTTGAAGCTCGCAGCGATTTCGGTTCTTGCATTCGCATGTTCGCATTTGACATCCAATCTTATTGGGTTCATAAAAAATTGCGCCGCAGGCCGCGCTGGATAGTTGCTAATCGAGAGAACGGTGCAGATGATTCCTCAAACAAATTCGTTCAGTCACTCGTACTGACAAAACGGAGGAGAGAGCTGTCATGAGAGTTGTGTATCTGGTTGCGACGGCAGTCGTCCTTCTTTCTGCTCATACCGAATGCAATAGCGCCGGGCTAGCAGCGAACACGACTATCGACCGGATGATGATGGACGAGAATTATGGCACTAAGATTTATATCAAAACAGCGATTCCATCGAACGGTGGACCGGCATGCGCTACGCAGCCGACCTGGGATTACGTGCTTGATACCGGCAGTCAGCTCGGCATACAAATGTATGCGATTCTCGTGAGCGCGCATGCCAAAGGCACGGTATTAACATTGTTGGGCACGCATCAATGCGATGTTCACGCAACGATCGAAACGCTGCGGCGAATAGAGCTCCTGTAATTTCGCCGTCCGTCGATCCTTTTTCTCACTTACAACCAATCTGGAGCGTGATCGTGAAAACATCTTTCATGGCCTTGATCCTCTCCGTCGTGTGTATCACGGCCGCGCCCTTTGCCGAAGCAGGGACTCACACTTGTGCGGTGTCCAGCGCAGGCCCGTATTGCCAGTTCACAGGGAAAGTGGCGCGGGCGTACGTAAACGAATCCAACACGATACTTCTGTACTTCGATACGCCGCTGGACCTCAATCAACCTGCGGACGTTGGCATTGAGGGGGTCACTATTGCCGGCGCAGCTGCCTACCCACAGACCGACAACCCGGAATTCGGGAAGATGCTCTACGCATCAATGCTCGCCGCACAGGCTCGCGGCGCGACGATTGTGGTGCAAATGCGCGGAAGGTATGGAGGCTACCTCAGGATGGATCGGATCTGGGTCTATCAGTGATCTCCGCGAAACCATCCATGTTCGTTACAAAGGCGGGATTTGCTATGAAATTCAAGAGATTTGTCGTACTGGTGTCCGTGCTGCTATCCGTCCAGGCGCATGCCGCCACCGTCGTTTGCTCCGGGACGGTCGAGGATGTCAGCTACCATGCGAGTGACAAATTGATGGTTCGTCTTAGCAGCATGAACACCCCGGTGTTTTTCTGCAATACGGCTGCAGAATGGGTCGTTGCCGGTTCGTCTTATCGAACGAGCGTCGAGACATGCAAAGCCCTTTACTCGATGTTTCTCACGGCGCGAGTAAGCGGCATTCCGGTAAGAAGCATGTACTTCGATGGAGACGATGTTCCTGCGACGTGCAACAGCTGGGGCTCGTGGAAATCAGCGAGTATCAGGCATTTCAAGTTCTAGCACACTGAGCACCTTCGGGTTCTGACTATTTGGAAAGTCAATTTCCTTTGTTTTAGGTGAGAAATATGACATCGGCGTCACAATTAGTGGTCCTGTTCTCCGTTACATTGGCAGTGTGCACAGCGTTTGCAAGCGACGCCCTCGCTCAGAGCGAAAGTGCGAATATGCCGGCGGTTTATGAGCAACCAGGTGGTGCCGCCGCGCGGACGGGAGACTCTGGGCTTGGCGTAGAGACGATAGACCCGTTTACGGGGGCTCTGCGGATCGTTGTGACCGACCTGTCGATCCCGATGAACGGCGGACTGGATTTGTCAGTAACTCGCAACTATCAGTCTTTCGTTACGGAACAAGGGTCGAGTGGGCCACGTCGAGGCTATCAGGCTGGACGCACTGTAACCGGCATAGGCTGGGACCTTCACTACGGGCGGCTTTGGAAAGCGGGCCCCGACGGCGTGGCGCCGCAGCTCGGGACTTCGAATTCGCGCGGCTGCCGCGTTTTCAATGTGACCAGCAGGGACAATCCGGTGCTGGAGCTGCCAGACGGCTCTAGAAAGCTGTTTGCCGTCAGCGACACTGCCGAAACAGACTTCGAGTACATCACCATCGATCGATGGATACTGCGCTGTCTGCCGGTATCGGGAGACAGCCCCAGTGCCAACGGCACTGGAAACGGCGGTGCAATTGTTATTTCGCCGGACGGAATAAAGTACACATTCAACTTTTTTCACAGGGTGTCGAGCCAAACTGTCGGCGGATTCGTTCAATACGCTAATACGGACAGAGCCTATCACGTAACCAAGATCGAGCATCCCAACGGCACTTACATCGATATCAACTACGCGAGCAAATCGTCGACGTACTATACGGAACTCGTCGACGTCAGACACAGCGAAAGTAGCGACGCGCGAATCGTTTTTGGGTACACGGGAGACAATGACCCTGTAGATCCGTATAGCCCGCGCGATCGTCGCCTCAAGTCATTCAAGCAGTACCAGACGAGCCGTGAGTGGACCCTCAACTATGACGATAATACTTACGGGTCAGGCATCAGCGACGGCGTGTTTGGACCGCTCGAGTACCTGGAGTCCGTGGAACGCCCGGATGGCCGGAAGACCGAGTACGAATACGTAGGCAAGATATCGACGGCACAGGAGGACGGCAAGTATTCTCTGAAGAAGGTCGTATTGCCTCTTGGAGGAATCGTCGATTACTACTACGACAAGAAGACGTTTCCGAAACGCGACGGGACTGTGGCCGAGGATCGAAACGTTCTGGCTCGAAAGGAAGTGAAGCGCACGATCGGCAGTAACGCAACCGATACGTGGAAGTACGAATACAGACCCGCTTCACAATCCAGCTCAGCAAACGATTTCACGCACGTTTCCGGGCCCACGGAATGCGTGACGTACGAGCATTACGTCCAACAAACAGCGTCGACGTCGTGGAAGGTAGGTTCGTTGCTCGAACGGTCGGTGAGGGAACCAAACGGCAATCCGAACACACCAACGTGCGTGCAAGGTGCACCGCTGCTAACCGAATCTTACACCTGGGTAGCGGACCAGGTGTCCGCCCAGGACAACTATGCGTACCCGTTGCTTACCGACGGTTCGACGAATGCTGCCAGACTGAGCGAGGCGCAGATCGAACTCGATGGAACAACGTACACGGCTAAATACCTCAACCCGGACGCCTACGGTAATCCGCGGCGGATTGAGGAAGACGGTTACAACATTCGGTCCAATGGTACTCATCAGACTGTATCGCGGGACACCGATATTACGTACTTCACCGATGACGATACTTGGATCATTCGCAAGAAGGAGGACGAGGATATTCGAGTAGGAAACGAGACCTTCTCAATCGAAAGGCAGTACTTAACTTCATCCGGAAGAGAGGGTCTGTTGTACAAAGAATGCAGGAATGGGTCAATCTCCGGGAATAATTGCGCGTCGGGTGTACTCACGACCTACAACTATCATCAAGGCTCGGACGATGGCGGCGAGATATGGAAAATTACCGACGCCAATAACAACGTCACAACAATGACCAACTACAAACGAGGACAAGCGCGCCTGGTTACGCGTCCTATTAAGGCTAACTCATCGGCTCTGCAGTCAACAACGCAAGTCGTGAACGACGAAGGCACGATCCAATCAGTCACCGATAGCGAAGGCAAGAAGACGTCCTTTACATACGATCTGATGAATCGGGTCAAGACCGTCACTACAGCTCGGCCAGATGACAGCAATGTAGTCATTTCGCGACCGTCGAGCGGGAAGATGAGAGAGACCATCACGCGTGGCTCTCTGGTAGAAGTTCGTGAACATGATGGATTCGGAGCGGTCATCCGGAGGGATTGGTCAGGTGGAGCGGAAGCGATATTCCAAAAATTCAAACTCGATGCAGTTGGTCGGGTCACTAGAAGCTACAAAACGAATAGCCTCGTCTCATACACGCGAACGGACTACGATGCGCTGGGACGACCGGAAAGGGTCGTACATCCGGACCCGGATCCATCGGACTCCGTCCCCGAATTCGATCAAATATCGTACGATTACCTGAGCTACAACCGTGTCCGCGTGACGGACGAGCGTTTGTTTCAGACGACTTATGGTTACCGCGCGTTTGGCGATCCGTTTGACAAAGAGATCGTCTACATCAGGGCACCGCGTGGCGATATTCCTTCGGCAGGGCTCTACCAGACTACGCACGCGAAAAGAAACGTGGTCGGGCAGGTGGATGAGATCGCACAAGAGGGTCTGACTCGGACGTACGACTATAATTCGAGGTTCTTTTTGTTCCAAGAGATCCATCCGGAATTCGGAACCGTTACCTATACCCATGACAATGTCGGCAACGTGAGAACCAAGAAGGTCGGCAGCTCTGGTCTCACAGTATTCGACTACGATCTGCTGTACCGCCTGGACTTTGTTACGTACCCCGATGGCCGGAACGTCGATTTCGAGTACTACGACAATAATCTACTGAAGCGCGTGACCCGAGAGTCAACCAGGTGGGATTATATCTACGACAATAATCACAACCTGACCAACGAAACTCTCACGATCTCTGCGGCGGGACCAAGCTATCCGGTCGCCCGCAGTTACGAACTCGTCAACACCTACGACCAGCACGATTCGTTGGACAAAGTATCGTACCCGAGCGGTCTTGAAGTCGAGTACAACCCAAACCCGTACGGAAGAGCGACCGTCGTAAATGCGAAGTTGAATTCGGCTGTTACGACTCGATTCGCCTCATCGGTCGACTTTCACCCGAACGGTCGACTAAGAACCCTGACGACTGCGAATGGTGTGACAACGAGCTATGGCCAGGATGCGCGGGAAAGAACAACGACGTTCAATGCTTCACGCAGCATCTCGAGCGGTACGGAGACTATTCTCAATCGCGTTCATCGGTACGACGCGTCGGACAATCTCGAGGCCATTCAAGACCTGCTGAACTCAGCCAATACGCGGACGATGACATACGACGGGCTTAACCGCCTGCGTACGGCGAACGGTGTATGGGGAAGCGGATCGGTTACGTATCACCCCAACAACAATATTCAATCGAGAGCTTTTGGGTCGGATTCGCTGAATTACTTTTACAATCCAACGAGCAACCGGCTTACATCGACGACCGGATCGACGGCCTTGTCTTTCAGCTACGACGTATACGGGAATACGACGTCTTCGGGTAGAAGCACGTTCGGAGACTACGTCTACGACGATGCGTCTTTGCTGGTCAGCGTGAGGGACGCGGATGGAACCGAGCGCATCGAGTACGACCACGATGGCAATCGTCGGACGGTTCTTGAAAGAAATACCGACGGTTCGTCCACAAAGTACAAGGCCTACAGCCGTTCCGGCGACCTGATGTACGAGGAAGACGTCCAGAACAACATCGCCAAGGACTACGTCTACGTGGGCAGCATGCTGATATCGACTCGATCGGTCTGCACGTCGAGCCAGGATTCGGATGGCGACGGCCTCAGCAACTGCCTGGAAGCGCAAAACGGCTTGAATTCGAGCAATCCCGACGATGCGTCAGAGGATTGGGATGGTGACGGAGCCTCAAACCGGGTCGAGATTCAGATCGGCACAAATATTTACGCCGCGGATACCGACGGCGACGGGCTTCCTGACGGTTACGAGTACGACAACGGGCTGGATCCGCTGGTTTTCGATTCCGATTCGGACGCGGACGGGGACAGCCTCACGAATCTCGAGGAATATCAGCTGGGAACCGACCCCAACGACGCCGATACCGATGACGACGGCATCCCGGACAACCTGGACTCAAATCCGTTGTTCAACTCCGCGGTGATGATTCCAATCATTGACCTGATCCTGAATTGAGCACCGGCATGGAAATGGGCATGAAAATGACTAAGACCAGACTAGTAATTCCGACGCTGCTGGCGCTCGCCGTCGCATCGCTTGGCTACGCGCAGGAGACTCGCACGTACTTCACGCCGGACGATCTCGGTTCTCCTGTCATTGCGACAGACGAAAACGGCAACACCGTCTGGACCGAAGCCTATACGCCGTTCGGGGAGCGATACACCTTAAGCGCGAGCGCCAGCAACAACAGTCGCTGGTTCACC
>JAAUXY010055508.1_pt1 | contig 15202 bp, 9 predicted proteins | sample 7278121 | NCBI WGS metagenome assembly JAAUXY01 (sample SAMN14350117, study PRJNA611818) | marine sediment metagenome | isolation source: surface marine sediment (1.8m) | place: French Polynesia: Moorea | collected 2018-08 | reverse complement strand
GGAAACCTCCAGGTGAACGAGGTCACCGGATCCGCGGTCGGCGGCAATGAGAACGGCGCGGACGTCGGTGGCGACGCGAACAACCTGGGTATCGCGACCTTCGATACCACTGCGGAGAGTTCGGCCACCAACGACTACGCCATCGATCAGACCAACAATCTGGACGCGGCGAAGATCCCGGGCGGACCTAATCAGGACGCCAAGGGTGACTCGGATCTGATCGATACCCCGCTTGTCGTCAACGAAGAGTCGAACATCGGCAATGAAGCCGGGCAATTCGTTGAAGCCATTGGCGGCGAATCATCCGCCTCGTCCGGTGAGGGTATCGACGCCTCCGGTCTCGATGATATCGACACCGACGGCGATATCTCCCTCGATGGCTCGACCAGTGCAACGGCCGATGCCAGGGCCGATGCCGAGCTGATCACCCAGGATCTCACCACCGGCCGCAACGTGCAGGCGAACCTTGTGGATCTGTCCACCGTCGGCGCGGACTTCAGCCATGAGACCGTCGGCGAAGACGATAACTCGCCGGTGGTGCTGGCCTCGGGCGCGGAAGGCACGGCGGAGAGCAAGTTCGACGTCGATCAGGCGAACAACATGATCGACGAGGACGAGATCCTCGATCCGCAAGTCCTCAACCAGGGCGATGCGGCTCAGTGGGTTCACGTCACCGCCGGCGATGCCACCAGCGAGGACGGCATCCACGATCTCGGTGATGCGGCTGGCAATGGACTCTTCGTCTCTGGCGACAACACGTCGATCGTCGGTTCGACCAGTGCGTCTGCCGATGCCACGGCGGTTGGCCAGCTGATCACCCAGGAACTGGAGACGGGCCGGAACGTCCAGCTCAACAGCGTTGAGGCGGACGTGGTCGGAGGTAACAAGAACACCTCCGATGTCGGTGACGACGAGACCAACTCGGCGAACAGCCTGCCGCAGACCGGTGAGGGCTCGGCACACACCTTCTTTGGTGTGCCGGAAGTGGTCATCCCCGGTCAGGGTGACGATCCTGAGGTGGTCGAGGAAGAGGGGCCGATCGTTCAGTCCAACTTCCTCAACGACGTCGACCTGGTCGATGACCCGCTGGTCAGCAACTCCGGGAACGCCAATCCGGACAACCTGAACCAAGAAGCGGATGCATTTCAGGAGGTGCTCGCCACCGGTGGCGATGCCGATGCCGACGACGGGATCGAGTTCGACGGCACCAGCAGCACCGAGCTGAAGATCGAGGCTGGTGACAGCATCTCGATTGAAGGCACGAGCACCGCCACGGCGGATGCCCTGGCCATCGGCGACATGATCGCTCAAGACATCGAGACCGGCCGCAACGGACAGGCGAACGTGTTCGATGCGTCCGTGGTCGGGAGTGATCAGACGCTCTTCAACGTCGGCGACGACGGCTACTTGAGCACGGCGTGGACGGCGGATGACGATCCCACCGACAGCACGGTGACCACCGTCCTGCTCGAGCAGTCGAACGAGCTCCTCGATGGCGACACTATCGACAACCCGACCGTCCTCAACGATGAGACCGACCCAGGTATCGACGATAACGACCCGGTGACCCAGATTGTCAGGGCCGAGGGCGGTAACGCGGGTGCCGAGGGTGAGGACGGCATCGACCTCGACGGAGGTGGACACGACGTCGAGCTTCAATCCGGTGACGATGCGTCAGTCAGCGGATCGGTCAGCGCTTCGGCCGATGCGGCGGCTTCGGGCGAGTTGATCACCCAGGAACTGGAGACGGGCCGGAACAGCCAGACCAACGACGCGGAGACGTCGATCGTCGGTGTCAACGAGACGGTCATCGAGATGGGTGGTGACGAAACCAGCACCTTCAGTGCTGGTGCGTTCGAGGACAACGCTAACGGTCCGGAGAACTTCGAGACCGACCAGCGGTTCGAGATCAGCCAGATCAACGAGATGATGGAGTCCGACACCATCAACAATCCGTTGGTGGTGAACGACGGTCTCGTGGAGCAGACCATCACGGCCGAAGGCGGCGACGCCGAGACCCAAGATGGCATCGAAGGCAATGGCGGCGGCTTCATCGACGCCGACGCCATTGGCGGTGGCTTCAAGATCGGCGACGACCTGTCGATCTTCGGCTCCAGCTCCGCTTCGGTCGACGCAGTCGCGATCGGCGACCTGGTGACCCAGAACATCTCGACCGGTGCCAACTTCCAAGGCAACGGCGTGGTGATCGACCTGGTCGGCGGTTCGAGCTCGACCGCTATGATCGGCGAGGACAACGAGGGCTAAGGCCCGGACACGACGCTGACCTGATCTACGGATCGGGCCAGTGAGAAGACCAGATCCCCCCGCGCGGCGCGGTGCCGCGTGGGGGGATCAACCCCGCGGGAGCACGTGACCAATTCACGCCGCGGTACGGAGCTGAAAGCCGAGGGGAGGTTCAACCATGATGATGCGTGTGTCGGAAGAGCTGATCTGGCATTTCATCGGGTATCTGCATCTCAGCGAGGCGATCAGCACGGCGCGGGTCTCCTTCAAGGGCTATCACCACATCAAGGGCGAAGACGAGATCGAAGACTTCGCCATCGGCTCCGGCTCCTCATACAAATCCAACGATTACCTAGCTCATATCAAGGCCAAGGCGACGGCCGGCGTCCTTGAGCAGAAGTCCGCCAACAGCAGCGGCGGCTACGACTCGGACGGCCCGTCGAGCGGCAACGGCCTGCCGGAGCTGCCGACCAATCCATACAACTACGTCTCGGACTTCTTCCTGCAGGCGGAAAATGGATTCGGCGGCGCATCCGAGGCGCCAGAGGGTCTCCCGAAGACCTACGTGCTGGTGCAATATCGCTACTACGACACGCAGTGGGAATCGACCACGATCGACCAGAAGAGCATCGTCTGCGACGACGACCGGATCACCGGCTTGGACGCCGGGCCTTCGCTGGCGGAGATCTACCACCTGCTGTCGCTGATGGTGCAGTACGAAGGCGACGGCACCAAACAGCAGGTCGAACTTGAGGAGCTTAAGGACAATCCCGGGATATACGGCGTCCGGTACGTCGATGGCGTGAAGCAGCCTGTGATCATCGACGCGACCTCCGACGGGGAGGGCGAGGCGGCAGACAGCGAGACCCCGGTCGAGACCGATCTGGTGGCCAAGTACAAGAAGGCCGCGCAGGACATCGGCACCGGCGGCAACGAACAGATCAACTTCGCGACCGTGCAGTCCGGCCTGAGCGACGGCCCGGTCAACGGCGATGTCGACATTGACCAGGAAAACGACCTCAGCGACGAGGACGAGATCATCAATCCGGTGGTCAAGAACCTCGGCACGCTAAACCAGGAATTCTCCGCGCCGAGCGATGACACCTCGGCGACCGAAAGCACCTCGGAGACGGACGGCGAAGCGGACGCCGAGACGGAGCCCGAGCTCGAAAGCTCGGCCAAGCTGCTGACCCAGGAAATCGATACCGGCGACAATGCCCAGTACAACGTCGCGCAAGTCGAGACCGCGCTGGACGGGACGTACAACCATGTCGACGTCGGCATCAACCAAGACAACGACATGGAAGACGACGACACCATCGACAACCCGCAGGTGATCAACACCGGGACCTTGACCCAGGTCGTCACCGCGACCGATGGGACCGCTTCGTCCGGGTCCGATGTCTCCGGAGAGGTGCCGGTTGAGGGAGAGGGCGGCGAAGAGCAGGGCACCCAAGAGACGCTGCAGGCCGACCCGCCGACGCTCTATGGCTCCGAGCAGAGCGCCAACCTCGGCGGCAATCAGGCCTCGAACGTAGCTTCGATCACCGACTTCACCGAAGCCAAGGGCTCGATGATCGTCTATGGCGACTACGACTTGCACACTTGTATTCACCAGTCGATCGTGCTGGTCGACGACGATGAGGTGCAGGGCGGTGGCGCATTCGGGATCGATCCGGACATCAACAGCGGCGTAAACGAGGCGGAAAACGACGCCCAGTGGATCCACGACACCCTTGCCCAGTATGGCAATTCCACGACTGGGTCCATGTCCCCCGGATTCCATTGGCAGGTCGACTACATCAAAGGCGACTACCACGACGTCACCGAGATCTGGCAGGAAGCGTATATTTTCGACAATGACGTCAGCATCCAGACCGGGGTCAATCAGTATTCATCGGTCGAAGTTGGCGGGAACACCATCTTCAACGAGGCTCATATCTTTGAGCCTTGGGCGGACTACGATTTGATCGTGGTCAAAGGTGACTATCTGAGCGAGATCTCGATCTACCAGAAGAGCATCCTGCTGGATAACGACATTCTCAAATTGGCCGAGGAGTACGCCGCGGGCGCCGAATATGAGGAAGGCGATTCCGGCATGCAGTTGGCCGACACCAGCGGCAATGACCTGTTCAACAAAGCCTCGATCCTGACCGTTGGCGGCGATGGGTTCCACGACCTGAATGCCGAACAGAACGCGGATGTCAGCCGTTTGGCGGCGTCGATCCACAACCCCACCTACTGGTCGCCCGACGAAGAGGATACCGGCTATATCGCCTGGGATTTCGACCTCGAAACGCCGCTGCCCGGCGATGGGTCAGACCTGTTCAAGGTGCTGTTCGTCAACGGCGATTACTACGAGAGCAAGAGCATTCATCAGGAAATCGTCGTCGGCGATGCCGACTATGGCGAGCAGGAACTATACGACGCCTTCGACGAGCTCGAGGATGGCCTCGAGGACCTGGACGAGGCGGAATTCGACAGCTTGTTGCAGCAAATGAATAGTGGTGGAAACGAACTCGGCAATAACGCCGTGATCGCCGACATCGGCAGCACCTCCGATTTCATGTATCTGGGTGGGACTTACTATCGGAGCGACATGCTCTACCAGTCGGAGCTGGTGACCACCGATGTCGAGGACATCCCCGAGGCTGGATCCCCCGAAGAAGCACTGGCCGCGCTTGGCGGAAATGAAAGCGTGTCGGTTGAAACAAAAGAGCAGCTGCTTGCCATGCTCGGCAATCAGCCGGAAGACGACATGGTCGGGGCAGTCTTGGCCTAGTTCCAAGACGACAGGAGCGTTCGAGACCGGCAGGCTTCGCCGGCGCGGACGGACATACGGAGCCCCCTGGACGAAACAGCTAGGTTGGATGCAGAAAGAATGGCTTCAGACCTCATAACGAACTCAAGCGATGCACAACCTGCCCGTGCGGATGCGGAGGCGACCACGGGCGGTCCGGGTGGCTTTGGCGCGTTCGGCCATGAAGGCCACCAGGGGCCGGGTGAACAGGCTGAACCCCGGCCCTTGCTCAGGCGCCTGAAGAGTCTGGAAGACGAGCTGCGTCAGGAGGGCTCCGAGGCCGCATCGCAGAAAGACCGGGTGCGCTTCGAGACGAACGGCGCGCACGCAAAGCCGTTGTCGTTCCGCAAGCGCATCAAGGCGTTGAGAAAGGAGTTGCCGCTGAACGGGACCGCCCACGCGCCAACCGCCGTGGATGAGGCAGTCTTTACGCCGGGCGAACGCGCGAAGCCGTGGTCGTTCCGCAAGCGCCTGAAGACCCTGGAGCATGAGCTGGGCACGGAAGGCGCGGAGACTCCATCGGGCGGTGAAAACGGGGCGACTGATGCCTCCGGCGCCGGCGAGGCAACGCCAGATCGCGCGTTCTGGTCCGTGCTTAGGACGATGAAGGAGCAGCGGCATCCGGATGAGGAAGACGCGCCAAACGGCCAGACGTCCGATCCTGAGGCCACGCAGGCGATGCCCGAGGGCGAGGCGTCGGTGGCCGAGCAGGCGGGCAGCGTGCCGGTCGAGGACAAGCTCGTTGCGGAGGCCGGCAAGGCGGTGCCGGCGGCCGCCCCGAGCCGCCAGTCGGAGGCCGCTGAGTCGAAGCCAGAGGGCGTGGCGCCGGTTGCCGAAAAGGTAGGCAGCGAGCCGGTCGAGGACAAGCCCGTTGCGGAGGCCGGCAAGGCGACGCCGGCGGCCGCCCCGAACCGGTCGGAGGCAGCCGAGTCGAAGCCTGAGACGGAAGCGTCCGTTGAGCGCAAGGAGGTTCAGTCGACTGGGTCTGGCTTGAACGGCGCTCATGCGACCGGAGCGGCTCGCGCGCCTGAACAGCCGGCCAAACCGGAAGTCGCCGCTGAGCCTGCGCCGAACGGCGCCGACAAGGGCGCGGAGCCGATCTCCAAAGCCGCTGCCGCGGGGTCGCCGGCTCCCGATCGGGCGAAGCGGGCCCGCAAGGCCCGGACCAGCGGGGCCGGTGAGGCGTCGGCAAAGCCGAACGGAAAGGCGCCGGCAAAGGACCAAACCTCGACCGACGACCAGCCCAAGCCGGCGGCGAAAGAAGCTCGGACGGAGGGCAAGACCGAGGCAAAGCGGTCTGCCAAGACCCGCAAGCCCGCCAAGCGCGAAGCGCGCGCTACCGGCGAAGACGGCAAGGGGTCGGACAAGGCGCGCGGAGATGGTGGATCGGCGTCCGGAGGCGCCGGCGGCGATGGCGGCGGTACATCGCAGCTTCAAAAGCGCTCGGGCGATCCGAACTTCCGGGATATTCTCGGTAGGGGGCTGGCCGCCTGCCGCCGCGGCCTGATGGCGGTGGGGATCTTCTCGTTCTTCGTCAATCTGCTCCTGCTGTCGATACCGATCTATCTGTTCCAGATCTCAGACCGCGTGCTGACGGGCCGCAGCATCGACACCCTGTTGGTCCTGACCGGCATCGTGGTCGGCGCGCTGGCCGTGCACGTGCTGCTCGACATGGTGCGGCGCGTTCTGCTGCTGCGCACCGCCACCGAGATGGAATGCAAGCTCGGCGCTCCGGTGCTGAGTGCGGCCGCGAAGGTGTCTCACGCAAGTTCCAACAGAGAGTTCCAGGCGCTGAGCGACCTGCAGCAGGTCCGCTCGTTCATGACGGGGCCCGTGCTGCTGCAAATGTTCGATGCACCGATCGCGCCGGTGTTCTTCCTGGTGGTGTTCCTGATCCACCCGCATCTCGGCTTCATCATCACCGGCGCAGGCTGTGCCCTGCTGGTGATCGCTCTGATCAACCAGAGAATGACGGCGGTGCCATTTGCCCGCGCCAACGCCTACAGCATGCGGGCGAACTATCAGGCCGATGCGCTTTCCCGCAATTCCCAGGTCCTCAACGCCATGGGGATGATCCGCGAAGGCGTGCTTATGTGGGGCCGTGAGACGGCTGAAGGCCTGAAGGCGCAGGTCGAAGGCCAGGACCGCAACATCGTCATGGCCGGACTGTCGAAATTCGTGCGCTTGGTGACCCAGGTCGCGGTGCTTGGCTGGGGCGCAAACCTGGCGCTCAACGGAGACCTGACCGGCGGCATGATTATCGCCGCGTCCATCGTCGGCAGCCGCGCGCTGGCGCCGGTCGAGGGCACGATCGATGGCTGGCGTCACTTCGTGCAGGCCCGGTCCGCCTACAACCGGATCAGGCAGCTGTTGAAGAGCTCGCCGTTGAACCTGGAGCGGTTGAGGTTGCCGGAACCGAAGGGCCGGCTGAGCGTGGAGAAGATCCTGTACGTTCCGCCGCCGACCAAGAAGGTGATCCTCAATGGCGTGAGCTTTGCTCTGGAGCCGGGCGAGTCGCTGGCCGTGGTCGGGCCATCGGGCACCGGCAAGTCCACTCTGGCCCGCATCCTGGTCGGCTCGATCGCGCCGACCGCGGGCGGCGTCCGGCTGGACAAGATGGATTTGCGCAACTGGGATCCGCGCCAGTTCGGCGAGAACGTTGGCTACCTGCCGCAGGACGTCGAGCTGTTTCCGGCTTCGATCAAGGCCAACATCGCCCGGATGCGCGACGATGTGAGCGATGAGAGCATCTTCCGGGCGGCCGAGCTTGCCGGCGTCCATGACGTCATCGCCGATTTTCCGCAAGGCTATGAGACGCAAATCGCCATGGACGGCAGTCCGCTCTCGGGCGGCCAAAAGCAGCGGATCGCGCTGGCGCGGGCGTTCTTCGGCGATCCCCGGCTGGTGGTGCTGGACGAGCCCAACTCGAACCTCGACTTGCCCGGAGAGCAGGCGTTGGCCGACGCCTTGGTCCGCGCCAAGGAGAAAGAAATCACCGTGGTGGCAATCACCCAGCGTCCCTCGCTTCTGAGGAGCGTCGACAAGATTTTGATGCTGAGAGATGGTTGCATCGAAGCGCTCGGATCACGCGACGAAATCATCGCGCGACTGACCGCCTCGAAAAAGTCAATGTCGAAGCCCGCGCTGGGATCGGGTCAACCGGTCAACGGCTCGGATAAGGAGCACTGATCATGGGCGCTGTCTCGCGGCAGGACAGCGGCGTTTTGGACGAAACCCCGGGAACCTAGGACGGCCGGCAGAACCGGCGCGCAAAAAATAGATCGGGAAAGGCGGAGACAGAGTATGGCCAAAGGTTCAGAGGCTCCTCAGCTTTGGTATTCGGGTGTGCCGAGGAACATTCGGAGTCCCTCTCTATTCGGATTTTCAGTGCTGATCGTGGCCATTCTCGGCTTCGGCGTGTGGGGCGGAACCGCGCCGATCGACGGTGCCGTCGTTGCGTCCGGCGCCTTTGAAGCCACCGGCGAGAACAAGATCATCCAGCACCTGGAAGGCGGCATTATTCAGGATATCCTCGTGCGCGAGGGCGATCTTGTCGAAGCTGGCCAGACCATGATCCGCCTGGATGAGACGGGCCCAAATGCGCAGTTGCGCCGCCTGATCTTGCGCTACTCACGTCTGAAGGCCATGGAGGCGCGCCTTCTCGCGGAAGCGCAGTCAAAGGATGAGGTCAAGTTCCCCGAGAAGCTCCTCGCTGCCACCTCGGACGCCGATGTGATGGAGATAATCGCTTCCGAGAGACTCACCTTTCAGGCGCGGCGAGACAAGTTGACGAGTGAAATCGCGGTCCTGAACAAGGGGATCGCGGCGTTTGACGAGCGGTTGAGCGGCGCCCGCTCCCAGCTCGGGTCGATCGGCGAGCAACTGACCTATATTGCCGAGGAGCTTGAAGGTAAGCAGACCCTCTACGACAAGGAACTGATCCGTAAGCCGGAGCTGCTCGCGCTACAGCGCACCAAGGCGCGGCTTGGCGGCGAGGCCGGACGCCTGCGTGCCGAGATAGGTGACATTAAGGAACGCACGGCGCGTGCGGAACAGCAGATCACGCGTACCAAGTTCCTTCACATCGAGAAGGCGGTCGACGAATTGCAGGAAGTTCAGTCGGAACTTCAAGACGTGAAAGAGCGGATCCGCGAGGCGCGTAACATCTTGGACCGCGTCGAGATCACCGCGCCGGTCAGGGGCGTTGTGGTCAAGCTGATCTATAACACCGCGGGTGGTGTGATCGAGCCCGGCCGCGACATCCTCGAGTTGCTCCCGGTCGGAAACGAATTGATCATCGAGGCGAATGTGCGCCCACAGGATATCGACAATGTGCGTCAGGGTCAGGAGGCGTACATTCGCCTGACGGCGCTGAACCAGCGCACGACGCCAACGATTCCCGGGCAGGTGATCTATGTGTCGGCCGACACCTTGCCCGACGAAACCACGGGGCGGCTGTCTCGCGAGGACATCTATGTGGCTCGCATCCGCCTGGATGCGGAGAAGGCGGCGGCGGTGGATGGCTTCAATCCAACACCGGGCATGCCCACCGAGGTCTATATCAAGACCGGCGAGAGGACCTTCTTCAAATACCTGACCAAGCCGATCCTCGACAGCATGGCCCGCGCATTCCGCGAATCCTGACGGCCTGAGCGGGCGCCCGTCGCGGCGCTGCGGCATGTCGTGCCGGGGCGCTCGGCCGTTGTGAGCGAGCCTTTGCGCTTTGACGCCTTCCTGGAACGGCATGACCCGGACCTGCCGGTCTACGTGATCGTGCCGGCCCGAGTTGCACGTGCCTACAGCAAGCAGCGCACCTTCGTCGTCGAGGCCGCGGTCAACGGCCGGAATGTCGGCCGGCGCAGCATCAAGCCGTGGGGCGACGGCCGCTGGTTTATGGAGTTGACCAAGGTACATTGCCGGCGTCTGGATATTGCGCCGGGCGACCGCCTTTCCGTTTCCGTTTCGCTCGCCCAGGAACTGCCGACAGATCTGCAAGCCCGGATCAGCGAACTCGACCTGAGCGAACGCTGGGAGGCCCTTTCGGAGGCCCAGCGGCGCGCGTTTGCGGAGACGGTGTTCGAGGCCAAGAAGCCGGAAACCCGGCAGGCCAGGATCGAACGCGTGCTGGCGGCGCTGCGGGCCGGTCAGGGATGAGGCGGGCCTGGGACAAGGATGCGTGAAGCTGGTGCCGCCGGGGTGAATTGAACACCCGACCCCTCCCTTACCAAGGGAGTGCTCTACCCCTGAGCTACGGCGGCGCCGGAGGGCTTGTGGTTCGGGCTGGGGCCCGCAAGCGCGGCGAACTTAGTCCAAGGGTCGGTGCGGCGCAAGCGATGCGAGGGCTTGACCCAACCGGCCTCGGCACCGCTCTATTCCAGCATGGCCAAGCAACGCGAAAAACCGGCGGCGCGCGCCGCCCGGGACCAGCGGCTGGCCGCCGCGCTGCGCGAGAACCTGCGCCGGCGCAAGGCGCAGCAGCGCGGTCGAGCGGACCCTTCGGCCGCGGGCGAAGCGGCACCGGATGACGGTGCTGATCCGGTGCCCGGCACGCCCTCAGACGAGGAGCGCTGAGCGCGCCCCGCGGCGTGGTGGGCGCCGGTTCACCCGTCTATCCCCGGTTTTCACCGTTCCGCCGCGATTCCGCCGTCTTCACCCCCTAGACAGGACCCGCATCACTCGGGCTTAACAGACGGGTACCATGGACCAGATACGCATCACCGGCGGCCGGCCACTGCACGGCGCCATCCCGATCGGCGGGGCGAAGAACGCCGCCCTGAAGGTGATGGTGGCCTCGCTGCTCACCGACCAGCCGCTCAGGCTCACCAACCTGCCGAACGTGGCGGATATCACCACCATGGCGCAGCTGCTGGCGCAGCACGGCGTGCAGGTTGACGAGCATCCATGCGCGCCGCGCCTCGACGACGGCAGCAACATCGACGGCTATGGCCGCCGCCTGACCCTGACCGCCCGGACGATCACCAGCACCACGGCCCCCTATGATCTGGTGCGCAAGATGCGCGCCAGCGTGTTGGTCATGGGGCCGCTGGTGGCGCGCTGCGGCACAGCCGAGGTCTCGATGCCCGGCGGCTGCGCGATCGGCACCCGGCCGGTCGACCTGCATCTGTCCGGCCTGGAGCAGCTCGGCGCGGAGATCGAGCTGGACGCCGGCTACATCAAGGTCCGCGCGCCCAAGGGGCTGACCGGAACGCGCATCGTGTTCCCTTATGTTTCGGTCGGCGCGACCGAGAACCTGATGATGGCGGCCACCCTGGCCAAGGGCGAAACCCAGCTGGTCAACGCCGCGCAAGAGCCGGAGATCGGCGATCTGGCGACCTGCCTGCTGGCCATGGGCGCCGACATCGACGGGATTGGCACCAGCACGCTGACCATCCGGGGCGTGGAGCGCCTGGGCGGGGCTGAGCACAAGGTGATCGCCGACCGGATCGAGGCCGGGACCTATGCGATGGCGGCGATCGCTACCGGAGGCGAGGTCGAACTGCTGGGCCCGCGCCCCGACACCCTGGAGGCGGTCCTGGAGCTGCTGCGTAACGCCGGGGCCGAGATCACGGTGGCCGACGACGCGATCCGGGTGGCGCGACAAAATGGCCGGCTCGCCGGTGTGGATGTGATGACCGAACCGTTCCCGGGCTTCCCCACCGACCTGCAGGCCCAGTTCATGGCCACCATGGCCACCGCCGAAGGGGCGGCGATGATCACCGAAACGATCTTCGAGAACCGCTTCATGCACGTGCCGGAACTGAGCCGGATGGGCGCGAACGTGACGGTTCACGGGGCGTCCGCCCTGGTCCGCGGGGTCGACCGGCTGGCCGGCGCGCCGGTGATGGCCAGCGATCTGCGCGCGTCCGCCTCGCTGGTCATCGCCGGTCTGGCCGCCGAGGGCGAGACCCTGGTCAACCGCGTCTACCACCTGGATCGCGGCTATGAGCGCCTGGAGCAAAAGCTCGCCGCTTGCGGGGCAGAGATAGAACGGGTAAAGCCCGCCGCATGAGCGGCGAACGCGGACTTAACAAAGCCAAACCCTCTACCGCACCCGACGCGTTGCGTCTGCGTGCGGAAGACGTCGACGGCCTGCAAACCCTGTCGGCGGTGCTGCAGGATTCGCTGATCCGCACCGGCGACATCGCCTATTTCCCGGACCAGCAGCGCTTTGCGCTGATCGCCAACCGGTTTCGTTGGGAGCATGCGCCGGAAGTGGTGGGTGACGGTGACCAGCCCGACACGACGGGTGACGCGCGGTTCGAGGATGTCGCTCACGCCGTCTACGAGCGCGTGCACACCGGGCTGCGGATCGACGGCGTGCGCGCGGTGCGGCGCAAGAACATCGACCCGCGCGACAAGGCCCGCATCCTCAGCCTGATGGCGATCACCAGCGAGCCGACGGACGGCGGACATCGCATCACCCTGGAATTCAGCCACCAGGGTGTGATCCGTCTGGAGGCGGACCGAATCCTGTGTCATCTGGAAGACCTGGACGAGCCGTGGCCGACCACATGGCGGCCGCACCACGCGGTCGAGGGCGACCCGGCCGAAGAGGCCTGAACCGCCGGTCCGAACGCGGCCTCATCTTGACCTTTCGGCAGTTTTTAAGGTCTTTGCGCCATAGATGTGCGCCCGATCCAACCCAACATCCGAGAGCCAAGATTCCGTGCCACCCCCGACGCCGAAATCCACAGATGCGCCGCTGGTGCTCGCGCTGCCCAAGGGCCGCATCCTGGACGAGCTGGCCCCGGTGCTGGCCGGCGCCGGGATCGAGCCGGAACCGGCCTTTGCAGACCCGGATGCCCGGCAGCTGCGCTTTGCCACCAACCATCCGGGGCTCGACATCGTGCGGGTGCGCAGCTTCGATGTCGCCACATTCGTCTCCTTCGGCGCCGCACAGCTCGGCGTGGCCGGCCAGGACGTGCTGATGGAATTCGACTCGCCGGAAATTTATGCGCCGGTTGACCTGAGGATCGGGCGCTGCCGGATCATGGTCGCCGAGCCTGAGGACCTGTCGCAGACCGATGACCCGTCGCGCTGGAGCCATGTCCGCGTCGCCACCAAATATCCCGGCATCACCCGGCGCCATTTCGCCAGCCGCGGCGTGCAGGCGGAGGTCGTGCCGCTGAACGGGGCGGTCGAGCTGGCCCCCAAGATGGGACTATGCCGGCGCATTGTCGATCTGGTGCAGACCGGCGGAACCCTGCGCGCCAACGGACTGGTCGAGGTCGAGCACATCGCCGACTGCACCGCGCGGCTGGCCGTCAACCGGGCCGCCATGAAGACGCGACCGACCGAGGTCAAGGACTGGATTGCCCGCTTTCGGGAGGCCGCCGATGCCGTTTGAGCTGGACCAGAACGACCCCGACTTCGAGGCGCAGTTCGCCGCATTGTTGGCGGTGAAGCGCGAGGTGTCCGAGGACGTGGATGCGGCGGTGGCGGAGATCATCGCCGCGGTGCGCGCCCGGGGCGACGACGCGCTGATCGCGTACACCCGCCGATTCGATCGGTTCGAGATAACCGCCGAGACTCTGCGCGCGCAGCCGGCGGAGATCGAGGCGGCGGCCACTCAGGTGGACGCCGAAACGCTGGCTGCGCTGCGCACCGCCGCCGCGCGCATCGAGGCTTTTCACGCCAAGCAAACGCCGGAAGACCTGGACTACACGGATGCCGACGGGGTGCGGCTCGGCCATCGCTGGCGCCCGATCCAGGCAGCCGGCCTCTACGTGCCGGGCGGCACCGCGGCCTATCCGAGCTCGGTGCTGATGAACGCGCTGCCAGCCAAGGTGGCCGGGGTGCCGCGCGTGGTGATGGTGGTCCCGGCGCCGGACGGCGCACTCAGTCCGCTGGTCCTGGCGGCCGCCGGGATCGCCGGCGTCGACGAGGTGTATCGCATCGGCGGCGCCCAGGCGATCGCCGCGCTGGCCTATGGCACCGAGACGATCCGGCCGGTGGACAAGATCATGGGGCCGGGCAACGCCTATGTGGCCGCCGCCAAGCGGCGCGTGTTCGGCCAAGTCGGGATCGACATGATCGCTGGCCCGTCGGAGATCGTGGTGGTCGCCGATGCCGACAACGACCCCGCCTGGATCGCAGCCGATTTGTTGTCGCAAGCCGAGCACGATCCCGCGGCCCAGGCGATCTTGATTACCGATGACGCGGGCTTCGCGAACCGCGTGCAGGGCGCGATTGACGATCATTTGCGCACGCTGGCGCGGGCGGAGATCGCGGGCGCGAGTTGGCGGGATTTCGGTGCGGTGATCCGGGTGTCCGATCTCGACCGGGCCGCGGCGCTGGTCGACCGGCTGGCCCCTGAGCACTTGGAGCTGGCGGTCGCCGAGCCCGAGCGCTTGGCGGCGCAAATCCATAATGCGGGCGCCATGTTCTTCGGCCGGCACACGCCCGAGGCCGTCGGCGACTATGTGGCGGGCCCGAACCACGTGCTGCCGACCGCGCGCACCGCCCGCTTCTCCTCCGGCCTGTCGGTGCTCGATTTCGTCAAACGGACGTCGTTCGTGGCCTGTGACGCCGACGCGCTGGCCGCGGTCGGCCCGGCGGCGGTGCGGTTGGCCGAGGCCGAGGGGTTGGGCGCGCACGCGTTGTCGATCTCCATTCGCGGCAATCGGCCGGTCGGCTGAGTCAATCCGCCATGAGCTCCGACGAAACCAGCCAGCGCATCATCAACCTGACGCTCGATGAGCGTACCATCGTGCGACGCAAGCCCGAGGTCGAGCATGAGCGCGCGGTGGCCGTCTTCGATCTGTTGGAAGAGAACAGCTTCGAGCCGCACGGCGAGGAGTTCGTCGGCCCGTATGATGTCCAGCTTTCGCTGCAGGACGACCGGCTGGTGTTCGTCATTCGCTCTGAGGACGCGGCGGCGCAGGGAGAAATCACGCTCCCGCTGAAGCCTTTCCGCCGTGTGGTCCGCGACTATTTCGCAATTTGCGAGAGCTATTTCGACGCGATCAAGCGTCTCCCGCCATCACAGATCGAGGCGATCGACATGGGCCGTCGCGGGCTGCACAACGAGGGGTCGGAAATGCTGCGCGAGCGTCTGGACGGCAAGATCACCATCGATTTCGATACCGCACGCCGGCTGTTCACGCTGATCTGCGTGCTGCACATCAAGGGCTGAGGCCGCGGGGAAGTGGACGCGCG
>JAAUXY010015065.1_pt1 | contig 15206 bp, 8 predicted proteins | sample 7278121 | NCBI WGS metagenome assembly JAAUXY01 (sample SAMN14350117, study PRJNA611818) | marine sediment metagenome | isolation source: surface marine sediment (1.8m) | place: French Polynesia: Moorea | collected 2018-08 | reverse complement strand
CCGAGCATGTTCCAGATGAACATGAAAGTCAGCATCAGGCCCATGTCCGCCTGGAATTTGATCGGCGAGAAGATCCACGTGCCGACGCCGATGGCCAGCGTGATGCCGGTGAAGCCCACTGCCATTCCCGTCGTACGCAGCGTCCTGATGTAGGCCTCGTGGACCTCCATGCCCCGTTTCAGGTAGGTGTCCATCTTGCTGTAGATGTAGATGCCGTAGTCGACACCGATGCCGACGCCGAGCGCGATGACCGGCAGCGTTGCTACTTTGACGCCTATGCCCAGGAATGCCATGAGTGCCTGCCCGAGCACTGATGTCAACGCCAGCGGCAGGATGATGCACACGACGGCCCGCCAGGACCGGAACGTCAGGAACACGAGAAAACTGACGACGCTGTAGACGAGGGCGAGCATCGTATACTGCGCCTTGCTGATGACGATGTTGGTCGCGGTTTCGATACCGGAGTTGCCGGCTGCGAATTTGAACTCGACGGCGTCGCTGTTGTACTCGGCGGCGAACGCTTCCGCATCGCGAATGACCGCAGACAGTGTTTCCGCTTTGTGGTCATTGAGGAACAGCAGCACCGGTACCATGCTGCAGTCGGTATTCAACAGGTTGCTCGGTACACGCGACAAGGAATTGTTCAACACATAACGATTGCGGCTCAACGTGTGCCATTTCGGGTTGCCTTCGTTCATCGCCATGGTCACGAGCTTCGAAACATCGACGAGCGATATCGCCGATTGCACGCCCGGCGTGTTGCTCATGACCTCCTGGAATCGGTCGACGGCGGAAACCGTCTCGTAATCGCCGCATTTCTGCGGCTCCGTGTGCACCATCGCGACGAACACGTCGGTACTCGTCGAATAATTCTCGGTCAGAAAGGCGTTGTCCTTGTTGTAACGCGAATCCGGACGCAGCTCGGGTGCTCCCGGGTCCAGGTCGCCGATGCGCAGGCCGCTGCTGCCGTAGAAACCGATTACGAACAATGCCATGCAGGTGACGATCGCTCCGGTTGCATACGGCGGTTTGGCGAATCGCGCGACAAACGGCCACAACGGCGTCGGATTGGTGCCCCTGCGCTCGATGTAACTCATGCAATACTTCGTGAGTCCCGTGTAAGACAACAGCACAGGCACGAGCAGCAGGTTCGTGAAGATGAGCACGCCAACGCCGATGCTGGCTGTCAGCGCGAGTTCCTGGATAACCGGGATCTCGATGACCATCAGCGTCAGGAAGCCGATGCCGTCGCTGATCAGTGCGATGAAGCCGGCGATGTACAGCGCCCTGAACGCGCGCCGCGCAGACCAGTAGGAACCTGCGCCGAAGTAGTAGCGGACGGCAACGTTATTGATGATCTGCACGCCGTGACTGATACCTATCGCGAAGATGAGGAACGGTACGAGCATCGAGTACGGGTCGAGGCCGAAGCCAAGTGTGTGCAACAGGCCCAGCTGCCAGACTACGGCAATCGTCGAGCAAATGAGCGGGATAAACGTGGCGTAATAGCAGCGCGAGTACAAAGCCAGCAGGACCATCGTGATGATGAACGCCACGCCGAAGAAGGTCGCAACCTGTGCCGCGCCGTCTATGAGATCCCCGACGAGTTTTGCAAATCCGGTAACCCGTATGTTGATCGTTTCAGACGAGTACTTGTCCCGAACCAGTTCCTCGACGCTATTCGAAAACTCGCGATAGTCGAGTCGCTCACCGGTTTCCGGGTTCGTATCGGTCAGCGGCGCAACAATGATTGCGGACTTGAAATTATTGGCGACGAGTCGGCCGACCTGTCCGGATCTGAGCACGTTGGCCCTGAGCTGCTCGAGCGACCGCTCCGAGCCGTCGTAAGCATTCGGTATGACGGCGCCGCCGCGAAAGCCTTCCTCGGTTACCTCGCTCCAGCGTACGTTTGGCGTCCAGAGGGATTGCAGGCCCGAACGGTCGACGCCTGGCAAGTAGAAGACTTCGTCGTTGATCTGCCTGAGCTTCTCCTGGAAGTCCTTGTCGAAGATATCGCCTTCGGTGGTCTCGACGATGATTCGAATCGAATTCCCGAGACTCGCGAGATCCGCCCTGTTTTCGAGATAGTTCTGAATGTACGGATGCGACGTCGGGATCATCTTCTCGAAGCTCGCATCGGGCTTCAGTTGCGACGCCTGGTAGCCGAAAAACGCGGTCAACAGCACAAACACTGCGATGACCAGACCCCGGTTTTCGAATACCAGTCTTTCGGCCAGCGGCGCCTCGGCACCATTCAGGCCTTTCGGATCTCTTGGTGCATCACTCATAGACGGAAATCCCTCCAAAGCCGACCAGCACGATGTTGCCGTCGCGCGTCGTAGTGGTGCCGCTGTATACCTTGCTGCCCTCGGTCGGGACGCCGTCGAAACTCACGCCATTGTCGTCGCTAACGAGCAAAGCGCCCGCCGAGCCTGCCAGGATGAGGGCACCATCGTCGCGCAGGGCGCCGGACAGCAGCGTTCGTTCGTCGCCGGTATCGATCGCCGACCAGGTCTCGCCTTCATCGGTCGAACGGAATACGTTGCCCCTGAGTCCGAACACGAGCAGCGCGCCGTCGCGCGCAGCAACGGTGCCGAAGAACGAGCCGCTGTAGCTCGTTTCGACTTTCTCCCAGGTCACTCCGTCGTCGAGCGAGCGCAGCAAGGTACCGGCCTCGCCGGCCACGAGCAGCGTACCGGCCGTCGAACGAGTGATGCCGTAGAGGTGGTACTTGTCGAGGTTATCGAGACGGTTACTGTCAACCACCCAGGTTACGCCGCCATCGCGGGTGCGCAGGAAAACGCCGTAGGCACCCAGGGCGAAACCGTTGTCGGCGTCGTAGAACCAGACATCGAGCAACGGTGACGTCATGCCGGTGTCGATGGCTTCGGTGGCCTCCTCGATCGCAAACAGGCCGTCCTCCAGGGCCCATTCGAGATCTTCCCGAGTCTCGTCCGTGGCTTCCGCCAGGTCGGCGCGTATGGCTTCGACGCGCTCCTCGAGTGCGCCAACGGAAAGTTCGGCGACGTTGGACCCCGTAAGCTTCGTCTGCCAGCTTTGCCCGCTGTCCGTCGAATGCAGGAGAAAACCGTCGTGTGCCGTCGCCCAGGCATGGTTGTCGCCGGCGAATGCCACGCCGGTGATCGCCAGGGACACGGGCACATCGGAGTTGGACCAGGTCTCACCGCCGTCGTCCGAGAACAGGATGTAGCCCTGCTCCCCGGCAACCAGCAGCCTGTTGCCGTTACTGGCCGCATCGAGCAGCAGGCCCTGCTGCGCGAGTTCTGATTTGATCGCGGGCAGCAGCGCAAAATCGACCGCCGCTACGTTGCGCGCGATCAACAATGCAAGCAATGACAGCAGAACCGCCGCCAAACTGGCGGCGGTCCTTGCAGGCAGGAGCTTGTTATTGTTCTTGTAGGCTCGGAAAGACCTCATCACCACCCCCCGTGGTGTCTGTTTCGACTCAGCGTCTCCCGGCACGACGCAGCGCAGCAGGCGTGTATTCGCGTTCTGTCGCCGGGTACTCCCACTGATACTGATATCCCTTGATCTCGTTGTCGAGACCTATCGGCAGGTAACGCCCCGAAATCAGGTCGTGCGAGATCTCGACGGCATACCACGGAACCTTTTCCTGGTAGTGCGAAAGGTTGTGGGCTTCCTTGACGCGCCACATTTCGCCGCGACCGTCGTAGAGATCGGCAATGCTGATCTGCCAGGTGTCCTCGTCGACGTAAAAGGTCCTGCGAGCGTAGACGTGACGCTGGCCTTCCCTGAGCGTCGCTTCCACCACCCAGACGCGGTGCAGCTCGTAGCGCAGGTAGTCGGGGTTCATATGACCCTGCATGAGGATGTCTTTGTAGGACTTGTTCTTGTCCATGAGCCTGAAGGCGTTATAGGGGATATACAGTTCCTTCTTGCCCAGCAGCTTCCAGTCGTAGCGATCCGGCGCTCCGTTGTAGAGGTCGAGGTCGTCGGCCGTGCGCAGGCCGTCCGATGCGGTACCCGGCCCGTCATACGCGACGTCCGGCGCGCGGCGAACCCGGCGCTGACCGGCGTTGTAGACCCATGCGGCGCGCGGCTCGACTACCTGGTTGATGTTCTCGTGGACGAGCAGTACATCGCCCTCCAGGCGCGCAGGCGCCTTGATGCTCTGCTTGTAATAGAACAGGCGGTTCTCCGGAGGATTCGGAAGGTAGTTGGCGAACGTCAGCTGGTCGTCGAATACGACCGGGCTGAAAGCGCCGCTGGCCTGAACCGGAATCTGCGTGTAGGTGCGTCTCACGCTGCCACCGCGATAGCGCAACACGTGGTTCCATACGACCTCGATGCCCGATTTGGGAATCGGGAACGGGCAATACGAGTCGACGTTCGCCAGCCCGTTGCCACCGTCGGTTGTCGTGGCCGTCAGCGCATCCTGCTTGATATCGCCGTAAAGGCTGTCCGGGTATGCGGCCGAACGATGACTCGTATAGACCGGCATGCGGAACGTATCCGGATAGCGTTTGAGTAGCGCGACCTGGCCCGGGGAGAGGTTTTCTTCGTACTCCGTGTAGTTTTGCGCCGTTATCGTGAACAGCGGCTGCTCACTCGGAAACGGATCGACCAGCGGCTGGCCCTCGACATATGCGGCCGGCAGCTCAGCCATGCCACCCGTCCAGGCCGGGATCGTGCCGGCTTCATTGCCCGCACGCTCCGCCCCCATGGGCGTGAGCTCGTCGCCGCCGAGTCGATCGGCTTCCGCCTGTGTGAGTTCCGCGACTGCGCCTTGTGCGATCAGGCTGAGCGCCGCTGCGATAGTGATACTGGTTAGTGTCTTCATGCTGTTGTTGCTCCTGGTATTCAATATCTTCGGCGAGTCAGAAACTCACAGATACGCTAAAGGACAGGAAGTCGCGATCGACGACCGTGTTGTAATCGCCGCCCGTGAACGACGTGTAGTCGAGCGAGCCGGTGTACCGATTCAGGTACTCGGCCTCGATGCCCAGCGAAATCGCCTTGGCGCCTTCATTGAAGTTGCTGTTCGGCGAGACGCCATCGACGTCGTGCGACCACGCCAGCTTCGGCGTCAGGTTGATGCCTGCAAACACGTCGTTGTACGTCAGCGATCCGCGAATCCGGTAGCCCCAGGAGGAGTCGGTGACGTAGCCGTCGTTGGTGCAGTTCCGCGTGTTCGCGTTCGGGACGATCGGATCGATGAGCTGGTCGAACGGCGGCGGCGGGAAAAAGCCCTCGCAGGTCAGATCGCCGGGCAGCGGAATGCCGAGCGACGCCAGCGGAATCGGCGTGAAGGCGCCCATGCCGTAGATCGGGTTGCGGCCATAGCGCTGCGTCGACTGGCTCGGCAGGCTGCCCACCCAGTTGGCACCGATTTCGGCGGCCAGCGACAGGCGGCTGGCGCCCATGACCTGGTCGAAGAAGCGGATGAACGTGACCTGTGCCTGCGTCACCGGCAATCGGTCGTAGCCGGGTGCAGGGTTGCCCGGACCCACCGCGAACACTCTGGGCAAGGCCGTCGACCAGGGCGCGTAAGCTACAGCTCCCTGCAGGATTTCGGTCGTGTTGATCTGCACGGGGTATTCCGGCCGGTAGCTGACCTCGCCCGAGATCGCGAAGCCCGCGAGGTTGGTTGCGAAGCTCGCGCCGTATAGCTCGATATCCTCGGGGAATTCCGCGAAGTACTGCGGATTGCCATTGACGATGACGCCGCCGCCGAGATCGATACCGGCGAACGGATTGCCCGGGATAAACGGCCAGGGCCGATCGCCGAGTGCCGCAGTCAGCTGTGCAAACAACGGTGGCGGGATGGCTACGTCGGGTACCAGCGGGTTCGACGAGGTGTAGCCGCCGAGGTAAGGAATGCGGCTGTGGTAATTGATGTAGTACAGGCCGAATTCGGAACCGGCAAGCTGCTCGGCGAAGTAGCGCAGGGCGATGCCGTACTGACCGCTGTCGTCGGGCTCGATGTCGGGCCTGCGGGTGATGAACAGTCCGCCGGCCATCTGGGCCTGGTCGCTCAGCGCATTGGTCAGTGTGACGACGTTGCAACCGGTGGCTGCTACGTCGGCCGTCGAGAAGTAGGTGCCGCAACCGTCGATGACGGTCTTTTCCCACTCGATCTGGTAGAACGCGTCGATACTCAGCGCGTCCGTCGGGCTGGTGGAGACCGTCAGCATCGCTACGGGCAGCAGGCCTTCCTTGATCTCTGCACCGGGGCGCCTGAAGGCGGAGACGTCGATCGGGTTGATCGTGTTGATGCCGTTCTGGATGAAGGTGCTCTCACCCCAGCTTGCGACCTGCCGTCCGAGACGGATGTCCAGCGGGGCCTGCGACTCGCCCAGGTACCAGGTGCCGTAGACGAATGCATCGAGTAATTCGATGCCGGATGCCTTGGCGAAGCTGTCGAAGCCGCCATCGGCCAGGGGCTGGTTCGGTGTATACAGGTTGGCCGAGTTGCCGTGCGGCAGCTTGCCGTTCTTGAGCTCCTCGTCGTACCAGTACTTGCCGCGAATCAGGACGCCGAAATCGCCTTTGCGCAGTTCGAGATCGTGCACGCCCTTGAGGATCAGGGAGTACATATCGCCGTCGTCGTAGTTGGCGGTGCCGTCGTCGGCCGTGCTCGTGGATGCCGTGCCGAATCCCGGCGCGTTTCCGGGCGTAATCAACAGCGGCTCGCGCTCTTCCATGCGCCAGCTCGCGCCCAGCGATATCTGCGAGTTGAAGCTGCCTTCCCACTCTCCCCACTCGAATTCGAATGCCGCTGCAGGAGCGCTGAGCGCACACGATGCCAGCAGCATCCCGATGGATGCTTTTCTTAGTTGCCCGTTCATATCGACATGTCCCCTGGTTTGGATCTGGTCGTTCTTGTATTGGCCACGGCTCTTCCGACCTGCGTTTACGGTCAGACCGCGGATGGCCGTGAATAGTGTTATTCGCTCATATCACAGCGGTTTTTGTCATTCGGGAAAACCGAGGGTCCGCCTCCCGGGGCCTATTCCGCTGCCGGCCCCGGGAAGCGCTCCCGCAATAGTCGTTTGAGAATCTTACCGGATGGATTGCGCGGAATGTCATCGCTGAACTCGACGGCTTTCGGAATCTTGAAGCGTGCGAGCTTCTCCTGGCAAAAGCCGATGATGTCCTCGGCGGTCGCCGACTCGCCCGGTACCAGCGTTACGATCGCCAGGGGCACTTCGCCCCACTTTTCGGATGGCAGGCCGATCACCGCACACTCGAGCACGGCGGGATGCCCGGTCAGCGCGTTCTCGATCTCGGCAGGGTAGATGTTTTCGCCGCCCGAGATGATCATGTCTTTCTTGCGATCCTGGATGTAGACGAAGCCTTCGGCGTCGACCGTGGCAAGGTCGCCCGTGTGGAGCCAGCCATCCCGCAGCGACTCGGCGGTGGCTTCGGGCTGGTTCCAGTACTCGACCATGACGTGCGGGCCGCTGACGATGACTTCGCCAACACCGCCGACCTCCACGTCTTTGCCCTCGGCGTCGACCACGCGTACGTCGGTGTGGAAGAACGCCGGACCGGTGGAACCCGCCTTGCTGATCGCGTCGGCAGCGCCGATGACGCAGGCCGGGCCACAGCTCTCCGTCAGGCCGTACACCTGGTGGATCTCGACGCCGATGCTCGAGTAGTCCTTGATTACCTGTACGGGGACGGGCGCAGCGCCGCTCAGGAACCAGCGTACGCTGGAGAGGTCGGCCGTCTCGCGATTCGGTGAGGCCCACATCATCTGCAGCATCGCGGGAACGAGCAGGCCGATCTGGCACTGCTCGTTTTCGATGACATCGAACACGCCGTTGGGATCGAACGATCGCGAGATCACGAGTTTACCGCCCCCGTGAATGATGGCGATCGCAGGTAGCAGCGCCCCGACGTGAAACAGCGGCATGACCTGCAGGTAGCTGTCCGCGAAGCGCATGTCGCAAGTCATGTGGAACGTCAGCGATCCCCAGGTCGTCGTATCGTGCGTATGCACGACGCCTTTGGGCAGTCCGGTGGTGCCCGACGTGTACATGATGAACAGGCGATCGTCGCCATCGGCTTCCACCGCCGACTCGTCCGACGAAACAGCTGCGGTCTCGTCATCGTAGTTGTCCGCCCACTCGGGGCGCGAGGCGTCATCGCCGACGCGGATCCAGTCGCGGACGCCGGTCTCTCGTCCCCGCAATGCGGCAGCAGAGTCGTCGAATTCCGAATCGTAAATCAGGGCGACCGATCCCGAGTCCCCGATGATGAACTCGAGCTCATCGGGGACGAGTCGCCAGTTGAGTGGCACAATGACGGCACCGACCTTGGCGCACGCGAAAAAACTCTCGACGTATTCGACGCCGTTCATCATCAGCAATGCAACGCGATCGTCCTTGCCAACGCCTCTCTCGCGCAAGACGTTTGCGATGCGATTGCAGCGATCGTTGAGCTCGGTGTACGTGAATCGGCGCTGCCGCTCGACCTCGACCAACGCTTCCGCGTCCGCATTCAGTAGCGCGCGCTTGGTGAGAAAAAGTCCCAGATTCGATTGCATGCTCCTACCCCCGGTTCTATTGCCGTGTACCCGGCATAATTTCGAATAACGGGTCGAACTCTACCAGCGTCGACTGCAGCTGCACGAGAACCCTGGCATCGCCCGTGACTGTCGCCTTGCCTGCCTGGATCTGGTCCATGAACGTCTTCTGTTGCCCCATCACCGGCAGCAGGTCCGCGCGATCGATCGTCAGTGTCGCATCGGCGTCACCGGCCGTAAAACCGGCGATATTCGTCAGGGTGCCGTTGCTCATCTCGACGACGAGGTGCTCACCGTTGTCCGGAGTGATGAAGTTCAGCTTGAACGCCAATCCGTCCGCTCTGACGCTGTCGACGCGTATGGCAACGGCGTCCCACCACTGCGAGGTCGAGACCGCGCGCAAGGTATCCGCACCGCCGGTGTGCACACCGATGCTGTCAGGCGCGCCATTGCGAAGCTCGCTGGCCGCCGACAGGAACGAGTTGCGCATACTCGTGCTCTCGTACTGGTAGCCCAGCTGTTCGAAAAGGTCCGCGAGCAGGGCTTTGCCCGCTGCGTTGTCGGGCTCGGCATAGACGAGCTTGTTGACGATCTCCATGGCGAGTCGGTACTCGCCGGCGTCGAACAGTTCGCGCCCCTTGCGGAGGATTTTTTTCGCGCCGCCCATCATCTCGACGTACAGTGGCGCCGAATCGCCGGGCGACAGCGGTGCGAGCGTCGCCGGATTGCCGTCCCAGTAACCGAGGTAGCGGTTGATGACCGCGCGTGAGTTGTGGAACTCGCTGCCGTGGTACTGCCGCACGGACCATTGCTGCTGCAGGCTCGCAGGCACCGTGTAGCGGTTGTGAATTTCGTTGATCGTGACGCCCTGGTTGGCGAGATGCAGCACCTGGTTATTCAGGTTGGCGTACGCGTCACGCTGCGCTCGCATGACTTCGAGAATGCGGGCATTGCCCCAGCGCGGCCAGCTGTGCGAGGCGAGCATGACGTCGGCGTCTGCGCCGAATCGGTAGATGGCTTCGTTGATCGCTTTGGACCACGCCAGCGCATCGCGTACGAGTGCGCCGCGCAGCGTGTAGACGTTGTGGATGGTTGCAGTGACGTTCTCGGCCGCCCAGAACGCCTTCATATCCGGAAACCACGTGTTCATCTCGGCTGGTGCCTCTGTGCCGGGCGTGTTCTGGAACACCATGCGCACCCCGTCGATCGTATGCTCCTCGAAATCGTCCTCGATGACGAGGTTCGGCGCGATCAGCCCGATTGCGCCATCCGCCGTCGCCTTGCCGATGGCCGAATCGACCTGGCCGAACGGATTGGACGGGATCACCATGCCGTACTGGTAGCTGGCGCGTCGCGTCATCGCGTTGCCGGCGTAGATGTTCTCGGCGACGACGTATTCCATGAAGCCGCGCGGTGCGATGACCTGCACGTTGCCCGAGCGCACGTCGGCTTCGTCGACGACGCCGCGGATGCCGCCGAAGTGGTCGGCGTGCGAGTGGGAATACACGACCGCGACCACCGGCAGTTCGCCCAGGTGCTCATTCGCCAGCGCGAGTGCGGCCTCGGCCGTTTCCCGGACGAGCAGGACGTCAAAGACGATCCATCCCGTTTCGCCCCTGATCAGCGTCATATTGGACAGGTCGAAGCCGCGGACCTGGTAGATCTTGCCTGGCACGACCTCGTACAGGCCGTAGTTCATGTTGAGCGTGGCCTGCCGCTGCAGCGATGGATGAATGCTGTCGAACTGCTCGCCCGTCAGCAGGAAGTCGTATTGCTCCATGTCCCAGGCAACGTTGCCGTTCTCGTCGTAGATCTTCCGGTAGGGCGGTTCCGCAATGAAGCCGCGCTTGTGCTCCTCGAAGTCACGCTGGTCCTCGAACGGCAGACTCTCGCGCAGCGCATCCTGATGCGCCCGGGTATGCTCCGACACGGGCCCGGCGTTGGCGAAACCGAATACGAGCGGCGCCAGGGCCGCGATAACGACGAGTCGTGCCATGGTTGATTCTCCCCGAGCCTGCGTTCGCTATTACAAAACCAACTCAATTGCTACACTGATTTATCGCCCGAATCAAACGCGCAATGGCCAAACTTTCACTAATCGATACGGCTTTCCTGGCACTCGAAACCGAGGCGAGTCCGAAACATGTCGCGGGGCTCGGCGTGTTCGAGCCATCCGGGAATTCGCCCGATCTGCGCGAACTGATCGCCACCATGAAAGCGGTGCCTGCCGAGCAGCCGTTCAATCTGAAACTGGAGCCATCGCTGGTCACCTTGCCGAGCTGGGCGGAGGATCCGGACATCGATATCGACTGGCACGTGCGCCACGTGGCGCTACCGAAGCCCGGGCGTATCGAAGATCTCATGGAATTCGTTTCGCACGTGCATTCACCGCTGCTCGATCGCTCCCGGCCCCTGTGGGAGTTTTACCTGATCGAGGGTCTCGAGGGTGGTCGCTTTGCTACCTACTTCAAGATTCACCATGCGTATATGGACGGCGTGACCCTGTCGAAGCGCATCGTCGATACGTTCGTCGAAAATTCGGGCAGTTCCGCGATCACGCCGATCTGGGGCCTGAAGCATCAGAAACGCAGGATCCCCGTAGAGGAACAGGGACTCGTGATGCAGCTGACGGAAAGCCTCAAATCTGCGGGTGTCATCGCGAAAGCACTGCCCCAGCTGGGTTCACTCGCCGTTGGCCACAGCCTCAAGGCGCTCGGCCTCAGGCAAGACGGGCTGCCGGTGCCGTTCACGGCGCCACGAAGCCATCTGAACGAGCGCCTGTCACCGGCCCGGGAGGCAGGGACCGCTCAGCTCGAGCTCGCGCGTGTCGGGAAGGCGGCAGCAGCGGCAGGAGTTACGATCAACGACGTGCTCCTGTCGATCGTCGACGGCGGACTCATGGCTTATCTGGATCGCATCGGGGAATCCCCGGACGAGCCGCTCGTGGCGCAGATGCCTATCTCCGTTCGCGGCAACGGCGCAATGAGCTCCGGAAACCAGATCACGATCGCGCAGGTCGAACTGGCAACCGGCGAACGCGATCCGGTCGCGCGGCTGCAGCGAATCCACGAGCACGCGGCAGAGATCAAGGAGGAATTTGGCCGTATGTCGGAATGGACGGCATCGACGTACACGGTCATCCTGCAAACGATTGCGCAGGTCGCCGATCTCGCCAGGGCCGATCGCTTTATGCACCCGCTCGGCAACATCGTGATCTCGAACGTTATCGGTGATCCCGATCCGAAATACCTCGCCGGCGCGAAAGCCGTCGGCATGTATCCGATCTCGACGATTGCTCCCGGGCTGTCGGCGAACATCACGTTTTATACCTGTGGCGGAGATGTGAACGTCGGGATGATCGCCGGTCGCGAGGCGATCGGAGATGCGATGTTCGTGACGCGCAGCATGGTAGAAAGTTTCCTCGAGCTGGAAGCGGCGCTCGGCTTGAAGCCGGTGGCGAAAAAGAGGGCCGGGAAGAAGCGCAAGAAGACGGCGAAGAAAGCGGGCGCCAGGAAGACAGCAACCAAAACGGAGTAGTGACGATGGCCAAGACCAGTAAGAAAAAGGTGAGCAAGAAGACAACTCGCAAGAAAGTGACGAAAAGGAAAGCCGCGAAGAAGAAAGCGGCACCGAAAAAGACGACCAGCAGGACGACGAGCGCCAGGAAGGCGCCGGAGACGACAGTGGAGAAGCTGTCCGGCAACGTCAAGAAGATAATGCTGGCCAATCTCGGGCTCTACGGCAAGGTACTCGACGAACTGCAGTCGCAGGCTTCGCGCGCCGCGAAAGTCATCAGGGAGGCTCGCGACAATCCGTCCCGGATCAACAAGCAGCTCGTCAAACGCGGCGAGGCGCTGGCCGACCAGATTTCCGATATTGTCAAACAGTCCGGTGCGCCGATTTCCAAGGAGCTCGACAAGCAGCTCAAGGACCTCAGGAAGTCGATCGACAGGCTCAAGGACAGCATCAAGCGGTGACAGCCGACAGCGGAGCGGCGGCACCGTTCGTCCAGCCCGAGCCCGAGCTCGGCAACACGTACTCGAGCGATCGACTGCTGCAGTCCGTCTTGCGGCAGCGGTTGCCCGAGGCGGTGTACCGCGAGGTTCACGGCGAATTCCTCGCGCTGGGCGCGCGCATGGCGGGCGACGTGCTTGCCATGTCGGAAGCGGCGGACCGAAACCCGCCGTGCCACGTTCCGTTTGCGCCGAATGGCGAACGAATCGACGACATCCGGGTGTCGCCGGCGTGGGAGGCGCTCGGCGGCGTGTCGGCCGAAACGGGCATGATCGCCACGGCCTACGAACGCAAATTCGACGACCTCTCCCGACCGTTGCAGTGGGCGAAGCTCTACCTGTTTCATCCGTCCAGCAGCTATTACACCTGCCCGCTGGCGATGACCGACGGTGCGGCGAAGCTGATTGAAAAATACGGCGACGGCGACGCGTTCGACACGGTTTTCGCTCATCTGACATCGAGAGATCCTGCTGAATTCTGGACATCGGGCCAGTGGATGACGGAAAAGCGCGGCGGGTCCGACGTCGCGGAATCGGAGACCATCGCGCGATACGAGGCCGGCGCTTGGCGTCTTTACGGCGAGAAATGGTTCACGTCGGCAACGACAGCGCAAGTTGCGATGACGCTGGCGCGCGTCGAGGACGCAGGCGGGACTGTCGTTGCGGGTTCGCGCGGGCTCAGCCTGTTCTTCGTCGAGTTGCGAGACGCCGCTGGCCGGCTGCAGAACATCGAAATCCTGCGGCTGAAAGACAAGCTGGGTACACGCAGCATGCCAACGGCGGAGCTGCGGCTTACCGGCACGCCGGCAAAGATGCTGGGCGAGCAGGGACAAGGCGTCAAATCGATCGCCACCCTGTTCAACGTCACGCGCATCGACAACGCGGCCGCGGCGGTCGGCACGGCGCGACGCATGCTGGACCTGGCCCGGGATTACGCAACGAAGCGGAGGGCGTTCGGCAAACAGCTCTGCGACCATCCGCTGCATGTCGAAACGCTCGCCGACCTCGAAACCGAATTCCACGGCGCGTTTCACCTCGGCATGTACGTGGCGACGCTGCTCGGGCGGGAGGAATGCTTTGCGGCTTGGCAGGACCGGGCCAAGACTGCGAGGTACTACGCCGGCATTGCCGACGAGGCCGACAACGCCGCGCTGCTGCGGTTCTTTACGCCGCTGGCGAAACTGTATACGGCCAAGCAGAACTTGCGTATCTGCTCCGAGGTCGTCGAAAGCTTCGGCGGATACGGCTACGTCGAGGACTCGGGGCTGCCGAAGCACCTCAGGGATGCGCAGGTGCTCGCCATCTGGGAAGGCACGACCAACATCCTGAGCCTCGACCTGCTGCGCGCCATTGCCAAAGAGAACGCGTTCCCCGTGTTTGTCGCCGACACTCGGGCGAGGCTGGAGGCGATAGCGCAGCCGGGGCTCGTTGACGCCAGGGACGCCGCCCGCGGTGCGCTCGATCGCTGCCGGTCGTTCCTTGCCGCGGCCACCGACGCGGGAGGCGATACGTTGGAAATCGCGGCCCGGCAATTCGCGTATCGCTGCGCGCGCGTCGCAATCGCCGCGCTGTTGCTCGAACACGCACAAGCGAGCGGCGACACGCCGTCCGCGCTGGTCGCACAACGCTGGTGCGACAGCCGCCTGGGCGGCCTCGAGCTTCCGTCGCCCGCACGGGCGCAGGAATCGAGTGAAATCGCGTTCGGCGCGTGAGCCGCGTCAACAATTGGTCGCAAATCCGCTGTATAGTCTCCTGTCAGCAGGAGAAAACGCATGTTGCCGCACCAGGACGTTGTCGCCGAAATTCTGGACCTCCCTGACGGTCCGGAAACGGGGGCGTTTTTCGATTTTGACGGAACCCTGATCTCCGGGTTCTCGGCGTTCGCGTTCATCCAGGAGCAGGTGCGCCGCGGTCACCTGTCGCCGCGCGAGCTCGCCGAACTCGTCAGCGCCATGGCGAGCTTTGGCCTTGGCAACATGGGCTTCTCCGCGATGATGCTGGCCACGACCCAGTTTCTGCGTGGTATACGCGAAGACAGTTATGCGGCGTTCGGCCGGGAGCTCTTCGAGTCGCACATCGCCAAGCAGATCTACCCCGAGTCCCGGGCGCTCGTGCAGGCGCATTTGCGCAAGGGCCATACCGTCGCGATCATCTCGTCGGCGACGCCTTACCAGGTGCAGCCTGCTGCCGAGGACCTCGGCATCGAGCACGTCTTGTGCACGCGACTCGAGGTCGAGCGAGGCATGTTCACCGGGGCGGTCGTCAGGCCAACCTGTTTCGGACAGGGCAAGGTAACCGCGGCCGAATCGCTGAGCAAGCAGTTCGGCGTGGATCTCGACAAGACCTACTTCTACACCGACAGCTACGACGACATCGAGCTGCTCGAACGGGTCGGCAATCCGCGGCCGCTCAACCCGAACAAACGTCTCCTTGGCGTTGCCGAGAGTCGCGGCTGGCCGGTGCGACGGTTCGGCAGCCGCGGTGACAGGAGCCCCGGGACCTTGCTGCGCTCGCTGCTCGTTCCGGCGAGCCTCGTCGGTTCGTTCCTCGCCGGCCTGCCCATCTGGGCGCTGACGGGCTCCAAGCGCGACGCGCTCAATTTCTCGGTGTCATTGTTTGCCGATACGGCAAGCGCCCTGATCGGGCTCAACCTAAAGATCAAGGGCGAGCACCATCTCTGG
>JAAUXY010010232.1_pt1 | contig 15209 bp, 12 predicted proteins | sample 7278121 | NCBI WGS metagenome assembly JAAUXY01 (sample SAMN14350117, study PRJNA611818) | marine sediment metagenome | isolation source: surface marine sediment (1.8m) | place: French Polynesia: Moorea | collected 2018-08 | reverse complement strand
CTCGCGACGGACGGTCCAGAGTTCGTAAGTCGGCCTCAGTTGGTCGGGGGCATCCAGGGATCCCAGGTTCACTTCGATCTCGTCGGCGCTGCGCGAGAAGACGGACGAGCCACAGTGGGGACAGAAGAAGCGCCCGGCGTAGTCGCGCGTTTCGCCATCGATCGTCACCGCATCCTCGGGGAACACCGCGGAAGCGTGAAAAAGGGCCCCATGGTGCTTGCGGCAGTCGAGACAGTGACAAAGGCCGACCCGGTATGGGCGTCCCGAGGCCACAAATCGGACCTTGCCGCAGAGGCAACCGCCGGTGAATCGGTCCATGCCGCGTCTCCTCCAAAATCAAGCGGGCGGAATGCTTACAGCGAGCAGCACCGTCATTGCAATTACGCCATGTCCTTCACGTTCCCGAAGGTGAAACCGAAATCCAGATCCGCCAAGTTCGCACCGCCAGGAACCGGACCTGTCAGGCGCTTGCCGTATCCGCACCTCCCGCCGCGTCAAGATGCATGAGACCGGCGGTCGACATGCCGCCATCGACGGCGATCGTTTGGCCGGTGATGTAGCGTGACTTGGAGTCGTCGAGCAGAAACATCGCCGTCCCCACCATTTCCTCGGGCGTGGCATATCTGCCCTCAGGGACCCGGGTCACCCAGGCCCTGCGGGCGGCCTCGCTGTGCATTTCTGCGACCATCGGCGTTTCGACGGGGCCTGGTGCGATCGCGTTCACGCGGACTCCCGTCTTCGCCCATTCGACGGCCATGACCTTGGTCGCGTTGATCAGACCCGCCTTGGACGCACCATAGGCGACGCGGCCCGCGTTGCCGACCAAACCGGATACGGACGCGATATTGACGATCGATCCGCTTCCCCGCGCCATCATGCGCTTCGCGGCCTCGCGCGCCACGACAAAGCTTCCGACCAGGTTGACGTCCAGGATCTTTCGGAAGACGGCCGCAGGCGTGTCCAGCGCGGGAATTTCCTCGCCGATCCCGGCCGAGTTGACCACGCCGGTCAGCGCCCGCCCGTCTCCCTCGAGGTCGTCGATGAGAGCGCCGACGGCGGCTTCCTCGGTGACGTCCAGCTCTTCGCAGACCAGTCGATCACCGAAACCGGACAGGTCTTCCCGGCATCGCCCAAGGTTGTCGCGAGAAAGATCGACGACCACCGCATGCCATCCTTCGGCAAGGACGGCTTGAGCGATCGCCTTCCCGATTCCGGAGGCGCCGCCTGTGATCAGGACGGTCTTGTTGCGTTCGGTCATGCGCTTTCCTTCAGCTTTGCCGAGGCTTCGAACCGGCGTGCCTCCGACTCCGCCCTCATCTGCGTCTTGTCGTTCCGGGGAGGGGGCAGGTCTTTCCTGGCGCTAGGCTTACCCCGTCGCTCGGGCTGTGCCCATCAGGAAAGATATCAGGGAAACTCAAGCTCTCCTTTGCGCCATAATTCCAGTATCATTTGCGCATTGAAGCCCAGAGCGCCACTGTATTGGTCTGAGAGTCTTCGAAGCACTTTTTCTGCTCTTTCGGTATCTATACCCAGAAGAACATGGCCAGCGGCCCAGCAGCGCACGCCAGGATGAATATCGTCAAGATATCTAGAGAGCATTCCCAAGGGTCCGGGACCACGCCTTCGCAGCTCCTGATAGATGGCTGCAAGCCGATCTGCAGCCTCGTTGGTCTGTTCGGGCGTGCCTTGGTCGTTACCCTTCGTGTGAGCGACGGCGGCAACCCGATATGCAGCCAACAGTTCTTCCAGCGAATTCTCTTGTAGAATCGACATCAAGATAGGAGTTCCAAGGACAGTGAGCGGGCAGTGCGGTCCCCCCGCGAGCAATTCACTTCGTTTTGGACGCTGGGCTTACTCTACCGCTAGAGCTGTGCCCATGGGGAGCGCCTGGGACCATTGATCCATGGCCCGACCGGAATGCCCCCCGAGGATGGGTGTCAGTGTCCCGGTCTTGCCTATCCGAACTTGTCCCGATTTTCCGAATCTTCCAACCCGCTGGGACGCTCGCCGTTCCCCGCTCACTCCGCCGCGGCACGCACCCGCGCCGGGTCCACCTGCGCGTAGCTGGCGCCGCGGCGGAAGTGGTCGAGGTAGACGGTCGTGGGGTAGTCGACCGGGTCGCGGTAGGGGCCGAACTTGAAGAACTGCGTCTCCATGTTCTCGTAGCCGATCGCCCCGGTGGCGCGGACGATCCTGCGGCCGTTGGCCCAGACCTCGACCAGGCCGTCGCCTGAGGGGTCGGCGCGGATGCGATAGACCATGTCGATCCAGCCGCTATCGCTCGGCGGCAGATCGGCGAAGCGCTCGACCTCCACGCGGCAGTCGCGGCGCCGGCTGTCCCGGCCGCCCGCCTGCCAGGCGATGCGCAGGCGGCAGAGGCCGTCCTGCACCGTGATGTGGAAGACCCCGTCGCGGAAGCGCTGGGCGACGAAGGGGCTGCCCGGCCCCGAGTGGTGCCACTGGCCGATGATGATGCGGTTGCCGTCGGCCGGGATCGGCCCGGCGATCAGCATGGAGAAGCCGTACCAGACCTCCTGCCCGAAGCGCAGGCGCACCGCCTCGGCCTCGGCCAGCTCGGCGCGGTCCGAGCCGTCGCCCAGGGGATCGTGGCCGGGGTGGACGGTGATCGCCAGGGCGCGCCCGGGCCCGCGCGCGACCCGGTCCTGGATCTCCACCGAGCCCGGCAGCAGGCGCCGCTGCGACCAGATGCCCGAGGCGAGGCGGGCCCGCTCGAAGCCGTCGGCCAGGGCCCAATGCGGCACGGCCAGGAGCGGCGCGCCCACGGACTGGCTGCCGGCCAGCGCCAGAAGCATCATCAGGGCCGCACCGCGGCGGAGGCTGCGCAGCGTCACGGCCGTCGGGCTCCGGTGCTCGGCGGGGTAGGGGCGGGGTCGCTCATGGCGCCCTTGCATATCCGGCCCGGCCCGGCGACTCAAGCCATGACGCGAACGGCGGCGAAGCCCGGTGCGCGAGCCTTAGGCCGCGGGCTCACGCCCTCCCCCTTGGTGGGGGAGGGTGGGGTGGGGGTGATCGGCCGGCCTCTGGGGGCTGCGGCTGGCCGCTGCACGGGACGTCCGCGCCGGAGGTGGCGGAGGCTCGGGTGGGCGCCGCCTTCGCCGCCGCCTGCCGCCGGTGCCGCGCCACCGCCCGGTTGATCGCGGCGGCCAGCTCTGCCGCCGAGGCGCCGGTGCCGAAGACGTTGATCCGGGTGAAGCGGCCGAGCAGCAGCGCGCCCGGCCACCAGGTCCAGAACCACAGCAGCGGCCGGGCCGGACCATTGGCGCCGCGCCAGTGCCCGGCCAGGAAGGCCCGGCGGTCGTGCAGCCGCAGCTCGACGCCGAAGGAGGGCAGCCCGCCCCGCCCCGCCGGCCCGGCGCCCTCGATCGCGGACCAGGGGATCAGGCCGCGCCACAGCAGGCGGACCCCCTCGGCCTCCAGGGCGACCTCGGGCCGCCAGAGGGTGGCGAAGCGCAGGCTGGCGATGGCCGCGCCGATCACCCCCACCGCCACCAGGATCGGCGCGACCTCGTGCATCACCGCGCAGCTCCGCGCCGAGACCAGCGTCCGGCAGCCCGGCCCGTAGAGGAACAGCCCCTCGCCGATCAGGCAGAGGTAGAGCGCCAGGGTCATGACCTGCGCCGCCGGCCGGCGATGGAGCACGAGTTCGGGCACGAAGGACCGCCTGGAGCCGAAAAAAAGGCGGAGTCTGGCGCTTAGGAGGTTAACCGGTGGTTAGGGCCGACCTGACCCGCTCAGCCCTCGCCGCGCTCGCGGGCCACCGCGCGCCAGGCGATGTCGCGGCGGCAGAAGCCCCCAGGCCAGTCGATGCGGTCGATGGCGGCGTAGGCCCGGGCCTGGGCCTCGGCCACGGTCTTGCCCAGGGCCGTGACGTTGAGCACCCGGCCGCCCGCCGCCAGGAGGCGGCCGTCCTCGGCGCGTCGGGTGCCGGCGTGGAACACCACCAGGTCCCCCTCGCTCATGTCTTCGTCGAGGCCCTCCAGGCCCCTGATCTCGCTGCCCTTCTCGTAAGGTCCCGGATAGCCCTTCGCCGCCATCACCACGCTGATCGCCGGCTCCGGATACCAGCGCAGGTCGAAGCTCTTCAGCACCCCGTCCGTGGTCGCGATCAGGGCCGGCAGCAGGTCCGACATCAGCCGCATCACCAGGACCTGGCACTCCGGATCGCCGAAGCGGGCGTTGTACTCGATCAGCTGCGGCCCCTCGGCGGTGATCATCAGCCCGGCGTAGAGCACCCCCTTGTAGGGCCGGCCCGCCGCCGCCATGGCCGCCACGGTCGGCTCGATGATCTCGTCCAGGACCCGGGCCTCCAGCTCCGGCGTCATGACCGGCGCCGGGGAGTAGGCACCCATGCCGCCGGTGTTGGGCCCGGTGTCGCCGTCGAAGGCGCGCTTGTGGTCCTGGGCGGTCGCCAGGGGCAGGGCGGTCTCGCCGTCGACCAGGGCGAAGAAGCTGGCCTCCTCGCCTTCCAGGAACTCCTCGATCACCACCTCGGCGCCGGCGGCGCCGAAGGCGCCCTCGCTCAGCGCCGCCTCGACCGCCGCCTCGGCCGCCTCCAGGGTCTCGGCGATGACCACCCCCTTGCCCGCGGCCAGGCCGTCTGCCTTGACCACGATCGGCGCCCCGCGCTCTCGGGCAAAGGCCTTGGCCGCTTCCGGGTCGGTGAAGCGGCCGTAGGCCGCGGTCGGGATCCCGTGCTCGGCACAGAGGTCCTTGACGAAGCCCTTGGAGCCCTCCAGGACCGCGGCCGCCGCGCTCGGCCCGAAGGCCTTGATCCCGGCCGCGGTCAGCCGGTCGACCAGGCCTGCGACCAGCGGCGCCTCGGGCCCGACCACCACGTAGTCGATGGCCGCGTCCCGGGCGAAGGCGATCAGCCCGTCGATGTCCTCGGCCCCGATCGCCACGCACTCCGCCTCCTGCGCGATCCCTGCGTTGCCCGGCGCGCAGTACAGGGTGTCGCAGAGCGGCGAGGCCGCGATCGCCCAGCAGAGCGCGTGCTCCCGCCCCCCCGATCCCACCACCAGGATCCGCATCTTGTCTCCCCTTTGCCTCCCTGCCGCGGCACGGCAGCCTCATGCTTCGACAGGCTCAGCATGAGGGATGCTTTGCACCTCGTCCTGAGCGTGTCGAAGGGCGAGGTCGGCAGGGCTTCACCGCCCCAGGAAAGTGGTTTATGGCGGCGGCGTCTTGTAGCATAAGCGCAGCAGACATGACCGACTTTTCCCAGCAACCCGGCTTCGGGCCGGACAGCGCCGGGCCGGACAGCCCCGGCGGCAACATTCCGGTCTTCTCCGTCGGCGAGATCTCCCAGGCGGTCAAGCGCAGCCTGGAGAGCACCTTCGACCACGTCCGGGTGCGCGGCGAGATCTCCGGCTTCAAGCGCGCCGCCTCCGGCCACCTTTACATGTCCTTGAAGGACGAAAACGCGGTGCTGGACGCGGTCTGCTGGCGCGGCACCGCCGGGCGCCTCGGCCTCAGGCCCGAGGACGGCATGGAGGTCATCGCCACCGGGCGCATCACCTCCTATCCCGGCCGCTCCAAGTACCAGATCGTGGTCGAGGCCCTGGAGCTGGCCGGCGAGGGCGCGCTCTTGAAGCTGCTCGAGGAGCGCAAGCGCAAGCTCGCCGCCGAGGGCCTCTTCGCCGAGGACCGCAAGCGCCCGCTGCCTTACCTGCCCGAGGTCATCGGCGTGGTCACCTCGCCGACCGGCGCGGTGATCCGCGACATCCTGCACCGCCTGGCCGACCGCTTCCCGCGCCACGTCCTGGTCTGGCCGGTCCTGGTCCAGGGCGAGGGCGCCGCCGCGCAGGTCGCCGCCGCCATCGAGGGCTTCAATGCCCTGCCGGCGGAGGGCGGGCCGGTGCCGCGCCCCGACCTTCTGATCGTGGCGCGCGGCGGCGGCTCCCTGGAGGACCTCTGGGCCTTCAACGAGGAGGTCGTGGTCCGCGCCGCCGCGGCCTCCGAGATCCCGCTGATCTCGGCGGTCGGGCACGAGACCGACACCACCCTGATCGACTTCGCCGCGGACCGCCGGGCGCCGACCCCGACCGCGGCGGCCGAGATGGCGGTGCCGGTCAAGAGCGAGATCCTGGCCCAGGTCCTGGACCACGACCGGCGCCTGGTCGCCGCCGCCGGCCGCTATCTCGAGGAGCGGCGGCTCCAGGTCGAGGGCCTGGGCCGCGGCCTGCCCGACCCGCGCCGGATCCTGGAGGAGATGACCCAGCGCCTGGACGACCGCGCCGAGCGCCTGGGCCTGGCCCTCGCCGCCACCCTGCGCGAGCGCCGCGGCGCGGTCGCCGAGCTGGCCGCCCGCCTGCCGCACCCGCGCCAGCAGCTCCGCCTGGCCCTGGCCGGCTACGCCCCCCTGGCCGAGCGCTTCGCCCGCCTCGGCCCGACCCTTTTCGAATCGGCCGAGAAAGAGCTCGCCGCCCTGGCGCGGATCCTGGAGTCGACCTCCTACCAGAAGGTCCTGCAGCGCGGCTTCGCCGTGGTCCGCGGCCCCGAGGGCGTTCTGACCCGCGCCGCCCAGATTTCGCCCGGTTTGTCCCTTGATATCGAGTTCGCCGACGGCCGCGCCGCGGCCCGGGCGGACGGCGGCCGGGCGCCCGAGCCGGCCAAGCCCAAGCCGCGAGCCCGCAAGACCGCCCCGGCCCGTAAAGGTGATGACAAGCAAGGCAAGCTACTTTGACCTCTCCGCAGCAAGGGATCTCCGGCGCATGACGCGGTTTCGCTTCTCCTTCCTGGCCCTCGGCCTCGTTCTGACCCTCGCCGTGTCCTCCGCCGTCGCCGGGGGCGGCCAGGTCAAGCTCGAAGGCGACTTCGTCCAGGGCGGGCTGGTCTTCGGCCGCGCGATCCAGGGGGCGGAGGTGACGCTCGACGGCCGCCGCCTGCGGACCGATCCCGAGGGCCGCTTTGTCTTCGGCTTCCACCGCGACGCGCCGGCCGAGGCGGTCCTCTCCGTCCGCCTCCCCGGCGGCGCGCTCGAGGAGCGGCGCCTCGCCATCGAAGCCCGCGACTACCAGATCCAGCGCATCGATGGCCTGCCGCAGAACATGGTCACCCCGCCGGAGTCGGTCTACGCGCGGATCAAGGCCGATGCCGCCAAGGTCCGCGCCGCCCGCGCCGTGGACCTCGAGCGGAGCGACTTCCTCCAGGGCTTCATCTGGCCGGCGCGGGGCCGCATCAGCGGCATCTACGGCAGCCAGCGGATCCTCAACGGCGAGCCCAAGCGGCCGCACTACGGGGTCGACGTCGCCGCGCCCACCGGCGCGCCGGTCTGGGCCCCGGCCGGCGGCGTCGTGACCCTGGCCGAGGACGACCTCTACTACACCGGCGGCACCATCATCCTCGACCATGGCCACGGCCTGTCCTCGACCTTCCTGCACATGGAGACGGTCACGGTGAAGGTCGGCGACGAGGTTCGCCAGGGCGATCCCCTGGGGACCGTCGGCGCCACCGGCCGGGCCACCGGCCCGCACCTGGACTGGCGCATGAACTGGTTCGAGGCCCGGGTCGACCCCCAGCTCCTGGTCGGCCCCATGCCCCAGGACGAGACGAACTGAATGGCTAGGACACCTCGGAAGTTTCACCCCCACCCGCGCGTAGCGCGGCGCTTCGCGCGGGTGGGGGTGGCACACCCAAGTCTCCGGCTAAGCACCAACCGAAGGAAAGGACGACCCATGGGCATCGAGATCGCCGTCTGCGGCATGGAGGAGCTGCCCCGGGTCGCCCCCGACTTCGGCCCGACCCACGCCGTGACCCTGCTCGACCCGACCAACAGCCGCCCGCCCATCGCCGGCCTGGACGAGGCCGACCACCTCTTCGTCGGGGTCCACGACATCTCGGCGCCGCGGCCCGACCACGAGCATCCCCAGGACCACCACGTCGAGGCCCTGCTCGCCTTCGGCGAAAGCCTGCGCCCGGCCGTGGAGTCCTCGGAGGTCCGGGTCCTGGTGCACTGCTGGGCCGGGGTCAGCCGCTCGACCGCCGCGGCCTTCGCCCTCACCTGCCAGCTCACCGGGATGGCCGAGCGCGACGCCCTGCTCTCCATCCAGAGCCTGCGCCGCCAGATGTGGCCCAACGAGCTGATCGTCGCCCTGGCCGACGAGGCCCTGGACCGCCGCGGTCGCATGCGCCGCGCCCTCGATGACTGGCGCCGCAATCAGGAGATGCCCGCCGGCTACGCCGCCTGGCTGGGCCGCTAGATCCGGCGTTCGCCCGGCGTCCTCCAAGCTTCGGCAGCCTTCTGAGGCCGGCCCCGCCTTCGCCGTTGTCCGCCTCTACGGGTCGTCGCGGTCAACTGCGCCGGCCTTGAGGAGACGCGCGGGCTCGGCGCCTCGGTGCCCATGGTCGAGCGCGGTCTGGTCGAATTCGACATCGATCCGGTCGATCTCTTCATGAACACGCTCTGGAAGTAGCCGGCCGCGGACCGGGTGGAGCTTCAGCCTAATACCAGCGAGCCCATGAAAGTTTGCATTGCTGCTTTAGGCCTTCGGCCTTCTCATGCTGAGCCTGTCGAAGGGCGAGGTCGGCACCTTCTCGATGATCGCTGTCCGAGTCCCTTCATCCGCTCCTTGGTATAAGCTGCGTCCTCAGGACTCCGCGTAGGGCGCGAAGGCCTTGGCCTTGCCCCGGGACTGAATCTCGTAGATCGACCCGGCCCTTTGCGGCTGGGGCTGGGGGATGCGCACCGGCACCGGCGCCAGGCGCGGCTGCCGGGTCGCCGCGCCGCAGAGCAGGCGGGAGTCGAAGTCCTCCAGGCTGTCGAACCTGGTCATCGCGCCCATGATCGGGAAGGCATCGGCCGCCATCATCTCGTAGAACAGCATCCGCCGGTCGCGCTTCGACCGGTTGCGGGCGGAGCCGTGGAGCAGGCGGGCGTGATGGATCGAGACCGTGCCCGCCGGCCCGGTCAGCGCGACCGCGTCCCCGGGCCCATAGCCGGCCTCGGCCGGGTCGCAGGCCCCGGCGAAGACGCCATCGAGGTGATGGTCGAGAAGCGGCCCCCTGTGCGACCCCGGGATGACCTGCAGCGGCCCGTTCTCCGCCAGCATGTCGTCGAAGACGATGCCGACCGCGAGCACGTCGTCGTTGGTGTGGGGATAGAAGGCGAAGTCCTGGTGCCACTGGACCGGCGCGCCGTAGTCCGCCGCCTTCATGTTCAGCTTCGCCGTGTGCAGGCGGAGGTTCGGCCCGATGAGGTCCCGCACCGGGCCCAGGATCACGTCGCTGCGCATCAGGCCGTCGAAGAAGGCGCTCTGCAGGTCGGGGCGCTTGATGCGGCGGATACGTGGCGCGCTCCGGCTGTGGTGGTCCTCCAGGTCGAGCCGGTCGTCGCTGGCGTCGATGCGCCGGGCGTGCGCCGAGAGCCGCGCGATCTCCTCGCGGCCCTCGGCCACGGTCTCGGCCGGCAGATGGCCGTCCAGCACCAGGTAGCCCTCGTCCCGGTAGAAGGCCCGCTGCGTCTCGCTGAGATAGTCCACCACTGCCTCCCCCACCGGATCGGCCCGGCGCCTTTCCCCGCACCGACGTCGGATCATAGCCGGCCAGGCCTGCGGCGGCCAGGCGGCGCGCCCCGAGGGTTTTCGGTCAGATCTCGCCGAAGGTCCGGCGGACCTGCTGCCAGGCCGCCGCCAGATGGGCCCTCAGCGCCTCTTCGGCGGCGTCGGGATCGCGCAGGAGAATGGCGTCGAAGATCCGCGCATGGGCCTCGAAGTTCGCGCGGTTGCGGTCCGGCAGGCGCGGCATCTTCTTCCAGTGGCTGGACAGCCAGCTCGTGTAGGCCCGGTGGATCGACGGCAGCAGCGGGTTCCCGGGGATCTCGTAGAGCACGCCGTGGAAGGCCACGTCGGTCTGGTAGAAGGTCTCGGACTCCGCGATCGCCGCCTCGTTCGCCGCGAGGGCGGCCTTCAGCTTCGCGATCTGGTCCTTGTTCGCCGCGACCGCCGCCTGCCGCACCAGGGCGGCCTCCATCATGATCCGCAGGTCGAAGAGGCTCTTGACGCCGCCGGGCTCGGTGAGCAGGCGCGTGGCCACGCTGCCGACGGCCTGGATCGCCGCGTCGTAGCCGGGCTTGCGCACCACGGGGCGGAAGCGCGGCCGGGCGTCCACCAGCCCCTTGTTCGACAGCGCGAGGACCGCCTCGCGCACGACGGTCCGGCTGACCCCGTAGGTCTGGACGATCTCCCGCTCGGGCGGGAGCGGCTCGCCGTCGCGCAGGGTCCCGTCCAGGATCTGCTTCTCGAAGACCTGGATCAGGCCGTCCGCGGCCCGCCTCGATCTCGCGGCGTTCTTTGCTTCGGTCATGTCCTCCAGGCTCCGCCGGGCGCGACCGCAAGGCTGCCGGGAGCCGCGCTGCAAATTATCTTGTATGACAAAAATTCTGCAGAATCCAATGCCCAGTCGGGGTTTTCGAAAAGGCTCGACTCAGGGGCCATTTTTTGTCATACCAAAAGCAGGGCAGATATCGGGATCCGGGCGCAGGGCGGGGCCGTGACAGATCCGGAGTTGGTCGAAATGGCCGAAATCGAAAGCATCGAGGTCAAGCGCTTCAATCTGCCGCTCGCCGAGGTCCTGACCGATGCCAGGCACGGCGACCACACGCATTTCGAGCTGGTGACGGCGACCCTCCGGCTCGCCGACGGGTCCGAGGGGACCGGCTACAGCTACACCGGCGGCCGGGGCGGCCGAGCCATCGCGGCCATGATCGAACACGACCTGGCGCCCTTCCTCCTCGGCAAGGAGGCATCGCGGGTCGAAGACCTCTACGAGGGCATGCAGTGGCACCTGCACTACGTCGGGCGCGGCGGCATCGCTTCCTTCGCCATCTCCGCGGTCGACATCGCGCTCTGGGACCTGCGCTGCAAGGCCGCGGGCCGGCCGCTCTGGCGGATGGCGGGCGGCGCCTCGGACCGCTGCAGGGCCTACTGCGGCGGGATCGACCTGAACTTCCCCCTGCCCAAGTTGATCGGGCAGGCCGAAGGCTACCTCGGCGCCGGATTCAACGGCGTGAAGATCAAGATCGGCCGGCCGGAGCTCCGGGATGACGTGGCGCGGGTCGCGGCGGTCCGGGAGCGCATCGGGCCGGAGGTCGCCCTCATGGTGGACGCGAACTACGCCATGACCGTGCCCCAGGCCATCGAGGCCGCGCGGGCCTTCGAAGCCTACGACCTAGTCTGGTTCGAGGAGCCGACGATCCCCGACGACTACCGCGGCTACCGAGAGATCGCCCAGGCGACCGGCATGCCGCTGGCGATGGGCGAGAACCTGCACACCATCCACGAATTCGACTTCGCCTTTGCGGAGGCCGGTCTGTCCTACATCCAGCCCGACGCCTCCAACTGCGGCGGGATCACCGGCTGGCTGCAGGTCGCCGAGAGATCCCTCGGGCACGGCATCCCGGTCTGCAGCCACGGCATGCAGGAGCTCCACGTGAGCCTGGTTTCCGCCCGCTCGAACGGCGGCTGGCTCGAGGTTCACAGCTTCCCGATCGACCGCTACACGCGGCGGCCGCTGGTGGTCGAGAACCATCTCGCGGTCGCGCCGAACGAGCCGGGTATCGGAGTCGCCTTCGACTGGGATAAGCTGGAGGCCGCGCACGATGCCAGTCTTTGACAATTCGAGAGGCTGACAAATTCCTTGTTTGGCCATCCGCTTACCTCTAGTTTGGTCATACCAAAAAACATGACGGCCGAGAAAGGCCGCGGGTTTCGCACCAAGAACAAGGGAGAGCAAAGATGAAACTGACGAAGGGGCTTGCAGTGGCAGCGTCCGTAGCTGCCCTCGCGATCGGAGCGACCGCCGCATCCGCCGAAACGACCAAGCTGCGCATCCAGACGCATTTCTCGCCCGAGACGCTGTCAGGCAAGATGGCCGCCGAGTTCATCGAGGACATCACCGCCATGTCCAACGGCGAGATCGAGGTGGAGATGTTCTACTCCTCCGCCGTCGTGAAATCGGCCGAGACCTTCGATGCGGCCGCGACAGGCATTCTCGACTGCGACATGACCGGCGGGTCCTACCAGACCGGCAAGAACCCGGCCTTCCAGTTCGCCGGCGATCTGATGGGCGGCTACGCGAATCCCTACCAGCAGATGGCCTGGCTGCTTCACGGCGGCGGCTACGACAAGCTCAACGAGCTCTACAACGCCCATAACATGGAGTTCATCGGCTGGTGGATCCCGGGTCCGGAATCCCTCTCCTCGACCGCGCCGATCCGCAACGTCGCCGATTTCAAGGACTGGAAGTTCCGCTCGCCGCCCGGCATGGCGACCCTGGTCTTCAAGAACCTCGGCGCCTCGCCGATCGTGATGGACTTCAACGAGATCTTCACGGCGCTGGAAACCGGCATCATCGACGGCGCCGACGCGGCCAACCTGACCAACAACGTCGGCCTGGGCCTCTACGACATCGCCCAGCACACCAACTTCCCCGGCTTCCATTCCATGCCGGCCGACCACCTGACCTGCCGCAAGGACGTCTGGGACGCGATGCCGGATCATCACAAGGCGATCCTGAGGGTCGCCATGCAGGCCCTGGCGCTGCGCAACGCGACGGTCAACGAGGTCCAGAACGCCAGGACCGCGAAGGACCTGCGGGCCAAGGGCATCAACCTTTACGAATGGACTCCGGAAGAACTGGCCAAGTACCGTGCCGCCGTGAAGGCGGGCTGGACCGAGTTCGCAACCACGCCGGAAGCCAAGGCCCTGCTGCAGAGCCACATCGACTTCCTGACCGAACTCGGTGCGATGAAGTAGTCGAAACCCTGGAGCTTTCCATCTCGGCGGCGGGCCCGCAACGGGCCTGCCGCCGCCGCTGCGGGTCGAGGCCGACGACGGCGTGACTGGACGGGGGAGGGGAAGACGTGAAAGCCGAAAGCGGTAGCCTTTGGGAATGGCTGGTCCCCTTCGCCTTCATCCTTTGCGCGGGCTGGGCGATCTGGCATGCCCCCGCCTACCTTCTCGACTTCATCCCGCCCGCCAGCCAGAGCCTCTTCGATCAGATGAGCGAGCTGCACGCGCGCAAGGACGTGAGCCCGGGCCTGGCCGGTTTGTTCGGCGGCTACGCCGACCCGATCGACTGGGCGGCCTTGGTCCTGATTCCGGTCCTCTTCGTGATCGGAACCCGGACCGTGCGCGTGGCCCACATGGAGTTCCCGCATTGGCGCCCGATCGACCGGATCGCGCTCTTCATCGGCCGCGTGACCATGGTCCTGATCATCTCGATGACCCTGGTCATGCTCTACGAGGTCTTCCTCCGCTACGCCCTGGAACAGCCGACCTTGTGGGCCAACGAGCTGACCCTTTGGATCGCCGGCTTCGTGTTCCTCTGCTCCGGCCTCTACGCCATGCAGCAGCGCTGCCACATACGGATCTTCCTGCTCTACGACGCCGTTCCGCGCTGGATGCAGCGAAGCTTTGACGTGCTTTCGGCCCTCCTGCTGGTGGTCTTCGCCTTCTTCCTCGTCTTCGGCAGCTACCACCAGGTCTTCGTGATCAAGTTCTACAAGTGGGAGATGTTCGGGACCGCCTTCGATCCGCCGATCCCGGCGACGGTGCAGCCGATGATCCTGATCATCGTCACCCTCGTCGCCGCCCAGGCCGTCGTGAACCTGATCTCCGACTGGAACCTCAAGCCGACCGTGCACACCGCTGCGGACGACATCGACGAAGACGAGCTCGAGGCCATCAAGCGCAGCGTGAGTTCGGACTGATGGACGTCGGAACGATCTCCCTCGTCCTGGTCTTCGGGCTGATCTTCCTGCTCGGGATCGGCATGCCGCTCGGCTTCGCCTCGGCCGTGCTCGCGCTCGTGGTCCTGGTCATGAAGTTCGAGCCGAACCTCCTGTTGAACCCCTTCAGCTTCGGCGACGGCATGCTGACCGGGCGGCCGGGGACCGGCGCGCTCTATATCCTGACCCAGAAGATCTTCGACCTCCTGACGGAATACGTGCTCATATCCGTGCCCCTCTTCATCTTCATGGCGGCGCTCCTGGAGCGCTCCGGCATCGCCAAGGAGATGTACGACGCGCTCGACTTCTGGCTCTCGCGCGTGCGCGGCGGGATCGCCATCGTGACCTCGCTCATGGCCGTCATCATGGCGGCGATGTCGGGGATCATCGGCGGCGAGGTGGTGCTTCTGGGCCTGATCGCCCTGCCGCAGATGCTGCGCCTCGGCTACGACCAGAACCTCGCCATCGGCACCATCTGCGCCTCGGGTTCCCTGGGAACCATGATCCCGCCCTCGATCGTGCTGATCATCTACGGCCTGATCACCGAGACCTCGATCAAGGCGCTCTTCACCGGAGCCTTCCTGCCCGGCTTCATGCTGGCGAGCTTCATCATCCTCTACATCGTGGTCCGCACGCAGCTGAAGCCCTCCTTGGCGCCGCTGCCGGATCCTGGGCCGGACGATCCCACCGGATTGCAGAAGCTCGGCATGTTCGGGGCCTTCCTCTCCGTCCTCCTGGCCGGGGTCTCGGCGCTGCTCTTCCTGCGCGCGCTCTTCTTCACGGTCACGGGGCAGAACGCTGATCTCGGCGAAAGGGTCGAGCCCATCTTCCTCGGCATGACCCATCACCTGCCCTACCTCGCCGGCTTCGCCGTCGCCGGCGTGGTGCTGGCGCTCTTCGTCTTCGGCCGCGAGCGATCGAAGGCCGGATGGCAGCACGGCAAGGGGCTGGTGCCGCCCTTTACCGTCATCGGGGTCGTCCTGGGCTCGATCTACGGCGGGATTTCCGGGATCACCGAGGCGGCCGGCATGGGCGCCCTCGCGGTCTTCATCATCGCGGTCTTCCGCGGCGAGGCCTCGATCGGGCTGATCTGGGAAAGCCTGATGCGAACGCTCAGGTCGACCGGGACGATCATCTGGGTCACGGTCGGCGCCGCCGCCCTCTCCGGGGCCTACACCCTGGCCGGCGGGCCGCGCTACATCGCCGACCTCATCGTCGGCGCCGACATGCCGGCCATGCTGGTCCTCCTGACGATGATGCTCATCCTGCTCTTCATGGGCGCCTTCATGGACTGGGTCGGCATCGTGCTCCTGATCATCCCGGTCTTCCTGCCGATCGTGCAGCGCCTGCCGATCGAGGAGATCGGTCTGATCGGTCAGCTCGAGCCGCAGCACGTGGCCATCTGGTTCGGCGTGCTCTTCTGTATGAACATGCAGGTGAGTTTCCTATCGCCACCCTTCGG
>JAAUXY010053964.1_pt1 | contig 15225 bp, 9 predicted proteins | sample 7278121 | NCBI WGS metagenome assembly JAAUXY01 (sample SAMN14350117, study PRJNA611818) | marine sediment metagenome | isolation source: surface marine sediment (1.8m) | place: French Polynesia: Moorea | collected 2018-08 | reverse complement strand
GCGCGCCGTGGAACTCGCCTGGAAGCGGCATGGTTCGCTCCCCTGGGCGGATGTCGTCCTGCCTGCAGTGGAGCTGGCACGCTCCGGCCTGGTCGCCAGCCACACCCTCGTGAAGTGGCTGGACATGGCCGGCGAGGCGGTGTTCTTCGACCAGCAGGAAAGCCGCGACAGTTTCTTTCCCGATGGCAACCATGCGCTGCAAAGCGGTGATTTCTACACACCGCCACACCTCGCGGACTCCCTGGACCTGATCGCACGTGAGGGCGCCGATGCGCTCTACCGGGGCGATATCGGCCGTGCCCTGGAGCAGGAAACACAGGCCAACGAGGGCTTTGTCACCATGGCCGACCTGGGGGCCTATGAAGCCAGGGTGCGCAAGCCAATTGTGCTGAATTCCCACGGCTTCAAGCTGGCACTCAACCCGCCACCTGCGATCGGCGGCGCGATGGTGGGCTCCATGGTGCAGATGTATGACAGCCTGTGGCGCCAGGACATGAGCGAGGCCGAACGCGCACTGGCTATTGCGCAGGTGCAGCAGGCGATGTTTTCCCTGCGCCATGAGGAAGCCAATGCCAGCTGGGGGGCGGCGCGCGCTGACGAGATCCTGGAGAGGGAGTGGCTCACGCGCTACCTGCACAAGAGTTTCTCACCCAACACCATGCACCTGAGCGTCGCCACCGGCGACGGCACCGTGGTCGCCATTACCATGAGCAACGGCTACGGGTCGGGGATTTCCATTCCCGGCACCGGCATCCCCACCAACAACAGCCTCGGCGAACCGGAGCTGAACCCGGCGGGGTTCTTTGCGATACCCGCGGGCGGACGGCTGGTGTCGAACATGTCACCCACCGTGGTATGGAATGATGCGGGCAAGACCCTGGCGATGGGTTCCCCCGGCGCCAGTCGCATCACCACAACGATTTTCCAGGGCTGGCAGCGCTTCGCCTACGAGAACATGAGCTTCGAGGACATGGTTCGCGCACCGCGCCTGCACGTGGAGTGGGTCGATGAGGCCTTTACACTGCAGTACGAACCTGGAATCGACGTCAGTGCGTCGGGGAATGATTTCCGGCTACGCCCCTTTGACGATATCGATATGTATTTCGGGGCGCTGCACGTGGCCGGTCGCGAGGAAAGCGGCGAACTGCACGCCCTCGCCGACGCCCGCCGCCACGGCGCCCAGGTCGTCATCTAGCTGCTTTTCATCTGACCGGTTCACTGGTCGCGAAGTTGAAGGCCTTGTTGTCCTTGCGCAGCGAATCGACGCTGCGGCCGTCACAGTCCGCCAGGTTGGCGCCGTCAACGATGCCCTCGGCACTGACCATCAGTACCACCGGGTCCGAGGTTGATGACTTGTACAGGGTACTGCCATCTCGAGTATGCGCGCTGACATAGAACACCATTCGCTCCCAGGGCAGGACACCGGTCGGGTCCTTTACCGAGCAGACAATCGCATCGGGCATGCCGGGGATAATGCCGGCGTGAGCACTTGGGACTGACAAGGACGCCAGCGCCAATGCCATGAAAAAAACGGGGCGAGTAGTGCGAAACGGCGACATCGCCAGACCTCCAGAACTGCACAACGAAACGAGGTCAGGTTAACACCGATTGGCGCGCGGCCCGAATCCGCTTGCGAAGGTTCAGATCGCGGTGGAGAGCACCGCGAGCCTGGGAGAAGCCACCTCGACCCGGTTACGGCCATCGTGCTTGGCCTGGTAGAGGGCTTCATCGGCGCGCTTCAGCAGGGTACCGAAGCTGTCACCGGGCCGGACAATAGCCACGCCGGCACTCAGCGTGCAGCAGAATTCGACACCGTCGTCGCTGTAGATGCGCATCTCGGCAAAGGCCACACGAATACGCTCTGCAGCCAGTCGCGCCTCTTCCAGGTTGCAGTTGTGGAACAGAATGCCAAACTCCTCGCCACCGTAGCGAAATGCCGTGTCCTTTTCCCGCAGCATGGAGCTGAGCATGCGGCTCAGTACCCGCAACACCTTGTCGCCTTCCAGGTGGCCGAAGGCGTCATTGAGGACCTTGAAATTGTCGACGTCCAGCAATGCCAGCGCAGCGGCAGGCTGGCCCTGGCCCGAGGACTCAATTGCCGCGCGCACCGCCTGGTTGAAAGAGCGACGATTGCCCAACCCGGTCAGGTCATCGAAATCGGCGACGACGCGCAATTCCCTGGCTGATTTTTCAGAGCTATGGATCTGGAAGATCAATCGGTACAAACCGAAACAGGCCACCAGCACGCCCATGGATTTACCGAGGTTCTCCACCGCGGTAATAAAGGTGAGTTGCACGCTGACGAACTCATCCGCCACGTCGGTAATGGCGCCGATGAACAGCATACTCAGGCCCACGAAGATCAGCGTGCGCAGGGAATCCGGCAGCGGCGGCACCGCGATCAATGCCAGCAGCACCAGTGAGTAAAACGCCAGCGCAGACTCGCCCAGCACGTCCAGCCAGTCCACCTTCCCAATCTCAAGGGCAGTCCCGTTATAGGCCACGATACTGAGCCAGGCCACGCTGCATACCAGCACCGCAGTCAGCGAAAAAAGGTAGCGGGTCTCCGGGCTGCTTTCAGAGAGCAGGGGCCTGTCAGCCATTAGCGCCCACTCGCCTCGTGCGCCCATTCAATAAACAGGTCGGGATCCATAGGCTTTGCGATGTGGTAACCCTGGGCCTGGTCACAGCCCAGCTCCCGCAGCATGTCCAGTGTCTCGGCGTCTTCGACGCCCTCGGCAATTACCTTCAGACCAAGGCCGTGGGCGAGGCCCACTGTCGACTTCACGATGATCTGGTCATTGCGTTGGCGGGTCATCTCCCGCACGAAGGTGCGGTCAATTTTCAGCGTCTCCAGCGGCAGGTTCCTCAGGTACGCCAGGGACGAATGGCCGGTGCCGAAGTCATCGACCTCAAAAGCAATGCCCATCTCCGACAGGCTGGCAATGGAACGCCCGGCCCGCTTGGGGTCGTGCATCAACGCTGTTTCAGTGATTTCGAATCGCAGGCTCTCCGGCGGGACACCGAAACGTTTGACCAGGGCATTCACCTGCGCGGGAAAGCCTTCGTCGACAATATTGTTGGCCGACACATTGACGGCGAGCGTGGCATCAATGCCCGCCTCGATGAAGCGCTGGCGATCACGGAAGGCCATCCTCAGGACGCGCTGGGTCAGTTCGGCCATCAGGTCGCCGGTCTCCGCCACGCGGATAAAGCGGTCGGGGCCGACAAAGCCGAACACCGGGTGGTTCCAGCGCAGCAGCGCCTCGCAGCCGATCAGCTCCCCGGTGGTCAGGTCCAGCTTGGGCTGGTAAACCATGGTCAGTTGGTCGCTTTGCTCGTCTGACATGGCCTTGCGCAACTCGGTGAGCAGCTCGAGGTTCCGCGGCCGCGCTGCGTTGCAGGCATCGTCATACACCTGCACCGTGGCACGCGATGACTTGGCCAGGCTCAGCGCGATATCGGCACAACGCAGGTTGGAGTCCAGGTCGGCACCGTGCTTGGGATGGTGCGCCACACCGATGCTGGCGCCGAAGCCCAGCGTCACGCCGCCATGTGCCACCGGCGCCGACAGGGCCTGGTGTATCGCGGGCACGATGCTGCGGGTCGATTGCACCGGGTCATCCGTATCGCAGAGCAGGGCAAACTCCGCACCGCTGAGTCGATAGGCACTGCCACCGAATTGCCGGGCGACGCCATCCAGCCGCCCTGCCAGGTCGACCAGCATCCTGTCACCGTGGGAGCGACCGAAGGTATCGTTAACCTGCTTGAAGTCCTTGATATCCAGCAGCAGAAGCGCGGAAGACCTGTCCTCCAGCGCCCTGAAGTCATCGTGAAGGCGGTCCTTGTTGCCGAGCCCGGTCAGGGAATCGTGGTGGGCACGGTAGCGCATGGTGGTCATCGCCGTGGCATTGGCAAAGCCCACCGACAGGGTGTGACCCAGGGTATTGAAGGCCTGCAGCTGGGCGTCATCGATGTGCTGCGCGTCCGCGGATAGCAGGACGATACAGCCCAGCACCTTGCCGCCGTAGATCAACGGCAGGCCGACGGCGGTGCGTACCCCGAAACGCTGGGCCCAGGACTGCGCCACCGGCGGGAATGCAGTTGCCTCGGCACAATCAGAGATGCACACCACCTCACGGCGCTGCAGAACGGCCTGGCAAACGCTGAGCTGTGGAATCGATGTGGCAGCCAGTTCCACCGCGAGGGAGCGGGTCCAGTCATTGCCGCTGGTGGCCGACAGGCTGAAGCGCTCGTCGCGACTGTGGTAGCGGTAGAAGCCAGCGAACAAGTGTGGAAACTGCCGGGCAATAAGCTCCACAGCGCGTTCAGCGAATTTCTCGCTGGTGGTCGCGGAGCCCAGGCCGATGGTGAGCTGGTTAAGCAACTGCAGCAGCTCGTTCTGGCCGCGCAGCTCGTCGATCAGGAATACCTGGCTGATCAGGTTGCCGATGTCCACCGCCAGGCCACACTCCTGCTGGGCCCACTCGCGCTGTTGCCCGAGCTGCTCAAAGCACACCACGCCAAACACGCGACCCTCGCGCCGCAGCGACACGTCCAGCAGCGCGCAGACGCCCGCAGGGCGCAGGTAGGAATCGACAAGGTCGACGGTGCGGTGATCATTGAGCGCGTCGGAGGCGTTGATAAAACCGTCCAGCGCCAGCGCTCGAAAGTACGCCGGGTGGCGTTCCGCGCTCAGTTCGCCCTGCGGTTCCAGGCGACCCTGCTCACGGCTGCGCTGCGCCACACAAACGATGCCCGAGCCGTCCGGCAGGTATACCCAGACCGATGCGCCATCGGCGTTAAGCAACTGCAGGCCGTCCACCAGCGCACTGTCCAGGGCGTCCTGCAGGTCAGCACCCCAGATCGCCTGGTTCTTGCTCAGAGTGAAGGAAAGTTCCCGGTCGCTGGAGCGATTGGGGCCGGTGCTACCGGATGCCAGCTCCGGCCCGGCAAAGGGCTGCCGCACGCTCCCGCCTCGTCCGAGCATGGCCGTATCCTGCTGGCGTGGTCGAGCCATAGCCTGCCTGTCTCAAAGTCCTGTTCAAGGACTGTATCGACAGGGCGCGACTTTACTTGAGGGAAGAGAACCCGGATTTGCGGCGCTGTGGGGAGCTTGTCTCAAGAATGTCCAGGGAGGGTGGGGGGCCAACGGCCCGGTGTTGCAGAGATTGGGCTATCAGCTGCTGGTCACCCGCTGCAGGGCTTGCTCCAGCGCATCGATATCGAAGGGCTTCTCCAGGCAGCCCAGCACGCTGTCGGGTAGCGACTCGAGGCCGTCGAGATGGCCAGACATCAGGATCACCGGTATACCGCTGTCCCGCAGGTCTTCCACCAGCTTGAGCCCGGAGCTGCCGCCAATGCGATAGTCGGTCAACACCAGGTCAAAGTCAGGGCCGGCCTTCTCGAGCGCCTCTTCAATCCCGGTCACCAGCACGCAGCTGTGTCCGAGGTGTTTCAACATGGCCTCGCAAACGCTGAGCATCGCCACCTGGTCATCCACCACCAGCACCCGCAGGGAAGCCGCTGGGGCGCCGCCGGTGCTGCGGGATGCGGCGACCTGTGGCGGCTGTTCTGTGCAGGCCAGGCTCACCGTAAAGCAGGTGCCGACACCGGGCGTGGAATCCAGGCTGATCGACCCGCCCATGCTCTCCACGGTGTTCTTGACCATGTACAGGCCCAGGCCGCAGCCCTGGTCTGCCGGCTTGGTGGTAAAAAACGGTTCAAAAATGCGGTCGCGGTACTCAGGCGGAATGCCGGGGCCATCATCGCTGATGCTGAGCTCGACGATGCCGGGCTCAGGGTTGGTAACCCGCACGCTGATGGTGCCGCCATACTCGCGCATGGCGTAGCCGGCGTTGGCCAGGAGGTTCATGATCAGCGCCTCCAGCCGTGCCTCTTCCCCTTTGACCACTGTAGAGGTGGCGTCCAACTCGACCTCGGTCTTCACGTTGGCCGGCAACGAGCCCGACACCCACTGCACCGCCACATCGACGATATTTCTCAGGCAGAGATGGCCTACCTTGGAATCTTTCGGGCGGCTGAATTCCAGCAGCCGCTGGGTGAGTTCCTGGGCGCGCTCAGAGGCCTCGCGGATTGTTTCGACGGCGCCGACGACCTGTTCCGGCTCGCGGGTCAGCAGATCCGAGAAGCCGAGTATGGGTGCCAGCAGGTTGTTGAGGTCATGGGCGATGCCGCCCGCCAGCATGCCCACGGTGCGCAGGCGTTCCGACTCCTCGATGCGGCGCTGGGTTTCCTTGCGCTCGCTGATGTCACTCATGAAGCAGTAGTGGCCACTGTGCTGGCCCTGGGCATCGGTGGTCTTTACCAGCAGCAGCCGCTTGAAGAAGATCGAACCATCCTTGCGTACCGCGCGCGATTCCACGTGCACCTGGCCGTCACGCAGCATGGTACCGAAAGCAGCAGCCCCGGCCGGCCGGTCCGCGGGCACCACGGTCACTTCCCAGGATTGTCCCAGCAGTTCCTCGGGGTCATAGCCGAGCATCTTCGCGTAGCCCTCGCGCACCACCCGGAACTTGCCGTCGGTGTCCAGCCAGGAGATACCGGTCATGGCGTTCTCGACGGCGATCTGCAGCTCTTCCGCCGTCGCGTCATTGGTGAAGCGGAACTGGGCCCGGGGTAGGCTGGCTATCCTGTCTTCCACGCTGTCTCCCACCCGTTGTGCCTCGTCGGCTGCAATGAATATTTATGTGTGCCGGAGGTGTTACTCCGGGGCGCCTGAATCCGTGCCCCTGGCGAATCCATCGTATTTATCAGGGGTATACGGTATCAGGGTGATCGACGCAACCGTCCACTTCTTGATTACGCGGCGGTTTCAAACTGAACAAAACCGCGTCAGGACTTATCCTGCGTCGCGCGTTCCACGGACTCTGAACAGCGAGGACAGATGCTGTGGCTGACAGGTGTCATCTCGGCCACATACTCGTGGAGTGGCTGCCAGTGGCCCCCGTCGCTGTCATCACGCTTGACGCTGCGACACCAGGCACAGACCGGCAGCAGGGACTGCATGGCCTTGAGTTCGGAGGCGGCGCGGTTTAGCTCGAGGTGACTGACAACAGCGTCACGCAGAATTGTCAGCGCATGGAGTTGGTCTGCGCTGAGGCTGCGAGGCACCCGGTCGATGACACAGAGTGTGCCGAGGCTGTGCAAGCCCTCCACCCGCAGTGGCGCTCCCGCATAGAAACGGATGCCGGGGTCGCCGGTAACCAGGGGGTTATCGACAAAACGAGGGTCTTCACAGGCATCCTCGACCACGAGCACATCCTCACCGTGGAGGGCGTGCGCGCAGAAGGCCTGTTCCCGCGGGGTTTGCGTGGCATCGAGGCCGTGCCTGGACTTGAACCACTGGCGATCCTCATCGACGAGGCTGACCAGGCTGATGGGAGCCTCGCAGATCGCCGCAGCCAGTCGAGTCAGGTTGTCGAAGGACGCCTCTGCGGCAGTATCCAGAATCTGGTAACGCGTTAGCGCCTCCAGTCTGGCGCTTTCCTGGGAGCTGGAGCCTGAGCTATTCATCGATTCGAGAAACTTTGTTTTATTTAGACTTCTTGAAAGTCTATCAGATCATTTTCGCCAATGTGCGCAACCCGCCTGCCCGCCGCAAGAAAGATGCGCCCGCAGCGCGCTGCCTCGCTCGCAATGTGACCCCGCTCTAAAGTTCTGCCGCAGGCTGTCGAAAGCACCGGCATAAAGCGAATTTTTCGACCCAACAGCGCCCTCCGACGGTGCGCGCAGCAGGCACAGCATCCAGCATGTCACAGGCGGACGACCAGCACAGGGACAGCTCACACGCCGAGTTGATTGATGTTGAGATCAACAAGCAGCGGCAGGTGATCTACACCCTGTGGTTCATCTTTATGAGCATCCTGTTCGGCTTCTCGGTGCTCGCGCTTGTCGAGGGACGCAGCAACTGGGGCATGGTACTGCTCGCCTCGACCGTAGTCTGCGCCGTCTACCTGTTGCACGAGCGCCACTTCAACAAGGACGTACCCGGCCTCACCATCCCCAACCTCACACTGCTGCTGCTGGTTGCCGTACTGACAATCACCGGGGCAGTCGAAAAGACCGGGCCGCTGTTTATCTATGCGATCGTGATCATGGGCGTCCTGACCAACAATTTCCGGGGTGCAGCCCTGTTTGGCGCCTCGACCATTGGCTTGTTGCTACTGCTGCTCTTCGTATTTGACGACATGCTGCTGCAGGTCGAGTACAGCCAGGCGATGAAAACACGCCTGATCTACAGCATGACCGTGCTGCTGTGGGTGGCCCTGATCGGCTCCTACTACCAGGACGAGGCACAGGAAGTCACCCACCGCCTGCACCAGCGCGTTCACAGGCTCGCCTACTTTGACAGCCTGACCGGCCTGACCAACCGGTCCAGCTTTCGCCGCTGGCTGCAGCGGTCCCTAGAACGTGCCCAGCGGGATGGCAGCGGGCTGGCGCTGATCTATATCGATCTCGACAACTTCAAGCAGGTCAATGATCGCTTCGGCCACAGCATGGGCGATCGGGTACTCGCCACCTTTGGCGAACGCCTGAGCGACTGCCTGCGCCCCACAGACAACAGCCTGCACATGGTGTCGACGGAAGACATCGCTCGCCTGGCGGGAGATGAGTTCATCGTCATCCTGCAGGATGTGTCTGAACCGCGCGTCGCCGAGCTGGTCGCCCGCCGCATTCTCGCGATGTTCGAGAACGGCTTCCTGGTCGACGATCTCAACACCTCGGTTACCTGCAGTATTGGCATCGCCTTCGTTGAAGCAGGGCAGGAATCGGCTGAAACGCTGCTCAACAACGCTGATGCGGCGATGTACAAGTCCAAGCAGAAGGGCAAGAACCGATACGAGTTCTTCTCGGAGAAAATCGCCGCGGTCATGCAGGAACGCCACCGGATTGAAGCGGGGCTCCAGGACGCGCTGGCCAGCAACGGCTTCAACCTGGTGTTCATGCCCATCTATGAAGCCAACACCCTGCGTATCGTCGGCTTCGAAACACTGCTGCGCTGCGAGACGCCGGAATTGCAGGGCATAGGTCCCGACCGCTTCATCCCGGTTGCCGAGACCACCGGCCAGATCAAGCGCATCGACCTGTGGGTGCTGGAGAACTCCATGGCCGCCTTGCGCACCCTGTGCGCCGAGCAGGGTTTCGAGGGCATCATGTGCGTGAACATTTCCGCCTTGGAACTGCAGAACGGCGAATTCCCCGCGCAGGTGGACTACGTGCTGCGCAAGTACGGCATCCGCCCGGCCCAGGTTGAACTTGAGCTCACTGAGACCAGCGAGGCCCTCTACGACCAGGCCAGCCTGTCCACGCTGGAAGAGCTGAAGAGCCTTGGCGTGGGCCTGTCACTGGATGATTTCGGTACCGGCTATACCGCTTTCAACCAGCTCGTCAAATTCCCGGTGGACTGTCTCAAGATCGACCGCAGCTTCGTGAACAGCCTGTTTCAGCAGGACAACGCCAAGGGCCAGATGGTGGAGATCATCAAGAACCTCGCCGGGCTCTACAACTTGCGGGTAGTCGCCGAAGGTGTCGAGACCCGGCAACAACTCGCCTACCTGCAGCAGATCGGCTGCAACTGGCTGCAGGGCTACCTGTTGTCCCAGCCACTCAGCTACCAGGACTTCAGCGACCTGCTGCGTGAACACACGCCGCTCTCGCATCATGCCGAAGCAGCAAGCGGTCTTACACGTACGATCAACGCCTGGCGCTAGCGATAGCGCTGGGATACACATCACAGAATCGCTCTAAAGATTCTGCAGCGTCAGTCGATAGGACTCAGTAACGGGAAAATCCAGGGACACTCGGGCACAGAGCATGGCACAGAGTCGGGCAGGGAAACGAGCCGAGGTGGGCACGCTGTCAATGCGCAGCGCGTTCAGCCGCCTGTTGCTTGCCCTGCTGCTCGCACTGATGCCCACGGCCCCGACCCTGGGCGTCGACTACATCAGCATCAAGTTCGCCAAGAAGAACCAGCTGCGCACCAGCTTCCGCTGGATCCAACACAACCCCAGGCTGGTGAATAACAAGTCCATGACCCCGGTGGCCGTCGAAGGCGAGAGTGCAGCCAGTGCCGGTCGCCAGGGCACCAGCCGCCCTGACAAGGTCGGCATTCCGGAAGAATTCTATGATCTGCACCTGCCCTACGGAGCAGTGGGCAAGATCTTCTTCGTAAAACGCAGCGGAGAGGTCTCGACCTGTACCGGCGCCTTCGCCGGTGGCGGCCACACGGTGCTGACGGCGGCCCACTGTGTGCTCGGTATCGCCGGTGACTGGCACTCGGATTTCATTTTCGTACTCGCCTACGGCACGGAGAACCAGGAAGTCTACGGCATCGAGTGTGCCGCAGTACCTGGTGAATGGGGCATGCTGGAGGGCAACGCAGCACTGGACTACGACTACGCCTTCCTGCGCACCACCCGGGCCAGCACCCAGGGCAGCCTCGGTATCACGCACGGGATTCCACCGGCAGAACTGATGCTGGTGGGCTACTCCAACAACTTCAAGAACGGGCACAGTCCACTGCGCGTCTCGGTAGAGACGTTCGCAGACGGCCCCGCCCGACTCGCCTATGCCAACAACCCGCTCAGCCAGGGCAGCAGCGGGACCCCGTGGGTCGGCATGTCGACGGTGTACAGCCTTACCTCGCATTTTCACGAAAGCGAGAAGGACGTGATGCTCGGACCACGCTTTACCGAAAAAACCATGGAATTACTGAATTACAGCCGTAATGGCTGTGAGGCCGGCTAGGACGGCCGGGAGACTCAAGATGACTACACAACAGAGAAACTGGAAGCGCCGCAACTACCTGATCAACCCGGGCTTTCAACTGCGGTTCATGTTCTACATTGCCTGCGGCATGTTGACGGGCTTCGCAGTGATCTACTTTACCAATCACTGGTACATCAACATTCTCAATGAACAGGGGCGTGAACTGGGGCTGAACCCGGGCCACATCTACTTCGAGTTTGTCGACCAGCAGCGGCGCCTGATGAACATTGCATTCGCAGTGGTTTGCACGGCGGTATTCACGGTGCTGATGGTGTGCTCCATGCTGCTGTCACACAAGATTGCCGGACCGATCTACCGGGTAAACAAGTACAGCCGCGAGGTAATCGCCGGCGATGTGCCTGCCTACCCGGTGTCGCTGCGCAAGGGCGATTTCTTCCCGGAACTCGCCACCATGGTCAACGACCTGGTAGCGCATAGCCAGCAAAATGCAGTGGCAAGTAGCGCGGCTGCAGAGGACGCCAAAGTCGACAGTGCCGAGGTAGCAGCTGCGCCCAGGAAACCGGCCTCCATTGAAGGCACCGCGCTGGAAGGCGACGAGGTATGGAGCATGGATGCCCCGGGGCGGCTGGTCACCGAGTCCTGATCTGGCCCCTGCAAGGGCCGCGCAGCAGGCGGCAGATCTCGCTAGCTAGCGCTAAATTTAAAAGAGCCAGAACAAAACCTGGTTGTATTTTATCTCGGGAAATTAGCTGTTTCACGGCGTGGGATGGGTAATAATCCGTGAGATAGGTCACCGAATTGCTCGCCCGGCTAGCAGAATAATACCGGCACAGGCGATGCTTGAGTTCGGGGCACAACCAGATGACGGACCATCCGACACAAGCGACAGTCAAACCAGTACAACGCAGCCTGCTGTTGCCGCTGCTTATTGTACTGGTGCTGCTGGTCGCTGGCTTCAGCCTGGCGCTGCAGATACACCACCGCCAGCACCTTGAACGCGCCACTCTCGAGCGCGGGCAGGTTTTCAGCCAGCTCTTGCAGCGCCTCATTGAAGAGCGCTCAACGGCGCTGGTTGACACCCTGCACGGTATCACCCGCAACGATCCCCACCTGGTCGATCACCTGGTAAACGGCGACCGCGAGGAACTCCTGGAGCACTACACGCCACAGTTTCTGGCGCTCCGCGATGGCCTCGATGTTGCCCACTTCTATTTCCATACCGCTTACGGCCACAACCTGCTGCGTCTGCACCGACCTGACCGCTACGGCGATCGCATCGATCGTCACACCATGAACGCGGTCCTCGGTGGTCAACAGGTGTCGGTGGGCATCGAACTGGGTCCGCTGGGGATCATGGCCCTGCGCGCGATTGAGCGTGTCGAAACCCCTGATGGCAGGCTGGTGGGCTTTGTCGAACTGGGTGTGGATCTGCATTCGCTGCTGGAAGTGCTCAATCGCGACCATGGCGCCGATTTCGTCGTTATCACCCACAAGGAAGAACTCGACCGCGAGGGCTGGGAGATCAGCATGGAGCTGAGTGACAGCAGTGCAACCTGGGAGCAGTTCCAGAACGTGGTCGTCAGCTACGAGTCACAGCCGGGACTGGCAGTCCAACTTGCCAACATCATCGAGGCAGATCCCGGAGTCCGCGAGGATAGTGCCAACCAGAGGATGAACTATCTGACCCTGAACGAGCGGCAGATCATGGCGCTCACCTACCCGCTGCGGGACCTGACCGGCGCTCAGCGCGGCGACGTTATCGCACTGCGCGATGTCACTGATGCAACTACCGAGATGCAGCAAGTAGGACGTACGGTATCACTGGCCGCTGGCGTGCTGTCAGCAGCCCTGGTGTGCTTTCTGTATGTGGCCTTGCGGCGGGTCGACCGGGGTATTCAGTCGCAGCAGGCGGACCTGCTCCGCAGCCGGGAGAGACTCGACTTTGCCATGTCGGTGGCCAACGACGGCGTCTGGGACTGGAACGTTCTCACCAACGAGGTCAGCTTCGACGACCGCTACTTCACCATGGTGGGCTATGAAGTCGGTGCCTTCCCGGGCACTTTTGACGCCTGGAAGTCCCGCGTCCACCCGGAGGACTTTCCACGCGTCCACGCAGCCATGAGCAGTTTCCTCAGGGATGAAACCGACACATTCGACTCGGAATTCCGGTTTCTCTGTGCCGACGGCGAGTATCGCTGGCTGCGCGGCCGCGGCAAGATCGTTGCCCGCGGTGCCGACGGCAAGCCCACGCGCTTTGTCGGCACCCATTCGCACATCAGCAAACGCAAACAGGCTGAAGCAGAGAAAGAACACGCGGCAGCCACGCTCAGCAAACGCAATCGCACGCTGGAGTCACTCAATCGCCTGGGCGGCGACCTGACGCTGGCCACCTCCATCGAGGAAATTGGCAAGCGCACCGTGTCGGTGCTGCGGGAGCAGGATGGCGCCCCCCTGATCGGCATTTACCTGGTGGACGATACCGGCAACTATCTTGAGCTGACTTACTATGACGCCATACGGGTGGACGACGCCCTGCTCAGCTCGGCGCGCCGGCTACCCATAGCCAGCAGCTTCAACGGCCTGGCACTGCAGCAAGGGGATATTATTCACTGCGCCGATTTCGCCAACGACGAGCGCATTCATCCCGAAGTGCAGGCCGCCTTTGCGAAGGCTGGAGCGCGCGCGGAAACCATTCTGCCGCTGATCTTCCGCGGCCGCCCGATGGGGACCATCGCCATCGTCTACCCGGAACCGGTGGAATACGGTGAGGAGGAACGCTGGGCTCACAACGCGGTGGCGCAGACTGTCGCCATTGCCATCGAGAATCTGCACAACCTCGAGGAACTTGGCTTCCAGGCCCGCCACGATTCCCTGACCGGGCTGCCCAACCGGCTTGCCCTGCACGAGTACTTCGAACACCTGGTGCAGCCCGGCCATGATGATCTCTCGGTGGTGCTATTGCTCCTGGACCTGAACCGCTTCAAGGAAGTCAACGACACCCTCGGCCATCACATCGGCGATGAACTGCTCTGTGCCCTCTCTCACCGGCTCAGGCCCAATGTGCACAAGCTCGGCGGGCAGCTCTACCGGCTTGGCGGCGATGAGTTCGCCGTGGTACTGCTGCAGCCCGCGAGCGAGGCGGCAGCCATTGCCACCAGCATCGGCGAGGAGCTGCGGCGGCCGGTCGCCATCCGCGGCCTGAACCTGGAACTGGACAGCAGCATCGGTGTGGCCATCTATCCGGAACACGGCACCGACAGCCACGAATTGCTGCGTTGCGCCGACATCGCCATGTACCAGGCCAAGGCCGGCATCTGGGCCTTCCGCATTTACCAGGAAGATGACGACGACAAGAGCCCCCAGCGACTGGAAATGCTGTCAAAGTTCCGCGCGGCCCTGGAAAACGATCAGCTCGATCTGTATTTCCAACCGCGAATCATGCTGGAAGACCAGAATACGCTCTCCTGCGAGGCGCTCCTGCGTTGGGAAATCGAGGACCAGCAGTTCATGGGCCCCGATGAGTTCATCCCACTGGTGGAAACCACCGACCTGATTCACCCCCTGACCCTGTGGGTGCTGCGGCGAGCCCTGGAGCAGGCGAACGAGTGGTCGCGGCGGGGTCTCAACCTCACAGTCTCGGTCAATGTGTCTGGCCGCAACCTGATCGACGTGGAGTTCCCGGCCAAGGTAATGGCGCTGATGAAGGAAGTCGGCGCCACCGGCAAGCAGTTACAGATTGAAATCACCGAGACCGTGCTGGTCGCCGACCCGGAACGAGCGCTACACGTACTGAGGGCCCTGTCGGGCCTGGGAATTTCCATAGCGATCGACGACTTTGGCACCGGGTATTCATCCCTCTCCTACCTCAAGAAGCTACCCCTCAACGCACTCAAGGTAGACGCCTCATTCGTCCAGGATATGCTACGCCGCGAACAGGATGCGGTGATCGTACAATCCACGATCAGCCTCGCCCACAGCCTCGGCCTGCGAGTCGTGGCCGAAGGTGTTGAGGAACTGGAGGTGGTGCGACGCCTGCAGGAAATGCAGTGCGACGAGGCGCAGGGCTACTACTTCAGCGAGCCGCTACCGGCAAGCTCCTTCGAGGACTGGGCCAGTAACAAACGCTCTGCCTGAGCGCCCTTCTACCAGAACTGGTCAGCCCACCGATCCAGGAAACGACTGGCGGCCTGACTACAGGTTCATCCAGGACCATAGCTGGTCACAGATGCAGAAACCGAAAAAGTCCCGGTGACCAACTGCGGTACCCACGAACGATCGACGGGTCCGATGCGGAGCTGGTCACCGGGAGACGTTCAGACAAAACGCAGGTCAGTCATCACCATCGTCGTCGTCATCTTCATCGTCGTCGTCATCTTCGTCGTCGTCTTCATAGTCGATGTCACCCTGCAGGCGCAGGATGCGGGTAGACACCTTGGCGGTACCTACCGGCAGGCCAGCAGGAATCACGTCATC
>JAAUXY010048114.1_pt1 | contig 15240 bp, 11 predicted proteins | sample 7278121 | NCBI WGS metagenome assembly JAAUXY01 (sample SAMN14350117, study PRJNA611818) | marine sediment metagenome | isolation source: surface marine sediment (1.8m) | place: French Polynesia: Moorea | collected 2018-08 | reverse complement strand
CTTCAGGCCGGCGTCGGCGAGCGCGCGCTCCAGACCGCGGGCGTCACGCTGCAGCAAGTCCAGCGTATCGGCCTTGTCGACCAGGATCTGCGCCTTGACCGAGCCGTCGGCGGACAGGTCCATCTTCACGTCGATCCGCCCCAAATCCTGTGGCTTGAGCTGGATCGAGATCCGGTCCTGGCCGGTGCCGGCGGCCTTCCTGATCTGCACGGCCACTTGGTTGTGGACGAAGCGTTCGAATTGCGGCCCCTGCGGCAGGCGCGCCGATTGCGGCATCGCCGCGCCGGTCAGGTCTGCAAACCGGGCCGGGGCGGCCCCGCCGGTTGCGGCGCTGGTGGAAGTGCCGGTCTGACCGGACGTGCTCGCCGCATCTCCGGCGCGCGGCTGTGGGGCATTCTGGCCCGACTGTCCCAGGTTGGCGCCGTTCTGGCCGGACGGCTGCACGGGCCGGGTCGCGGCCGGGACCGCGGCGATCGTCGACTGACCGGCGGGCTGGTTCTGCGCCTTAGCCTGCGGGTCGGCCTGTCCGGTCACCGGCGTGTAGGGACCTTGGCGCGCCAGATGACGCTGCGCCGCCGCTTGCTGCTGGGCTTCGGCGTTCAGCGCCTCACCGTCCAGCTGGAAGGCCGACGGGCCGGTCCCTGTGCCAGCCGCTTGGCCGGCACTGCGGGTCAGGAAGGCGCCGGGGCGGGAGGTCAGTTGGTCGGCCTCATGGGTCACGCTGACCTGCGCGCCCGCCAGGCCATTGCGTCCCGAATTGCCGCGCGCCGCATCGGGCGCCAGCAGGTCGGTCCGGGTCATCTCCGGCCGGATCGGGTCCATGTCGCCGGGGGCTGGGTTGTTGCGTCCGTCGGTCGGGGAGGTCGGAGCAGCCTGCTCACCCTGGCCGCCGCGCTGTGAGGGGAGCGCGTTGCCGCCGTTGTTAATCTTGGCGAAGTCAGCCAGCGGCGCGCCTGCCGGCGCGATCACCGCGGCGACCTGTTCGCCGTCCTCGTCCGCTTCCAGACCGTCGTCCGTCCGCTCGGACCGATCGCGCTCGGCAGGATTGGCCTTGGCGGCATCGGTTTCGTCGCTCCACTCGCGCGGTTCATCGGAACGCTGCGTGGCGTCAATCGGCCTGATGTCGAACAGCGCATCCCGGCTCAGAAAGCCGGAGATCGCGCCCGATCCATTCATATCTGCGATGCGCTCGGCGCCCCCGGCGATCAGCTCGGCGAACAGCTGGCGTGCCGAGCTGTCCTGCGGCCGAGTCGCCTGCGACTCGCCGCCCTGCGCCGCCGTGGCCCCATTGCTATTGGAAACCGCAGGAAATGGAACGTTCATTACCAAACCTTTCATACCTTGGGACGCAATAGTCCGGCCCGACCAGCAGCAAGGGCCGGGCCAAATGGCGAAGCCGCAGTTTCCATGGACTGTCGATCGTTCCGGCCCGGACGTTAACCAAACAGGCGGCAGGACCTGCCCCTGAAGGCCCGGCATCTGACGGGAAAATTCTGCCGGGATGCCACCGGGGAAAGACGGCCCCGGCCTAGGCCGCTCGAGAACGATGTGCGAGTTTGTTGCCATGTCACAGCCCGTGCCGAAAGATCGCGGCAGCCTCCTCAACACAGCCCACGAACGCTTGCGGGCCGGCGACCTGCAGGTCGCCCTGACCGCCTGCGAGGAAGTGCTCCTGGCCGCGCCGGAGGATCTGGAAGCGTTGCTTCTGATCGGCCGGGTCCTGCACCGTGGCGGCAATGCCGACGCGGCCCTGGGTGCGTTCCGCCGCGCCATCACGCTGGCCCCGGACCAGCCGGAACCGCGAGCCGCGTTGGTCCGTCTTCTGTTGGACGCGGGCCAGGTCGGCGCCGCCGAACAGGCGTTGGCAGAGGGCTTGGGGAAGGTTGCGAACCATCCGGTCCTGGCCGCGCTGCACGGACGCCTTCTGGAGCTGAAGGGCGAGACCGAGGCAGCCGCCGAAGCCTATCGGCAAGCGCTTGCCGGCGATTCGCTGGATTTGGACGCGCGCGTCGAGGCTCTGACCGGTCTTGGCGGCGCGTTGAGTGCGATCGGGGAATGCGATGAGGCGCGGTCGCGTTTCGAGCAGGCGCTGGCGGTGGATGACGACGCGTTGCTCGCGCGGCTGGGTTTGGCCGAGCTGTTGCTGGTCCAGGATGCCGCGGCGGATGCGGCCCGGCACTTTGCCAAGGCGGCCAGCCTGCTCGATCCGCGGGAGGCCGGACCGTTGCTGCACCGGGTGGCGACGCAACTCGCTTTGCTCGGCCTGCACGCCGAAGCGGAGGAAGCGCTGCGAAGGTTGATTGCCGTCCAGCCGGACAATTTGCCGGCGCTCTCGCAGCTTGGCCGCGTGCTGCGCAGCCTGCAGCGCGAGGAGGAGTCGATCGCCGTGTTTCGCCAGGCCGTACAGACCGCGCCCGACGATATCGGGGCGATATGCGACCTGGGGCGCGCGCTGATGCAGAGAGCGCCGGACGAAGCCGAGACCCTGTTGGACCGGGCCGTGGCGCTGGCGCCCGACGACGTCCGCACCCTGTTCGCCCGCGGCAGTTACGCGGAGCACCATGGCGACGCGGACCGCGCCTGCACCCTGCTGTCAGAGGCTTTGCAGCGCTATGAGCAGGACGGACCGAAAGGCGATGTCCAGCCAGCCCTGATCTGCAACAACCTGGCGAATGCCCTAATCGCGCTCGGCCGGCGTCGCGACGGGCTGGCCATGTTCGAACAGGCGGTCGCCTATGAGCCAGCCAGCCGCACCTACCGGCACAACCGCGGTCTATGCCTGCTTGGACTCGCTGAGTGGGAGCGCGGTTGGACGGATTACGAGGAGCGGCTTCACCTGTCCCGGAAGCTGGGCACCGGACTGCCCGACTTCGCGGCCTGGGGCACCAGCCTGCCGCCGCTTTGGGACGATGAGCCCTTGGACGGCCGGCAGGTGGTGGTGATCTGCGAGCAGGGTCCGGGCGACATGGTCATGTTCGCCCAATGCCTTCCCGCGCTGGTGCAGACTGGAGCGGATGTCGAACTGCGCGCGCCCCAGCGCATGGCCGCCATCTTGGAGCGTAGTTTCCCGGACGTCCGCGTTTCGGTTTATCCGACCATCGAGCATTCGGCCGCGGCGCCGTCCTCGGCCGACTATGCGATCCCTCTGGGCAGCCTGCCGCGCCGCTACCGCCGCCACAACGACGACTTCACCGCGCCCGACCGCTATCTGGCCGTTGATCCGGGCGCGGCCGAAGCGTGGCGCGAGCGTCTGGATGCGCTGGGCGAGGGGCTCAAGGTCGGGATCTCGTGGCGCGGCGGCGGGGTATCCAAGGAACTCGCTTTTCGCCGGGTCCCGCTGATGGATTGGGCCGGGCTGGCGGAGCTGCCCGGCATTCATCTGGTCAGTCTTCAATATGGCGAGCGCCGCGCCGAGCTCGATGCCTTGGCCGAGGCCACCGGGGCGCGAATCGCCGACTGGGAGGACCTCGATCCGGTCTTCGGCATCGACGACTTCGCGGCTCTGGTAGACGGGCTCGACCTGGTGATCTCGGTCGCCAACACCACCGTGCATTTCGCCGCTGCGTTGGGCAAACCGGTCTGGTCGCTGGTGCCGACCGCGGCCAGCTGGCGCTGGCTGACCGAGCGCACCGACAGCCCGTGGTATCCGACCATGACGCTGCTGCGCCAAGCCCGCGGTCAACCCTGGTCGGATTTGCTGCGCGAGACCGAACAGCGGCTCGCGGCGTTTCGGGACGCTGAGGGCTGAACGCGATGCTGGTCGATTCCCTGACACCGGACACGCTGCTCACCAAGGCCCGGCTGCTTCATGACCGCGGTCAGGTCGAACCTGCGTTCGAGCTCTACAAGCAAATCCTGTCCCTGGCGCCCGGCCATGTGCACGCGCTGCTCGGTATGGGGCGCGCTCTGCTGCAGGTCGGTCAGCCGGAAGACGCGCGCGTGGTGCTGGACAAGGTGGTGGCACGCGCGCCGGACGACGCCGAGGCCCAGGCCCTGCTCGGGATGGCCTTGCGGGGGCTCGGCCTCAGTGCGGAGGCCGAACGACGGTTCGACCGCGCAGCCGAGCTGAACCCGGATTCGCCGGAGACCTGGTGCAATCTCGGTCTGGCCCGCCTGGAGATCCGGAACTGGCCGGCCGCGGCGGATGCGTTCCGGCGCAGCCTCGCGATCCGCGCGGACTATCCCGAAGCCTTGAACGGGCTGGCCGAAGCCTTGATGGAGCTCGAGGACGAGGATGGCGCGCGCGCGGCGCTCGATCGGGTCGTTGCGCTCAATCCTGATCTGGTCGAGGCGCACAACAATCTCGGCCGGCTGCATATGGGGCGCGATCGCTTTGCCGAGGCCGCCGCGTGTTTCGAGCGCGCTCTTGAGCTGAGCCCTGTGGACCGATCGGTTCTGACCAACCTGGCCGGGGCCAAGTTCAATCTTGAGCTCTACGAAGAGGCCGCGGCGTTGTGTGAGAGGGGCCTGCAGCAGGCGCCGGACGACGTCGACCTGCTGCGCCAGCTCGGCTCGATCTATTGGGCCATGGACGAGCTGGAGGACTCGCTTTCCTATGTCCGCCGCGCGTCCGCCCTGGAGCCGGATTGCCTGGAGGATCTGCTGTCCATCGGGCGCTGTCTCGTAAAGCTCCGGCGGCCGGCGGAAGCCCTTGAGCCGCTGCAGCGGGCGCACGAGATCGCGCCGGAGTCCGGCTCTGCAGCCAACTGGCTCGCCCAGGCCAAACACATGACGTTCCAGTTCGAGGAAGCAGAGGCGCTCTACCACGAGGGCATGCAGCTCGATCCCCAGGACGTTCGGCCCTATGTGGGGCTGGTTCAGGTTCTGCGAGACTTGGCCCGGATGGACGAAGCCTATGAGCTCGGGCTGAAGGGTCTCGCCCTGGATCCGGAAAGCGCGCTGATGCGCAACCAGCATGCGGTCACGCTGCTGAGCCTTGGCCGGTGGGGCGAGGGGATGGACGTCTATGAGAGCCGGTTCGACAAGGAATCCGGCCTGAAGCACGGCTACCGCCGCGGCGTCAAATGGGATCTCACCGACCAGGGCGGCGCCCCGATGTGGCAGGGCGAGCCGTTGGACGGCAAGCGCATTGCCCTGTTCGCCGAGCAAGGGCCGGGTGACGTGATCATGTATCTCAACTGCTTGCCCGAGGTGATCGAGCAGGCCGACGAGATCCAACTGATCGTTCAGTCGCGCATGGCCGAGCTGATGCAGCGCTCGTTCCCGACCGTCAAGGTCGAGGGGCATCGGCTGCTGCAGCACGGGTTGAACGCGCCGCGGTCCGTCGACTTCAACATGCCGGTCGGCTCGCTGACCCGCTATCTGCGGCGCACCGATGCCGATTTCCCGCGCCGCGGCAAGTACCTGCGGGCCGACCCGGACAAGGTGGCGTTCTGGCGCGAGCGGTTCCGGTCCCTGCTGCCGGACGGTGAGGGGATCACCATCGGGATTTCCTGGCGTGGCGGGATCGGGCCCTATTTCGGCGGCATGCGCCACATGGACTTGTCCGACTGGCTGCCGCTTCTGCGCTGCCCCGGAACCGCCTTCGTCAGCCTGCAGTACGGAACCCGCGAGGACCGCAAGGGTTGGCTGGACGCGTTCGAGGACAGCTCCGGCATTCGCATTGCCGACTGGGATGACAGCGATCCGACCGACGACCTCGACGGACTGGCCGCCCAGGTCGAGGCGCTCGACCTGATCGTCTCGATCGCCAACACCACGGTCCACTTCGCCGGCGCCATGGGCCGGCCATGCTGGACCGTCGTGCCCAAGATGCCGAGCTGGCGCTGGGTGCGGGGGCGCACCGAGAGCGTGTGGTATCCGACCATGCGCCTGTTCTGGCAGCACGACGACGAAGACGGCTTTGCGCCGGTCATGGAACGCGTCGCGGCACAGTACTTGCAGAACGCTCCGGCTCGAAGGTTCTACCCCGATTCTTGGCGGGGAGAGCCGGGTGACGAGGAAGGATCATGACTCTCTAAGCCCGGACCTCACCGACCGAATCTCGGGGTTGGCACGAATGATGCTTCGAGACGCAAGGTCAGAACGAGACCGAGGTTTGAGAGATGACGAAAGACGCGTTCCCCATCTATGTGGGCTGGGATAGCCGGGAAGATATTGCCTATCAGGTGTGTCGGCATTCCCTGCTGCAGCGCGCGTCGATTCCGATCGCGGTCGAGCCGTTGCGGCTCCCCGACCTGCGGTCCCGCGCCATGTACTGGCGCGACGACGATCCGCTCGCCTCGACTGAGTTCACCTATTCCAGATTTCTGGTGCCGGCGCTGAGCCATTACCAGGGATGGGCGCTGTTCTGCGACTGCGACTTTCTCTGGCTCGGCGATGTCGCCGACTTGGTCGAGCAGTTCGACGACCGGTTCGCGGTGATGTGCGTGCAGCACGACTACCGGCCCACCGAGACGGTGAAGATGGATGGCAAGGCGCAGACCGTCTATCCGCGCAAGAACTGGAGCAGCCTGGTCGCCTACAACTGCGGCCACCCGGCCAACGCCGCCCTGACCGTCGAGGCGGTGAATGCGCGCAACGGTGCGTACTTGCATCGCTTCCAGTGGCTCGACGACGACCTGATCGGGCCGTTGGACGAGACGTGGAATTGGCTTGAGGGCTGGTCCCAGAAGCCGAAGTCGGGAACGCCCAACGTGGTCCACTACACCCGCGGTGGTCCGTGGTTCGAGAACTGGCAGGACGTCGACTACGCCAAAGAATGGCTGGACGAGCAGGAAGCATTCCTGATGACGCTCGGCCAGGCTGCGCAGTAGCCGAACCGAGACGCCGCGAAGAACGGTGAAGCAGAAAGCATGGAAGATGGCCCGCGAAGCGGGCAGCAGGAGAAAATCTTGAAGCAAAGAAGTGCAAAGAGACTGGCGATGCCTCGCGCCGACAAAACGGCGGCCGGGGTGATGAACGCCGCAGAACGGAGTCCAGAAGAGGAGTACGGACATGTCTGACAGGATTGCGTTGAGCGCGGCGACCCGGGCCAACCTGTTGTCGCTGCAAGGTACGACCAAGCTGATTGGTCGCACCCAGGAGAGGCTGTCGACCGGCCTGAAGGTGAACAGTGCGCTCGACGATGCGACCGCCTTCTTCCAGGCGCGTGCGCTGTCGAACCGCGCCAGGGATCTTGCCGAGGTCAAGGATGGCATCGATCAAGGCATCAGCACGCTGAAGGCCGCGATCAACGGCATCGACGGTATTACCCGGATCATCGAGCAGATGCGCGGTCTGGCGATCGCGGCCAAGACTCAGAACGTCACCGCCCGGGCGGCCTCGGCCAGCCAGGCCTTGGGTCTGGCCTCGCAGCTCACCCTGCTTGCGTCCGACGCCAACTATCAGGGCGTGAACCTGATCAACAATACGACCACCAACCTGACCGTGGTGTTCAACGAGGACAACACGGCGTCCCTGGTGATTTCGGCTATCGACCTCACCGCGACCGGCCTGAGCGTGACCTCGACCTTCGGCAACTATTCCGCCGATACCGACATCGATCAGGCGATCAGCTTCTACAACGCCGCCCTGACCACGCTGCGCAGTGGCGCCCAGGGCCTTGGCGCGAACAACTCGCTCCTGCAGAGCCGCCTCGATTTCACCAACGAGGTGGTGAACACTCTGGACGAAGGTTCGGACAAGCTGACCCTGGCCGACATCAACGAGGAGGGCGCCAATTTGCTTTCCTTGCAGACCCGCCAGCAGCTCGGTGTGAACTCGCTGGCCCTCGCCTCGCAGTCCGAACAGGCGATCCTGTCGCTCTTCGGCTAAATCTCGTAAACACTCTGTTAAATATAAAAGGCGGCGATTTCTCTGGAATCGCCGCTTTTTACTTTTCATTAACCAAACAAAACGCGGATCATTAGTTGACTAGCTCCTCTGCATAAAGTATTTCGATGTCGTGCCAGAAAAGGCACATGCATCCTAGAAGAGGAGTTATGCAATGTCTGATAAGATTGCTCTAAGCGCGGCAACGCGCAGCAACCTGCTTTCCTTGATCAACAGTGCAAAGCTGATCGGCCGGACGCAGAACCGTCTGTCGACCGGCTTGAAGGTCGCGAGTGCTCTGGACGACGCCTCGGCGTTCTTCCAGGCGCGGAACCTGTCGAACCGCGCGGGCGACTTGAACGGCGTTAAGGACGGTATCGACCAGGGCATCAGCACCATTCAGTCTGCGATTAACGGCATCGACGGCATCACCGCCGTGATCGAGCAGATGAAGGGTCTTGCCCAGGCTGCGAAATCCCAGACCACGACCGCCCGGGCGGCTTCGGCCAGCCAGGCGAACGCGCTGGCTTCGCAGATCACCCTGCTCGCCGCCGACGCCGACTATCAAGGCCTGAACCTGATCAACAACTCCACCACCAACCTGACCGTGTCGTTTAACGAAGACAACACGGCTACTCTGGTGGTGTCGGCGCAGGTGTTGACCGGTACCGGCCTGAGCGTCGCGACGACCTTCAGCTCGTTCTCGGCCGATACCGATATCGACCAGGCGATCAGCTTCTACAACGCGGCTCTGAACACGCTGCGCACCAACTCTCAGGGTCTTGGCTCGAACAACACCCTGCTGCAGACCCGTTTGGACTTCACGAGTGACCTCGTGAACACCCTTGAAGATGGGTCCGATAAGCTGACCCTGGCCGACCTGAACGAGGAAGGCGCGAACCTGCTTGCTCTGCAGACTCGTCAGCAGCTGGGTATTAACGCCCTGTCGCTGGCCGCTCAGTCCGAGCAGTCGATCCTGTCTCTGTTCGGGTAAGCCCGGACAACGAAGCGACGTTTTGGCGGCGGCTCCGGTGGAGCCGCCGCTTTCTTTTGGCCCGGTCCCTGGTGAGAAATGCGGGCTAGGCGCGTTCAGCGTCCAACGCGGCGCACACTTGGTGCACCACTTGGCTCCAATCGCCCCGTTCCGCACCGTCGGGGTTCTGCCGGAACAGGCGCATCGCGGGGTACCAGAGGCAATCCGACCGACCCGTGAGCCAGCGCCAGCTCGGTTGCGCCGGCACCAGCGTCCAGACCGGCCGGCCCAGTGCGCCGACCAGATGGACCAGCGTCGTCGCCGGCGAGACCACCCGGTCGAGCGCGCAGACCAGCGCGGCGATCCCATCCAGATCGTCCTTCAAGTCGAGGTCCGGGGCCGCGTGGATGGTGACCCCGAGGGCTTCGCGCACCTGCCGCAGCTCGTCCTCGCAGTCGCCCCATTGCAGCGTGACGAACACGCTGTCGTCCCGATTAAGGAGCACCGCCCAATCGTCGCGTAGACGGGTCATGCGGCGGCTGCCGTCGGTGATGCCGCCGCTGCGCCAAGCGATCCCGATCCGCCGCCCGGCCGGCAGCGTGCCCAGCCAGGCTTGCATCTCCGACACGCGTTCTGGATCGGCCTTGAGATATCCGCTGTGGCGGGGGAAATCCCGCTCGGACCGGCGCAACCAACGCGCGGCCGAGCCTAGCGGCGACCAGAAGTCCACCTGCCGACGCACCAATTCGTCAGGCGTTTCCAGCAGCATCGGATGAACCTCGATGTCGGGGAAAGAGCGCGCGAACAGCGGGTTCAGACGCGGATCGGTCGCCACGATCAGAGATACGCCGGCGGTCTGCAACTCGGGGATCATGCCGGCGAACATGATCACATCACCGATCCCCTGCTCATTGAGCAGAAGCAAGGTCTTGCCGGCGACCGGCTCACCGTTCCACGGCTGGCTTGGATGGTGCGGCCGGGTCAACTGGGCGCCGCGCCAGCGCGCTTCGAAGCCGTCGAACCCGTCGCCCCACCGGCCGGCCAGGAGCAGCGCCATCGCCCGGTTGATCTCGGCGTCCGGGTAGTCGGGCCGCAAGACCAGGGCGGCGTCGTACTCGGTGATCGCCGCATCCGGATCGCCCAGATCACGGATCACGTTGGCCAGGCTCATATGCCCTTCCGCCAGCTCCGGCGCCAACCCGACCGCCCGGCGCAGCAACGGCTCGGCTTCCGTGAACTGCCCGCGTTTGTGCAGCAGGGTTCCGAGGTTCATCAACGCCGGTGCGTGCTCGGGTGCGTGGCGCAGCGCCTCTTCGTAAGCGCTTTCGGCCGCACGGTCGTCGGCTCGGGCGGCCTCGACCACGCCGAGGTTGTACCAGGCGCCTGCATCGTCCGGCTGCGCCGTGCTGAGCTCCCGAAAGGCCTGCGCCGCGCCGTCTTGATCCCCGCTCTGGAACAGCAGCTCGGCCAGCAGCCGGCGGGCCTCGGCATCCTGCGGGCGAAAGCCGAGGATGTGCCGGTAGAGCGCGATGGCCTCGTCTTCGCGGCCCAGGTCCTTCAGCGCCTTGGCCAGGTTGTAAAGAGCATCGTGATAGTCGGGGCGCACGGCGATGGCTTGGCGCCAGCTTTCCACCGCCTCGCTCACCCGGCCGGCCGCTTGCAGAGCGACCCCTCGATTGTAGAGGACCTTGGCGTCCCGGTTGCCGGCCAGAGCCCGGTCGAACAACGCCACCGCTGCGTCGAGCCGGCCGCGCGACAACTCGATCGCGCCCAGCATATGCAGGCTGTTGTGCTCTTCGGGCACAAGGTCGAGGACCTGACGGTAGAGCCCTTCGGCCTCCTCAAGCCGGCCATTGCCGTGGGCGGCGACGGCCTGCTTCAGCAAGGCATTCGGATCACTCATGCGGGGCGATCCACTGATCCAGCGCGGCCCGCAATGCGGCCATTGGTGCCGCCCAGTCGCCAGGCTTGCGCTGGCGGAACAGGCGCAGGCTCGGATACCATGGACAGGTCTCGCCCGAGGCCAGCCAGCGCCAGCTCGGCTGATCGGGCACCAGGACCCAGGCCGGCTTACCCAGCGCGCCGGCGAGATGGGCTGTCACATTGGCCGTCGTGATGACCAGATCGAGCGCGCTGATCGCCGCGGCCAGGCCGTCGATATCTCCGCTCGGATCGAGGTCGGACAGGACATGGATGGGCGCCGGCGCGGCGGCCACCTCGTCTTCGATATCTCCGTATTGCAGGGCGACGAAAGTGCAGCCGCGCGCGGTGAGAACGGGGCGCCAATCCTCGGCGAGACTGGCGCTGCGCCTGGCCCCACCGGCCGGACTGCCGCTGCGCCACGACAGGCCGATCCGCAGGCCTGGCTCGATTGCCGCGAGCTGTTGCGCGAAGGTCCGAACGCGCTCAGGGGCGGCCTTTAAGTAGCCGGCGTGGCTCGGGAAGTCGCTTGGGCTGCGGCGCAGAAAGCGCGGCAAGCTGCCGATCGGGCAGTGTGCCGTAGCCTCGGGTTCGGCGGACGGGCCTGCCGTGGATCGGATGTCGCAGCCGGCAAACGAGCGGGCGAACAGCGACACAAGCCGCGGCTCGACCTGTGCCGACACCGCATCGGCATAGGCGTCCAGATCTGGCAGGCAGGAGGCGAACATGATCTGGTCCCCCAAGCCCTGTTCGCCGAGGACCGCCAGGCGGCCGCCGTGATCCAGGCGAGCGCCGGACCACGCGGGCGCCGCATGACTGGGCGGGATCGTGCCCGGCTGACACCAGCGCGCTTCATAGGCATCGAACCCTTCGGCGAAGCGCCCGGCGAGCAACAATGCCATCGCCCTGTTCATCTTGGCCTGCGCGTTTTCCGGATCGAGGTCCAAAGCGCGCTGATAGGTCTCCAGCGCATCGTCCAGTCGCCCCAAGTCGCGCAACACGTCCGCGGCATTGCGCAGCGCGATCGCGCGCTCGGCCGGACTCTGGATCAGCAGGTCGGCGGCGCGCTGAAGAGTCTCCAGGGCCTCCCGATAGCGCCCCTCCCAATGCTCCAGCACGCCGAGATTGATCAGGGCGGGCGCGAAGTCCGGCTCGGCGGCGATCACGTGGTCGAATTGGCGGCGTGCCTTGGCCGGATCGAAGACCTCGGTGTCCGGGCGCATCAGCAGCTCGCCATAAGCCGTGCGCACGGACACATCGTCCGGGCACTGCGTCAGGGCCTGGCGGTAGTGGCGCAGGGCCGGCTCGGCTTGTCCGCGTTCGTCCAGCAGGGCAGCCATCGGCAGCAGGAAGTCCACGTTTGTCGGGTCCAGCTTGATGCCTTCGCGCAGATGCTTGAAGGCCGCCTTATGTTGCCCTTGTTGGTGGTGCGCTTGGGCGGCGATCAACCGAGAGGCAGTATCGGCCGGCATCCGGGAAAGCGCCGACTCGGCAAGCTCTGCCGCGTGGCCCGGCTGTCCCGACGACAGCGCGGCCTCCGCGGCGCGGCGTAGCTCCAGGGCTGGGGAGGAGGGGTCAGATGGCACGCAGTTTGCTTGTCATTCCGTGGGTTCAGATCCAAGCCTCGTCTATGCTAAGGCGGAATCGAGGCAATTGGGCAAGAAGGAAGCATATCGTCATGGCTCTCAAACTGGTGCTCAAGCCGGGCGAGAAGATCGTCATCAATCAGGCAGTCATCGTTAACGGCGGCGACAAAGCAGAGCTTGTGCTGGAGAATAAAGCACGCGTTCTGCGCGAGAAGGACATAATGACTGAGGGCGAAGCGGACAGTCCGGCACGGCGGATCTACTTCTTAGTTCAATTGCTTTACCTATTTCCCGAACGTTCCCGGCTGTATCAAAACAAGTTTAACGATTACCTGCGAGACTTCATCCAGGCAGTGCCCAGCGCGACTCCGATCGCGATGGATATCGGCGAGAATTTGATCAAGAGCAACTACTACGCCGCCCTGAAGGCGTGCCGCAAACTGATCAGCTACGAGGAAGAGGTTCTGAAGAATGCCGAATAGTAGCCAGATCGGGGCCTACGCCCGGACGCAGAACACCTCGGGTGGGCCGCGGAACACGGAAGCCCGCGCTCTGACCGAGGCGGCGCGCCGCATGTCTGAGGCTCAGCAGGGATTGCCAAGCGACGAAAAGGCCTATCAGGACGCGCTGCGGCTGAACTGGCGCTTGTGGACCATCATCCAGGCTGATGTCTCCTCGCCCGAGAATCCACTGCCGCCGGAGATCAAGTCGAACATCATTTCGCTGTCCATTTTCGTCGATCGCCAGACCCTCTCGGCGCTGGGCGATCCGGATCCCGCCAAGATGGACGTGCTGATCAACATCAATCGCAATATCGCAGCCGGTCTGATGCAGAGTCCCGAAGACGAGCAGGCCGGCGAGAATGCCCCCGAGTCGGGTGACCCAGTGGCGATCGCCGGGCCCACCTCGGCCTAGGGCCGTCGCGCATACCGCCGAACTCGGCGGGGCAGCGGTCATGGCCGGTTCGAGCGCCTCAATGTCATGGTCATGACCAAACCCAAGCCATCCCCGAGTCGCACCGTTCGCCATTTGCCGATCAGAGGCATCGGGCCAATTCGACCAGTTGAGCGTGGAGCGGCGTCGTGAACCGCAAGGGCATCGTCTTGGCCGGCGGCTACGGCAGTCGGCTGCACCCGGCAACCCGCGTCATCTCCAAGCAGCTGCTGCCGGTCTACGACAAACCGATGATCTATTACCCAATGTCGGTGCTGATGCTGGCCGGCATCCGCGACATCCTGATCGTCGCTCAGCCGACCGAGTTGCCGCGCTTTGAGGCCCTGTTGGGCGACGGCGGAAATCTGGGCCTCCGCCTGAGCTATGCACCACAGCCCGAACCGCGCGGCCTGCCCGACGCGTTTCTGGTTGGGCGCCGGTTCATCGCCGACGACCCGGTGGCCTTGGCGCTGGGGGACAACGTGCTGTTCGGCACGGGTCTGCCGCGCCTGTTGGAGCGCCAAGCCGCGGCCAACCGATCCGGTGCGGTGGTGTTCAGCTATCCGGTCAGTGACCCCTCACGCTTCGGCATCGTGGAGTTCGATCACGCCGGCGCCCCCCGGCGCCTGGTCGAGAAGCCACTGCACACGCGCTCGAACCAGGCGCTGCTGGGTCTCTATTTCCTCGACAACAGCTGCGTGGAGCGCGCCGCCGAGTTGGCGCCGTCGCCGCGCGGCGAGCTCGAGATCATCGATCTGCTCAACAGCTATCTTGCAGACGGTTGTCTATCGGTGCAGCAGCTCGGGCGCGGCATCGCCTGGCTGGACGCCGGCACCGCGGATGCTTTGCTGGAGGCAGGGAACTTCGTGGCGACCATCGAGCGCCGCCAGGGCATGAAGATAGCCTGTTTGGAAGAAATCGCCTGGCGCCAGGGCTGGATCGGCGATCAACAACTCTCCGCGCTCGCAGCGGCGCTGTCGGGAAACGGCTACGGGAACTACCTAATGGGATTGCTGGAGCCGGTCGGGGACCGGAACGACCACCGCCTGACGCTGTCAGCGGCAGAGTAGGTCTTAGAATTCAGACACAGTAAATGCATCCTGAAACTCACGGATCTGTTCTTCGCTACCGGCACCCTCGATCACGATGAACACCCCTTTGCCCATAGGTGCAGACGATTGAACGCGCCAGCCGGAAGCCAGCAGGCTGTTCAGACGCCGCAGATGATCGCCGGTCTCAACGAAGATGGCGTGTTGGATCCTGTACAGCTCGCCGGCTGCTTGCGCTTGTTTTGCCATGGTCGTTCCCCTGAGCTTCCCGCTGCAAAAGCCGTGCAGAATAAGCACGCCGCGCCAGCCGCGCCAAGCGCCGCAAATAGGCAAACGCGCAGATACTGGAGCGCAAAAGAGAAATTCAATCCTTCCAGCGGTTGTCTCAAGACATGGACTGACGCAACAGCAATCCGCGCCGTGAAATTTTCGTTCCGAGTCGCGAATCGATGAGACAGATTCGGATCATTCACGGACTGGCCCGGACCGGCGGCACGGTGCTCAGCATGTGTCTGGGCTCGATGCGCGACGTCGTGCTGCTGAGCGAGGTGAACCCGCGCAGCGCGGCGGCTTACCACAAGCTCAACCCAGTCTATCAGGCAGCCAGATGGTTCTCCCTGCTGGACGCGGAAGAGATGGCTGCGATCGGCGAAGCGGCCAAACGCGCCGACGACCCGGACATGCTGTTCGTCGAAGCGATCGACCATATCGAACGGGCGGCCGCCAAGCGCGGAAAGACCCTGGTGCTGCGCGACTGGAGTCATGTCGACTTCCTGGGCGCTCATTGGGACGGCCTCGATATGAAGCCGACCGACCGCCTTGCCCTAGCGGATCTCCTAGGCTCGCGCTTTAAGCTCAGGCAGGTCGCCACCTGCCGCCACCCGATCAATCAATGGCGCAGCTACGACCGCTACCAGCGCGCCAATCACACCTGTCTCTTGAGCGCGGCCGACATGATGCGGGGCACAGCCGGTTTTGCCCGGGCCGCCGCCCCGCTGGGATTTAT
>JAAUXY010105040.1_pt1 | contig 15271 bp, 17 predicted proteins | sample 7278121 | NCBI WGS metagenome assembly JAAUXY01 (sample SAMN14350117, study PRJNA611818) | marine sediment metagenome | isolation source: surface marine sediment (1.8m) | place: French Polynesia: Moorea | collected 2018-08 | reverse complement strand
GGCAGCGAGCGCATGATACTGGTGGCAACCAGTGAGGCGGTTCCGCCGCCGACGCCGAGAACACCGTGTACTTTGCCTTCTTCCATCAAACGTCGGACAATTTTTTGAGCACCCCGTACCTGATTGTCAGTTGCTTTTTGACGTTCCGTTGCGTAAAAATGGCGGACCTCTTCGATGTTCAGACCGCCATTTTTACGCAACGGAACGTCAAAAAGCAACTGACAACCAGGTACGGGGTGCTCAAAAAATTGTTCGGCGTTTAATGGAGGAGGACAAAGTACACGGTGTTCTCGGCGTCGGCGGCGGAACCGCCTCACTGGTTGCCACCAGTATCATGCGCTCGCTGCCGTTTGGAATGCCGAAACTAATGGCTTCCAGCATGGCGGCGCACCCGAAATACGTCGGCAAGTATGTCGGCACCAAAGATATCACCATGTTAAATACCGTCGTCGATGTGGTGGAAATTAATCCCATTCTTAAGACACAGCTCATCAATGCGGTGGGAGCCATCTGCGGGATGGTTGAATTATCACCGGGCTGGAAGGTGGAATTTGACCAACCGGTTGTCGCCATCACCAGTTTTGGTTTTGCCGAGCGCGCTGTCGAGCCGTCCATCCACTACCTGCGGGAGAAAGGCTATATTCCGGTACCCTGTCATGCCCAGGGCCGTGGTGATCGGGCCATGGATGAACTGATTCGTGAAGGCTGGTTCAGCGGTGTAATAGATTTTGTCAGCCGCGGCATCGTCGAACAGATGCTGGATGGCAACTGTGCTGCCGGTGATGACCGTTTGCTGGCAGCCAGTGAATCCGGTGTTCCCCAGATTGTAGCACCGTCGGGGCTCGACATGCTCAGCGTCGGCGGCAGACCGGAGCTGCTGGAACGTTATAAAGACCGCGCTGAGGCCATCATCGACAAGCTTCGCATCGAAATCAGAACCAGTGCAGAAGAATTGCAACAGGCCGCCGATATTGTTGCCGAGCGCTTAAATGCCTCCAAAGCCCCCTGTGCCGTTCTGATACCTTTAAAGGGGTGGAGCTCGCTTGACAGGGAGGGGGCGGCTTTATATGATCCTGAAGCAAACCAAGCATTTACAGACACGCTTAAAGAGCAGCTCAACGCGGATGTGCCTGTGGTAGAAGTCGATCTGCATCTCAATACACCGGAGTTCGGTCAAGAAGCGGTTGAACTTTTTCACAAGATCTACAATCAGAAAATGTAGCCGATGGAAGAAAATGTCAGAGAACGAGTTCACGATTGAAACCGATACCGGCGCCTTTGATTTGGCGGCCAATGTCAGATCCATAGGCGCGGATCTGTTAGTTGCAATCTGGGGCGGTGAAAGACCGCATATCGGGGCGGTAGCGGTGGCGCAGCCCCGCCCCAGCCTGAGAGATCCCGAAGTTACCAGTGCCAGCACTTCTGTTTTTTGTTTTGTCGGACATAAGGAAGACGAGTTGGCCAAAGCCGCCGCGGAGATTCTATCCGCAACGCTGGATACCGCGGTGGTTGTAACGGCGGGAATTCACTGGGACAACCTGGAGGAAGAAGCCATTCTGAAAATTATCAAGAATAGCGAAATCCTCGTAGATATGATTCTACAAAAATGCATTACGGAATTACAGCCATTTAAAAGGTAGGAAAATTATTATGACTAAACGAATCGTAATCGGCATCTCCGGTGCCAGTGGTGTAACCTATGGCGTCCGCATTCTCGAATTATTAAAGGAAACGGATTTTGAAACCCACCTGATTATTTCCAACGCCGGCCGATTAAATATCGAAATCGAAACCCGCTATAATCCCGCAGATGTAGAAGCCATGGCGGATTTTGTCTATGATCATAAAGATATGGCCGCCTCGGTATCCAGCGGCTCATTTTTAACCCGGGCCATGGTGGTCATCCCCTGCACCATTAAATCGTTGTCCGGAATAGCCAATTCTTACAACGAAAACCTTCTGGTGCGCGCAGCGGACGTGACTTTAAAAGAAAAACGCAAATTGGTACTGGTCGTCCGGGAGACACCTCTGCATATCGGTCATTTGCGGCTCATGACCCGGGCCGCCGAAATGGGCGCCCATATTCTACCGCCGGTGCCCTCTTTTTATCACCAGCCAAAAACGCTTGACGACATTATCGATCAGACCATCGGCAAGGTCTTTGATTATGTCGGTATTGAGCATAAGCTTTTCAAACGCTGGGGTGCACAAAATGAAGACTTAAAGGATTCAGCCGCCCACCTGAAAACAATGAAGTAAAAAAAAATTTATACCCTAAAATAACTGGTTTAAATTTAAAAGCGGTCATTTTATACAGGAAAATTTATTTAAACCTGATCCTCCAGAGCGGCCGCCTCTTTGCCTGCGGCGGATACCCGTTCCGCGGCCCTCCGCCGCTTGTCAATCGTTACCTTCTCGGCTTCGATATAATCCACGGCCTTCACTTCACAAAAGCGTACGCATTGTGGATTGCCGTCACAATGGTCGCATTTAAGAACCTTTCTGTCGGTGGAATTATAGCTCATGGCACCGAACGGACACGCGCTCACACAGGAACGGCAGCCGATGCAGACATCATAATCCACCGCCACACGTCCCAGCTCTTCATTTCGTGAAATCGCCTTAACCGGACAAACATTCAAACAGGGCGCATCCTCACACTGCTGGCAGGACATCGGGATGTAAAGACCCTCGGCCTCCCATTTCACTACCCGGATTCGACTACGGGTCGGATTGGATATCCCATCATGGGAAACAGCGCACACAAGCTCGCACAGCTGACAGCCGGTGCACTTCTGGTGATCTATATATAATACTTTAGACATTTATATCCCTCCTGATTCTTAAAATGAACGTTTCAAATTTTAAAAAGGGGTATTTTCTTCTTATTTTCAATGAATTCTATCTATTTAAATTTTTAAATTTGAAACCCTTCGGGCTTGCCGATCTTACCGCATCTACTGTGTTAGATGCCGTTCCGCATAGGCGGCTATAGCGAAACGACATCTGCCGTGTAGCTGCGGCAACCTCGACAATCGCTCAATTTAAATTATAGCAAATGCGACGGCTCTTTTTCGAGGCCGAGTTCCTTCAGAATCTCCGGTTTGGGAACACCCTCTTTATCGAGACCTTTATACTCGTATAATTCATCGACCATCTTGATAAATTTTTTCTTATCAATTTTTAGCCCGATCACGTCGATGGCGCCCCGTTTACAGGGTTCATCGAAATAGCGATGGTTCAGCATATCGCCTTTTTCAAGATCGTCTCGCGACAGTCCTTCCCTCAGGTTATAAAGCCTTTCAATCATGTTGCAACGTCGGGCGACCTCCCAGATCTCCGCAGGCGTCATTTCAAGACCGGTATTGTAGTAAAGCACTTTGGACCAGTCCTCGAAATTGGGCAATGTCGGTCCCAAAAACGTGGTATGATATTTACAGATCCCGAGAATGTCCACGCCCATATAGCAGTTTTCCTGCCAGTAGACCTGCCAGGGTTTGCCCTCATATTCCGTATGTTCGGAGCTTAAAGGCCCGTCATAGGGAACCGGGCTGCTGTAAATCTTTCTCAAAACCTCCTGCGGCAGATGGTACAGATCGATGGCCGGTCGGCTCCTCAAATGATCCGAGCCCCTGCTGGCCGTGGCCACATTGAGTGCCAAACCGGGAGTGGGACGCTCGTCCGAATGCAAATTGCTCATGCCTTTGACCTGAATGAGATAATCAAAAGAATTTTTGCCGATCTTTTTTGAAGCGGGAATACCGCCGTCGGCCAGTGCGTCAGCCAGCGAGCCTTTGCGGTAAGCGATGCGTTCAATCATTTCGATAACTGCTTCGTCATTTCCCCAGCTCAGATCCAGTCCATCGGTGTCTTTGTCGCTGATGATGCCCAGTTCGTAGAGCTCCATGGCCCAGGAAATGAGACTGCCGGTCTCCAGATTATCCATTCCGAACTGATTGACCAGATAATTGCCGGTCAGAACGGTGGTTGCACGGGGTGTGTCGGTTTCGCCTCCAAACGTGCCCAGAGAGGTGTATTCCGGTCCTTCATCGTATTTGCCGGCATAGGGGCCATCCGGAATTTTATACTGGGCTCGGCAATGTACCTGGCAGCCGAAACAACCGGTCATATGATGCGGACCCATGGTTTCGGTTGCAATTTCATCGATACGTTCGGGTTCAATATCATCGGCATATTCACACTGGTTATATTGAAAATTGCGGGTCCGCACCCCTCCCCAGCAATTCGTCGCGCCCCAGATAAATGGCGTCCCCAGAGCACCCTGGGTTTGATTCACCTTGGCACTGACAATCTGGTCGATGAATCGTTTATTGTATTCCAGGGCTTCGGTTGGGTGGGCAATCTGGATATCCATGGTTCCGCGGGCAGCCACGCCCTTAAGGTTCTTGGACCCCATGACACATCCCATCCCCGTCCGTCCGCCGGCATTTTTAATTCCCGTCATGACGTTGGCAAACCGGACCAGGTTCTCTCCAGCCGGCCCGCAAACACAGCTCTTAACTTCGTCGTCCCCCAGGTCTTCCCTGATGGCCCATTGGGCATCAGTCACGGATTTTCCCCAGACGTCACGCGCATCACGGATCTCGATCTCACCATTATGGATATAAATATAAACGGGATGTTTGGCTTTCCCCTTGATCACCAGATGGTGAAAGCCCGCCCAGGCCAGCTCGGGTGCGAAAAAACCTCCCATGTTTGTGCTGCCCAACATCCCGGTCAACGGTGATTTTGCCATGACATGCGTTCTGGCAGTGGCAGACGCACAGGTGGCTGTCAGAATGCCGGCGCTGATCAAAAGGGGATTATCAGGGCCCAGCGGGTCACAGCCCTTCTTGGCGTGGTTATAAAGCAGATAGGCATCCAATCCCCGGCCACCCAAAAACTTCTTTCGAATCTCAAGTGATATCGGCTTGGTCTGGATATCACCGCTGCTGAGATCAATATATGCGATCTTCCGGTTTAGCGCCATGTTAGGTTACCCCCTTTTCCTTTAATTTTTCTTCTGCCAATTTGCGATTTACTTCCCAGACGGGTCCTCGAATACGGGGCAGATTGGGATTGACCCAATGGACCCGGTATTCCATCCCGCATATCGGGCATTTGGCAGTCTTTTTTCCCTTTTCCGGCTGAATCCGTTCCATACAGCTCGGATTATGGCATCTAAATTTGCCATAGGTCCGGGTCTTTCGAAGACTTTCGGCCGTAGACAGGTCTTTGTTTTCAGTCGCCATAAGGCATGCTCCTTTGCTTTTCATGTTCATTACTGTGAACACATATTTATAGTGGAATTGATAACACAGCTGCCTTGGTTTATCAAGATGAAATATGCCTTTTTCTCTATCTTGTGGCTATTTTATTCGGTGGCTCATAGTTTAATCAATAAACAGCAATGCGAACAATGCGGGCAACATTGATTAATGAATCGATCATTTGTTCACCAAGGTGAACAAAAAAATGTTGACAAATACGAACATCCGGTTGTATTCTCAAAAAAATTGAAAGAATCTAATTTCGGACAACAAATATGAAAAAATATGGTGCCCCTTCAGTAAAAAAAGCGTTTGCCATTCTGAGTGCCATTTCATCATCCAGAGAAGGCATGGGCGTGAGCAAACTGGCAAAAAAGCTCAAAATGGCCAAAAGTACAGTCCATGGAATGACCTCAGCCCTTGAAGAACTGGGAGCCGTTATGCGGGACCCGGTAACCAAAAAATATAAACTGGGGTTTACCCTGCTCGAAATCGGCCGCTCGGCCTATTCCCAAATTGATCTCAGATCCTCGGCAAGACCGGTTATGGAAGAGCTGATGGACAAAACCCAGACATCGATTTTTCTGGGTATTCTAAATTGGGATCATGTAACCGTTCTGGATATTGTTGAATCAAATCAGGATCTTAAAATTACAGCCCCGGTCGGTACCACCATGCCTATGCTTGCCGGTGCCGTGGGCAAAGTCTTTCTGGCATCCATGGAAGAAGAACAGGCTTTAAAGTTAGTTAACTCAAAAGGATTGCCCCGATTTACGGATAAATCGATTGTCGATAAAGAGCAGTATTTCAAAGAACTGGGACAGGTCAGAAAAAACGGATTCGCCGTTGATGATGAAGAATATATCCTCGGTGTTCGCGCTGTTGCATCGCCGCTCATGGGGCTGGGCCAATTAAGGTCCGCCATCTGGACGGTTGGTTTTAAAGCCAGCCTTGATGAGCAAAAAATAAAAACACTCACCGGAGAAACACACCGGGCTGCTAAAACCATCAGTCAACGGATTCAGCAACAACTTCTCACACCGCACAAGGTGAATTAATAATCACCAAAACCTGCTCAATTTAGTGGAAGACCAGGGATTTCACAGTAACCGGAAATACCTGATCGGCTACCAGGGGTTCGCCGATATCGATCCAATCGCCCTCTTTCAAATTTAGTTCATCGAGCGATAGCAAATTCGTTTTCAATCCCGTCTCACGCCGAATGACGTTTCCAACGCCGCAGGCAATATCGGTTTTAAAAATCAAGATGATCGGTATTTTATTCTTAATTGAGTTGCCCAGTGCCGCTTCAATCGATTTGGCAAATAATTCCATCTGGGGATACGAAGCCCGCACCGGGTCCTTGAAGTATAGTGCAACAATATCTTCTCCTTCATCCAGATCAAATCTCTGAAAGGAGATTTGCAATTGAGATGCAACATGCTCAACACTCAACTTTGACGGGTCTACATCCACCCGGATGACGGGTACATTTCTGATCGGAAACTCGATAGAATCGTCCTTAAAACCGGAGGAACCGGAAATGGATAACGAATAGGCGCCGGCACCAATGACGGTTGCCCGGATCTTATTGGCGGGCTCAATCACCACAGATTTTAATCTGGGTGTCAGAGCATTGATCTGATCGGCCAGAATTCGCCCGATATCGTCATAATGGTTAAGCCCCCCATACATCAATTCTGCGACACCGCCGGAAAATGAATATTCATCGATGTGATTTGGAAAATTCAGATCATCGGTCAGCATGAGCTTTCGGGCCAGCGCGGATATTGCGGGACCGGTAATAACCTCAAATAAAACCTCGGCAAACGTTTTTGCGATTCTATCGATTTCCGCCCCTGAGATGTGATCTCCGATTTTATAATCTAAGCCGAGATGTTGCATCACCTGAACGGCCGGTTCATCAAGCCGCCAAATGACTCCTTTTAAATCGACGCCCAGTAGTCTGCCCCCTACCGAAATACAACTTGTGGATAAGGTCTCTCCATTTTTAGATATGGCAATGTTCGAAGTGCCCCCCCCGATATCACACGACAATATGGTTTTGTTAAAATCCTTTGATCGTGCGGCTGCGCCGGAGCCCATCGCGGCGATGAGGCTCTCAAAATTGGGGCCGGCGGTGGCTGCCACGAATTTGCCGGCATCATTGGAAAGCGCTTCTGCAATTTGTTTGGCGTTTTGTTTGCGAGCGGACTCGCCGGTAACGATTACCGCACCGGTCTGGATATCAGCAGGGTCTATTCCAGCGCGTTGGTATTCTGCTTTGAAAAAATCGGTTAATCGAACCACATCGATTGTATTGTCATCCAATAGCGGCGTATTGGTAATTCTCCCCTCATAAACGATATTTCTTTCCCGAATCTTAAAACGACGCGTAACCGAGCGTTCATCTTTTTTGAGCAGCAGGTTGGAAAAAGCCAGATGGCTGGTTGAGCTTCCCACATCAACGCCAACGGAGAGTATTTCAATTTCGTTTATTTCCATATCCGAATTTCGATCTTCCTTTGTTTAGTTCTTTTTAGATCCGTCCCCCAGACCGGTTCTTACCCGCTGGCGCAATCCGGCCGCTCCCCCCGGCTTCCAATTTTTGGAGGTATGAATCTCCTCATAACAGTCCAATTTATCCATTTTCTTGAGCCGGGCCACAATCTGAGTCCAAGCGCAGGGAATACCCTGACCGACCTCACAATAGCCCCCTTTTGATCCGCCACACGGGCCGTTAAAAAGACTTTTGGCACAGCGCGCTATCGGGCAGATACCACCGGTGTGGATCAAAATACAATCTCCGCAGCCTTTGCATTTCTCGGTCCAGGTTCCCGGCTTATCCGACGCGCCCAAAAAGGTTGTATTCAGTGCCGGAATCACAGGCAACGGCTCAAAAGCATCCGCTAAGGTCTGGACGCCGGCACCGCATGCAAGTGACAGGATGGCATCGGTTCCTTCGGGTATTTTTTGATTCTCCAACACCAGGTCCCTCTCACACTGCCTGATGATACAGCCAACCTCAAACCGGGGGGGTGACCCCTGATAATGCTGTATCTGAGAGAGCTCGCGGCTGAGCTGTTCGGCTTCCTGTTCGCCACCTGAAAGGCAAACCGTCACGCAACTGCCGCAGCCCAGCACCAGTACCTGTTTATAGTCTTTAACCGCGGCAACAATTTCTTCCAGCGGTTTTAAGTCTCCAACAATCATTGGCTCCCCGTCTTAAGCTTGGCGCCGGCAGTCAACTTCGCAGCTGCTTCGGTTTGTCGATGCTTGGGGCAGAGATCTTCATTGCTAGCATTAATTTTGCTTTCCACTTTTTGGCCGAAAGCCGGTGAATAAAGCGGTTCGCCGCATATTCGGCAATGAATCAAATCAAGCGTAATCACGTCATCCCATTCGCCCGCTAAAAGATGCTGAAACTCGATGGCATTCTGGGGACACACCCGCCAGCATTGACCGCAGCGAGCGCATTTGGTCATATTGTGTTTCAGGGTCCGGCCGTCTTTTTGATCATTAAAATCCAGTGCCGACGCCGGACAATTTTCCACACAGGCCAAACACCCGTTACAGTCTTTATTTACACGAAAATAACTCATTTTCTTTATCGATTTCTAACTAAGGCACATTTTTCACAAAGATTAAAACCATTTTCGATCGCTAATTGAGCCAATTTTGTTGATGGGCTCGGCCGCACAAGGAATTGTTGTCGAGGCGTACTTTAAGTACGTCGAGGCAGCAATTCCGCGGAGAACAACGCCCATCGACAAAAGGGGCCATTTAGCGCTCGAAAATCTAGCCGCCGCCGACAAGCAACATAATCTTCACCGAGTCACCGTCTTTTAGCGGGCGTTGTGAATACTGTTCTCGCGGCAGAAAGCCTTCATCATTGATCATCACCTGAATGGTCATGTCCAACTCACCGGATGAATCCAACAGTATTTTACGCGACTGACGATTGGTTCGGTTAACAATATGTGCGATAAGATCGGTCACCGTTCCGTCAGCCATCTCTATTTCGGTCTTTTTGCCAATTAACCTGGACAGTGTCGGCAGCCCGAGAGATTCAACCTGGATTTTCAATGGACACCTCCAACATCTGATAATCCCAAACAGAGTTAGTGTGGTTTACTTTGGATTGCGCTGGCATAATTTCCAGCGGCCTGCCGCATGCGATCTGTGCTCAGCCTGCTGGCTTCAACATAGTCGACGGCCTTCGTGTAGCAGAATCGCACGCATTGGGGGTCTCCCTGGCATAAATTGCATTTAAATACACGGCTGCGGTTCGAATTCCAGCGCATTGCACCGAAGGGGCAGGCCGAAACGCACATCTTGCAGCCGATGCAAAGATCATGGTTTATACTGACGCTGTCCAGCATATCATTGCGGTATATTGCTTCTTTGGGGCAGACCGTCATACAGGGTGCATCTTCACACTGCTGGCAGCTCATGGGGATGTAAAGGCCAATATGTTCCCATTTAACGATATGAATACGGGCTAAAGAAGGATTGCTCACGCCGTAGTGTCTTACCGAGCAAACAAGTTCGCAGTTACGGCAGCCGGTGCATTTATCCGGATCAATCCTCAATATTTTTTTATCCATTATCGATCCTTTTTTCCGTATCGGCAATTTGTTCATCTTAATGAACATTATTAGTGCGCATCCTATCAATATTACCTTTTTTGTCAAGCGATTTTTTCATTTAATTGGGGAATTATAAAGATTAAATGGAATCGGAGACCACATTTAATTATTAAAGCATGTTCATCATAATGAACGATTTCGCTCCTTGAACAGAGAAAGCAATCGTTTGAAAAGCCTTAAAATGGATTGCACAAAATTCCATATCTATCTGAAAAATGTTCTTTAATTGTTCCAGACTGTTAACACAAATTCCTTGACATCCCGCCATGGTTCATATAGCTACCACTAAGTTACACGAATGTGGCTAAAATTTACAAATAAAAATTAGTCACTAAATTAAATTCAGGCCCTATTTCCAAAATCCCCGAAAAAGGGCCACTCTCTTAAAAATCAAAATGCTGCCCGTGGCGGGTTACAGTGTACAATCCAGGGCAGCGCTCCCCCAAGAGCAAACGTTTTAGACTAACCTTTCAACCCGATTCTTCCCGGCAATTCCGGGAGGAGCTGACGAAAAGGAGGAAACCCATGAATCGGAAAATATGCGTATTCACTTTCGTCTTGGCCGTCGCGTTTATCTGGGCCATACCGGCACCTACAGCATTTGCAGCTGAACCGATCGTTATCGGCGTTCCCACCTCATTAGGTTTTCTTGAAGGTAAAGAATCCCATAAAGCGGTTCAATTGGCCGTCGGTGAGATTAATGCCAAAGGCGGCGTTAATGTCGGCGGCACCAAAAGACCCTTCAAGGTCGTTGCCACCGATCTTCGTGATGCGGCTGCCGGTGTACCGGTACCGGAAGCCTTGTTGGGTATTGAAAAGCTTATCTTAGAAAAAAAACCGACGGCGATTGTGGTTGGTCCTTTCCGTTCCGAAGCACTAATGGCCGGCATGGATATTTTTGCCAAATACAAAATGCCGATGCTCGGTACGCTGGCGATGACCCCTGGATCGGAAGCCAAAATTAAAAAAGAGCCTGAAAAATATAAATATGTCTTCAGGGTTTCTTTAAATGTGATCTACTGGGCCAAACTATTGGGCGGCACCATGGCAACCCTTAAAAAGGAATTTGGCTTTAACAAAGTTTACATCTTGAACCAGGATGTCCTCTGGGCCCGTGGAACAGCCAACGCCATGAAGAATAGATTCTTCCTTAAAACCGGATGGGATGTCGTCGGCCACGACCAATATCCCACCGGATTTTCCGACTTTTCTTCGGCCTTGATGAAAGCCAAAGCCAAAGGCGCCGGCGTCTTGTTCACCTGTTTTGATATGCCCGAGAGCGGTGTGCTGGTTAAACAGTGGAAAAGCATCAAAGTACCCGGATTGATCGCCGGATTTATCTCACCGATGGCCGGAGAAGTTGCCTGGAAGACCTTCGACGGCAAAATCGGAGGGCTGATGAATGCGGTTTTTGAAATCGGCAATATGCCGGCTGCAAAATATCCACCGGCGAAACAATTTTACGATAAGTACAAAAGAATATACGGCAAAGGCATCCAGTCCGGCCATGCGCCTGCGCCATCATATGAATCGGTTTACATTTTGAAAGAAGCGATCGAAAGGGCCAATTCACTCGATCCGGATGCCATCGTCGCTGAGCTCGAAAAGACAGACCGCAAAGGCGTAATGGGCCGTATTAAATTTGATGAAGGCCATCAGGTAATTTACGGAACCGATCCGTCCCAAACGGCGGTTGCGGCCTTTTTTCAATGGACCGAAGACGGCAAAAGAAAAATCGTCTATCCGCCCGCGCTGGCTGAAGGTAAAATTGTTCTGCCGCCCTGGGTCAAATAATCGTAAACATCTATTTCATTCATAAAAAACAGAATCCTGCCTGCCCGCCTTGGCAATTTAAGGCAAGGCGGGCAGGATTGTTCTTAAATCCGGTTTCAGACATAACAAAATACCGCTGAAACCATCGGGCTGGGTTTCAGAATTGTATTGCACAGCCCCGACAAACCCAAAGGATTCAATATTACAGAAAATAATTTCTATCCATGTTCGCACACACCTTCGTCTACGGTTTTGTAAACAGCGTCATACTGGTTTTGGTGGCCCTGGGGTTTAATCTCACCTTTGGCATCAGTGGGGTCGCCAATTTTGCCTATGGCGCTTTATACATCATGAGCGCGCTGATATGCTGGCTTTTTTTCAATGCCATCGGACTGCCATTTATTCTGGCTGTCTTGCTTGCCATCGCGGCGACCGCTGCTGCCGGGGCGCTGATGTATCGATTTGTTTTACTGAGAATCAGGGGCATGGTGCTATCCGAGGTAATTGCCACATTCGGCATTGGTTTGGCTATTCTGGAATTATTTAAATATATGGGATTTATCGGATTTGAATATTCCTTGCCGGTCATCATTGATACCAGCATCGACATCGGCCCTGTCACCCTTGACATACAGCGCCTGTTTATCGTGATCATCGGCGTTGCAATGGCGGCTTTTCTCTGGTTTTTCACCCACCACACCCGCACCGGGCTGCGATTTAGAGGCATTGCCCAGGATGAACGCACCGCCCTGAGCCTGGGTATTAATTCCGATCGCGTTGCAATGTTGAGCGTCTCTTTTGGCGCAGCCTATGCGGCCGTTGCCGCCATTGTTATCTTACCGCTGGGCACCATCAATGTGGAACAGGGCTACAGTGTGCTGATCAACGCGCTGGCGGTATGCATCGTCGGTGGGCTCGGATCCACCGGCGGTCTGGTGCTGGCCTCTTTTTTGATTGGATACGGGCAAACCTTCACGGTGACCTATCTTGAAAGCCACTGGGTGATGCTGGTGCCGCTGATTGCCATTTTAGTCATACTGGTCATCAAACCGTCGGGCCTGTTTGGCAAACATAAGGAACTGGAAGAAAGGATCTAAGGAAGATAAGGCGGAACTTGGAATGGGGAATGCGGAATTGAATATAAAGGGTACCACTAAAAAGCGCAAAGAACGAATAGACCGCGGTATTAAAGCCAGATCAAGTGATATATTTGCGCTTTGCTCCTGGCGCGAGATGCTTTATCTGGCAGCCCCCAGACTTATACCGATTGTCGGTCTGATTGTACTGTCGGTCATATTGAGCCATTACTGGCAAAGAGTGTTGCTCTCGGTGTCGGTATTTGCCCTGCTGGCGATCAGCTGGGACATCCTGGCGCAGAGCGGGATGGTATCCCTGGGCCAGGCGCTGTTCTTTGGAACCGGCGCTTATCTGGCCGGCAACATGAATCATTATTTCGGATGGCCCCCGTATATTACGATTCCGCTGGCTACCATCTTCGGCGGGCTGCTGTGCACCCTGTTTCTTGTACCGGTTTTGCGATTGCGCGGAATTTATTTTTCAATGGTGACACTCGTCCTGCCGCTGATGCTGGTTCGGATTATCGAGGCCACCCGAATTTTTGGCGGCACAGAAGGACTCAGCGGCCTGGATGCCCTGCCCAACAGATGGGTGGAAGTGTATCTCATCATTGCAGCGTTACTGGCCTGCCTTTTTGGCTTCAGGCGCCTGATGAACTCCGACTTCGGTCTGGTACTCAAAGGAATCAACGATAACGACCGCTCGGTCATGAATGCCGGCATCAATATTTACTGGTTTAAAATCCAGGCCCTGTTTATCGCTGCGGCCATCGGTGCTTTTGCCGGCGCGTTTATGACCCATGTGTATATGTTTGTGGGCATGCCGGTGTTTGCTCTGGATTATTCGATTCTGCCCATCGCATCCGCGGTGGTTGGTGGAATGGGCACCCTGGCCGGCTCGATGCTGGGTGCTTTCATTCTGGTTCCGCTGTCGGAAGTTTTACGGGGCATCGGTGGACTCCGCATCGTTTTTTACGGTCTGTTTCTCGTGATATTTACGGTGGCAATTCCGGAAGGCATCTTTCACTATATCCAGCGCAAATATCATCAATTTGAAAGATGGGTGGAGGTGGAACGATGACATCATCTCCTTTGCTTCAGGTAGCCGAGCTTCGCAAAAACTTCGGTGGCGTCCAGGCGATTGATGATGTCAATTTCGAGATTGCCGGGGGTGAACTTCTGGGGGTGATCGGGCCCAATGGATCCGGCAAAACCACGGCGGTAAATCTGATTACCGGCTTTGTGAAACCCACCGAAGGAAATATCAGCTATCGGGGTAAAGACATCACCGGCTGGCCGCCTTACAAAATCGTGCGACTGGGAATTGCCAGAACCTTTCAGATGGTAAAGCCCTTTTATCAACTGCCGGCCTATAAAAATATGATCATTCCTTTATACTCACCACGCGTTAAAAAAATCGTCGGCGGGAAATATGGGGACCGCGATGCCGTGGCCCTGGATCTTCTTGAAGAGGTCGGATTTGAACGCGATGCATTTGTTGCCTACAAACCGGCCAGTGTCCTGCCCCAGGGGTATCTAAAACGTCTGGAACTTGCCAAGGCCATTGCCTTGCAGCCGGATTTGATCATCCTGGATGAGTTGTTTTCCGGTCTGAGTCTGGCGGAAGTGGCCAGTATTGTTCCCATTATTGAGAAGCTGCGGCAACAGGGAAAAACCATCATTATGATCGAACACCGTTTAAAAGAGCTTTTTAGAATTGCAGACCGCGTGATCGTCCTCAACTATGGGCAGAAAATTGCAGAAGGCACTGCGGCTGCAGTGATGGAAGATCCGGAAGTTAAAAACGCATATCTGGGCAGCGAGTAAAGGTGGATTTTGGATTTTAGATTGAGACCTTAACTTAAAATGTTTAGGCAGGTATTACGTGCTCGAAGTAAAAAATTTAATGGTTTTTTTTGAAAATGCCATTGCCCTGAATGACTTCTCAATGAGCGTTAACCAGGGCGAAATCGTGGGCGTGATCGGTTCCAACAGCGCCGGCAAAACCACGCTGATGAATACGATTTCAGGCCTGATTATCGACATGAAAATAAAGGAACAGCGCAAAGGTGGTGAAAGAATCACACTGTACGGAGAAATCATATTTCAAGGGGAAGACATCAGCGAGACCCAGCCCTATGAGCGCGTTAAAAAAGGCCTGGTATTATCCCGCGAACGCCACCCGATTTTTCCGGAAAGCGATGTAGTCGAGAACTTGAAGATCGCCGGTCATCAGGTGAAAAAGTCCGCATTAAAGGATCGCATGGACTATGTTTACTCAATTTTTCCGGCCCTGGTGAATTTAAAAAGCCGAAAAGCCGGCTTTTTAAATTCACCAGGGCCGGAAAAATTGAGTAAACATAATCCATGCGATCCTTTAATGCCGATTTTTTCACCTGATGACCTGCGATCTTCAAGTTCTCGACCACATCGCTTTCCGGAAAAATCGGGTGGCGTTCGCGGGATAATACCAGGCCTTTTTTAACGCGCTCATAGGGCTGGG
>JAAUXY010103203.1_pt1 | contig 15285 bp, 12 predicted proteins | sample 7278121 | NCBI WGS metagenome assembly JAAUXY01 (sample SAMN14350117, study PRJNA611818) | marine sediment metagenome | isolation source: surface marine sediment (1.8m) | place: French Polynesia: Moorea | collected 2018-08 | reverse complement strand
GCACAAAAATATAGCGACGCCTCCGATGCACATCGGGGGCGTTATTTTTTTATTTTTATCAAAATTTCCGCTGATGAACTACATACTTTTTGATGGTGAGGTTAGAAATGCATTATTGCCTTTTACTTTCACAAGACCCGTTGCGGATGTAAGGATTGGTATTTTGACCATTAGGGAGAAGTGGGAAGCCTATCTCGAAAAAAGTACGAGCACAAAGACGGAAGATTATCTATCGGCCAAATTTCCGATGGTCGTTGAGAATACGAATATTCTTATCAACGCCTCTTTCCTTCCCAATGCCGAGCTTGTTTCCGAAATAAATAGCCTGGGTCCTAATCAGGCGATTTTGTATAATGATGAGCTGCTGGCTTATTATACGGATTCACCTAAGGAAGAACCAGATCTTAAAACATACTCATCTAAAAGTTTTGAAGGGGAATGTTTCAGGCTTCTCAAAACCTGGGATATTTTTTCAAAGAATGGGGAAGCTTTGCAGGCCGACTTTGATTTTTTAACTGCAGGCAGGCAAAGTGAACCAATACCTGAAACGAACCGTGTCATAAATCCGGATGCTGTATTCCTTGAAAAAGGAGCAAAGGTAGAGCACAGTATCTTGAATGCCAGTGAGGGGCCTATTTACCTTGGGAAGGATTCTGAGGTAATGGAAGGCAATATGATAAGGGGTGGATTTGCACTTTGCGATCACGGTGTTGTGAAGATGGGTGCCAAGGTATACGGACCTACCACTGTGGGCCCTTATGGCAAGATCTGTGGAGAGATCAATAATTCGGTAATCTTCGGCTATTCAAGTAAGGGGCATGATGGTTATCTGGGGAATTCTGTGTTAGGGGAATGGTGCAATATTGGCGCAGATTCTAATAATTCCAACCTGAAGAATAATTATGCACAGGTAAGATTGTGGAATTACGACACCGAGAAATTTGAACAAACAGGTCTGCAATTCTGTGGCCTTATGATGGGCGATCACAGTAAGACCGCCATCAATACCATGTTTAATACGGGTACTGTTATTGGCGTCAATGCTAACATTTACGTACCTGGTTTCCCGCGTAATTTTATCCCGAGTTTTAGTTGGGGGGGTGCCTCAGGTTTCTCCACCTATATGCCGAAGAAGGCCTTTGATACGGCCAAAGTGATGATGGCGAGGAGAAATGTAGAATTCTCTCAGGAGGATGCAGATATCCTGGAACACGTTTTTGAACTCACTAAAAAGTGGCGCAATTACCCGAGGTAGTTCCCTCGGATCTTGAGGAAACCCGAGAATCTAAATTTTTTGAAAAGTGGTATATTTGCAGGCCTCTTTTGAGACCTCAAATACCACAATGAAAAAAGTTGCATTTCATACTCTCGGTTGCAAGCTGAATTTTTCGGAGACTTCTACCATTGCCCGAAAGTTCACCAAAGAAGGTTTTCAGAGAGTAGGCTTTGATGAGGTGGCCGATATATATGTAATCAATACCTGTTCGGTAACCGAAAACGCCGATAGGCGATTTAAGACAACGGTCAGGCAGGCTTTGAAACAGAATTCCAACGCATTTGTTGCGGCAATTGGCTGCTATGCCCAGTTAAAGCCAGAGGAATTAGCTGAGGTGGATGGTGTAGACCTGGTATTGGGTGCAACAGAAAAATTCAACATTACGGCCTATGTAGAGGATCTGACCAAAAACAATGAAGGTGTTATTCACAGTTGTGAAATTGAAGATGCAGATTTCTATGTAGGTAGCTATGCGATTGGCGACAGGACCCGGGCATTCCTCAAAGTGCAGGACGGTTGCGATTACAAATGTACATTCTGCACCATCCCACGCGCCAGAGGTATCTCAAGAAGCGATGCGCTTGAAAATGTTATGATGAATGCCAAAAAGATTGCAGACCAGGGTATCAAGGAAATTGTACTGACCGGAGTAAATATTGGGGATTACGGCAAAGGTGAATTTGGCAATAAAAAGCACGAACACACCTTCTACGATCTGGTAAGTGCACTTGATACGGTAGCAGGTATCCATCGAATGCGAATTTCCTCTATTGAGCCCAATCTCCTCCACGACGACATTATCAATTTAGTAGCCTCCAGTAAAAAGTTTGTCCCGCACTTCCATATCCCACTCCAAAGCGGTAGTGACAGGATCTTAAGAAAAATGCGCAGAAGATATCTCAGCAAGCTGTACAGTGATAAGGTTAAGTCTATAAAAACTGCCATGCCGGATGCTTGTATCGGCGTTGACGTCATTGTTGGATTTCCAGGTGAGAGCGATGCGGATTTCCTGGAGACCTACAATTTCTTGAATGATCTCAATATCTCTTATCTCCATGTCTTTACTTATTCGGAAAGGGATAATACGCCTGCAGCCGAAATGGAAAATCCTGTACCATTGGCCGTAAGGAAAAAGCGCAGTAAAATGTTAAGAGGTCTTTCAGCTAAAAAGCGCCACGCATTTTATGAACAGCAATTAGGCAGCATAAGAACGGTATTGCTTGAGGGTGAGAATAAGGAAGGCTATATGCATGGCTTTACAGATAACTATTTAAAGATCAAAACGCCTTGGAATCCAAATCTGGTTAATACACTGCAACCTGTCTTACTTAAAGAGATTGATGTGGATGGTCTGGTTAGAGTAGAATTACTGGCAGCTGAGGTGACCGCCAATTAAAAACCCCGACTTTTCAGTCAGGGTAACCCTTTTATTTATTGAACAGTACTTAGCTGTTAATAAAGCCTTAGATTCGAATACCTACCGGTAACATTTCTTTGTACTGTCTGTTTTTCCTTAAGAAGCCTGCTATTTGCGGACTAGTAGGCACGACTCTTAATTTTTGCTGCTGTATATGATGAAGAACTTCTCTGATAAAGTCTTCCTTGAATCCTTCTGTAGATATCTCTTCTGGTATTACCAATTTGGTAAGAAATACTTTTCGTTCCTGGGAAGAGTACTCGATTTTGGCCAGATGCCCGTTTACCCTAGTTTCAAATTGACGCAAGAAACTATTGTCCTTAATGGTAACTTCACTCATATAGTTTGAATTTAGTGTGGTTTCTGATATTAGAAATGCGATGATCCGCTAATCGCAAAATTGTAAAAAGTTAACCCAGAGTTATTAATTTTATTCGGTCGAATAAATTTTCGAACCAGCGTACAAAACTAGCAAAAAAAATGCTAACTTCCTAGAAATAACCGTACTTAACAGCCTGTGAATGATCCAAAAATTCATGTCTACCTAATGCCGGGTATGGCGGCTAACCCATCTATCTTCAAAAACATAGAATTACCCGACGAACGGTTCGAAGTGCACTTACTGGAATGGTTCGTTCCCGATCCCGGAATGGGAATGCTCGATTATGCCAGGAAAATGTGTTCGATGATTAAACACCCGAATCCAGTCTTAATAGGTGTTTCGTTTGGCGGTATGCTGGTTCAGGAAATGGCGCGACTTATTCCGGTGCGTAAGTTGATCATTATATCAAGCGTTAAGAGCAAAAGAGAGCTTCCAAAACGACTCATATTTGCGAGATATACTAAAGTACACAGACTTCTTCCTACCGGACTGGTCAACAATGTAGAACTCCTCGCAAAGTATGCTTTTGGTGAAACCGTCACCAAGCGCCTCGAATTATATGAACAGTACTTGTCTATAAGGGACAAGTATTATTTAGATTGGTCTATCGATCAGATTGTCCACTGGCAGCAAAAGGAATATTTGTCAGAATTGGTTCATATTCACGGGGACAGGGATGCTGTTTTTCCAATCCAGAATATTGCTGATTGTATTACAGTTCCGCAGGGTACCCATACCATGATTATTCATCGTTATAAGTGGTTTAATGAGCACTTACCGACAATTATTTTGGAAGAAGGGAGTTCTATTTAATAACTTTGGTATAGAAACTAATTATAAAGAGATGGGGCTAATAAAGAAAATTTTGATGTTTTTGGGCGTGGTGTTTGTGATTAGCACACTGATTTTTGCTGTTCAAAGAAGTCCACAGGATGTAGCAGAAATTGAACTGAAAGACCTGGATAAGGAAGTAGATAAAAGTGTGGCGCCGGAATATAAGATCACTGCGATAGAGATTCCAGAGGATCTCAATTTTGCCGGGGAGACAGTGCCGCAGGAAGATCCGGAGGTAATGGAACGCATAGACCGCGAATTCCTGGTCAATACCTACTGGCAGTCTAATGCCCTGCTTCTGATGAAACGTTCACATAAGTACTTCCCCGTCATTGAACCCATACTGGCGAAGAATGGAGTTCCCGATGATTTTAAATACCTGGCCGTGGCGGAAAGTGGATTGCAGAATATAGTTTCTCCAGCTGGTGCTACAGGTTTCTGGCAGATTATGAAGCACACTGGCAGGGAATACGGCCTGGAAGTAAATAGTAATGTTGATGAGCGCTACCATCTGGAAAAGTCTACGGAAGTGGCTTGCCGATATCTGAAAAAGTACAGGGAGAAATATGGCAGTTGGACATTAGCTGCTGCAGCTTATAATGCCGGTCCCGGATCAATAAACAGGTTTATGAATATTCAACAGGTCAACGATTATTACGACTTGCTGTTGGGTGAGGAAACCGGACGCTACGTTTTCAGGATAATGGCCATAAAGGAGATTCTTTCTTCTCCTCAGAAATACGGTTTTGAGATTGAGGAGGAAGACTTGTACAAAGCAGTACCGACATTTAATGTGGAGGTGGATAAGCCTGTTTCAGATTTTGCCGAATTTTCAGAACAATACGGCATCAATTATAAAATTTTAAAATGGCATAATCCCTGGCTGAGAGAACCACATCTCAACAATGCCTCTGGAAAAAAGTACACAATACAAATTCCCAATAAAGGTTATTACAGTTTTTCCAGATAGTATTAAATGCGCTTCATTTGCTGCTGCATCATCTTTATCTGGTCCGTAAGCATATTGTTTTTATCCAACTTTTTAGCTTCCTGAAGCAGCATGGTAGCCTCTCTTTTTCTTCTTTTCTGCATGGCAATACCAGCCAGGCTTAGCTTGGCCATTGCGAGGTCGTAGTTCATATTTAAGCCGAGTTTGATGGCTTTTCTGAAATACTTTTCAGCCTGGGTGAGGTTTTTCTGGGAATAGATGATCCCGTACAAATAGTTGTAATATCCCTGTTGTTTGACGGTTAGCGCAGATTCAGGATTTTTGATCTTCTGCAGCCATCTTTCTGTTCCCTCAAGGTCTTGTTTTCTCATTCTCAGGAAAGAGAGTAGGATCATTTCATTCCTGAAGTAAAAGAAGACGAATATTCCCGCTAAGAGGACAAGTGCTATACCGTTACCTATATTTCCTTCAACAAATTGATAAACCGCATATACGAGAATGAGTCCGGCTATAATTAATTTGATGTTCTTGTTGTACATGTTAATCCCTTAATTGTTCGTAAGTAGTTTTCGAGCTTATTGTTGTTGGTATCTTAAGATCACCGGAATATTCTGTCATTGCTGAGCCACTTGCCTTTCCTTCCACAGACATGTCCAGAATAAATCCGGTTTCTACATCAGCAGTAACCTGAGTTTCCTGTTCACCACTAAGCTGCATGGAAGTCCCTGAATCCGATATATTCATTAGCACAATAGCCTTGCCTTTGATATAATTAATTGAATCTGAGGCTTTTTCCAGGGTCCATTCATTCTTTGCCGACAGCTTACCGGAATACTCATTTTTCCAGCTGTTGTGCGATGTACTATCCTTTTCCGGGTAGATATAAGTCATCTGTTCAAAACTATTGGAGAGTGCTTCAGATCCAAATTCTGATTGTAGAGAGCTTTTTAAGGCTTGTTTCGCAATACTGTCGGTAAGACCTGATGCTATGGTCATTTTTTCAATCAATGCATCACCGCCCCGAACAGCTGTAACATGACCGCTTTTAAGTAGTTCGATCCTGACGGGAACATTCAGTATACTGTGAAAGATCATAGATTGTGCATCCTCCTCATTTGGTTCGGAAGCCCTCACTTGCATTAGTACCCCCTGCACGCTGGAGGTAATCTGCATGCCAAAATCCAGAAATGACATATCTAATTCGTATCCGTCATCTGCAACTGACATTACTGTGAATTCCAGGACACCGTCAATATTGTTCTCAAGTTCGTGGGTATAACCATCAAACTCCTGTAGAATATGTTGTTCAGCAATTTGTTTAATAGTAAAAGTATCACCAACCTGCAGCCTGTATTCCAAGGCGGTCTGCCCCCACGAAAATGAGTAAAACAGGAGAAAAATCAATAGCGGGAAACGTACGTACATCGCGAGGAGTCAGCTTCATTTTTTGATGCTGCAAAAGTAACAAATCTATCCGAGATAATTTTTTTAAATCGATTTGGCAAAGCAAAAACTCTTCGTATATTTGCGCCCAGATTTTACAATCCTATTTGTATAAATAATTTATCAATAATTCTTCGGTATGAAAAGAACGTATCAGCCATCGAAGCGAAAAAGAAGAAACAAGCACGGTTTCCGTGAAAGAATGGAGTCTGTGAATGGACGAAAGGTTCTGGCCAGGAGAAGGGCAAAAGGAAGAAAGAAATTAAGTGTTTCCTCTGAGCCCAGACATAAGAAATAATGTTAAGACCAACAATAAATAAATTAGGTGTTACTATCTTACAGTAACACCTTTTTTTTGTGCTAACTACTAAGAAAACCCCTATTAAACAATGCCCAAAAGAAAAGATCTAAACACTGTTCTAATAATCGGTTCAGGTCCGATCATTATCGGACAAGCATGTGAATTTGACTACTCAGGCTCTCAATCCCTGCGTTCGCTAAGGGAGGATGGAATTAAGACAATCTTGATCAACAGTAATCCGGCGACCATCATGACAGACCCTGCGATGGCTGACCATGTTTATCTTTTACCGCTTACTACTAAATCGATCATTCATATTCTTAAGCAACATCCTGAGATTGATGCTGTATTACCAACAATGGGTGGTCAGACAGCATTAAACCTCTGCATTGAAGCCGGTGATAAGGGTATTTGGGAAGATTTTGGAATTGAGATCATTGGGGTAGATATTGATGCCATCAACATTACAGAGGACCGGGAAAAGTTTCGGGAACTCATGTTGAAAATTGGAATTGGAATGCCTCCACAAGCTTCGGCAACATCCTTCCTTGAGGGAAAGGAGATAGCACAGGAATTTGGTTTCCCATTGGTGATCAGGGCATCCTACACATTGGGTGGAGCAGGAGCTTCTATTGTATACAGGCCTGAAGATTTTGACAACTTGTTAAGCCATGGGCTGGAAGTTTCGCCCATTCACGAGGTCATGATAGACAAGGCCCTGATGGGATGGAAGGAATTTGAGCTTGAACTTCTAAGGGATAAGAACGATAACGTTGTCATTATTTGTACTATCGAGAATATGGATCCCATGGGAATTCACACGGGTGACTCCATTACGGTGGCACCGGCCATGACACTATCAGATACCACATATCAGAGAATGCGTGATATGGCGATCAAAATGATGCGTAATATCGGTGATTTTGCCGGTGGCTGTAATGTTCAGTTCGCCGTGAGTCCGGATGAGAAGGAGGATATTATCGCTATTGAGATCAATCCACGGGTTTCCCGATCTTCGGCTCTTGCTTCAAAGGCCACAGGCTATCCCATTGCCAAGGTTGCGACTAAATTGGCCATGGGTTATACACTGGATGAACTGGATAATCAGATCACCCAGTCGACATCCGCTCTTTTTGAGCCTACATTAGACTATGTAATCGTCAAGATCCCACGATGGAATTTTGATAAGTTCGAAGGATCGGACAGGACACTGGGATTACAAATGAAATCTGTTGGCGAGGTGATGGGCATTGGCCGTTCCTTCCAGGAAGCCTTGCACAAGGCCACCCAGTCTCTGGAGATCAAAAGAAATGGTCTCGGTGCAGATGGCAAAGGGTATAAGAATTACGACCAGATCATAAGTAAACTCACTATTCCTAGCTGGGACAGGGTTTTTGTGATATATGACGCCATACAGTTGGGGATTCCCCTGAGCAGGATCCACGACATCACCAAAATAGATATGTGGTTCCTCAAACAATACGAAGAATTACACTACCTGGAGAAAGAAATTTCGAAATACACCATAGAGAGTTTACCAAAACACCTGCTTCTGGAAGGTAAGCAGAAAGGATTTGCAGATCGGCAGATCGCTCATATGCTGGATTGCTATGAATCTGAAGTCCATAAAAAAAGAATGGAACTCGACATCCACCGGGTATACAAACTTGTGGATACCTGTGCAGCGGAATTCAAAGCAATGACGCCTTACTACTACAGTACTTTCGAGGAAGAGATTGAGTCCGCTGAAGGGGAGCGATATGTGGCTAATGACAGTGAGGTAACCGATCGCAAAAAGATCGTTGTACTGGGATCCGGCCCTAACAGAATAGGGCAGGGGATCGAGTTTGATTATTGCTGCGTACACGGTGTTCTGGCCGCTGCAGAATGCGGCTATGAAACCGTAATGATCAATTGCAATCCCGAAACGGTTTCTACGGATTTTGACACGGCCGATAAGCTTTATTTCGAACCTGTTTTCTGGGAACATATTTACGATATTATCAGGCATGAAAAGCCCGAAGGGGTCATCGTTCAGCTGGGTGGACAAACAGCACTGAAACTTGCTGAAAAACTGGATAAATACGGTATTAAGATCATGGGTACCAGTTTTAAGTCGCTGGACCTGGCCGAAGATCGCGGCAGTTTCTCACGGCTGCTTAAGCAAAACAACATTCCTTACCCACCGTTCGGCGTTGCAGAAAGTGCCGATGAAGCCCTGGAACTGGCCAAGGAACTCAAGTTTCCTCTTCTTGTAAGGCCCTCATATGTACTGGGTGGCCAGGGAATGAAAATCGTTATCAACGAAACAGAATTGGAAGAGCATGTGGTTGATCTATTGAGAAAGATACCCAATAACAAGCTGCTTCTGGATCACTACCTTGATGGTGCCATTGAGGCCGAAGCAGATGCTATTTGTGATGGCAATGACATCTATATTATTGGGATCATGGAGCATATAGAACCCTGTGGTATTCACTCCGGGGATTCCAATGCAACACTGCCACCGTTTAACCTTGGTGAATTTGTAATGCAGCAGATCAAGGACCATACGAAGACCATTGCAATGGCCCTGAACACCGTAGGTCTGATCAATATTCAATTCGCCATTAAGGACGATATGGTATATATCATTGAAGCGAATCCAAGGGCTTCCAGAACGGTTCCTTTCATCGCCAAGGCCTACGGGGAACCCTACGTAAACTACGCAACAAAGATCATGCTTGGTGAGAAGAAGCTCAAAGACTTCAAGTTTGACCCAATACTTGAGGGGTTTGCCATAAAACAGCCGGTCTTTTCATTCAATAAGTTCCCCAATGTGAACAAGAATCTCGGACCTGAGATGAAGAGTACAGGTGAGAGCATTCTTTTTATTGATAGTTTAAAAGACGACGAATTCTATAATCTCTATACCAGGCGTAAGATGTACCTGAGCAAATAAGGGCTGAGGTCAGAAGGGATTTCTGTTGGTTTCAAAAACTCCTATTTGCTATCTGGCAATAGTTGAAGGTCTATAGTGACCTCTACCTCCTGTGCGATTTTGGCGAATACGATTTTAGGAACTTCAATGTCGTGCTCTTCAGGTCTGACGATAAAACTGGATTCCAGATGAATAGTATTGCCTTTTTTGCGCAGCGTTATCTCTTCAGAACGCGAGCGTTTTACACCGTGGATAGTGAGTTCACCCTTCACAGTCTTTTTGATTTCATTAGAGCCAACCGAATCCAGATCAAAATCCTCTATAACACCACTGAAGGTTGACTTTGGATATGTTTCAGTTTCCATGTAATTCTCGTTAAAGTGCTCTTGCATAAGTTTTCTTGGAAACTCAAAATCCTTAATGAGCATAACAACGGCAAATCGGCCGGTTTCCGCCTCCATTATGGCGTTTACCGCTTCATTTACTGCCTCTATATCCTGAAGGGGAGTTGAAGCATTAAAGTTAACCACACCTCCCTTAGTTCGGTACTTTGACTGTGCTTGCAGGCCTTCTGTGCCTGTCATTATCATGCTAATAAGCAGTATGAAAAACAGGAATTGAGAATAAATATTCTTATGCTCCGTTTTGTTCATCATATAATAGCCAACGTGAAAAATGATAATTTCTTTCCAAAATGATTAGAAATTCATCCAAAGGGAGCAAAAACCAGACCATCTTTGGATTTCCACATGCTGGAATGAAAAGACCAGACAATTTATTTGTAAGTTTAATTTAACTAAAACGGATATCGGCTATCTATTGAAAACTTCCCAAAAACAAACGCTATGAAACTACTTAAATGGACCATATTTTTCCTGTTGGTGGGTTGTATGACTTATGCCCAGGACGATCTGCTTGAGGAGATTGACATGCAGGATAGTTTGAAGAGGACTGAGGCGGCATTTAAGGGACTGAAGATTGTGAACTTTGAGTCTACCAAACTTGTTAACCGCAGGGAATTTTATATAATTATTGCACACAGATTCGGGAGTATAAAGAATGGCTTTGATGATTTTTTCGGCCTTGATTTTGCCAATACCCGAATTCAATTGATTTATGGTTTTACCGATGGTTTTAATCTGAGTATTTCAAGACATTCTTTCAATAAGACCTACGAAATGAATGCAAAGTACAACCTGGTGAGGCAGAGTGCTAATTTTCCCGTTTCACTAGTTGGTTATAGCCAGGGAGCTATTAATACCTTGCTTGAAGAGGCTTTAATACTGAGAGAAGTGGAGTTTAGCGACCGGATATCTTTCACACAACAAATATTGATATCAAGGAAGATTAATGAAAAACTTTCCCTCGCTTTGATGCCAAGCTATTTTTATGAGGGCTATGTAGAGTACGAGCCTCAGGATCAAAACCAGTTTTCGCTTGGGATCGGGGGTCGTTACAAGGTGGGGAAACGCTGGAGCATCAATGTCGATTATGGCTGGCACCTTAACAGAGCCGATGGTTCTCCTTTCGTCAATCCCTTATCCATTGGTGTTGACATAGAAACAGGCGGGCATGTTTTCCAGCTTATGTTCTCCAATGCTCAACCGACTTTTGAGAGTGGTTTTCTTGGCAATGCCACCGGCGATTGGGGCTCAGGAGATATATTTTTCGGATTTAATTTGAGCCGGGTCTTTAACTTCTGAGTTTTGCTATTCCCAATTAGTGTGGAATATACCTTCCTTGTCAATTCGTTCATAGGTGTGAGATCCGAAGAAGTCGCGTTGAGCCTGAACCAGATTTAACGGTAATCTACCCGATGTATAGGCATCAAAATAAGTGAGGCAATTACTAATACCCGGCAGTGCTATGCCGTTTTGTGCAGCATAGGATACCAACACTCTTGCAGAATCTACAGTAGACCGGATCTTCTCAACAAAGTCAGGAGCCAGCAACAAATTGGTCAGCTGACTATCTGCTTGATAGGCTTTAGCAATATCTTCCAATAGTGCAGCCCTGATGATGCAGCCGGCTCGCCAGATCTCTGCAATGGTCGCTAAATTCAAATTGTAGCCATATTCACGGGATGCCTCAGATAATTGATGCATACCCTGACTGTAGGTTATGATAAATGCGAAGTACAGGGCTTCTTCAGCCAATACACAGAGATTTGCCTTATCCAGTGGATCAGGCTTCTCCACGGCGTAAAGCTTCTCTGCTTTAAGCCTGTCCTCTTTCAGCGCGGAAATCTCGCGCATACTGACAGAAACATCAATGGTGGGAACCGGTATTCCCAGGTCCATGGCATTTTGAGAGGTCCATTTTCCAGTTCCTTTTTGCTTGGCCTTATCCAGGATGACATCTATGAGTCGACCTTCGCCATCTTCATCTTCCTTGAGAAAGATTTTTGAGGAAATTTCAACGAGGAAAGATTGCAATCTTCCGTCATTCCATTGCGAATAAAGTGCGTGCAAATCGTCATTACTGAGATTACCAACCTGTTTGAGGATATCATATACCTCTGATGTAAGTTGCATCAGGCCATACTCTATGCCGTTATGTACCATTTTTACGTAGTTCCCTGCCGATTTAGGACCCAGATAGGCCACACAAGGTTCTCCCTGGAATTTTGCTGCAACAGCCTCAAAAACATCTCTGACCTCTTCATAAACAGTCTCAGAACCCCCGGGCATAATACTCGGCCCTATTCTTGCGCCTTTTGCGCCGCCTGAAACACCTGCACCAAAAAAATGGATGCCTTTTTCAGATAAATAAGATTCACGCCTGTCTGTATCTGTGTAAAATGAATTGCCCCCGTCAATGATAATATCTCCTTTGTCCAGGTGGGGTAATAAACTTTCTATAACCGTATCCACTATTTTACCGGCAGGAACCAAAAGCATGATTTTCCTGGGCTGACTCAACGCCTTGGTAAACTCGACAATATCTGAGCTGGCATTTACCCTGGCAGGATCTCCCCCTTCCGTGATCAGGGCCTCTACCTGGTCCGGATCCAGATCGTAGCCGTACGCGCTAAAATTGTTGTCCGCTACATTGAGTATAAAATTACGCCCCATGACGCCAAGTCCGACTAAACCAAAGTCATATGAAGTGTCACTCATAATATTTTTTATTAGATTCTTTGCTAATTATTTGTTGATATAACACCCGGGGCCGAATAACTAAAATTAGTTCTATATTCGTCATTAGGGATAATCTCAAATGTAAGTGAAAAATATCAAATGTTTCCACTCATTTATCGCGATAAAGCCGTTACTTAATCCATATCCTGAAACACGATTGTAAAATGAAAAAAACAGATAAGCAAATGCTGGTGATTTTCGGTGCCTCAGGCGATTTGACGGCAAGAAAACTGATTCCAGCCCTATTTGATTTATACCGAGGCGGCTATTTGCCGGAAAACTTCGCAATTCTGGGAACCAGCAGGAGTGCAATGAGCGATGAGGAGTACCGAGAAAGAGTAGTTACTAAAAGTCCGTACCTCAGTAAATATGCAGAAAAAGGAGAATCTGAAACTCTGGAAGAATTTGCTGATATGGTCTACTACGAAGCCCTTGGAAAAGACTATCTGGAACCTTATACGGATCTTAAGAAAAGAATTGACGCGCTGGACGAGCAAGTGGGAACAGGTTCTAACTATATCTTTTACTTTTCAATCCCTCCTAATATATATCAGGCTGTAGCCAAGAATCTATCAGAGGCTGGCCTTGCCGATGATAGTAAGGGTTGGAAAAGGCTGATCGTTGAGAAGCCTTTTGGGTACAATCTTAATTCTGCTATAGAGCTGAACAAGGGATTGCAGAAATATTTTAAGGAGTCGCAGATATACCGCATTGATCACTATCTCGGTAAGGAGACTGTACAGAACCTGCTCGTTACCCGATTCGCGAATAGCATTTTCGAACCTCTCTGGAATCGTTATTTTGTCAACCACGTTGAAATTACCAATGCCGAAAGTGTGGGTGTGGAGAAGCGAGGTGGCTATTACGATAAATCCGGTGCGCTGCGCGATATGTTTCAGAACCATCTCCTGCAAATTGTATCGCTTGTTGTCATGGAACCTCCTATTAGTGATCATCCGGAGGAGATCCGTAATGAAAAGGTTAAGGCCCTGAAGTCGTTGCGGATTATGAAGGACAAGGAAACACTGTTTAAAAATACGATTAGGGCACAGTATATCGCATCAGAGATCAATGGAGAAAAGATGAAGGGATACAGGGAAGAGGAAGGTGTAGACCCGGAATCTACTACAGAAACCTATGCTGCAATAAAATTCTATGTAGACAACTGGCGCTGGAAGGATGTGCCATTCTATGTGCGGACTGCAAAAAGAATGCCCACTAAGGTTACTGAAGTAGTAATACATTTTAAAGCACCCCACCATCATATATTTAGCAATTCGGGTGTAAGTGAGAAGGACAACAAGCTAATTGTTCGGATACAGCCCGATGAAGGAATACTGATGAAGTTCGGGGTTAAAGTACCCGGACAGGGCTTTAAGGTGGAGCGAGCAAACCTGGATTTTTACTATTCCAGCCTCGCTGAAACTAAAGTTATGGCTGCCTATGAACGTTTGTTACTGGATGCCTTGCAGGGCGATGCGACACTTTACGCCAGGGCCGATGAGGTTGAAGCTGCCTGGGAATTCGTAGATCCAATACTGGATTACTGGGAAAATGGGGATGATGTTGTCACCTATGGATATTCGGCCGGCGTTTGGGGACCGTTAAATTCAGGTGATCTTTTTGACGGAGCTTATACCTGGAGGAATCCCGGTGAACAGTTGGCCGATGATCCCGGATTTTGTGTCATCTGCTAAAACCATCTGTACATGGAACTTAAAATTTACCAAACCAGGGAGGAGGTAGCCAAAAACTTTGCAGCCTATTTTAAACAATTTGTATCCGAACGCACTGTAGCGCATATAGCGCTATCAGGTGGGAGTACACCTAAAATAGTTTTTGAAGAGCTGGCTTCCAATTACAGCGACCAAATCAATTGGGGCAATATACACTTGTACTGGGGTGATGAACGCTGCGTACCACCCACTGATACAGAGAGTAATTATAAGATGACCAAAGACTTCCTGCTCTCAAAGATCATTATCCCGGAACAGAATATACACAGGATCAGAGGGGAAAATGAACCGGGAGATGAAGCTAAGGCCTATAGTCTTTTACTAGAAGAAAATTTACCTATAGTAAATGGAATTCCCCAGTTTGATCTGGTAATACTAGGTTTGGGTGATGACGGACATACAGCCTCAATTTTCCCTCATCAGATCGAACTCTGGAATGCACCGGAACACTGTGTGGTGGCACAGCACCCGGAAACCGGGCAAAATCGCGTGAGCATTACGGGTTCGGTGATTAATGGGGCAATGGAAGTTACCTTTCTGGTGACAGGGTATGGAAAGGCACCTAAAGTAGAGGAAATTATCAATAAAACAGGTCAATTCAAGGACTATCCAGGTTCACTGGTAGCACCAGAGTCAGGTAATCTGATTTGGTTCTTAGATCAAGCAGCGGCTGGTAGGTTGAAACTTTGAAATGTTGAAGTGTTGAATTGTTGAAATGTTTAGTGCTAAGTTGCTTACTGCAAACTGCGACTGCCAACATATCATTAATACAGTTTATTCGTTTATGCGTTGATTCGTTTATAGGTTGAAATGTTGAAGTGTTTAGTGCTTACTGCAAACTGCGACTGCCAACTTATCACATAATACAGTTTAGTCGTTTATGCGTT